>Ga0187783_10000066_pt1 | contig 78533 bp, 60 predicted proteins | sample 1015_SJ02_MP02_2_FD_132471 | JGI IMG/M metagenome (GOLD analysis project Ga0187783, IMG submission 132471) | Tropical peat soil microbial communities from peatlands in Department of Meta, Colombia - 1015_SJ02_MP02_20_MG | ecosystem: Environmental > Terrestrial > Soil > Wetlands > Peat | place... | reverse complement strand
TGCCCTATCTACAAAATTATCTACATGTAGAAAAAAACCAGGTGCTCTGCTATCGGGATCTGATTGAAAAGAATGGTCGGGGCGAGTGGATTTGAACCACCGACCTCCTGGTCCCGAACCAGGCGCTCTAGCCAGGCTGAGCCACGCCCCGAAAATTTCTGCCATCTGAACTAAAAGAAGTCTACGCGACTCCCGCACCCGCCGCAACGGGTCCCCTGGCGCCGCTAACGCGCTGCCGACGACTTCACCTCTGCCGCGTCCGGCCCCTTCGGCGTGCTGCGTCCAAACACGCGCGCGAAAATCGCATCCACCGCGCGCAACTGCCGCCGCAAATCAAACGTGTGCCCGAGCGCCTTCGCGTCCATAAATTTTCGAATGTTCTCGTCTGCCGCTACGCGCTCGCGAAAACTCGTTTCCGCCTCCCACGCCGCCATAGCGTGCCCCTGCACCCATTTGTAAGCGTCCTCGCGCGGCGCGCCGTGCTCCACCAAATCCTGCAAAAGCTGCCCCGAAAACACTAATCCCTGCGTAGACTCCAGATTCCGCAGCATCCGCGCTGGAAACACTTTCATGTTCGCGACAATCTCCGTCATCCGGTGCAGCATGTAATCCGCCAATATCGTCGAATCCGGCAGAATCACGCGTTCCACCGAACTGTGTGAAATATCGCGCTCGTGCCACAGCGCGATATCTTCCAGCGCCGGCACCGAATTTCCGCGCACCACCCGCGCCAACCCGCAAATCTGCTCGCTGCCCACTGGATTCCGCTTGTGCGGCATCGCCGAACTCCCGCGCTGCTCGCCTCCAAACGGCTCCTCCACCTCGCGCACCTCCGTGCGCTGCAGGTGCCGAATCTCCTGCGCGATGCGCTCCAGCGACGCCGCCACAATCGCCAGCGTCGATACATACTGCGCGTGACGGTCGCGCTCGATCACTTGCGATGTAATCGGCGCTGTCGCCAGCCCCAGCCGCGCGCAAATCTTCTCTTCAATCTCGGGCCCCAGGTGCGTGCACGTCCCCACCGCGCCGGAAATTTTCCCCACCGCAATTTGCTGCGCAGCGATTCGAAACCGTTCCAGGTCGCGCCGGTTTTCCGCGTACCAGTTCGCCACCTTCAGCCCAAATGTAATCGGCTCCGCATGCACTCCATGCGTCCGGCCGATTTGCGGGGTGTCCTTGAACTCCCACGCGCGCCGCTCCAGCACCTCCCCCAGCTGCTCGATTCCCTTTTCGATCAGCTTCGACGCGTCGCGTATCATCAGCGCCTGCGCCGTGTCCACCACGTCGTTTGACGTCAACCCGTAATGCAGCCATCGCGCCGCCTCCGCATCACCCACGCTTTCCTGCACCGCAATCGTGAACGCGATCACGTCGTGGCGAACTTTCGCTTCAATCTCGTTGATGCGCGCCACGTCGACCCGCGCGCGCTCGCGCAACTTCGCCGCGGCCTCGCGCGGTACCATCCCCGCTTCTGCCAGCGTCTCCGTCGCCGCCAGCTCCACGTCGAGCCACCTCTGGAAGCGATTCTCATCGCTCCACACCCGCCCCATCTCCGCCCGCGTATACCGTGCGATCAACTCCCTCTCCTCACCAAACCATTGATGATACCTGATTCTCTGGGTCGAAACCCCCGACTTCAGTCCGGGGAGCAGAACCTTCAGACGCGAGCGCGCCTATCAACATTGTCGTCGCCGCTGCAGACAAAAAAGTATACTCCTGCAACAACGCAGGTCTTGTCGGCAAACGGACGAACCTTAAAGTCTATATAGGAGGCCCGAAATGAAACAGGACCGCACACATTCCACCGCATTACGCCACATAATTCCGGCGTTGCTCCTCACGTTCTTACTATTGGCGGAGACTGCTTCCCCTCGTCGAAACCAAGATCACGTACCGCCTGTCGTGGAAACCGCAAGTGTCCCATTTTATCCGCCACTCGCAAGGGTGGCGCACATCGAGGGAGTGGTCAAACTCAGGATCACAAGCGACGGTAGCAACGTATCCGATGTCTCAGTGCTCAGCGGTCCACCCATGCTTGTGTCCGCGGCTGCGGAGAACGTCCGAACATGGAAATTTCGGGATCACAGTCCAACGACCTTCGAGGTTACGTTCCGTTACAGGATGCTGTCGGAATCCAAGTGTGAAATTGACAATGGTACCGTGACGCTCAATCTGCCGGGCGAAGTCGAGATTGCCGCCGCGGGAGTGAAGACCTGCCCCTAAGACCCGCCGGACCTACCCCAAAACGGGTGGCGCTGTGCGCGCGGAGCGAGCCGGAATCTAGGTCGGGGGACGGGTGGCCCGGGTTTTCTGGTTTTGGCGAGAGCCATGACCGTAAGCCTGCTCCAACTCTTCGAGGCAACCGACAAATCCAATCCAAGGGTGCCCCAGCGGTTCGGCGCTTTCCCGAACCCTGGGTCTTTTGAGGTTGACTCCCATTACCAGCAAGCCCTAAAACTTTACGCCATGCCGCACGGGCTAGAACGACGGTATGGATTCGCTCACCTTCATTTCATCACTTGCAGTTGCTATCGGCGTCAGCCGTTTCTGCGCTCGGCTCGCGCACGCGATTGTTTTGTGCAAATCCTCGGCGAAGTGCGCACGAAATTCGGGTTTGCGCTCGTGGGATATGTGGTTATGCCCGAGCATGTGCATCTCTTGATCAGCGAGCCCCACCAGGCCGCTCCGTCGGACGTCATGCGTGAACTCAAGCAGGGCGTCGCGTTCGCTCTGCTGCCGGCGGATGGGCATCACCAACACCGGCCGCGCGAGCCGAAACCACGACGCAGCTTCTGGCAGGCACGCTTCTACGATTTCAATGTGTGGAGCGTTCGAAAGAAGAATGAAAAGCTGAATTACATGCACATGAATCCGGTGCGCCGTGGACTGGTGCACAACCCGAATCAGTGGGCTTGGAGCAGCTGCCGGGCTTATATGCAAGCAGGTATGGTGTTACTCTCCGTGGACGCAGTGGAATGAAGCGAGGTCAAGACCCACGGTTCGGAAAAGCGCCGAACCGCGGGGCACCCTCGGGTTAGAGTTGTCGGTTATCTCGCAGAGTTAACGGTAGCCTTACGGTCACAGCCCTTGCCAAATGCAAAATCGAGCAAAACGGAAACCCCGGGCCACCCGGCAATGACGTGTCCAAAGTGTGGGGCGATCTTGAGGCCGTCAGAAGTCCGCGCAGCTGGCCCTTTCCCGTGTCCGAACTGCCGGACGACACTAGAAGCTCCCGGCTCCTATTCGAACCGGATCGCCTTGGCCAATTTGATTGTATCCTCGCTCGCGTTTCTTGGGTTTGGTTTCAGGGGCCTTCACTTGATAGAAGGAGTTCTCATAGCATGGTTTCCTATCCAAGTCCTCCTGAGTAATGTTGTGACGCATTTCTTGCCACCCAAGATCCAAATTGGCGATCCACGGACACCATTTCAGAAACTAAGGGAACCCGTTGAATTGAACCTTCGGAACAAACGTCGACCGTGATCAACGCAATGCCGAAGCTCCCTAGAGAGCAGAGCGATACGCGCCAAAAGTTGACGGATGGCACTCTCTAACCCAGCACCATTCCTGGCTCTTGCAATCTACCCAGCATCGGTGCTGCTGGGGTCGTTCAACCCAGTTGAGTTCTGGTGGAGTCTGAACCTGGCCAGGCGTGGGCTACCCTACGGCCAACCCATGCCGTCGCTGTTAAAGAATGAGGCGGATGCAGTTGGAAGGTATCTCAGCTTTGCAGCCGACCTATTGATTCTGGGTTTTGTCACGTTCTTGTCGCGCAGACTGTCGATCAGTTCTGCGCGCATCGGACTACACCTAATCAATTGGAAACACGATGCTGTCGTTGGCATCGCGGCTGGGTCGGCTGAGATCGCCGTCGCCGGCCTGGTTTTGCGAAAAGTGCCCATCGATCCCAAGCATGACTTCACTTACCGAGTTCGGAGTGGCTCGCCCCTCCTCTGGGTATTGATCCTCACGGCGGCCTCTTTTGCGGAGGAGCTGTGGATCGCGCTCTGCGTGAGAGCGATTCCATATTCGCCTGTTGTCTCGATTACGTTGATCGTTTTGGTGTTCGCGGCGATGCACCACAGATATCGACTTTGGGGCGCAGCCGCTGTCGCCGTTAAAGGAACGATCTCAGCGCTGCTGTTTTTGCACTTCGGTTCCCTCGTCGTCACCTTCCCCTACCACCTTCTTGGAAACCTGGGCAGTCTGTACTTCAACCGTTATTGGCGTCGGTGAGCCGGGTGCCCCAGGGTTCCTCTCAAATTTCGCCCAACACTCCGACCGTAAGCCTCAACACAATTCATCCGAAATAACCGACAACTCCGCAGGGGCGGGGGTGCCCCATCCTTCGCCGCTCTTGCGAAGGGTGGGATCTTCTGATTCCTCCAGTACTGGTCGCCAGTCCCAGCCAGCGGCCATCGCCGTCTCCTACCCCGTACTGGTCCTTGACAATCTATTAACTCTATGGTAATATGACGTCTGGGTTCTATAAAATGAACGTACCCGGGGCGGGTGGCCCACCCTTTACCTTAACTCTGCTCAAGGTTGGGCTTGCTTACGTCGCGGGAAATACTCCGACACAACACCGAGAATCTAGCCTGGGCAGAAACCGCGTGGGTGCCGTACCCTTCGCGGTTTTCGAAGGGTACGGGTTTTGACTCCCCTTGACACCATCATCCGGGCTGGTTCATCTTCTCGCCGGTAATCCGGGATGGAAACTGAAGCCCAAGGACGGAAAAATCCGCACCCTTACAAACCAAAGGGATGCGGCACCCTCTCTCTTACTTCGAGCCTGAACTATCAGTGTTGTGTGCGTGCTTCGGCTGAGCCATGATGGAAACCGAAGAAGAATCACCTCGTCACAAAGGCTCGGCCACCCGCCACGCCCCCCGCCACCGGCCAAGGGACCCAGCAGAACCCCAACACCGGCGACGGCCTGCCGCCATCCACCACGCAGCAGGTCCAGCAAACAGTCAACGCACTTCAGCTCACCGTGGAATGGTTGAACATTGTCGAAGTGTCCGGTTCATACGGTATAGGCGTCAGCGCAGGTGGCCAGGCTGGCAGCGTAGAGGGCAAAGCAGGACTCGGGACTGAGGCCGAAACAACTTGGGGCCTCGGAGGGAGCCACGACTTTACACTGTTTGCCGGCGCTGACGCATCAGCCAAAGCTGGGCCGGTGGAGGCTGACGCAAAGGCCGGAATCACCGTATCATCCAAGGAGGGCGCTAGCGCCGGAGCTGAGGTGCAGGCGGGTAGCGGCCCAGTTACAACAGGGGGCGGCGTGAAGTTTGATAAGCATGGATTTGACACCTACACTGCGACTTCCGCGAAACAAGACACCAAAGTAGGCGCACACCTCACCCTCGGCCTCGGTGTGGGGGTGAATGTAAACGTCAGCCAGGCGAAGCGAGCCTTCAACGACACGATGCTTTGGTTTGGCTCTATCGTTCGAAGTATGGTGCCCAGCTATCCCTTTTGAAAGCAGGAGGCCAAATGAAAACTCGCAGCAAATATATCGTCGCGGCGTTGATTGCCCTTTGGCTTGTGGGGATGTTGTCATTGACGCCGGAGTTTCTGAGGCTTCATGCTGAGGCAAAGGATGCTCTACAGACAGTCTCTGTGTACTCCGACGACCTCGTTGGCAACCGATACAACCAAGCCTATCAGTATTCCAGCGAAGCGTTCCGGGCCGCTCTCCCCTTTGACCAATTCGTCACGCTCTATTCAGGACTGACAAAGCAGTATGGCAGTCTAAAGACGGTCAGCCGCCGCGGCTATCAGGTTAACGGTCACGGCAGCCCCATGGCATGGAAAGCGATAGTTGATGAGGACTTCGCATACGAGAAGAAGACCCTCAGATTTGAATTTGTTCTTCACAAAGAGAACGGACGCTGGGTTATCTTTAGTGCCGAAGAGTTGTAGTGGGCGGATGGGGCGGGTGCCCCATCCTTCGCCGCTCTTGCGAAGGGTGGGATCTTTTGAATTTCTCCAGTACTGGTCGACAGTCCCAGCCAGCGGCCATCGCCGTCTCCTACCCCGTACTGGTCCTTGACAACCTGTTAACTCTATGGTAATATACCGTCTCAGTTCTATAAAATGAACGTACCCGCGCAAAAGGAACAGCCGAATCGCTTCTCCCAAAACGGCGACAATCACCGCATTTCTACTCGATACACCGTACGAGTAGAAATGCTGCAAACAAAGGAGATAACCCCTTCTAGTCGATACTCAAACCACACCCCGCACACCCAAAAATCGAAGACCCGGCGAACAGCGTAATCGGGAGTAAATCCGGGACGGCCACAGGGGCACAGAGAAAGAGATGAGAACTTCCTTAGCCTCTGAAGTAGAGATAAGACGCCAGGATGCAGGCGAGGACGATGGCTGAGGCGAGAACTTCGCGCCATGTCCAACTGGCGCGCGTGCGGGCTTTGTCCTCAGCGGTGGTGGTTTCGAAAGTGAGGCTGCGGATTCTGGCGTAGTCGGGTTCGGAAGTCATGTAGCTGACAGAGACCATGACGATTGCCGACACAATGGTGATTAGAACGCTGAAATACTGGAAGTAGATGTTGTTGATGATCCATAGGAACGAACCTTCCGGGTACCCATGCTGGAAGCCGGAGAGGCCCAGCGTGACCGGCGTATCGACCAGCATCCGGAAAATCCCAAGGATGAAGCCGACGATGAGCGCCCACAACGCGCCCGCGGCGTTCATGCGCTTGAAGAAAACGCCGAGGAAAAAGACCACGAAAATTGGCGGAGCTAGGTAGCCTTGGACAGCTTGCAAGTAGTCGTAAAGGCCGTGGGCGTTCTTGATGACGGGAATCCAGGCGAGCGCGACCGCGATCATGAAAATCGTAGCGATGCGGCCGGTGCGGACGATTTGGTGTTGCGAGAGGCCGGGCCGCCATTTCTCGTAAAGGTCGACGGTGAAGAGAGTGGAACAGGCGTTGAAGACGCCAGCCAGCGAGCCCATCAGCGCGGAGAGCAGGCCAGCGCAGACGATGCCGCGAAGTCCAGGCGGAAGGAGATACTGGACCATCATGGGGAAGGCGCCTTGAGAGACGGCGGGAATGGCCTTGCCGTCAGGACCAATTGCGGAGGCGAATTCGGGGATTTTGCCGCTCTTGGCGAGAGCAAAGAAGACCAGGCCGGGAACGATAAAGAGATACACCGGGAAGAGCTTGAGAAACGCCGCGAAGATGCTTCCGCGGCGAGCGACAGTTTCGTTCGGTGCGCCTAGCGCGCGCTGCACGATGTATTGGTCAGTGCACCAGTACCAGAGGCCGATGATCGGCGCGCAGAAAAGCATGCCGAGCCACGGGAAATAGCCGTTGAAGTACCAGGCTTGCTTGACGATGTGGCCGGCGGCGTCGGTCTGAATGACTGGCGCCCATGTCCCCTCGACGCCTTTAGGGATGAGGGGCTTCCAGAGATTGAACATGTCTGAGCCGCACCAGTGGCGAAGCTCCTGCCAGCCGCCGAGGCGCGCCAGGCCATAGAAGGTGAGGCAGGCGGAGCCGACAATGAGGACGACGACCTGGACGGCGTCGTTGTAGGCGACTGCACGCATGCCACCAAGCGCCGTATAGAGCCCGGTGAGGCCGATCACGAGCACCGAGCCGATCCAAAAGCTGTCAATTTCGAGCCCGCCTGCGTGGAGGCGCAGCTCGGGGAGCAACGTACCGAAGACGACGCCTCCCGCGAAGATTCCGACAGCGATTTTGGACACGATGAAGGTGATGATGGACACCACTGAGAGGACGTAGCGGGAGTTGGTGTTGAAACGGCGCTCGAGAAATTCGGGCATGGTGAAGACCATCGAGCGCATGTAAAAGGGCACAAAAACCCAGCCCAGAACCAGTAGGCACCAAGCGTGAAGTTCGTAGTGGGCGAGGGCGACGCCGCTGGTTGCGCCGGCGCCTGCGAGACCGACAACGTGCTCAGACCCAATGTTGGAGGCGAAGATGGAAGCGCCGATGATCCACCAGCCCAGGTTGCGTCCAGCGAGAAAGTAGTCGGCGGCAGAATCCTTGCTTTTGCGCACCACCCACCACGCGACTGTGAGGAGAATGCCGAAATAGATAGCGATCACGAACCAGTCAATAGCAGTGAGCTGGGACTGAGCTTGAACAGCCAGCAAGATGGGTGAGTAGGTCACGCCCCGCACCTCACGTTTGTGAATTCAGCAGTACAAAATCGAATTTGTATTGAGCTTTAAGCGCGGTAGGGTATCACGATTAAGCTCGGCCAGAAGCAGAGAAGAGGCTCTCGTTGTCGCAGCGGTACGTATGCGAGACGGGGCGGCATTGAATCGGCTGCGCAGGGAATCAACCAGGTGTTAGTATCCCTCGGCGTCTGCGGGGCGGACCAGGAGAGAAATCCCATGAAACTCTTTAGTCTGAGAACCTTTGTCTTCGTGGCGCTTGTCATTGCGCTGAGCCTAGCCGCGGTTATCCCTCTCGATGCAGGGAACGATGTGGTTACACGGCCGGGATATTATCGTTACCCTGCGATTCATGGCGACACGATTGTGTTCACAGCCGAAGGGGACCTGTGGAAGGTGACCGCGGGCGGTGGAGCAGCCATGCGGCTAACGTCAAACCCTGGGCAGGAGATTCGAGCGGCAATTTCTCCTGATGGACGAGAGGTTGCGTTCACCGCGGAATATGAAGGCCCTTCGGACGCTTACATCATGCCGATCGATGGGGGACTGCCGAAGCGCGTGACCTGGAACGGAGACGCGGCCGTGGAAGGATGGACGGCTGATGGGCGCGTGCTGATCAAGACGAGACGTTATTCGACTCTTCCCGATCCCAAACTTGTGGCGATCGACGGTGACGGGAGAAGCGAAGTCATCCCGTTGTCTTCTGCGGCGCAAGGCAGCTACGCGCCGGACGGGCACACACTGTTCTTCACACGCCTCGATTTTCAAGGGAGTTGGACGAAACGATATAAAGGAGGAACGGCGGAAAATATCTGGCGGTACGACGCGGGATCGGAGGCCGTTCCGCTGACGGCAGACTACACGGGGACGTCTAACAATCCGATGTATTGGGACGGGCGGGTCTATTTTCTGTCGGATCGCGACGGAGTGATGAGTGTGTACTCGATGGATCGGGAAGGACATGACGTAAAGGAGCTAACGCATCACCGGGGCTTCGATGCCCGCAATGCGTCGCTTTCAGAAGGGCGAATTGTCTATCAATGCGCCGGCGACCTGTGGCTGCTTGACGTGAAATCGGGGAAAGACGCGATTGTTCCCATCACGCTGGTATCTGACTTCGATCAACTGCGCGACCACTGGGTAAAGAAGCCGCTCGATTACCTGTCGGGCGCCCATATTGCGCCCGACGGCAGTGGCGCCGTGTTCACTGCTCGCGGGGAGGTGTTTACGCTTCCAGCCACGAGCGGACGTGTAGTTAAAGTGGCGGGCGATTCCGGAGTGCGATACCGCGAAGCTCGGTACATGCCTGACGGTAAGAGCATCATTGCGCTTTCGACGAAAACGGGCGAAACCGAGTTCTGGAAGTTTCCCGCAAACGGTGTGGGGCCGGCCGAGCAACTCACTTCGGATGCAAAGGTCCTGCGCTGGGAGGGCGTTCCTTCACCCGACGGACACTGGCTGGCGCACCACGACAAGGATCAACAACTGTGGCTCTACGACATAAAGGCAAAGACGCAAAGGCGAATCGGGCAGTCGATGAACGGTGATTTCGACAGCCTGACGTGGTCGCCGGACAGCCAGTGGCTAGCCTATGAAGAAACAGCCGATAACACATTTACGCAAATTAAAGTGTTGAACGCGAATACGTGGGAAATTCATGCTCTTACGTCGGACAGATACAACAGCGGAAATCCTGCGTGGAGCAGCGACGGCAAGTGGCTCTACTTTATTTCTGACAGGATGCTCCGATCCACTGTGGGATCACCGTGGGGCCCGCGTCAACCCGATCCCTACTTTGACCGGTCGATGAAGATTTATGAACTGGCGCTGGTTACGGGATTGAGGTCGCCCTTCGCACCGGTGGATGAGTTACACCCGGAGAAGAAGGCGGAGGAAGAAAAGAAGGACGAAGCCAAGGATGACGAGAAGGCCGCTACGAGCCAGGATGCGCAAAAACCCACGAGCGGAGAAAGGAAGTCGGGAGAAAAAGCGAAGGAGGAAAAGAAACCGGCGGTTGCAGTGAAGATCGACTTTGATGATCTGGCGTCACGTTTGAATGAAGTGCCAGTGCCAGCCGGCAACTATGGAGATTTGCAAGCAACGGACAAGAGATTGTGTTGGCTCGACCGCAATGACGACGCGCAGCCGAAGAGAGCGCTCGCATGCGTGGATATTGCGAACAAAGGCGACGCACCCGAAACCGTGATGGCGGACGTAAAGGGCTACGAGATCTCGCAAGACCGAAAAAAGCTGCTGGTGGCGAAAGGGGACGATTTCTACATTTTCGGTTCGGACGTTAAGGCGGGCGCTCTGGCCGATGCGAAAGTGATGGGGAAGGCGAAGATCGACACTTCGGGGTGGACCTTCGCGACAAATCCGCGGGTGGAGTTCCGGGAACTGTTTATCGACGCCTGGCGACTGGAGCGCGATTACTTCTACGACCGACGGATGCAGGGAGTGGATTGGGTGAATATGCGCGAGCGCTATTTGCCGCTGGTGGATCGCGTAGCCGACAGGGACGAACTCAACGATGTGATCGCCCAGATGGTGAGCGAACTATCGGCGCTGCACACGTTTGTGTTTGGCGGGGATGAACGGGAGCCCACGGACAAGATCGATCTGGCGTCGCTGGGAGCCGTGCTTCGACGGGACGAGCAGGCTGGCGGCTACGTGGTTCAACATATCTATTCGCATGATCCGGACCTGCCGGATCAGGCGCCGCCGCTGGCGCGGCCGGATTCGATGGTTCACGAAGGCGAAGTGGTCGTGAGCATCGACGGCGAGGACTTGCTCAGTGTTTCCGACGAGCGCGCACTTTTGCGCGGTAAGACCGGACGCAAAGTGCTGCTGCGGGTAAAGTCTTCCTCAGGACAAGTGCGCGAGGTACTTGCGATACCCGTTTCGGAGGGCACAGAGCGGAACATGCGTTACGCAGAATGGGAATATTCGCGCCGGCTGCAGGTGGAGTCGGCTTCGCAAGGAAAGATTGGGTACCTTCACTTACGCGCCATGGGAAACAGGGATATCGCGCAGTGGACTCGGGACTTTTATCCAGTTTTTGACAAGCAGGGACTGATCATCGATGTACGGCACAACAACGGTGGAAACATCGATTCGTGGCTGCTGTCCAAACTTTCGCGGCAGGCGTGGTTCTACTGGCAGCCGCGGGTGGGTAATCCGAATTGGAACATGCAATATGCTTTTCGCGGGCACATGGTTGTTCTGTGCGACGCGGATACGGCATCCGACGGGGAAGCATTCTCGGAAGGTTTCCGCAGGCTGGGATTGGGGAAGTTGATTGGGACGCGAACGTGGGGCGGCGAGATCTGGTTGAGCGCGAGCAATGTGCTGGAAGATAACGGAATCGCAACGGCGGCGGAAACGGGAGTTTACGGGCCAGAGGGCAAGTGGTTGATTGAGGGCCACGGCGTCGATCCAGACATCGTGGTGGATAATCTGCCGCATTCCACTTTTGCGGGCAAAGACGCGCAACTCGAGGCGGCGGTGCAATACCTCCAAGACGAAATTCGCAAGGACCCACGGCCGGTGCCGCCTGCACCCGCGTATCCCGACAAGTCGTTCAAGTACGATCAGCGATAAATGCGTTGGATCGAGCGACCCACGGGAGTCTGCGAGGTGGCGTGCAAGTGTGTGTTATTTTAAGAATTTCTTCCTGAAGCCGCGATGCAGAAATGGGAATACGGAAAAAAGCTACCGCGACCAAGACCGAGGAAATTGTCACGATTGAGGGAATTTTCGGTCCGGGCGGGATGCTGGCAAAGCGGCATCCGGGATATGAGTTTCGGAAGTCGCAACTGGAGATGGCGGAGATCGTCCAGACGGCGTTCGAAAAGCGGCAGCACGCGGTTATCGAAGCGGGAACCGGCACGGGAAAGACCCTGGCGTATCTGATCCCTGCAATACGAGCGGGGCGAAAGGTGGTGGTTTCAACGGCGACGAAGTCGCTTCAGGAGCAGCTTTTTCGAAAGGACGTCCCGTTCCTGCAGAAGCATTTCGCGCCGAGTTTGAAAGTTGCACTGATGAAGGGCCGCGCGAACTTTTTGTGCCGGTCTAAGGTGCACCAGATGGATGGACAGGCGGTGCTGAAGGGGATCGATGAAGTGGATTGGTTCACGCAGATTCGGGACTGGGAAAAGCTGACGGAGACCGGTGACCGAAGCGAACTGACATTCATGCCGGATGACGCGGAGCTGTGGAGCCGGATAGATGCGCGAAGCGATCTGTGTACAGGACAGAAATGCCCCGATTTCCAGACGTGCTTCATCACGGCGATGCACCAACGGGCTCACGAAGCCGATTTGATCATTGTGAATCACCACCTCTTTTTTGCGGATTTGGCGATACGTCACGACGACTTCGGCTCGATTTTGCCGGAGTATTCGGCGGTGGTGTTCGACGAGGCGCACGAGATTGAAGATGTGGCGAGCGATTACTTCGGCCGGCAGATCTCGAGTTACCGGTTTGAGGAATTGGCGCGTGATGTGGAAAACATGTTGCGCGTTTTGCAGATTCAAGCGCCGGCCCTGAGGAAATACCTTGTGCGAATGCGCGAGAGTTCGCGACATTTTTTCGAGAATTTCCCAGAGCGCGAGGGACGCTATCCTTTTGAGCCCGCTGATCGGCAGTCTTTTCTGGAGAGGAACCGAGAGAGTCATGAGGAGCTGGCGTTAGCGGTGAAGCGGGTGGAGACGGAGCTCTCGGCGCTATCGCCGAAGCCGGAGGAGGTGGCAACACTGGCAAAGCGAGCAGCCGAATTGCGGCGTGAATTGGCGTTTCTCCTGGAAAGCGAGGAGAAAAGCTACGTCTATTGGTATGAGAGACGTGGACGCGGAGTCTTCCTGGCGGCGACGCCGATCGACGTGAGCGAAATCCTGCGCGAGCGGCTGTTCGAGCAGTTTGACACCGTGGTGCTTACGTCTGCGACGCTGGCAGTGGGGGGACGCTTCGACTACTTGAAGCAGCGGCTCGGCGTTTTGCCGTCGACGGAAGTGGTGCTGCCGCACGAGTTCAACTTCGCAAAGCAGGCCACCCTATACATCCCGCGTATGCTTCCGGACGTGCGGAATCCGGGGTTTTCGGAGAGCGCGGCAAGCGAAATCGTGAAATTGCTGGAAATATCGGAGGGGCGGGCGTTTTGCCTCTTTACAAGCTACGCGCAGATGAAAGACATGTTCGAGCGCGTGTCGGGGCGAGTGGCGTTTCCAATGCTTTTGCAGGGAACAGCGCCGCGGCCGACGTTGTTGGAGCGATTCAAGGCAACACCAAACGCTGTTTTGTTTGCGACGTCCAGTTTTTGGCAAGGAATCGACGTGCCCGGAGCGCAGCTTTCGTCCGTGATCATCGATAAGCTCCCATTTGCGGTGCCGAGCGATCCGATCGTCGCGGCACGCGTGCGGGCGCTCGAGGAAGACGGACGGAATGCTTTCGCAGAATATCAGGTTCCTGAGGCGGTGCTGGCGCTAAAGCAGGGATTTGGCAGGCTTATCCGTTCAAAAACTGACCGGGGGATTTTGGCCATCCTCGATAACCGCATCCGTCGAATGCAATATGGTAAGATTTTTCTCGAGTCTTTGCCTAACTACTCGACCACGCAGGACCTCGCCGAAGTCGCGCGCTTCATGGAAAAACAGGGATAGAGTAGGCGAGGGTACGGTGGTGGGTTCGTCGGGCCTGAACGCGTTTGGCCGACGTGGCAGGGTCGATGCGAAGGGACATTCATGTACGAAGTTTTCGTTGACGAGACATTTGCCGCCGCGCATAACCTGCGGAATTACAAGGGAAAGTGCGAGAACCTGCACGGTCATAACTACAAGGTTCGGGTGACGCTAGGCGGCGCTGAACTGGACGCGAGCGGGTTGCTCTACGATTTCGTTCACCTGAAACAGATGATTCATCAGGTGATTCATTCGCTGGACCACAAATATCTGAATGAGCTTGCGCCGTTCGACGTACTGAATCCGTCCGCGGAGAACATCGCGCGATACATCTACGACGAAGCGATCAAGCGGATGCACCAGGCGCCGAGCAACGCTGCAATTTCGAGCATCACTGTGTGGGAGACGGAAACATCCGCAGCAACGTACAGGCCCTAATCGTTGGCGGCCATGAATCGTGCGTTTCTCATCGTCGGGATTCCAGCAGTGCTGACATCCTTCGGTTGGCTTGCGTTTGGCTGGGGCTGGAGGCTTGCGGCGACAGTAACAACGATCGAGATCGCGCTAATCGTTGCGTTCGTCGTTTACGTGCTGCGCCTAGAGCGCGAGAAGACGCGTTCGATCACCTCTGGTGAAACGACGGCTGCAAGAACGGCAGCCGAGGTGGAGACGGGGCAAGCTAAGCCTGCGCAGTAATTAGACCCGGCAGCTCATCATGGTTATTACAGAGATCTTCAAATCGGTCCAAGGCGAGGGGACACATGCCGGGTTGCCGTGTATTTTCGTGCGCCTGACGGGATGCAACCTGCGCTGCACGTGGTGCGACACAGCACATGCGTTCTATGGAGGCACCAAGCAATCGATAGCGGAAATTCTAGATAAAGTGGAGGCGTTTGCCGGCTCAGGTAGCAGCCGAGTAGGGCTCGTGGAAATCACAGGTGGCGAACCTTTGTTACAGCCAGAAACTCCGGAGCTCGCGAAAAGACTTTTGGCCTCGGGATACAGGGTGATGATAGAGACGAGCGGCGAACGCTTCGTGGGAGTTTTGCCGCGCGAAGTAGTGAAAATCGTGGACGTAAAGTGCCCGGATTCAGGCGAACCTGACACGTTTGATATGGCAAATTTAGATGCGATTGACGCGAAGGATGAAGTGAAATTCGTGATTTCAACGCGGCGGGACTATGAATTCGCTCGCGACTTCACGCGGGAGCATCGTCTGGCGGAACGAATGAATGCTGTGCTGTTTTCTCCCGTGTTTGAGGATCCAGCGGGCGGTTGGCCTGGGCTGAGCGCGCGTGATCTAACCGAGTGGATACTTGCGGACCGGTTATCGGTGCGGCTGGGTTTGCAGTTACACAAATTCATCTGGGACCCAACGACAAAGGGTGTTTGAGGGATACGGAGCTCGCGGAATGGCGGAGAAGCCAATAAGCGTCGTGCTCTTAAGCGGGGGCATGGACTCATGCGTGACCGCTGCCATCGCCGATCGGACCTACCGGCTGGCGCTTCTGCATGTGAGCTACGGGCAAAGAACGGAGGCCCGCGAGCGGCGCGCATTTGAGGAAATTGCGGATTTCTATCGCGCGCGTGAGCGGATGGTAATAAGGCTGGATTCGCTGGCGAAGATAGGCGGCTCCGCGTTGACCGATGAACGAATTGCTGTGCCTGAGGCGGGTGAAGCGCTTCAATCCACCTCAGAAATTCCGGTAACGTACGTCCCCTTCCGCAACGCGCATTTCCTTTCGGCGGCTGTAAGTTGGGCGGAGGTAATTGGCGCTGGTGCAATTTTTATCGGAGCCGTCGCAGAAGACAGTTCGGGGTATCCGGACTGCCGACCGGAGTACTATCGGGCTTTTCAACAGGTGATACGCGAGGGGACCCGGCCGGAAACCGAGATTGCGGTCGTCACGCCGGTTATTCAAATGCGCAAGAGCGAAATCGTGCGGCGGGGGTTTGACCTCAAGGCGCCGCTAGAGCGAACGTGGTCTTGCTATCAATCCGATGACGAGGCGTGCGGGATGTGCGATAGTTGCCGGTTGCGACTCAAGGCGTTTGCGGAGGCGGGGATTGCTGATCCTATCGTCTACAGCAGCCGGGTTGCGTCATAATCAAAACGATGTTTGTGTGCCGGGGAGGGAATCGACGATGAGACGACGGGTCAAGGTGTGCGGGATGCTCTTCGCATTTCTTTTGTGTGCAAGAGTGGCTGCGGCTCAGGGCAATAACCAACTGGACGGCCAGGTTCTGGACTTGCAGGGCAAGCCGCTTCCGGACGCGATTGTCACGCTGAAGAGCGAAGATACGGGTCAAGTGATCACGCTGAAGTCCGATAAGAACGGAAAATTCGTTCAGCTTGGGCTGAAGGCAGGAATCTACGACGTGGGCGTAACCACGACTAATCCTCAGATTCCACCATACAATCAAAAATTGCAAATTCAGGAAGGCCAGTCGGGAACGCTCGTCATCAATTTCAAGGATATCGTAGCGAAGTACGGCAACAGCGAGGAAGCAAAGAAACGGGAAGACGAAGCGAACGCCTTTAAGAACATGAAGGTGCATTTCGACGCTGGCGTGGCGGCGATGACGGATGCGAGCGCAGTTCAAACGCAACTGAGGACAGCGAGCGCGGACCAGAAAACAGCTCTGCAAGACAAACACAAATCGGACTGCGATACGGCCGCCAGCGAATTCGAGCAAGCGGAAAAGGGCGTGGGCGCGAAAGACGTGAACAACCACTCGTTGGTGTGGAGCAATCTGGGCGCGGCGTACGAATGCGCAGGCCGGTATGATGATGCGGCGGGCGCCTTCCAGAAATCAGTGGACCTGAAACCAACGGCACAAGCCTATCGCGGATTGAGTACGAATCTGGCCAACGCCGCCGCGTCTTCCAAGGATCCTGCGGCCGTGCAGCAGAAAGTGACCGACGCGGGCGCCGCGTGTGACAAGGCGATTGCGATCGATCCCACGGCTGCGGCTCCGTGTTGGAAGAATGTCGGGATAGCGCTCTATAACAAACAGCACCAGAAGGAAGCGGTCGAGCCGCTCCAGAAGGCGGCTGCCGCTGACCCGAAAGACGCACAGACTTGGTTCCTGCTTGGTTCGTGCCTTTCCGCACAGATCGACTCCAAACAAGAAGGGGGCAAGGAGATCTATATCATTCCGCCGGGCACGACAGAGGCTTACCAGAAGTGCATCGACGCCGCACCGAATGGCCCATATGCCGAACAAGCCAAGCAAGGACTCGAAGAGCTAAAAGCTCTGAGCGGTGGGGTGGAAACAAGTTCCGGCAAAAAGAAGCACTAGACACGCGAACCGTGCGGCACGCGCGGTTCGTTACGTGGAGCAGGTAAAGCGAGCGGGCAATCTGGCACTTCAGCACAGATGCCCGCCCAACCTGGAGTCTGCAGTCTGTCGGACCTGCGAATTGCTACTGTTGACCTCCGCTGGCGACAGATGAAGTACCTTCGGTGAGTTGCGCGTATTTGGTTTTTCCGGTGAAGTGAATCTCCTTCACGGCACCGCTATCGACGATTATCGAAGAATAGGAAGACTTCGTGGGCTCTTCCTTCCACTCCACCGGAGCTTCGGCAATAACCTTGCCGTCGCGCAGCAATGTCACCTTTGTTTCGTTCACCTTGACGTCGTAGGTTCCAGCTTTAACCTCCTTGCCTCCGACAGTCGCGTCATTCACGATGTCCATTTTCGCGGTGACGGTGGATTTCTGGTTGTTACCCGCATTGCTGCGCGCGGCGAGCGGCATGGCGATTGCGAGTCCTGCGACAAGTGATAAAACGGAAGCGATTCCAAAACGGGACATAGCGTTTCCCTCCCTTGATTTCGTTACGCCCCTTGCAACGTGTTAGACGAAATCGCACCGAGCGCCGAAAGCACAGTCCACGTAAAATTGCTGTAAAAACCCCGTCTTTTCGCACATTTCCGAAGTTATTTTCGGGAACGAACACGCTCTCTCGAATGCGGACATGTGCGATGGAACGAGAAGGGGCAGCACTGGCGGATGTATGAATTTTCGTATGGGTGCATGTGTCAAATCTCTACACTCGGCACGCTGCGGGCACTGCGTTAGTGTTAGCGTTCGTGTTGGTTGACACTCCTAGGGCGCTCGGGAATAATCGCCCGATATGATAGGAATGCTGCGCGGCAAGCTTATCGAGAAGCGGCCGAATCTGGTGCTGCTGGACGTGGGAGGGGTGGGCTATCAGGTGCAAATTCCCCTGTCAACGTTTGCGGAACTGGGGCCTTTGCACGCCGAAACGACACTGCTGACTTATACGCACGTTCGGGAAGATGTCCTGGCTCTGTACGGGTTCGTGGCAGCGCGCGAAAAACAGTGTTTTGAGCTGCTGATTTCGGCCTCAGGTGTGGGACCAGCATTGGCGCTGAAAATCCTTTCGGGAATGAGTATCGAGCAATTGGTTCCGGCGATCCGGAAAGGCGATCTGGCGCAACTGGTGCGGATTCCGGGCGTGGGCAGGAAAACGGCGGAGCGAATCGTGGTTGAACTTCGCGACAAGCTTGCGCCCATTGATGTTCCGGAAGCGGGGAAACCGGCGAGCCGATCTCAACTTGAGTCCGATGTTTCGTCTGCACTGATGAATCTTGGATATGACGAACGGTCAGTGGAACGGGCAATCGAAAAGGCGCGCGCGGAAGCCGAGGGTGACTTCGAGAAACTGCTTCGCGCGGCGCTGCAGATTTTGGGAAGTTCGGCGATGCAAAAGAGCGCTCGAGCAGGACGCGATGAGTAAGTCTGCAAAATGAACGGACGCGCAGGCATGGTGCAAGCCAGAATGGCGGAGTCGAGGAACCGAATCGTTTCGGGCAAGGCGTCCGCGGAAGATGCGCGGATTGAGGCGAGCGTCCGGCCGGTAAGTTTTGAGGATTACATTGGCCAGGACCGCGTGAAGGAAAACCTGCAGATTGCGGTTCAGGCGGCGCGCGCACGAGGCGAGGCGCTCGATCACGTGCTGCTTTATGGGCCACCGGGACTTGGCAAGACTACCCTGGCGCAGATCCTGGCGCATGAAATGGGGTCACACATCAAGATCAGCTCCGGCCCGCTGCTGGAGAAAAAAGGCGATCTCACGGCAGTGCTGACGTCGCTCGATCCCCAGGATTTTTTCTTTCTGGATGAAATTCACCGGCTGCAGCCTGCGCTGGAAGAAATTCTCTATCCGGCGATGGAGGATTTTCGCGTTGATTTGATCATCGGGCAGGGTCCCGGAGCGCGCGTTCATCCGTATCAATTGAATCGCTTTACGCTTGTAGGAGCGACAACGCGTGCCGGCCTGATTATGGCGCCGCTGCGGTCGCGGTTTGGGATCGTGCACCGTCTGGAATTTTATTCGCCGGCAGATTTGCTGCGAATCGTGGACCGGTCGGCAAAGATTTTGGGCATTACCGTGGATGAGGACGGCGCCGCGGAAATTGCCAGGCGAAGCCGAGGGACGCCTCGTGTGGCGAACCGTTTGCTGCGGCGCGTACGCGACTACGCAGAAGTACGCGCGCAAGGACACGTCACGCTGGGCGTGGCGCGCGATGCGTTGGCGATGCTTGGGGTTGACGAACATGGGCTGGATGAAATCGACCGGAATCTCATGTTCACGATTATCAAGAAATACTCCGGCGGCCCTGTTGGCCTGAACACGATTGCGGCGTCGCTGAGCGAAGAAGAAGACGCGATCGAGGAAATCTACGAGCCTTACTTGATGCAGCTGGGTTTACTGGACCGGACGCCGCGCGGGCGTGTGGCGACCGCGCTTGCGTATAAACATTTTGGAATGGATGAGCCTCGGCGCCAGCCGGGATTGTTCTAATCAACTCTTCGAATGCTTCCGAGGATTCGGTTGATTTCGGGTTGCGTGATGAAGGGTCCGGTGCCATTTTGCTTTTGAAAGAAAATTACATCGATCCCTCCGTCTTCCGCATACAGCTCGTCGGAAACACGCTTCGGGTGAGTGCGCGGATCCTCAAACTGAAAACCTCTAAAGTATCCCGTTTGGATTGAAAAAATCCCTGATTTCGCCGGCGGAATTGCTATTGCCTTGACGACAAGGAGAGTCGCGTCTCGAGCGGCCTCTGGCCTCAGCATGAAAGGACTCAGGTCCGACGGCGTTAAACGGAGCATCGAGGCGTGGAATCCATAATCGGACGAGGCTGCCTCCTCACCATAAACTTGGCGGAAGGAAGTCGGGTCGAGCTTGGTCTCCGCCATGAAGACATTCACGAAATTCTTTGGTGGAAAGCAAGAGAACCAAAACGCGTTTCCAGAGCGGAAGGCCGTGAGTCGTATTGTCCCCGTCGTTTTGCTCTTCTGTTCGTCGACATCGTCCCATGGAAGTTCATATTCATAGCCGAAATTTGACGCCTTCTCGTGCGCCTGAGGAGAAACTGAGAGATCAGCGAGGGGCACCGGCTTTTTCTGTGCATCCGGCAGTCCGCGAAGCTTGTAGCGCAGCATCAGAACTGTAGCGGTTTGAAACCCGAAGAACCAGCAGTAAACCGCACTCAAAATCAGCGGAATGCTCAAGAACACGAGGATACGAACACGTCGGGGCGACAAAGCACGTCTCCTGCCGGCAGAAAGGGCTGTAGTTTCATTCTATACGTCAACAGCTTCGTCCTTGCACGGGCGCAGCGAACCTGTTCCATAAAGCAAAGGGCCGCTCCCGCGAGGCCTACGTTCCAGACGGCAATGAGCGGAGTCCGTGAGAGGCAAACACGAAAGCGAAAAAGAGGAACGAATTGTAACTGAGGTGGACTAGATAGCCGGCGAGAACGGTTTTTGTGGTGGCGCGCAACCACGTGAAGATGATGCCGACGAGCACGAGCAGCCCTATCTGGCCCCAGCCACCCCATAGTTGCGGCGCATGAAGAAGGCCGAATAAAGTACCGGTGGCGATGACGCCAGTGGTTACGCCGAACGTGCGGGCGACGACCGGGTAAATGTAGCCGCGAAATAAAGTCTCTTCAAAAAGCGGTGCAAGCAGCACGCTCATCAGCATCAAGAGGAGGGCGGTGCGACGATCCTGGAAAAAGGCCTCCATCGGCAATTTGGTTTTTGTGCCGACCGCAACCGAGCCGAGTTGAACTGCGATGGACAGCAGGAATCCGCCAACAACGAGGCCCAGATAAACGATTGCCGGGGGTGCTTTATGAATATTGAGGGAATGCCAGCCTAACGTGCGCCAAAAGGAAAGGTTGAAGCGCACGCGCAACTGGGCGGCCATATAGGCGAGAATCACAAGCGAAACCACCAGTTGATTCAGAATCAAAAAGAAACTCTTGTCGGCACCGCTCCAATTTCGCGACGAGCCCAGAATCACGAGGCCCAGAATCGAAAGCGCCATGGTGCCGATGTAAACGGCCACCAAATGCACCAGGTCGCGCCAGCCCCAGGGCACACGCAAATCTCCGGGCGTGAAGCCGCCTTGTTGCACCACAGCGTCGTGCGAGCCCTCAACACCTGCCGGCGAGTAGGAAAGGATCATCTGTTCATTTTCAGGCGTCAGAGTGGAGGAATCTCTGGAGTTGAGAGGGCGGGGCGGGACGCCATTGATTTCGTCGAAATTCATGCGGCTAATTCCGTTAATTGCCCCAAAGCTCCAGGTCCGACGTAGGCTAGCTCGCGACGGGCGCTTTAGTTCCGTTGAGCGCCCGAGCAAGAATCTGTCCCGTATACGATTTTTTCACGCGCGCAACTTCCTCCGGCGTTCCTTGGGCGACGATTCGCCCTCCTGCCTCACCGCCTTCGGGACCAAGATCAATGATCCAGTCGGCTTGTTTTATGACGTCGAGATTGTGCTCGATGATGAGCACCGTATTCCCAAGGGAGACGAGGCGATCAAGGACGTCGAGCAACTTTTTGACATCATCGAAATGCAAGCCGGTAGTCGGTTCATCAAGGATGTAGAGAGTGCGGCCGGTTTGACGACGCGAGAGTTCGCGCGCGAGTTTGGTTCGTTGGGCCTCGCCCCCTGAGAGAGTGGTGGCGGACTGGCCGAGCTGAACGTAGCCGAGGCCGACGTCAACCAGCGTTTGTAGCTTCTGCTGAATGGCCGGGATGTTCTCCAAAACCTTCAAGGCTTCCTCGATGGGCAAATCGAGCAGATCCGAAATTGAGTAGCCCTTGTACTTAACGGCCAGCGTTTCGGCGTTGTACCGCTTGCCGCGGCAGACCTCGCAAGTGACGTAAACGTCCGGCAGAAAGTTCATTTCGATGCGCCGCTGTCCGTCGCCCTGGCACGCCTCGCAACGACCGCCCTTCACGTTGAAGCTAAAGCGGCCCGGCTTATATCCTCGCGTCCGCGATTCGGGCAGCATGGCAAAAAGCTCGCGGATCGGCGCGAAGACGCCGGTATAGGTGGCTGGATTTGAGCGCGGAGTGCGTCCGATTGGCGCCTGATCGATTTGAATCACTTTGTCGATCTTCTCTACGCCGTTGATGGCGCGATGTGCGCCGGGCTTTTCCATAGAGCGATAGAGCTTTGCCGCCAGGGCCCGGTAGAGGATGTCGTTCACGAGCGTCGATTTACCGGAACCGGAAACTCCGGTAACAACGGTGAGCAAGCCGAGCGGGAAGGTCACGTCGATATTTTTGAGGTTGTTCCCATGCGCGCCAAGAATGGTGAGGGCGCTGCCATTCTTATCGCGTCGCTTGTCAGGAACGGGGATTTGCATGCGTCCGGAAAGATACTGGCCGGTAAGCGAGGCGGAATTTTCGGCAATTTCGACGGGTGCGCCTGACGCGACTAGATAACCTCCGGAGTTGCCGGCGCCTGGGCCCAAATCGATTACGTAGTCGGCGCGACGAATTGTCTCCTCATCGTGCTCGACGACGAGAACCGTGTTTCCGATGTCGCGCAATGTCTCCAGTGTGGTGAGGAGGCGTCCATTGTCGCGTGCGTGTAGGCCGATGGAAGGCTCATCGAGGACGTAGAGCACGCCTCGTAGCCGCGAGCCGATCTGTGTGGCGAGGCGAATGCGTTGCGCTTCGCCGCCCGACAGGGTGGCAGCCGAGCGATCGAGAGTCAAATAGCCAAGCCCGACCGCGAGCAGAAAATCGATGCGCTCGGCCACTTCAGCCAACGGACGGCCAGCGATTTTTCTGTGCCGGAGTGTAAGCTGAGCGCGAATTTTGTCGACGGCCGCGCGAGCGTCTGACAGCGGCAACGCTGTAAAGTTCGCAATCGAAAGGCCAGCGATTTTCACCGCGAGACTTTCCGGACGCAAGCGGCGTTCATTACAAGCAGGGCATGGGGCAGGAGCCATGTACTGGGTAAGCCATTCGCGATAGGTGTCTGAATTCGATTCTTCGAGGCTGGCCTCAAGATGACCCAACACGCCCTGAAAATTCAGACTCTTGCTCGAGCCGCCCTTTTCGGGATTGCCACGCAGAATCAAGTTCTGCACGCTGCGTGAAAGCTTCTCGAACGGTGCGTCGAGATCGAACTTGTATGCCTCCGCGGCAATTCGCAAGGTTCGCTGTAAAAACGCGGAGCCGGAACCCGGGCCGAGGCCGCCTTCAAAGAGCGGCTTGGTCCAGTCGACAATCACTTTTGCGGGATCGAAATCGTATTTCGAGCCGAGTCCGTGACATTCCGGGCAGGCACCGTAGGGAGAGTTAAAGCTGAATGACCGGGGCTCAAGTTGCGGAACCGAAATGCCGCAGTCGGGACAGGCAAGCTTTTCGGAATAGACTTTCTCTTCGCCGCCAACAACCGCGATTGTTACCAGGCCGCTCGTGAGTTTGAGGGCGGTTTCGATAGATTGTTCGAGCCTTTGAGCGATGCCTTTCTTCATCAGCAAGCGATCGACGACGATTTCGATGGTGTGGTTCTTGCGACGATCGAGCGGAATCGGCTCGTCAAGATTCACAAGATCACCATCAACGCGCGCGCGAACGTAGCCTTCCTTGGCGTACTTCTCGAGCTCCTTCTTGTATTCGCCTTTGCGTCCGCGCACGACAGGTGCGAGGACCATAATGCGATCGTCCGGCTTAAGGGCGGACACGGCCTGGACGATTTGCTCCGTGGACTGCCGTGTGATGGGTTTGCCACATTTCGGGCAATGCGGGGTGCCGATGGCACTGTAGACCACGCGAAGATAATCGTAGATTTCAGTTACCGTGCCGACGGTCGAGCGTGGCGAGCGGGTCGTGGTCTTTTGCTCAATAGCGATGGAGGGTGAGAGTCCTTCGACGGAATCGACGTCAGGACGCTCCATTTGGTCAAGGAACTGACGCGCATAGGCAGAAAGGGACTCGACATACCGGCGCTGGCCTTCGGCGTAAAGTGTGTCAAAAGCGAGGGACGACTTGCCCGAACCAGACAGACCTGTGATGACCGTGAGGGTGTTCCGCGGAATCTCGAGGTGGATATTCTTCAGGTTGTGCTGCCGGGCGCCCCGGACAATGATTTTTTTGAGACCCATTGTTGCCTGGAGTGCCCGCCTACAGGCAGGCCCTCTGTACACTGGTTAGATTGACCCCAGAGTAGTCCACCACCATAGCAATTGCTCAGCACGGCGGTCAAGCAGCCCGCTTGCGAAGGATTTTGTCGTATGGCGCCATTCCGGCCGCGCAAACGAAAGCTGCGGGTTTGCTATACTGGGTCACTTGTCGCCAAGGCATCGTTCTCCCTGTACGCCAGCGGCATCTTAAGTTGGATGATGTCTGCTACCCAAACAAAACGCCTGTTTTTGATAGACGCGATGGGCTACATCTTTCGCGCGTTCTATGCGCCTATGCCGCAGCGTCTGGCCAATTCCAAGGGCCTGCCCACGAACGTCCCGTATCTTTTCGCCAATATGGTGCGAAAGCTCCTGAAAGAATGGAAACCGGATTATCTTGGCGTGGTGTTTGACGTTTCGGCGCCCACATTTCGCGACAAGCTATTCGCAGAATACAAAGCTCAACGCACGCCGATGCCGCACGATCTGTCGATTCAAGTGCCGTACGTTCGCCGCTACTGCCAAGCGATGCGCCTGTCCATGATTGAAGTTCCGGGCTACGAAGCGGATGACGTAATAGGCACGCTGGCGCGGCAGGCAAGCGAGCAGAAACTCGACACTTTCATCGTCACGAGCGACAAAGACCTGATGCAACTGGTGGGCGGCCCCGTGCGTCTCCTGAATCCGATGAAGGGCGATTTGCTGCTCGACGAGAAGAAAGTCGAAGAGATCATAGGTGTGCCTCCCCAAAAGGTGGTGGATGTCATGGCGCTCATGGGCGACTCGATTGATAACATCCCTGGCGCTCGCGATCCAAACGACAAGCCGGCGCCCGGGCAGCGTCGCAAGGCCGGCATCGGCGAAGTAGGCGCTCGACAACTGATTCAGCAGTATGGTAGCGCCGAAGAGGTGCTGAAACACGCGTCGGAAGTGAAGCGGTCAAATTATCGCGAAGCGCTTGAAAAATGCGGTGAGTTCGTTCGACTTAGCAAGCAGCTCGCGTCCATTCCGACCAACGCGCCTGTCGAACTCGATCTGGAAAAATTGCAGATGAGCGAGCCCGATCTCGTCACGCTTCGCGAGCTTTACGTAGAGCTGGGATTCACGTCGCTCTTGAAGGAGTTCGCGCCGCTTGTTGATGACCGCAAGACGGATTACGCCATTCTCGAATCGCCAGAAGCTCTGAGTGCGTTTCTCGACTCTATCCCGCCGGGGCAGCAAACAGCCGTGTGGCTCTCGCTCAATTCAGAGGATCCGGATGAAGAGGGCTTTGGGACTCAGGTTCTAAGCATCGAGATTGCATCCGAAAGCGGAACGGCTCGCGTCGTGGCAAATGATGTGGAAAACAAGACGCTGGCGGCGATGAAGAGATGGCTCGCGGACCCAACGCGCCCTAAGATCGTGCACGATCCGAAACTATTTCAATTGCTCTCGAGCGGGCGATCAGAATCATCGGTCGTGAGTCCGAGCCAGTCATCGGATGGCCGCGTCGTGGCAGGGATCCAGCACGCCACCATGCTCTACTCCTACCTTCTTCGGCCAACGACCGCGAATCACGCATTCGCGGAAGTGGTGCTGCGACAACTGAACCGGACATTATCGGGCGCTGCCGGAGAACGAGCCGATTTTCTTTTGCGCATAGCTCCCGATCTGCGAGAAGAGGTGGAAAAGCAGGAGATGACTGAGCTGTACGAGAAAATCGACCTGCCACTCGCGAGCGTCCTGACGCGAATGGAAGCGGCAGGAGTTCTCGTCGACAAAAAGGAACTTGATCGCATCTCGGCCAAAGCGCAGGAGGAAATCAGCAACCTTGAAAAATCCATTCACAGCCTCGCGGGGTTCGAATTCAACATCAATTCGCCCCCGCAGCTCGCAGAGGTGCTCTTCGACAGGCTGAATTTGCCGGGCGCGAAGCAGGGCCGAGGACGACCGCGCTCGCGTTCAACCGCAGCCGACGTCCTGGAAGATCTGGCGCTGGTCCACGAATTGCCAAAGAAAGTTCTGGAATACCGCGAACTTTCGAAGCTGAAATCCACATATGCTGACGTTCTTCCGCGGTTAATTCATCCAGCGACGGGACGCGTTCACACGATCTTTTCCCAGACGGGAACGGCGACCGGGCGGCTGAGCTCGTCGAACCCTAACTTGCAGAACATCCCGATTCGGACGGAACTGGGCCGTGAAATACGCGCGGCATTCGTCGCTCCGCCGGGGCATGCTCTCATCTCGGCCGACTACTCGCAGATCGAGCTCCGCATCCTGGCACACGTTTCCGATGATCCGATTCTGACCGACGCCTTTCGCCGGGGCGAAGACATCCACTCGCGTACAGCAGAGGAAGTTTTCGGCATTCCCCCGCTGATGCAGACCCGCGAGCACCGCCGCATCGCGAAGGTGATCAACTTTGGTGTGATCTATGGGCTCTCGCCGTTCGGACTGGCGCAGAACCTCGATATCGATCAGCATGAAGCGGCAAAGTTCATTGCCGCATATTTCGAGCGCTACAGCGGCGTAAAGAAATATCTGGACGCTCAAATCGCGGAAGTACGAAAAACCGGTGTGAGCAAGACCCTTTTCGGGCGCGTCCGGCCAATGGCGGAGATCAATTCGCCCCAGCCGAACATCCGCAATTTTGCCGAACGCACCGCGATGAATACGCCGATGCAGGGAGCTGCGGCCGATCTTATTAAATTGGCGATGATCGAATTGGACGAACGGCTGTCACGTGAGTTCAAATCACGCATGATTCTTCAGGTGCACGACGAACTGCTCTTCGAAGCCCCCGAAAAAGAGGTGCCGAGGCTAACGAAGGCCGTCAAAGAAGTGATGGAGGGTGCGTACAGGCTGCGGGTGCCGCTGGCAGTGGAAACGAAAGTTGGACCGAACTGGCGCGACGTAAAGTGACACGAAAATTTCCATTGCCTGCCTTGAAGCGGCATGTGATAGGTTTTTTCTAGTCGTGAAAATGAGGTGATCGCATGGCACCGAACCATCCCGAAGGCTTTCTTAAACTGGTCAATGACGCCAAAAAGCGCATCAAGGAGGAAACATTTCAAGAAACGAAGAAGCGCATGGACTCTGGCGAGAAATTCATTCTCGTCGACACGCGCGAGGAATCCGAATGGGCGCGCGGTCACATTCCCGGTGCGATCCATCTTGGCAAAGGCGTGATCGAGCGAGACATCGAGAAGACCGTTCCCGATAAGGAGACAACCATAGTTCTCTATTGTGGTGGGGGTTTTCGCTCAGCGCTAGCTGCTGACAATCTTCAAAAAATGGGCTATCAGAACGTGATTTCGATGGACGGCGGCTGGCGCAGTTGGAGCGAGGCGAATTATCCGGTGGTGAAAGATTAGCGGCCAAAACCTGGTTTGGCTGGGGCGGTTGGACTCGAACCAACACCATCCTCATTAACAGTGAGGTGTCCTACCGATTGGACCACGCCCCAGCGGCCTAGCAACTTTGAGATTCTCTAGGCTCAACGCCGTCCCTGATTTTATCGAATCTCGCGCGCGATTGCAGGACGCCTGTTTGGGCGTCGCATCTATAAATTCTATGAATGGGTCCGATAGAAAATTATTCAACTGACCGTTGATGGGGCGAAAAGGAAGGGAAAGAAGCAGGCCGGGGGAAGGAAGCCGGCCCAGCCCTCAATCCCCGAAGGGATCCTCGGCTTTCCTCCCCCTGACGCCCGTCTCTGAGGCACGACAGAAACCAAACTAATACGCTGAAAACAAATCGCTTTGGGCACAAGGGCCCGGTAAAAACTCCAGACTCCCAGTAAAATTTCCGGCTACGAAAAACGGCTCAGGCACTGCAGAAATTTCCCTGCAAGATCGCTGGTATACGCAGGGCAGAAAAGGTGAAGCTCGATCGGGGTTTCCGGTACACTCGGCAGCCGAATTCAACTGATCTGGATGGGCGAGACCTGAAGACGCTGGCGAGCTCAAGAGTTTCTGGCAACTTTTTCCCAGATCCAATCGTATGTGTCAGCGGAGCCGATAATGGAACTGCGAATCGCAAATCTCTCGAAGACTTACCCGAATGGCGTCAAAGCCCTTGACGACGTAACACTCACAATCCCCCACGGCATGTATGGTCTTCTTGGACCAAACGGCGCAGGCAAATCGACTCTGATGCGGACCATAGCGACTTTGCAGGAACCCGATGGCGGAACAGTTTGCCTGGGCCAAATCGACGGGTTGCGGCAAAAAGAAGAGGTGCGCCGCCTGCTTGGTTATTTGCCTCAGGACTTCGGCGTCTACCCACGTATTTCAGCGCAAGACATGTTGAACTACATCGCCTTGATGAAGGGTATCGCGAATTCAGGTGAGCGCAAGGATTTGGTTGAAGCGATGCTTCGCCGCTGCAATCTCTACGACGTTCGCAAGAAATCGCTCACAGGTTTTTCCGGCGGCATGCGGCAGCGGTTTGGAATCGCGCAGGCGTTGCTGGGCAACCCCAAACTACTGATCGTTGATGAGCCGACCGCGGGACTCGATCCCAGCGAGCGCAACCGCTTCTACAATCTGCTGGCTGAAGTGGGAGAGCAAGTGATCGTGATTCTCTCCACTCATATCGTTGAGGACGTGACCGACCTGTGCACAAACATGGCCATCATCCATCAAGGGCGAGTCCTATACCAAGGCAGTCCGGACGCGGCAATCGCCGAACTCCAAGGGCGCGTGTGGCAGAGGTCGATTCAAAAAGCGGAGCTGCAGGATTATGAAACTGCACACCGCGTGATATCGAGCCGGCTCGTTGGCGGGCGGCCTTACCTGCACGTGTTATCTGAGAAATCCCCAGAGGAGGGCTTTTCGGCCACGGCGCCAAATCTTGAAGATGTCTTCTTCACAAAAATCCGCGGCTGGAACTGAGAGGACCATGTTTGGGCAAATCCTCTGGTTTGAGATTCGATATTGGCTGCGGTCCACGATGCTCTGGGTTTTCTTCGCGATCATCGCAATCATGGTGTTCGCGGCTGACAGCAGCGATCAAGTGACGGTCGGATCCGCGCTCGGGAATACCTACCGCAACGCGCCCTTCGTCGTCGAGAATTTCTATAGTTTCATCGGATTGCTTACGCTCCTAATGGCCACGGCTTTCGTGAATTCCGCGGCTGCCCGAGATTTCAGTCACAACACGCATCAGATCGTTTTTTCTACGCCAGTCAAGCGCGTCGACTTCCTCCTGGGACGTTTCCTCAGAGCGGTGTTCGTTTCCGTGATTCCCATGCTCGGCGTTTCTGCGGGCATCCTGCTTGCGAAGTATATGCCCTGGGTCGATCCCGAACGCTGGGGACCGGTAGTTTGGATGGCGCACCTTCGCGGCGTCCTGGTATTCGCGATTCCCAATACAATTATTGTGGCGGCGATCTTGTTTGCTGTTGCCGTTCTGGCGCGCAATGAAATCGTGCCTTTTATCGCCGCCTTGCTGCTGATCGCCGCTTACGGCACTGCAGATAGCTTCGTCCAGAACATCGAACGGGAGAAAATCGCCGCTTATCTTGACCCGTTTGGCATTCGCACATTCACGCTCGTCACGAAGTATTGGACTGTGGCCGATAAGAACCATCTGACGGTGGGCTTTACGGGACTCATGCTGTGGAACCGGCTGATATGGCTTGCCGTCGCGATGCTGATCTTTCTTTTCGCCTACCACCGTTTCAGCTTCGCGGAACGCCGGAAAAAGGCTCGTACCGTCGGAGGTGAACCCGAAACGGTTAATGCCGCCGCGTCTGCGCTTCCACAAGTTCACTTGAGTGACGCGGGCTGGAAACAGTATCTCGCGTCAACGCGCATCCATCTGCTCGGATTGGTGAAGAGCACGCCGTTCGTCATCATCATCTTCGCGGGGCTTCTCAATTGCGTGCCGGCAATCGCGCTGAGCGCTACACAGATGTACGGCGTCACGACGCTTCCAGTCACTTACTCGATCTTGGAGGTCATTACCGGTACGCTTTATGCGTTCATCATCGCTTTTATCACTTATTACGCCGGCGTGCTTGTCTGGAAAGATCGCGATACCCGCATGGACGAAATTTGCGACTCGCTTCCGACGCACGAGTGGGTGTCCTATGCCGCGCGGCTCACTTCGATAGTTGTCATGACCCTCTTTATTATGTTGGTCGCTCTCGCGAGCGGTGTCATCGTGCAGGTAGCGAACAATTATCATCGCTATCAGTTCGGCTTGTACGCTGAGCAGCTCTTCGTTCGGGACGGTTCGCTGATGCTGTTCCTTGCCGTTCTTGCATTTTTCATCCACGTGTCTTCACCGAATAAATATGTTGGATATTTTGTCTACATCGGATTCGTCCTGGCTAACGCGTTCGCCTGGCGACCGCTGAACGTGGCAACGAATCTCGTAAAGTTTGCGAACCGGCCCAATGTGATCTATTCGGATTTCTACGGCGACGCTCCATTCCGTACGGGGTGGAACTGGTTCACCCTGTATTGGCTTCTTTTCTGCGGATTGCTCTCTGTAGCTGCTATAGCATTTTGGCCGCGTGGCAAAGAGCTGAATTGGCGTCAGCGAACGCGCAATGCCGCGCTTCGATTCCCAGGGCCGTTGCGGGTTGTCGCCGCTGTCTGTCTTACGGTCTTTGTCGCCGTAGGAGGATGGATCATCTACAACACCATGATCCTCAATCAGCTCCTCGGACCGAAAGACCTTGATCGTCTCAACGCCGACTACGAAAAGACCTACAAGCCCATGGCAAAAACCCCCATGCCTCGCGTGCGGGACGTTCATTTCACAATCGATATCTATCCCGAGGCGCGCAATCTGGTCTTGAACGAAGACGAAACAATCTACAACCCTTACTCAGAGCCAGTTGATCAAGTTCATTTCAGCCTCGACCGCCGGTACGATGTGGACATCCAGATCCCAGGGGCAACCCTCGCTAAAGATGATCCGCGCCTGCAATACCGCATTTACCGATTCTCGCCGCCGCTTCAGCCGAACGAAGACCGGGTGATCCACTTCACTGTAAGAAGCAAGACTCGCGGCTTCGAGAACGAGGTTAGCAATACCGAGCTCGTCCAGAACGGCACCTTCTTCAACAACACGGTCGCGCCGGTGATCGGCTACAGTTCGAGGAATGAACTGACCGACCCGAACGATCGCAAGAAATACGGGCTCGGCGAACAGGAGCTAATGCCAGCACTCGAGCGCCACTGCACTGAGGATTGCCGCGAGACCTACCTCGGCGGCCATTCCGATTGGGTCAACGTCGACACGGTCATTAGCACGTCAGTGGATCAGATGGCGGTAGCGCCAGGCTCGCTGGTTCGGCAATGGCAAGAAAATGGGCGCAATCATTACGAATACAAGCTCGACCACGAATCGCTGAATTTCTATTCGTTCATTTCGGCCCGCTACGAGGTGGCCCGCGAAGATTGGAACGGCATAAAGATTGAGGTCTACTACGACAAAGACCATCCGTGGAACGTCCCACGGATGCTGAATTCAATCAAGAAATCGCTGGCGTACTACACCGAAAACTATGGCCCCTACTACCACAAAGAGGCGCGCATTATCGAGTTCCCGCGTGTTGCCCGCTTCGCCCAGGCTTTCCCGGGTACGATGCCGTATTCCGAGTCCATCGGCTTCATTGCCAATTTGAATCATACAGACGATATCGATTTCGTTTTTTACGTAGTCGCTCACGAAATGGGCCATCAATGGTGGGCTCATCAGGTGATTGGGGCCGATATGCAAGGAGCGACGCTACTATCCGAATCCCTCGCGCAGTACTCTGCACTGATGGTGATGCAGAAGGAATACGGCCGCGACATGATGCGCAAGTTCCTCCGCTATGAAATGGATCGCTACCTTTCGGCCCGCGGCAGCGAGCGGCTTAAGGAACGCCCCTTGCTGACGGTAGAAGACAACCAAGGCTACGTTCACTATCAAAAGGCCAGCGTGGTGATGTTCTATATGAAGGAAATGATCGGCGAGGACGGTGTGGATAAAGCGCTTCGCCAGCTCGTTCAGCAGTATGCCTATGCACCGGCTCCCTATCCCGTTTCGTGGCGTCTTGTTGATGCCCTTTCGGCGGAAACTCCACCTGACAGGCAATACCTGCTGAAAGACCTTTTCGCAGACATCACGATCTTCTCTAATCGCACAACGGACGCCACGGCGGTGAAGCGGCCTGACGGAAAATACGACGTCACGATTCGATTCGAGGCCCACAAGTTCAAGGCGGACCCCAAAGGCAACGAAACCGAAGTGCCCGTCGATGATTGGATCGACGTGGGCGCCTTTGCAAAGCCCGAGAGAGACCAACACTACGGGAAAACCTTGTATCGCGATCGTATCCACGTCACGCAAACACCGTCGACCGCAACCTTCACGGTGGACCAGATGCCCGACGAAGCGGGCATAGACCCCTTCCTTTTGCTCGTTGACCGCATGCCAGAAGACAACGTCAAGAAAGTGACGCTTGCCGCCAACCGGAAATAGCCTAGGAACTGGCCTCTGAGGCCCAGCCGCTTCGTCAGAGCGGGCGGCATGTTCTATAAGCGCGCTTGATGCGCGCTGTGCCCGGGGCGTTTTCCCTTTGGGGTGCTACCTTCGATAGGCCAAGTGCGGTATTTTGTAGCGTTTGTGAAATATTCTGCAAGCGGCCTGCGTATCTATCCATGGAGCGACAGAAGACATCGGGCGAAATGAGCGCCGCAGAACTGGCGGAGTTGTTGGCGCAGGTCCGGGCGGGAAATGTGGAGGCGTGGGGTGATTTGTATCGCCGATACGCAGCCGCGATTTTTCGCTTCTGCAGGCGCGCGCTGCCGACTCGCGAGGACGCAGAGGACGCAACCACGGAAGTGTTCATGAAGGTTCGACGGAAACTCGGCACGTACGATTCGTCGCGGCCGTTCACAGCCTGGCTCTACAAAGTGGCAAGCAACCACTGCTGGGACCTCCTTCGGAGGCGCCGAATACGCCAGGACTTGGAAACCGGCGACCTGGAGACCCTACCTCTCGAGCATCCTGATCCAGATCAGCTCGAACGGCTCCAAGCCGAACACACGAGCAAAGAAGTGCGCGGTGGGCTTGCCAAACTGCCGGACCGGGCGCGGATGGCGCTCGTCCTACGCTACTACGCGGATATGAGCTACGACGAAATTGCGGATACGCTCGGAGTGCGCCGGGCGTTCGTAGGCGTCTTATTGCTGCGCGCGCGGCATCAGTTACGGGACGTTTTGAGCCAAGGTGTGGTGAATACGCGCGGCGCAGCTGCGGGGAGCGACTCATGAACCACTTTGATGAAATGACGGCGCTGCTTTGTCTCGAAGGCCAGCTGGATAAAGAGCACGCGAGTGAAGTCACCGAGCATTTGCGCGAATGCCAACCGTGCAGGGAGCTCTTGGGTGCGCTCGAACGAGAAGGCGTCTGGCTACGCCAGGCACTGGCCGTTGAAGATGAAGCAATTCCAGCCCGCCTGGCAGAAGCCCCAGAAGGCGATAGCGCGTCTTGGGGCTGGATCGCGACTCTAGGACTGAGCGCAGGCGGCGCCTATTCGCTCTGGAGTGGAATTATCGAACCGTGGCAGGCACGGGCAGCCCAAGCCGGTTTCACGCAAGGCAATCTCCTCACGATGCTCTTCTTCAGCGGTGCCTTTTGGAAAGGATGGGACGCGATGCGAAGCCTGATGGAATTTCTGGCGATGGGGATACTCACGATCTTGGTGACATGGCTGCTGAGAAGGCACTGGAGGCGTCTATCGGCATTCGCCGTTGTGGTCGGATTGTTCCTCTGTGCGTTGCTAACTCCCTCGCCAGCGGTCGCCGCCGAAACCAAGCACGGGGAGCCCAACTACACCTTGCCCGCGGGCCAAGTGGTGAACACAGATCTCTTCGTTTGGGCCCAGCGCGCCGAAATTGACGGCGACGTCAACGGAGACGTAGTCGTGTGGAGTCAGGTGGCCGTCGTAAACGGGCACGTCAAAGGAGACGTGTTGGCCTTCGTGCAAAACCTGCGCATCAACGGAACTGTCGACGGCAATGTGCGCTCTCTCGCTCAATCCGTGGATATCAACGGCACCATCGATAAAAACCTGATGAGCTGGAGCAGCGTCACAAACGTGGAAGAGAAGGGATCGGTGGGCGGGACTGTGACGTTTGGATCGAATGACGCGTCCCTCGGCGGCAAAATCGGCGGTGACGTCCTTTGCATGGCCAATTCCCTCGAGATCGCAGGGACTCTGGCCCAGGGTCTGACGGTTCACGCTGATCATCTGACGATCGAATCAAGCGCTCAGGTGAATGGGCATGTAAAGTATCAGGGTAAGCAGGATCCCGAAGTCGCTGAAGGCGCGAAAATAAGCCCAATCGAAAGGGTCATCTCGAAAACGAAGCCCCAATATGAGAGGCCGCACTATTATTGGCACCAGGTAATGATGTGGGGCGTGGGGTTTGTCTACGGCCTCGTGCTATTGCTGCTGATGCCCGGCTTGTTTTTTGACGCAACGGAAGCCTGCAAGAAGTATCTGCCCGCCGGGGGATTTGGCCTCCTATTCCTTTTCGGCACGCCCATAGCCGCAATCATTGCATGCTTTACGATCGTAGGTCTGGCGGTGGGAATTGCAACCCTCCTCCTCTACTTGATTGCATTGTATTCCTCCACTGTATTTGTCGGGGCGTGGATAGGAGAAATGCTGTTAGGCGCCAAAACTGGAATTGGGCAAGCTATTTTGAGGCTGGCGCTGGGACTCTTCATCCTGCGCGTGCTTCGCCTTTTGCCGTATGTGGGTGGCTGGGTTTTGTTTTTCGCGATTTGCTGGGGACTCGGCGCGCTCATGCTGGCGCTCTACAAGCGGATGCGGCCCCAAATTGCCGTCGCGGTGTGATCACTGGCGATTACGAGACGATTCCGAGATTTCTCCCGACGCGCGCAATGGTGTCAGCTGCTTTCTCAAGATCGGCGCGTTTGTGAGCAGCGGTAACGATCGTTCGCAGGCGCGCCTTCCCTTCTGGGACTGTCGGATACCCGATCGCACCAGCAAACACGCCCTCGGCAAACAGCTCACGCGAGAAATGAAAGGCCTTCTCGGCGTCTCCCACCATGATCGGCGTGATTGGCGTCTCACTCTTGCCTGTGTTGAATCCGAGCTTCTCGAGCCTGCGCTTGAAGAATTTCGTATTCGACCACAGCTTTTTAATCAGGCGGTCGCCAACCTCCGAATCGAGGAGCTCGAAAGCAGCCTGGCAACTTGCCGTGACCGAAGGGGTATGCGACGTCGAAAAAAGGAAAGGGCGGCCGCGATGATAGAGAAACTCAATGAGATCGCGTGAGCCGCAAACGTACCCGCCGATCGAGCCAACGGCTTTGCTTAGAGTTCCGACCTGTATATCGACGCGGCCATGACAGTCGAGATGGTCGATGGTGCCACGGCCGCGCGAGCCGAGAACTCCCGAGGCATGGGCATCGTCCACCATCATGATGCAATTGTATTTTTCGGCGAGGTCGCAAAGCGCCGGCAGATCCGCAATGTCGCCATCCATTGAGAAAACACCGTCCGTTACCAGCAGCTTTTTACCACTCCAGTTTTCGGTTTCCTTCAAGACACGCTCGCAATCGGCAGTGTCCTTGTGCTTAAAAACCTTGATGGTGGCTCTCGAAAGACGGCATCCGTCAATGATCGATGCATGGTTCAATTCATCCGAGACGATCAGGTCATCCTTACCCAGAATTGCCGACACGGTTCCGGCGTTCGCAGTAAATCCTGATTGGAACACGACGCACGCTTCCACCTTCTTGAATCGGGCGATCTGCTCTTCGAGCTCCATGTGAATCTTCATCGTGCCGGCAATGGACCTGACGGCGCCAGACCCGACGCCATACTTGCGGGTGGCTTCAGTAGCCGCGCGGCGCAATTTGGGATTCGTTGTCAGGCCCAGATAATTGTTCGAGCTGAGATTGATGACTTCCTTGCCATCGAAGACTGCGATCGGCTTTTGCTCGCTTTCAAGAACCTTCAGATGGAAATAGAGGTGCTTCGATTTCAACTCTTCGAGCGCGTCATGCAGATAGTGCAACTGGGGACGCGTTTGCGTTTCCGTCGCAGGTGTGCTCATGATTCCTCCAAAAAATCTAAGGCGCCTGACTGCCAAGATTGCGCAGGTGTCGGTAGCTACTTCGAGAAGCCGTTCGGATATAGCAAGATCTTCCCCGCCTGCCCCGATTCAAGGAGTGAGAACGCGCCTTCGAACTTCTCGAGAGGTACCCGCTCGTGAAAGAGGGGCTCCAAATTCAGCCGGTTGTGCTTGAGCAGTTCCGTCATGTGAACCCAGGTCTCAAACATCCGACGTCCGTAGATGCCTTGTACCGTTGCGCCCTTGAAAATCACGTCGTTCACGAGATCGAGCGTGACCAAATCCTTCGGAATTCCCAGCAAGGAAGCGCGGCCGCCTTGCCTGAGCATTTGGAATCCCTGCCGAATCGCCTCGCCGTTGCCGCTCATTTCCAGCAGCACGTCGACGCCACCGTCCGTGGCGCTGCGCACGTGCTCTACGATTCCAGGCCGAGCAGGATCGAGTGCTTCGTCCGCCCCCATTTTGATGGCGAGCTCGCGCCGGTGCGCATTCACCTCCGTACAAAAAAGCGACGCGCATCCGCACGCCCGCGCGACAGCGACCGACATCAGCCCGATAGGTCCTGCCCCTGTAACCAGTACATTTTGTCCGGCGATTTCTCCAGCGGTTACGGTATGCACGGCATTTCCGAGCGGATCGAGTATCGCCGCGTAATGTTCGGGAATCGCGGGATCGATTTTCCAGATGTTGCGCGCGGGAATGCGCACAAACTCAGCAAAACAGCCGTCTGCATCAATCCCGATAATCTTCACGTTCTGGCAGACGTGCGCCTGGCCCATGCGGCATGGGCGGCAATGCCCGCAGTTGACGTGCATTTCGGCACTGACGAAATCGCCAAGCCGCATGGAGACGACCTCGTCGCCAACTTTTTCTATGGTGCCGCAGAACTCGTGGCCAAACGTAATCGGAGGATGAATGCGCGAGGCCGACCAGCGGTCCCATCCATAGATATGCAGATCCGTGCCGCAGATCGAGGCTGCGCGCACGCGTACCAGTACGTCAGTGGGTCCAATCGCTGGAACGGAAATTGATTCAAGCTGTGCTCCCCGTTGGGGACGCAACTTCCGGAGGGCTTTCATCGTAGAAGCAGGCATAGACTCTAAGTGGCGGAGCGACCGGCCAATCAATGTTAGCACACGCTTTCCACGGCAGAAACCGCAGCCCCAGGCCGGAAAGATTCCGCCTCCGCTGAAAAGTATTTCGATACAATGCGCGTCGGCTCGGTGGCGCTTAGTCCCTGTGCGCGCGCATAAGACGATCGCAAAAGGAGGTGCGATTGAGTTTCAATCAACGTCTAAATGAAATCCGCGCTGGCTTCGAACGCTCGTTCTGGATTGCGAATATTACCGAGCTTTTCGAACGCCTGGCCTATTACGGAACCACTGCGGTCCTCGCGATTTATCTGCACGAAAATTTGAAGTTATCAGTTGGACAGACCGGCACCCTCATGGGGATTTTTGGCTTCGTCGTATGGTTTTTGCCGGTTCTGGGTGGAACGCTCGCGGATCGGTTTGGGTTTCGTCGCGCCCTGATGTTTGCATACGCGGTGATGACTGTAGGCTATTTCCTTCTCGGATCGCTTTCCGCTCCCTGGATGGAGCCTTTTCGAAGCGCAGGCGACTTGAAATGGCTTGTGGGCGCGATCTTGATGGTGCCGGCCTTGGGCCCTGGACTGGTGAAGCCGTGCGTTGCAGGAACAACGGCTCGGGCGTCCAACGAAAACGTTCGATCAATCGGCTATTCGATTTATTACACGCTAGTCAATGTAGGAGGGTTTGTCGGACCAATTGTGGCCTCGCTTGTGCGCCAAAGTATTGGAATTGAATTCGTATTTCGCCTCGCGGCCCTTAGCGTATTCCTGATGTTCTGGGTGACATTCTTTTTTTACCACGAACCAGGCCGCGCGACTGAAATCCAGGTAACCAGCAGGGGGTCCGCGATTAGCAACATGTTCGTTGTGCTGGGAAACGCCCGATTCGTCGTGTTTCTTATCGTGTACTCAGGGTACTGGGTTCTTTTCTGGCAGGAATACGTTTCGCTGCCTCTTTTTATCCGCGGCTACATCAACCCGAAGGCGAATGTGGACGCGCTGCTTTCGATTGATGCCCTTACAGTGATTTGCTTCCAGATCGTGGTCAGCCTTCTCACGAAGAGGATTGCCACTTTCGGAGCGCTCACCCTGGGGATCTTCGTCTCGAGCGTCGCTTGGGTGCCGCTTGCGTTGCATCCCGCAGTTTCGACGGCCGCAGCGGCGCTGGCCGTCGTCGCCTTGGGCGAGATCATCCAGTCGCCGCGCTACTACGAATACGTTTCCAAGCTCGCGCCCCCCGGTCAGCAGGGTTTGTACATGGGATATGCGTTTCTCCCTATCGCAATTGGTTATTTCGGCGCCGGTGCATTAGGGGGCTACTTGTTGCACCAGTTTGGCGACATACAGAAGCGTCCGCCTCTTATGTGGTACGTGATCGTTGGCGTCGGAATGCTAACCGCGTTGTTGATGTGGATCTATAACTTGATCGCAAAGCCCGCTGACTATGGCGAGCATGCGTGATCCTCTAGACAGGACCCAGGGCGGACAGGGCTTCGTCGGTAGTGACGAGTTTCGCCCCTAGTGACTTCAGTTCTTCAATCGAGCGACGCCCATGGTCAGGATCTAGTGTATCAATCGCGTCTCTTACCAGAGATACCTTGCGGCCGCGCTCGAGTAAGCCTTTCGCCGCAAGCTGAACACAATATTCGGTTACCACGCCAAACACGAAGAATTCTGTTTCAGGGTTCAGGATATCCACAATTCGGCTCGCGAGGGGATTATCGAAGACGCTCAGGGTTTGCTTTTCGATTAGAACCTGTTGATGCGTGAAGAGATCCGGAGGCAGCGGGAATTTCGGATCGTTTGGGACAATGAACACATCGTTGGCCCGGCCCTCCGGCACTACCTCCGCACCCGCCGTTCCACGAATACAGTGCGGCGGGAATGTTTTGAACTCCGGGTCGTCGGGCGCGTGTTGGCAAGCGTCCGAAATCAGCAAGACGCGCCCTTGTCGCGCCGCGTCAACCAATCGCTTGAGATTCGGAAGAATTTTCTCAGCGCCGGGGACGTAGAGTCGTCCGCCGGGAAGCATGAAATCTGCCTGCGTATCGACTTCCCAAAAAATGACTTTGTTGGATGGCGTGTCCACGGCCGGCCCTCACGCGGGGAAGCGTTATTTTAGCGCGGAGCGACGAATCCGTCGGCGAACCTTTTCGAGCATGACGCGCAATTCCTTGCTGTAGCGCACAGGATATTCTGCAGATCGGTTGATTTGGCGATACTTTTCCGGCAAACGTGAAAGCGAAGCCAGCGACCGCGCACGCAGAGCGCTCACCGGTTCTGGAAGCTTCATCCGCCGGCCCTCCCGCATTACTTCGGTCAACAGCGGCTCACCGCCGTCGGCGGATTCGCCTTCGAGCGTGATCTTGTCGTGGTGGTATTCGCCCGAAAAATCCGAATAGCGAAACACTTGTTTGCGCCCCGGATAGGTCACTTTGGCCTGGCTGAGTTTGGCGGCTTCACGCACTTTGCCGCCGCGTTCCACTTCAACAAGTTTGTAGACCAGATTCAAATGCGGCGCGTCGCCTGGAGTGGCTAGTGCCGTTCCGACGCCGAAGGCATCAATTGCCGCGCCTTTCTTTAAGAGATCAGCGATCTTGAATTCGTCCAGATCGCCCGAGGCAAAAATCTTCACATCTTTCCAGGCCGCGCGGTCGAGTTCGCGCCTCACCCATTTGCTATCTTTGACTAGATCGCCACTGTCGAGCCGCACCCCTCCGGGCTTGCGCCCCATCGAGACGATTGCTTTCACGGCGCTGTGAACATCGTACGTGTCAATTAACAGCACGGCGTCTTCGGGAAAAGCATCGAGGAAATGTTGAAAGGCTTCGCGTTCATTTTCGTGCGCCATCACCCACGAATGTGCCTGGGTGCCATACGTATTCATCCCAAACTGGTGCCCCGCGAGCACGTTGGACGATCCCTCGCAACCTCCAATCGCCGCCGCGCGCGCGGCAGCGATGCTCGCGCCGGGTCCATGCGCACGCCGCGCTCCGAATTCGACCACGGTGTGCCCCTGCGCCGCAGTCACGACGCGAGCCGCTTTGCTCGCGATCATCGTCTGATAGCTCAGCGTTGCCAGCAGATACGTTTCCATAATTTGACCTTCGATGATGGGTGCTGTCACGCGAAGCATCGGTTCGCCGGGAAAAACCAGTGTGCCCTCCGGCATAGCCCAAACGTCTCCGGTGAAACGAAAAGTTGCCAAATATTCGAAGAATTCCCCGCGTATGTTGCGGAAGACGGGATGGTTTTTGAGGTATGCGATCTCATCCTGGGTGAAATTCACGTTTTCAAGAAATTCCAGCGCCTGTTCAAGTCCGGCAACGATGAGGTAATTGCGTTCACGCGGGAGATTGCGCACGAAGAGTTCGAAAGTGGCGCGGGCGTCGAAGCGCGTCTGTAAATAGCCCGCCGCCATCGTCAACTCGTAAAGATCAGTCAGCAGCCCGGAATGTTCGCGCATGGATGATTGCTGGAAGAATCTTGCTAAAGGCCCCGACGCAAAGTAAGTCCACCGTCCACGACAATTGTTTGTCCCGTGATGTAGTTGTCCGGCTCAAGGAGAAAGCGCACGGTGCGCGCGACGTCCTCGGGCCGCCCAAATCGAGAGATCGCACCGCTTTCCAAATACTTGTCGTACTTGCCTGATTGCACGCTGGCGGCGGCCATACCCGCAACCGTCACTCCGGGTGCCACAACATTCACGCGAACGCGATCCCATTCTTGGGCCAGGATCCGCGCTGCGTGGACCACCGCCGCCTTTGGCGGCGCATAGTTCAAGCTCGAAGGGAACGCCTCGACGGCCTGCATAGTCGCGAGAAGCACGATGCTCCCACCTGTTTTCGTAGATTCCATAACGATTCCCAAATCCTTGGCCAAGAGCATAGGTCCGAGATAATTGGATTCGAGAGATGCCGTTGCGGCTTCGTGATCTAGCTTTGGTAACGGAATTCGAGCGGGATCGCCGGAGAAAATTGCCGCGCCTGCTAGATCGCCTCCGAGGCGGGCAATCGCGTCGATATAGTTTCTGCGCACGCCGAGATCGCAGAGATCACCGCCGACAAGCGTCAACTTCTGCCCGAACCGTTGTTCAGTTACACTTTGGAGCCGCTCAGCTCGCTCTCGGTTTTGGCGATATCCAACAACGAGGTGAGCGCCTTCGCGCGCCAACAACGCCACAGTAGCCGCGCCAAGGCCGCCAGTGCCCCCGGCGATAACCAAATTTCGTCCTGCAAGGGTCTTTTCGGCAAACTCAAAACGGAACTCGCGGCAAGCAGCCGCGCGAGCTTCATCCCAATGCGGCGTCGACGTGCTCCTTTGTTACGGAATTCCTCGCGGACGCGCCCGTTGGCCAAGGCGGACGGAGCAGAAAGACAAAACCCCCAAGCCCCCGGCCCGTTTCCAAAACAGGCCGCGCCTGGGGGTTTGCCCGAAATTTCTGCGCCGGACTTTACTTTAACACGGCGTCTTTGAAAGCCTTGGCCGCGCGCAAGCGAACCACTGTCTTCGCTTTGATCTTGATCGCTTCACCCGTGGCTGGATTGCGCCCCATGCGTGCCTTACGATGCGCCTTCACAGCGCGCCCCAAGCCTGGAATCACGAACTTGCCGGATGACTTCGCTTCCTTCACCGCCAGCTTGAACAGCTCGTCGAAAAAGGATGCCACCTGCTTCTTTGATACCGGCTTTTCCGGAGTGCTGACCTTCTCGGAAAGGTGCGCAATGATTTTGGACTTGCTCAGCGGACTCGCCATTCCTGATTTCCTCCTCAGAGTTGTCACGGCCCGGCCCCTCGGGGGCCCGAATGCCGCGTGGCACTATAGCCGTCCTTCGGATTGAACGCAAGAGGCAACACCAAAAAAGGCCGCAAAAATGGCCCTTTCCGTCATTCCCTGAATTCACGAAGAAATAATCTACAGAGACCCTAAGCTCTCGTAGAAAAGCGCGATCGACTTGATTCCCCCGAAATAATTCTCGAGCGCGATGTGCTCATCCGGTGCGTGCGCATTTTCATCGGGCAACCCGAAGCCGAGCAGGACGCAGGGTACTTTGAACGTGTCGTGCATTTGCGTGACAAACGGAATCGAGCCGCCTTCGCGAATGAAAGACGCTTTCTTTCCGAAGCCTGTTTCCAGAGCGTGAATCGCCTTCTGAAAAATCGGGTGGGAATATGACGCAACCCACGGCTTGCCCATGCTCAGCACTTCGAAGTTACACGTCACCGTTTTTGGCAGAAGCTGGCGGATGTAGAGCTCCACCATTCTCGCAATCTTTTGCGGATCCTGGTTAGGCACCAGGCGCGTGGAGAGTTTCGCATATGCCTTCGATGGGATCACGGTTTTCGCGCCTTCACCCGTATAACCGCCCCAAATCCCATTCAGTTCCAGCGTTGGCCGCACCCAGAGCTGCTCGACGATTGTATGCCCTTTCTCGCCGCACAAAGCCGGTGCGCCTACTGTCTTGCGAAATTCCTTCTCCTTCCAGGGCAGTGCATTCAACGCCTTTCGCTCCTCGCGCGAAAGCGCTGCGACATCATCGTAGAACCCAGGAACCGTCACGCGAAAATTCTTGTCGTGCAGCTTTGCTATCATTTCGGCGAGAACGGTGATCGGGTTCGGGACGGCGCCGCCAAAGACGCCCGAGTGCAGATCTTGTGCTGGACCTGCAACCTCGAGCTGATAGTAGTTCAATCCCCGAAGACCATACGTGATCGAAGGGACGCCTTTTGCCAGCATCGACGTGTCGGAAACCACGAGCGCGTCTGCCTTCAGACGCTCTCGGTTTCGGCGCACGAAGTCCCACAAATTCACGCTGCCGATTTCCTCTTCACCCTCGACCATAACCTTCACATTAATCGGCAATTTGCCCTGCGCCCGTTGCAGCGCTTCGAGAGCCTTGATGTGAATGTGGACCTGCCCTTTATCGTCAGCCGTGCCACGGCCGAAGAGGTTGCCGTCGCGCACCGTGGGCTCAAAGGCGGGGGTTGTCCAAAGATCGAGCGGCTCCGCGGGCTGGACGTCATAGTGACCATAAAAAAGAATTGTAGGTTTTCCAGGCGCATGTAGCGATTCGCCGTAGACGAGCGGATGCATCTTGGTAGGCGTGATCTCAATCTTCTCGAGGCCTGCCGCGCGTAGCTTATCGCCCACCCAGTGCGCGGCCTTCTCGATGTCCGGCCTGTGCTCAGTTTTGGTGCTAACGCTGGGTATCCGGAGAAAATCTTTCAGCTCATTCAAATGGTCTTCGCGCTTGGATTCGATGTAATCGATCAGGTTCATCCGAGGCCCTGCCCCCAGTCTCACGTTCCGCATGAATGGCTGCCTGCGAGCCCAGACTCGCAATGCGGCCGAATGTGTGAAGCAATTGCCGCTGAAACAAATGTGACATATTACGCAACCTTGCGCAAATTCAGCAAGCTCTTTGGAGTCTCTTTTTTGAGCACGCGGTACGGTGTGCGTCGTTGACTCGAAACTCTCATACATGCACGATAGTTTGAGATGACACAAGTTCAGTCCAAAGAGCGCCGCAGCTCGCGAGTTTTCACTCGGATTCCCGTTCGCGCGGCTGGAAAAGATGTTGAGGGGCGGAAGTTCCGTGAAAACAGTCAGACGATTGTGGTCAACGCGCACGGCGGCCTGCTCTACCTTCAGCAGAACATCGATATGGGCGCTGATTTGGTGCTGATCAATCCAGTTACCGAAGAAGAACAGGAATGCCGGGTGGTCTATCTGGGCGACACCTCAGAAAAAGGCACGCGTGTGGGAGTGGAGTTTCTCTCACCGAGTCCGCACTTCTGGGGAGTGGAATTCGCACCGCAAGATTGGCCTTCGCGCTCACCTGTTCCACCAGCGGCCTAACTCCATCTTACGGTGACCCAGCGTCTTATTTGGAGGCGGTGCCGGCACCAGGGGCCCCGTAGCTCGAGAGGTCAAGACTGCGCCACTTACCGTCGATGATCTCCTGCCGAATCTGTGCGGCAGTTTTGCCGTTTTTCATTTCCTGGTAAGCAAAGACGGCTTCCATCTTGCAGGTCGCGCACACCGAGGCGTGCCGGTCCACATAACAATCGAGCAGGCTCTTGTGCCCGACTTCGCGATCGCACCGGCAATAACATGGCTGCTGGTAAAGAATCTTCTTTTCCTTGGCGGCAATCGCGTAGACGTTCTGGTTGAGCACATCCGGGAAAATTGAGGGATCGAGCGTCGCAGGCAGCGGATCTTTTGAAGCCTTATCGTGATAGGCAGGCATGTCAGACACAGCCGGCGCTGGAGCCGGTTGCGACTGGGACCCCGCAGAGCTTTGCGCCCGCACGAATGCAAATCCGCCCAACCCGAAGCACAGAATCGCGAATGCAATCGCCGTCTTACGCAGCATGGACACCCCCGCTCTTGGATTCACTAATCCGGGACACAGCATTGTACTACAGGCGAGGGCTGCTCTCCTGCCTTCCGTTTCGCTGTCCAAGGTAAACCACGGCGACGTTCACTGCTGTTGAGGTTGCTGAGGGCGCTCCAGAATAGCGGCGACTTCGGTTGGGTTTGCAGGACTCTCAGTGAGTGTCTCATGACCCTCATCGTCCAGCGCCGGGCGCAAGCGAACGTCTACTGAGAGGCGCTGGCCCGCATGGCCCTTGTATACGCCACGGACGGGAGCAACGTCGCCGTAATCACGGCCGTACGCTACGCGCACATGTCGCAGCCCAACAGGGGCGCCCAGCGTGGGATCGTACGCCAGCCAGCCTGACCCCGGAGTGAGAACCTCCGCCCATGCGTGCGATGCCTGCCCTCCGATCACTTCTTCCTGTTTCGATTCAGCGTTTGCTGCGTGGCCCGGCGCGAGGTAGCCCGAAACATAACGTGCGGCCAGTCCTCGCATACGCACCACTCCGAGAAGCAGATGCGCAAAATCCTGGCAGACACCGGCACCTACCTTGAGCGAATCCTCAATCGAGGAGTGAACGTGCGTGGCTCCCTTTACGTAGCGAAAACGCCTGTGGATCAGACTAGAAGCGGAGCGGGCAAAACCGGCTACCGTACCCTGGCTTTCTCGTTCCGCGGCTTCCACGATCTCGGCAAGGGCGGGAAGGTGGGGTACATAGTCTGTGGGCGCAATAAAATCATAGTTTTCCTCGTAGAATTGATCGCGCTGTCCATCCACCTCAAAAAGAGACACATCACCTGGCTCCGCCGGCGCACCTTCGTGCGTCAGAACGACGGATTCAGCCTCCACCCGAAGATTCCTGTGTTCTTTGAGGATGTTGAACTGGTGAACCCAGTTGGCGTACGAATCCTGAAAGGAGGTGGCGCGGGAAAAAGGGGTAGTCGTCAGGCGAAAGGAAATGCAGCTTTGCCTATCGTCCTGAATCGGCCGGAGCCTAACTTCGTTGTAGCTCTCGGAAACCGGACCGTCGTACCGAAACTCGGTTACATGCACCAAGTGGTACCGGTTCATGCCACCACCGCATAATAGAAGTAGGTGCGCGCAATATCTTCTCCGATTGCTTCGCACATTCGCAAGAGTTCGTTCAAATAGCTGTGGAGTCCCTGGCGGAAAATCTCATCGATCCGATCGTATCGGAGACGTTCGAGAAGCTTGCCGGCAAGCCTTTCAGCCTCATTAGCGTATGAACCGGAGCCCGTGCCACTGATCGCGCGCAGGCTGGCCTGCACTTCCTGCACACTGAAGCGGATCGACCGCGGATGCTGCGGATGCAAAATCAACATCTGAGCGACGCGTTCGGGTTCCACTGCCGAATGGTATTGGCGATGGTAGGCCTCATATGCGCCGACCGATTTCAGCACGGCCATCCACTGATGATTATCCGGCGCATTCACGCTGGAAGCGGCATCAAGCAAAGTGTGATATTGCACGTCTACAAGGCGCGCAGTCATCTCCGCACGCTCAAGCGACCAGCCTACACGCAGAAATTCCCACCCTTCGTCGTGCGGAAGAGTCGCGTCGGTGACGCCGTGGAAGCGGTGGCTGCCGAATTTCATCTTCTCGCAGAAGCGATGGGGCCCCGCGGCGATCTGTTCGGCAGGATCGAATCCGGTAACGATGAGATAGAGACCATTTATGTCCTCCCACATCTCCCGCGAAATTCGGTCTCGGATAGTTCTGGCATTTTCGCGCGCCTTCGTGATGCATTGAACGATCGAACTCGGATTGTCTGGATTGAAAGCCAGGAACTCGAACACGTTTTGTGCATTCGCTTCACCGTAAAGCTTTTGAAACCGATTTTCTTCCCCAGCCATGGCAATCAAAGCATCCCAGCGCAATCGGTACGGATGCTGAGCCTGCTCAAGAAGCGCGTGGTAAGTGACGTCGAGAATGCGAGCCGTGTCTTCGCCACGCTCTATGTAGCGCGCCAGCCAGAACATCGACTCTGCGATGCGGGATAGCATTCAATTCTCTCCCCGCAATACCCAGGTATCTTTGCTGCCGCCGCCTTGCGATGAGTTCACGACGAGCGAGCCGCGCTGAAGCGCAACGCGCGTAAGCCCTCCCGGCACGATCGTCACTTTTTCGCCGTCGTAGAGGCAGTAAGGACGCAAATCGACGTGGCAGCCTGACACCCGGGCTACGGCTGGATCGAAAGAAGGCACGCGGGACAAAGCGATCACGGGCTGAGCTATGAAGTCCCGCGGGTTATTGCGAATCCGTTCTCGAAACTCCTCGCATCGTTTGCGTTCAGCGGCGGGACCAATGAGCATTCCGTAGCCACCGGATTCGCCCACGTTTTTCACTACCAACTTTTCGATATTTTCACAGACGAACTTCAGATCATCCGGTTTTGAACAGATGTAGGTTTCCACACTCCGCAAAATCGGATCTTCGCCCAAATAATAACGGATGAACTGAGGAACATAGGCGTAAATGGCTTTGTCATCGGCCACTCCGTTGCCGACAGCATTTGCCAAGGCGACGTTGCCGGCGCGATAGGCCGCCATCAAACCAGGCACGCCCAGGAGCGAGTCCGGGCGGAAGCAGAGCGAATCGAGAAAGGTGTCGTCCACACGGCGGTAAATCACGTCTACGCGCTTCAAGCCGTGAATCGTTTTCATGAAAACAATACCGGCATCCACAATCAAGTCGCGGCCCTCCACGAGCTCAATTCCCATCTCCTGCGCAAGGAAGCTATGCTCGAAATAGGCGCTATTGTGAATACCAGGGGTAAGGAGAACGATCTGCGCCTCGTTCTCGCCACGAGGCGAAAGACTGCGAAGGATCCGGCACAGTTCGGCCGGGTATTGATTGACCGGCAAGACTTCGTGATCGCGGAATGCATCGGGAAAGGTGCGAGTCATGACCGCGCGATTTTCCAGAACGTAGGAAATGCCGCTCGGCGTGCGCACATTGTCTTCCAGGACGCAAAATTCGCCGGTTTTGGAATCTCGAACCAGATCGATTCCGCAGATGTGGGTGTGAATACCTCGCGGAACGTGGACTCCGATCATTTCACGGTGAAAATGTTTGCAGGAATATATGAGCGAAGGCGGAACGGTGCGGTCTTTGAGGATCGATTGTCTCCCGTAGACGTCCTGCAAGAAGAGGTTTAACGCCACAACCCGCTGCGCGAGACCGCTATCGATTCGCTGCCATTCGGGATTGGGGAGAATTCGAGGAATCAAGTCGAACGGGAAGAGCCGTTCCGTGCCGCGCCCGTCGCTATAAACCGTGAACGTGATTCCTTGAAGCAGAAAGGAGAGATCAGCTAATTTGCGGCGTTCTTCGAATTGAGCGGGCGCCATCCCGGCGAGTCGCTGATGAATCTTCGAATAGTGCAGCCGAGGGAACCCGGGAGAATAGAACATTTCGTCATAGAATTCCCCCATATCGTAGTTCCAGAAGAGACCCCGCCGCGTCATAGGCGCCGACGCTGCCGACATTCGGCGGACTCTATCAGCAAAGGCGCGGAGCAGGTCCAGAAAAAAAATCGATGGGTTGCATCCAAGTTCCTGGGTTTAATAAAGATGCCGAGCGATTGACTGACGAAGGTGAGCCGGGCCTAGATTCGCCGGTTTGTGGAGCTACTGAAGCCTCTGCTTCGCGGAATCGTGGCAGATGAGATTCTCGAAAATGGCCAGCACGTGGCGGCGGTAGCTCACGACGCGCTCGAGAACCGCACGCAACTGTGGCTCTCGTACTGTTTCGCGGTCCCACTTCGCGAGAACCGCTGCCGGAACTTCAATGTCCCGCCGCAATTCTTCCGGTGAGTGTCCACGCAGGAACAAGCCATAGAAAAACGCTGCTTCGCGCTGCGGGAACTGGAATTCCTGCAGAGCCTCTTCCAACGGACTGTACATCGTCGCCATCGCGAAAATGCAGTTTACAGATTTCCAAGCGAGCGTCAAGGGCGCCATTTGCCACAAATTCACAATGAGAGACGTGTGTTTTTGACGGTGAGTCATGGTACTCACGCCATCTCGAGCAACTCTCGCCTTTTCGGATCTAAGCGCTTCCGAGTCGCACGAATCGCGACTTTCTTCGGTTGGTTGTGTTCCATGTTCAGGCCAGGAGGCGCCATGGGACACGCATCCTCCCGGTCGGCCATAAGCTGTTGATCCCGCTGCACCCCCAAGCGGAGGCTCGGCAGTCCGAGCCTCCGCTTTCTTCGCTCGCACTGAATTGTTCGAATTCGAGGCCAGTTTCCAATTCGCGCACCGATTCATAGTTTTGATATTTTGGGCCGTTGTCGCGCGTTAACCTTGTAGAAGGAGTCGCACTTATGAAAATCGAAAAAATCCGAAACGGCCTTCTCTTTGGCGCGACACTTCTCATTTCAACTCCTGTGGTCGCACAGCAAACACAGCAGCAATCCGGGCAGTCCCAAACATCACAAAGTACGCAGCAAAGCCAAGCCGACACCATGGGGGGCATGGATATGGAAAGCATGCACCATGACGCAGCCAGCAGCGATGCGGAGCGCGACGCAAACGCCTCTATGTCTGAGCACATGGATATGGGGCCGCACATGTACATGTCCGTTCTGCGGCCCTCGAATCCAGACGACGACACGCGAGCGGCCCAAATCGTGGAGGTTTTGTCCAAATCGATTGACAAGTACAAGGATTATCGTGTGGCCCTCGCTGATGGCTTCCAGATTTTTCTGCCGAACATTCCTCAGGACCACTATCACTTCACCAACTATCGATATGGAGCCGAAGCACAGTGGTCCTTCAATCCAGCGCATCCCACTTCTCTGCTCTATAAAAAGCTAAACGGCGGATATGAACTCGAAGGCGCGATGTACACGGCCCCGAAGAGAGCGACAGAAGGTCAACTGAACGAGCGCGTGCCTCTGAGTGTGGCTCGTTGGCACAAGCACGTGAATTTCTGCCTGCCTCCGAGGGGAACTCGCTTTCAAGCCATAGATTTGAAGCTATTCGGCATGAAAGGCTCGATTGTCACCGAAGAAGCTTGCACGGAAGCGGGCGGCCGCTGGATTCCGCAAGTCTTCGGCTGGATGGTCCACGTCTATCCCTACGAAACCGACCGGGCGAAGACCTGGGCCCACTAAAAGAAAAAGGGGCGCACACGCCAGTGAGCGCCCCTCGATTCTCGTAGAAATTCAGAACACGCGTGCAGCCTTGCGGCTACTTCCGCGCCTGGCTGAAGTTCTCGTTTACCTGATCCCAATTGATGGTGTTCCACCACGCCTCAATGTATTCGGGGCGGCGGTTCTGATATTTCAGGTAGTAAGCGTGCTCCCAAACATCGAGGCCAAAAAACGCTTTGCCTCCATCCATGATCGGATTGTCCTGATTGGCGGCGGATTCGATAGTCAGCTTGCCGTCGCGGAAAAGCAACCAAGCCCAGCCAGAACCGAAGCGCGTAGTCGCGGCTTGATTAAATTTCGTTTTGAATTCTGAAAAGCTGCCGAAAGCTTTGTTGATCGCTTCCGCCACATCACCTTTCGGGTCTCCTCCACCACCCTTTTTCATGATCTTCCAGAACATCGAGTGGTTCATGTGGCCGCCGCCATTATTACGCACAGCCGTACGAATATTTTCGGGGATGCTGTTAATCTGCGCGAGCAACTGTTCGACAGAAAGCTTCTGCAGGTCCGCGTGGCCCTCCAGCGCTTTGTTCAGGTTGGTGACGTATGTCCCATGGTGTTTGTCATGGTGAATTTCCATCGTTTTCGCGTCAATGTAAGGTTCGAGAGCGTCGAACGCGTAAGGAAGTGGCGGCAACGTGAATGGGTAAGTCATCTGGGGTGCTGCTCCTTGTCCAGAAGTTTGAGTCATTCTACACTCCTTGCTTTTGATTCTTTGGTTCCGGCCTTGCTCGATGATTATACGCGCCTCGGTTGACCTCGCGGAACTGGCGCTCATCGAAATTGGATGTGTGGAAGGAGCTCCGGATGCCATCGGTTGAACACGTGGAAAAGCATTTCACGGCGACTGCGGCCGTGCGGGACATCGTGATTGGGATGTCCGACGGCCTTACGGTGCCGTTTGCTCTTGCTGCTGGGCTCACCGGTGCTGTAGCTGCTACGGCACGCGGGTCCGCAATCATCGTGACCGCAGGTTTCGCGGAAATTGCCGCGGGCTCGATCGCGATGGGCCTCGGCGGGTATTTGGCGGCTAAGACTGATTCGGAGCACTACACCTCCGAGCTCGAACGTGAATATCGAGAAACCGTCGAGCTGCCGGAAGTCGAGATCGAAGAAGTTGCCAAAGTTTTTCGCGAGTACGGAATGTCCGAGCAGCAAATGCAGCCCGTGGTAAACGCGATTACCTCCAATCAAAAGCGCTGGGTGGATTTCATGATGCGCTTTGAGTTGGGATTGGAAGCGCCCGATCCGGCCCGCGCCGCGCGCAGTGCCGGCACAATTGCGGTCTCCTACATCGTGGGCGGCTTGGTTCCTCTCGCGCCCTACATCTTGATGAAGCAAGTGATTCCGGCGCTGTGGGTGTCTATTTGCGTGACGCTGCTGGCACTTTTCGTGTTCGGCGCCATCAAGGGCCACTACACCGGAGTAAAGCCCTGGCGTGGTGGCATGCAAACCGTGCTCGTGGGCGGGCTTGCCGCAGCCGCGGCCTTTTTCATCGCGCGCCTATTTAGCTGATAGCTGCATCTATGGTGGGCGGGGACCCGCAGTGATTTGTTCGGTGCCTACGGCCGGTTTCAGCCGGTCGAGAAATGGGGAGCGATCGAAGACGTCACAAAGGTATCCGCAGCTTGTCGCGAACACGAGTATAATCGGGCAAAGAAGGTGCCAGTGAACGCGTTGTATTCCTTCTGAGTCCAAATCGTATTCGCCCACGAGGAACCTGCCGCCATGAGGCGCCTCGAGCGTGTAAACCAAATCGGTCCTTGTTACGTCCAATCATTAGTGACTGTGGAGATGCCTGCGGCGGCATCCCTCGTCGTAAAAATTAAGGAGAGAGATAGCCATGCAAAGTAGTGATTTGCGTATACGCCGCTGGGTCGCCACGCTGATGGTTCTCGCAGCGATTGCCGGCGGAGCCATCACAACAGGTCTACAGAAGTGGTCGAGCGGTTCTGTTTATGGCGCGCCAAGTCTTCCCGTGACGGTCGCGCACGATAGCGCCCCGATTCCTCTTGGCTCTTTCGCAAATGGGTTTGCCTCTGTCTTAAAGCCGGCCCTTCCCGCTGTTGTGAACATCCACACCTCAAAGATCGTGAAGCCCAAGGGAAATCAGATGATGCCTTTCTTCAACGATCCCTTTTTCCGCCAATTCTTCGGTAACGGGCAAAACATGCAGCCCCAGCCGGAGCGCGAACAGAGTCTCGGTTCGGGCGTGATCATCACCTCGGATGGAACAATTCTGACCAACAATCACGTCATCGACGGCGCGACCGACATCAAGGTAGACCTCGCAGACAAGCGCGATTTTACCGCGAAGCTTGTCGGTACGGATCCCCTGTCCGACATCGCGGTTTTGAAGATCAATGCTACCGGTTTGCCCACCCTGCCGATCGGTGATTCTTCGAAACTCCAGGTGGGCGATGTGGTCTTCGCAATCGGCGATCCTTTCGGTATCGGCGAAACTGCGACGATGGGAATTGTCAGCGCCATCGGCCGCACCGGCCTGGGAATCGAGAGGTACGAGAACTTCATTCAAACCGACGCCTCCATCAATCCCGGGAATTCGGGCGGCGCGATGATCAATCTGCACGGCGACCTAGTCGGCATCAACACCGCGATTCTTTCGGAGGGAAGCGGCGGAAACGAGGGAATCGGCTTCGCCATCCCGATCGATATGGCTCGCAATGTGATGACGCAAATCGTCGAGCACGGCAAAGTCACCCGCGGTTATCTTGGCCTTCTGCCCCAGCCCGTTACGCCAGAAATTGCCAAAGAGTTTGGGCTGAGTGAGCCTGCAGGTGCTCTCGTGGGAAGCGTAGAACCGGGCCCGGCCGCGAAGGCTGGTATCAAGCGCGGTGACATCATACTCAAGGTGAACGGCGAGTCGGTGACTTCAGACAACGATCTGCGCCTCAAGATTTCGCAAACGGCGCCTGGGACCACAGTTCGCTTGACGATCTGGCGCGACAGCAGGACGCAGGACGTCAGCGTAACACTCGGCCAACTACCAACACAGGAAGCAGAAAACAACAGTGAGGGCGAAAACAGCGGCTCCGGCGCCATGCAGGGGGTGCAGGTGCAGAACCTCTCCCAAGACATGGCGCAGCAGTTGGGAGTGCCCGAAGGTACGCACGGCGTCGTGGTCACTGCGGTCGACCAGGCTAGTCCGGCGGCAGCAGCCGGCGTGCAACGCGGTCTGGTGATCCAGGAAGTCAACCATAAGGCTGTGAACAACGTTCAAGAGTACAAGCAGGCTCTACAGTCGGCGGGCGATCGTGCGGTGCTGCTGCTTGTGATGATACCGAGCTCTGTTTCACAGAGCGCGAACGGCGTCACCCAATACATCGTCGTCGAACCTCACTGAAACTAGTTCTCAAGCGCGGGGCGCAATCTCCATAATTTGCGCCCCGCCTCCGTTTCACCTATTCGAGACCAGGCTTTCGGCACTCCCTGTGTTCCCGCCTTCGCCACAGGCACCTGGAATTCATCTCATACTGGTTTCAAGTTGAGGCTTGGAAATTGATGTGCAAGTCCATCCAGGACAGAGCCAAGAAAACCCGCGCAACGTGAGGACGCATCCAGGGTTTAGTTCCAATTGGGAACGCGGCGAACGCTGGAGGCTTCCCAATCTGAAACTTGTCACGGCAGAGGGCTCGTATGAGTATGTTGTACCTATGGACAGGCTATCGCTTTCGGCACGATTGAGCGTAGAATGGTACTTGAGTCCTATTCACTCCAGCCCTCTAGCCTAGTACTAAAGTAGCGGAGCCATATTTCTGCGCATCCTTAAGCACTAGCTCGGTTAGACTTTACATTCCGAAGGAAGGGCCCCGGGTGGACTATGGCGTTGGTGAGAAATCGCTCTGTATTTAATGACTCCCTGCTCCCTGACGGGCGTACGCGCTGGGACCTGTTGGGGACCAGTTTCGGCCTGCAGTGCCTGGTTGTCGCCATTCTTGTCATCCTGCCCATGCTGATGCCGGAAAAGCTCGAAGCGGTAAAGCGCTATTGGGTAACGCCGCTTGAGGCTCCGCCAGTTACGGTATGGAAACCCCAGCCACCCCCTCCACCCGTAAAGGCAGCCCCCGTGAAGAAGGTGGTTGTGAAGGAACCGCCCAAGCCGGTGGTCGAGGCCGTCGTTCCGCCGAAACCCAAGATCTACAATCCGGTAATCAGTTCGCCCATCGCGAAGCCGGTCGTTACGCGCAAGCAGCAGGCGCCGGATATGACGCAAGTGGCGAAGGCCTTCCCTGATCCCAACCCGCCGATGTCGATGGGCAGCTCGGCGATTCCGACTATAAAGAAGCCCCGGGAGGAAGTGCAGACGGGCGGTTTTGGAGACCCCAATGGTCTTCCGTCGACAACTGGGAAAATCACTCGAGGAGTAAACGCGAATGCGCTGGGTAGTTACGATCTCCCGCCCGGCCCAGGCTACGGGAATGGCACTGGCGGGGCGAACGGTGCCCGTGGTGTTGTTGCGAGCACTGGGTTTGGCAACGGCGTTGCAACCGGAAGCGCCGGCGGCGGCAATCATGGCACGGTGCAGCAGGGCGTCTTCGCAGATACGCATGCTTCTGCCGCACCGCAGGTAAAGAAAGCCGCTGCCGTTACGAATTCGAAGCCTGTCGAAGTTCTCTTCAAGCCCCGGCCGGTATATACCGACCAGGCGCGCGACAAGAAGATCGAAGGCGAAGTTCTGTTGCAGGTAGTTTTCACGGCATCGGGGGATGTCAAAGTAGAACGAGTTGTGCAAGGACTCGGCTACGGTCTGGATGAATCCGCGGAATCCGCGGCGCGCCAGATTCGTTTTCATCCTGCGCAACAAGACGGCCAACCTGTGGATTCGACCGCCATCGTCCACATCGTGTTCCAGTTGGCATACTAAGAGGGAGTGTGCAATGCGTACGTGGAAGAATTTCTGTCTCTCCATTTTCCTTGCCGGCGCGTTTGCCGGCTTAGCCTCGGCGCAATCCCAAACGCAGACCGCCGACGAAACCCAACCGCGCCCGGGAACCACCGTTAGCAGCCCGGTGACGACGGTGAATCAGGCGATCGACCGTATCATTGCGCGCGAGCATGATGAAATTGCGACGATTCGCCACTACAACCCGCTAATCGAGACGTACGTGCAGGACATGAAGGCAGACGCCGACATGGGCGCCATTCCCGTCCACGACCACTACTATCTGGGCCAGGCGAACTTGGTAAAAGGCATCGTGGACGATTCCATGCTGACAAAGAAAAAGAACAGCCGCCTCGACGAGTTTAACCCTCTCTATCATATGAGCGGGCTGTTCAAAGCTGATTTCGTTCCCGAGGGCTTTCTGCAGATGATTTATATCGATACGAACGGCTTCGACCGGCAGCACTATCAGTTTGATTACGTTCGCACCGAGTTTTTGGGCGACGTGAAGTGCGTCGTTTTCGACATTACTCCTCTGCCAAAGTCGGGCCGCGGACGCTTCAAGGGCCGGATCTGGGCTGAGAATCAGGACTACACGATCGTGCGCTTCAACGGCGTCTACACTCCCGTTGCCGGGCTCAATGGGTACAATCTTCACTTCGATAGCTGGCGTTTGAACCTGCAACCTGGCCTCTGGCTGCCTGCGTTTGTATTCAGCCAGGAATCCGACCTGCACGATTTCATTGGCGGCCATGTTCGCTTCAAGTCGCAGAGCCGCTTGTGGGGCTATGATCTAAAGAACGTAAGCCATGAAACGGAGTTCAGCGAACTGACGATCGAATCGCCGACGGCGGTGCAGGATCAGGCCCAAGCGCAAGAGACCGACCGCTCCCCAATCGAAGCAGAGCGCGAATGGCAGCATCAAGCCGAAATCAACGTGCTCGATCGTTTACAACGCAATGGGCTGCTCGCCCCTCAGGGAGAAGTCGACAAAGTTCTCGAAACTGTTGTTAACAACATCGAGGTCACAAACAACCTCGACATCGAGCCGGAGGTTCATTGCCGCGTCCTCGTAACCGGCACCCTCGAGTCTTTCTCTATCGGCCACACCATTGTGCTCAGCCGCGGTTTGCTTGACGTCCTACCGGACGAGGCGAGCCTTGCGACGATGTTGGCACAGGAACTCGCAAACATCATCGTGACGAAACCCACTACGGATCAATGGGGCTTTAACGATACGACCAACGTCTCCACCGTCGAGGCACTCAGCCACTTCTCATTCCAGGACAGCCCGGCCCAGGTGCAAAAGGCGACGGAGAAAGCAGTCGAGCTGCTTAAGAATTCACCCTACAAGGACAAGCTCGGAAACGCTCAATTGTTCCTCCGGCAGTTGGACGCAGAATCCAAGGCTCTTCCTGCGCTCATCAACCCGCATCTCGGCAACCGAGTAAATTTGGCTGCTCAGATTACCGGGACTGCGCCTCAGCTGCAACCGGACAAAGTTGACCAGATTTCAGCATTGCCCATTGGCGCCCGCGTCAAGCTTGATCCATGGGACGATCGCGTCGAGCTGCTTAAAGCCAAGCCGGTGCCGCTCTACTCTGCTCGCGAAAAGATGCCGTTCGAAGTCACACCATTCATGCCGTACCTGACTCGCTATCAAAAGCCAAGCGGTATGATCGCGGCCGATCCGGCGAAGGCGGATGTCGCAAAGAAGGAACAGCAGCAGAATCAGCAGCAACAACAGCAGCAGCCCTGATTTTCTTCCTCGCTCGGCAAGAGGCCCGGCGGCCGTAAGGTCGCCGGGCCTCTTGCTTTTCTGGGGATTCTGACGCGCGTCGAACGTCGGCTTGCTAAACTCGGGGGAGCAATGCCGCGTCAATCTCTGCTCGAATACTTCCAACCCGATTCGCGTCCCAGCGCTGAAGTTGCCGTGGTGTGGCAGCGCGGCTACCGCATGGTCCGCTGGACGTACGCCGAGCTCTTTCGAGTCGCGGCTCAATTTGCGCGGGAGCTTGAGGATAGAGGAGTCGTTAAAGGCGACCGAGTTCTGCTCTGGGGCGAAAACTCAGGCGAGTGGGTGGCTGCCTTTCTCGGGTGTGTTTGTAGCGGTGCGATCGCGGTCCCGATGGACGCGGTGGCCGAGCACGGCTTTGCATCGCGCGTGGCCACCCAGTCTGGCGTTAAGTTGGCCGTCGTGGGGGGCGAGCTTGCTGCTTGGGAGGCTTCGCCGCCGATCATTCGCCTCGAAAATCTGGCAAAAGTTGTGGCCGGCAGGCCCGCCGCTTTCTCAAGCGTCTCTGCGCAGCGCAATGATCCCGTGGAAATCGTATTCACATCAGGCACCACGGCAGAGCCGCGCGGTGTGGTGCTCACGCACGGAAATCTCTTGGCGAATCTCGAGCCTCTCGAGAACGAAATTGCGCACTATCGCCGCTACGAACGATGGTTCCATCCCATTCGATTCCTCGATCTTCTGCCGCTGAGTCACATTTTCGGCCAATTACTTGGGATTTTCTTGCCTCAGATATTGGGCGGCACGTCTGTGTTCACGCGCACGCTCAACCCTGCCGAAGTAGTTCGCCTAATTCGCGAAGAGCGCGTGTCAGTCCTTGTCACGGTGCCGCGTTTGATCGAATCGTTGCGCGACCAAATCGAACGGGACGTTGTAGCGCGGGGGGAACTAAAGAAATTTCAAAGTGACTACAAGGCTGCCGAAAATGAACATTTTATCAAGCGCTGGTGGCGCTTTCGCAGGATCCGCGGCCGGTTTGGGTGGAAATTCTGGGCAATGATTTCAGGCGGGGCGTCGCTCGCGTCGAGTCCTGAACAGTTTTGGACGCGCCTTGGATATGCAGTCATTCAAGGTTATGGCCTTACCGAAACCACGTCGCTCGTCAGCGTGAATCATCCGTTTCAGCTCAGTCAGGGTTCGATTGGCAAATCGCTGCCGGGCCTCGAAGTGAAGCTTTCGGACGAAGGCGAGATTCTCGTGCGCGGCGAAAACATCGCCTCCGGTTACTGGCAGGGCGCAGGTGTTTCGCCGGTTATCGATGTCGACGGCTGGTTCCGCACGGGTGATCTCGGCGAGCGCGATGCAACCGGCACGCTCTACTTCAAAGGGCGGCGCAAAAACGTCATCGTCACGCCCGAGGGATTAAACGTTTATCCCCAGGACCTCGAAGCGGAGCTGCGAAAAGAAGCACCTGTGCGCGATTGTGTGGTCGTCGGGCTCGATTGCGATGGAAACGCTGTGCCGTGTGCGGTTTTGCTTCTTCGCGACTCTTCGGCAGATGCGGCGGCGATCGTCCAGCGCGCCAACGAAAGGCTCGCGCAATTTCAACAAATGCGGCACTGGTACCTGTGGCCTGAATCGGATTTTCCGCGTACACCAACGCAAAAGCCCATGCTGAAGCAGATCAAGGAAATGGCTGAGCGCAAAGTGGCTGGAAACGCTAGTGGCGCCGGCCGGGGCCGGGCGGGTGGTGGCACTACGCGAAGTCCAATCGAAGAGATTCTGACCCGAATCTCGGAAAATCACCTTCAGAGCATCGACAATTCAGCGAGGTTGCAGCTCAGTTCCATCGACCGCGTCGAACTCTTGAGCGCCCTCGAAGACCGTTATCAAGTAGATCTGAGCGAAACTGATTTCACTAAGGCTGACACTATTGCGGCGATCGAGAAGCTCGTTGAAGCTCCAGCACGGCCTGCACGCATTTACGACTACCCAAGGTGGGCGCAGGTGGCAGCCGTTCGTTGGATTCGGTCTGCTGTTTTCTATCTTTTGCAGCGCCCAGCGATGCTCTTTCTAGGATGGCCAAAAATCCGCGGCCGCGAAAATCTTCGCGGCCTTGAAGGGCCGGTTCTCGTGATCTCGAATCATATCGGCTACGTCGACCCCGCATACATCATAGCGGGGCTACCCGCGCGATTGCGTCACCGGCTGGGCATCGCGATGGATGGCGAAATGCTCGAAACGATGAGAAAACCGCCAGAAGGAACTGATTTTCTAAGCCGTATTTTGCTGCAGATGCAATATTTTCTTGTTGTATCGCTCTTCAACGTTTTTCCGCTGCCGCAACGCGCCGGCTTTCGAAGGAGTTTCGCATTTGCCGGGGAGTTGGTGGATATGGGCCAGAGCGTGCTCGTTTTTCCAGAGGGCACTCGAACAAGAGATGGCTTGATGAATCCATTCCGGTCCGGCATCGGCCTGCTAGCCAAGCACCTGGACATACCAGTTGTCCCCACACGAATTGACGGGCTTTTTGAGCGAAAGGCTGAAGGCAAGCATTGGGCTCCGCCTGGTTTCATTCGGGTGACTATTGGGAAACCGGTGAAGTTCGCTGAGGATCGGCCCGCCGAGGAAATTGCGCGGGAGCTGGAGAGGCTGGTGGGGGGGCTGGGCGAAAATGGAAAATCTGCAAGATAGTTTCGATTAGAAAAGTTTAAGCCATTGAAAAAAAGACGGTTGCAGGAAGTTCTAATATTGAACCTTTAGGATTCGAGATAATGATCGGTGGTGGCCACGGCGGTACTACTCGAAGGGCGGTACGCAGGAGAGAAAAGGTTAATTAATCCACGCGCTCCGTGGGAAGGCGCAGGCGGGCTTCGGCGCCGCGGTGCGTAGAAAGATTTTCGAGAAGCAGAGAGCCGCCGTGCGCCTCGGCAATCTGGCGGCTGAGGACCAGGCCAATTCCCGATCCGCTCGGTTTCGTGGTAAAGAACGGCACGAATAGATTCGCTGTGTTAGGAATACCTGGGCCGTCATCCTGGACCCAGACCTCGACGTATCCGTCCTCGCTTTCCCATCCCACACGCACACCGCCGCCTGTCTCGAGGGCTGCGTCAACGGCATTACGCAACAAATTAATGAGTAGCTGTTCGAGCTGATCCGGATCGGCTTGAATCCTCAGTTCCGGCCCCGGCGTCAGTTGGACTTGAATACGCGGCTCAAGGCCCACAACCCGCCTAACCCAGGGGCCCACTTCCACAGTGCGGAAAGCTGGCGGCGGCAACTTGGCGAGTCGCGCGTAGGCGTTCATGAACCGGGCCAGCCCGTCAGTGCGCGCAGCAATCACGTTGAGGCCCGCGCGCATGTCCTCCTGCCAATCAGGTGCGCGGTCTTTGCGGCCAAGCATACTGCCCAGGTTCTCCGCGACGGACTTAATCGGCGCAAGCGAATTGTTCAGTTCGTGGCCCATCACCCGAATGAGGCGCTGCCACGCCTGTCGCTCTTCTTCACGCAGCGCGCGGCTGAGATCGGTTATCACCAACAACTGGTGCGGTAACCCAGCTTCTCGAAAGCTGCCCCAGTGTATTTCCCATCGTCCCGACTTGCCGGGGAAAGCGCTTTGAACAATCCGCGGCGTTTCTCCTGCGAGGAAATCATCCAATCCGAGATCTTCAGCCTCGCGCCCGATCAGCGCTTCCGACGACTGGTTCAGCACACGCTCTCCCGCACGGTTCACGAGCCGGAGCCGCCCAAAACCATCAAACGCAAACACGGCGACGTCGATTTCCTCCATCACCTTCCGGAGAAGAGCCGTGGCCTCGAGCGCGCCAAGGCGTTGCTGGCGCAACGTTTCGCCGAGCGCATTCACTTCGCGCAAGACTTCGCCGAGCACGTCATCCTGATTTGCGCCTCGCGCGCGGATCGAAAAATCGCCTTCACGGAGGGCGGCCAGAAGGTTCGAAAGTGTTCGGAGCGGAAACACGACGCGGCTCTGCGCGCTGAATGCGAAGCTGAGCCAGGCAAAAATCATCAGCACGGTCAAGGTCCACTGTAGACGAGAGGAATAGCCTCCGGTCCAAAGGAGAATGAGAGCGATAATCGTGCTGCCCAGCCCTGCCGCCAGCGCCAGGAGCAAAATTCGCCGCTCGTACAGAAGAGGTTTCAAAGACTATATTTTTGCAATCGCCGGTAGAGCGCACTGCGGCTCAAGCCCAGCGCTTTGCTGGCGTGGCTAACGTTCCCGCCGTAACGGCCGAGCGCTTTCTGAATCAATACGCGCTCGACCTCTTCGATACTCATTTCATCCAAGCGAAGCGAGGCTTCGCGCGCCGGACGTAATCCCAAGTCGCTGGCCCGGACCTGCGAGCCCTGCGAAAGCAATACAGCACGTTCCACAGCGTGGTCCAGCTCGCGAATGTTCCCGGGCCAAGGATGATCGAGCAAAACCTGCAGCGCAACGGGCTCGAAGCCTTCGAGCTGCTTGCGGTATCGCTGCGCCGACTGGCGCAAGAAATGGTGCGCCAGCAACGGAATATCCTCGCGGCGTTCGCGCAGCGGTGGCAGGTGAATCTCGATTGTATTGAGGCGGAACAGCAAGTCTTCGCGGAAGCGGCCACCTGCAACTTCGGCCTGCACATCAGCGTTCGTTGCCGAGAGAATGCGAACATCCACTCGGCGGGTTGTGGAGGAGCCCACGCGCTCGAGTTCGCCCGTTTCGAGAGCGCGGAGCAACTTGGCCTGGAGATTCATGGGCACATTGGCGATTTCATCGAGAAACAGCGTACCGCCGTCCGCCAGTTCAAATCGTCCCACGCGGTCCGATTTCGCATCGGTGAACGCACCCTTCACGTGGCCGAAGAGCTCACTTTCGAAAATTCCTTCGGGTAGACCCCCCGCGTTGACGGTAACCAGAGGCCGTCCAGCGCGTGAAGAAAGCGCGTAGAGGGTTCTCGCGATGACTTCTTTGCCGGTTCCGTGCTCGCCAGTGATAAGGACGTTCGCGTCAGAGGGACCAACGCGGGAAATCAAATCCATCACCGGACGCATCGCCGCAGATTCTGCAATCAGGGTCGGGCGCCCATCGGCGCGGAGGAGGCGATTTTCGGCTTCGAGACGCTGGCTCCTGCGCAGAGCCTGCGCCAGCTCGATTTGCGTCTTTAAAATGGCGAGGAGACGCGCATTTTCCCACGGTTTCTGAACGAAATCCTTCGCACCGCGGCGCATGGCTTCAACGGCAAGCTCGAGACTTCCCCACGCGGTCATGACGATTATCGGCAAGGTGCTGTCTTTGGCGCGAATGTTCGACAGAAGATCGAGTCCTTCCTGGCCAGACGTCGTGTCGCGTGCGTAATTCAAATCCATGAGCAGCGCGTCGAACTCGCGCGCTTCCAGCGAGGAAAGAACGGCGGCCGGGGACGCGACAGTCTCAGTCTCGAAACCTTCGCCTTTGAGGAGTAAACGCAGAGCCTCGCGAACGTCCGGCTGATCGTCTGCCACGAGGATTCGCGTCCGGCCCGACTGTATCGGATTCATGGTGCGAAGAGACTCTCCCTGGATTCTGCCGCTATCGCTTCTCGTTCCAACCTCTGGTATGTAGCTCATTGGTCTTCACCCGGGTATTCTTCACATTCAGCGAGATAGGTTTCAGCACGTGGCGCACGTTTTCTACTCGTATCGCAATGCTACTAGCGGGTCGACTTTGGTTGCCCGCCGCGCAGGGATGTAGCAGGCCATCCACGCCACGGCCGCAAGGGCTAGCGCCACACAAACGAACGTGACAGGATCGGTCGGCCGGACCCCATAGAGCTGGCTTTGCAAATACCGCATGGCGATAAACGAGGCGATCAGGCCTGTGAGCAGGCCGACTCCCGCAAGCCGCATCCCATCCCCTACAACCATCCGCAGGACGTCACGGGGCTCCGCACCGAGAGCCATGCGAATTCCGATTTCGTGATTTCGCTGCGTGACCGCGTAAGCCATCACGCCATAAATGCCCACCGCGGCGAGAAGTACCGCCACTCCGGCGAAAACAGCCAGCAGCAACATGCTGAACCGCCGCTGCGAGACGGCCTGCGCGACAAGATCATCCATGGTGTGGACCATGGTGACGGGCTGGTTCGGGTCGATGCCCTCCACGACGTGGCGCACCGCTGCCGTAAGTTGCCCAGGATCGCCATTTGCGCGAACCACCAGGCTCATTAGGCGCGAAGGATTCTGTGTATAGGGCAAATAGAGTGCGGGACTCTTCTCGAATCCGATGTCCCACTCGCGGATGTCTCCGACAATACCGATGATCGTCAACCAGGATTCACGGGCGAGGGGCTGCGACGGGGTTTTCACTGTGGGAAAGTGTACGCGAATCTGTTTGCCCACCGGATTCTCATTGGGCCAGTAGCGTTGAAGGAGCGCTTCGTTAATCAGTACCACTCCAGCCCCGTCCGGTCCATCGATTGCAGAAAGATCGCGCCCCTGCTTGATTGGAATTCCCATAGTGCTGAGATATTGGACATCAATCACGCGATAGCGCGACGTAAACTGCTGCCCGGAAGGAGGCGTCACTCGTCCGGCGATCTCAAAATCGCAAAAGTCGAGCCAACCGCCAAACGGCAGAAAATTGATGGCACTGACGGCTTTCACTCCGGGTATGGTTCGAGTGCGGGCCAAGACTTCATCATAGAAATTGGTTACGCGCGCCGGCGCGGTATAAGAGGTGTCCGGAAGCCAGAGCTGCATGGTGAGCAAGTTTGATGGATCGAAACCGAGATCTTCGGACATCAGGCGCACAAAACTCCGAATCAGCAACCCTGCACTGATGAGCAGCATCAGCGACAGCGCTACTTCGCTGACAATGAGGGCCGAGCGGATGAACTGATTTCGGCGCGGCCCTGTGGAGCCGCGGCTGCCCTCTTTTAAGGATTCACTCAAATGCGATCGCACAATGCGGATGGCAGGCGCCAGGCCGAAGAGGATCCCCGTCAGTAAAGAGAGCCCGAGGATGAAAGCAAGTACAGTTCCAGTGAGCCCGATTCCCGCAATCAGGGGAGTCTCGTGCCTACCGGCATTGGGCAATACGACATGCAGGAACCGGATTCCCACATAACCGACGAAAACGCCAAAGGCACCGCCGACGAGCGACAACAAGACGCTCTCCGTGAGAAGTTGGCGAAGGATGCGGCGGCGTCCGGCACCAAGCGCGACGCGCAAGGCTACCTCGCGTTCGCGGGTGGCGGCGCGAGCGAGCATCAGGTTCGCGACGTTCACGCAGGCGATGAGGAGAACAAAAATGACGGCTCCAAAAAAGACCAGTAGCGCCGGCCGCGCGTCACTGGTCAATTCATTTTGGAAATTCACCACTCGCACGCCATTCTGCTGATCGAAGCGCGGATACTGTTTCTTCAAGGTTGCGATAATCGCTTCCATTTCCGCTTGCGCCCCGCGAAGCTGAACGCCTTCCTTCAGTTTCCCGAATACAACGAGTTCATGATCTTCGCGGTCGAGCTGGGCCCGGTTAAACGCGAAGGGCATCCAAACGTCGTAGACGATGCTCGTCCCGAATAGAGAAAAATTCGGCGGCAGCACGCCGATTACCGTATAGGGTCTGTAGTCGATGAGAATCGACCGCCCGATAATCCCGATATCGCCTCCAACACGCTGCTGCCACATCCCATAGCTCATCATTGCCACTTGCTCGTGACCGGGCTTTTCCTCCTCGGGCAGAAAATCGCGGCCCAGCACCGGCTTCACGCCAAGCATGCGAAACAGATTCCCCGACGTGTGCATGCCCCATATTTGTTCCGGCTCAGCGTCTCCCGTCAGCGTGACGTAAGAGGGACGAATGGCCGAAAGCGACTCGAAGACGTGGTTCATGTTCTGCCAGTCCAGAAATTCGGCCGGCGAGGCCACACCGCGAATGATTTTCCGGTTGGGATCGGTCTCCCAGATCATGATGATCCGGTTCGAGTCCGCAAAGGGCAGTGGCCGCAAGAGCACTGTGTGCACGACGCTGAAAATCGCGGCATTGGCTCCAATCCCGATCGCCAATGTGACTATGGCCACGGTGGTGAATCCCGGATTCCGCCGAAGAATTCGCCAACCGTACCGGAGATCGTTCCAAAGCGTCCGCATCGCCGAGCCCCCTTAACGCCGAAGGAAAGGGGGCGTATTTTACTCCCTGATTACCTCCGTTGGAAGCCGCATCCTGTAGAGTCTTTCTGCGTTCGTTCGGCACAACCGCACTTTCTGTTCTCATTCGTAGCGCAGCGCCGCCATCGGTTCGACTCGCATCGCACGCCGCGCCGGAATGAAGCACGCGAACGCGGTCAGCGCGGCCACAAGCAGAGCAGACGGATACTAGAGAGGATGTCTTGAGGAAATCCGACATCGTGCCTCCTGTCTGGCCAGCGCCTGCCCCGAGCGCCTTCCTGCGGTGACAACCGCGGCTGGGGGCGGTTTCAGCCGACTTTCATGGCAGCGCCAGCAGTCTTTTCGCCGTCGACGATCCAGCCGTCCGCCAACTGGATGATGCGATTTCCATAAGCCGCCCAGGCGTCGTTGTGGGTGACCTGAATGATCGTCGTGCCTTCGTCGTTCAGCTTCCTCAGCAGATCCATGATCATTTTTCCCTGGCTTGAATGGAGGCTGCCGGTGGGTTCGTCTGCGAGAATCAATTTCGGCCTGCCGATCACGGCGCGTGCCACGGCTACGAGTTGCTGCTGGCCTCCGGAAAGCTGGTTCGGATACAACGCCTTTTTGCCGACGATCTGAAAGCGGTCAAGAACGTCGGCGACCATTCCTTCGCGTTCGGCGCGCTTGATATCGCGATAGGAAAGCGGCAGGTCGAGATTCTCCGCGACGGTCAAATTGTCGAGCAGGTGATATTGCTGGAAAACGAAGCCTATGTATTTTTTGTGGAGTTCGACGCGCCTGCGATTGTCGAGCTTATGGACGGCGTTATCGAGCAGGTAGTATTCGCCCTTCCAGGCACCGTCGAGCATCCCGATAATGCCCATGAGCGTGGACTTGCCCGCGCCGGACGGTCCCATGATAGTGATGAAGTCGCCCTCGCGAATTTCCAAGCTGATACGGCGCAGGACCCAGGTTTTGCCGGCGCCCGATTCATAAAATTTCTCGACGTCAATCAGCTTAATCAATGTAGTCTCCTCAAAATTCACTCCCATCCTACGCGGTACTTAGTCGAATCGGAGCGCCGCCATCGGATCCAGACCCATGGCGCGGCGCGCAGGGACGTAACATGCCAGCAAAGTAATCGCGCACATCAAAAACGTGATGCCGACAAAGGTCGTCAGATCCGTTGCGCTGACGCCGAAAATCATTCCAGACAAAAATCGTGCCAGCAACCACGCTATGGGTACTCCAATCGCCACGCCTATGAGCGTCATCAACGCTCCACGCCTCATGACCAATTGCAACACATCCCGCTGCTGCGCACCCAAGGCCATACGTACTCCGATTTCGTGTGTCCGTTCGGAGACAGAATATGCCATCACACCGTACACGCCGACGGAAGCCAGCGCCAACGCGATAATTCCCAGCACGGAAAGAATGACCGCCACGTAAGACAAGCCAAGCACTTGGTTTTTTGTCACTTTCTCGAGGGTCATAACGTCGGAAATCGGCTGATCCGGATCGACCTTTGTCAGCTGGCTGCGAACCGCCGCCGAGTAAGTTAAAGGGTCGCCCTCCGTCTGTATAGCGAGATAACAGAAGCCTTCGGGAGATTGCCGATAAGAGAAGTAGACGGGCGGAAGTTCCTTCGATCCCAGAATGTTGTATCGGACATTCGCGACCACACCGACAATCTCAGCCCACGGTAGCTTCGAATCCTTGTCACCGTGTCTTATGAATTTACCCAGCGGGCTTTCTTTTCCAAAATAACGTTCCGCGAAGTCTTGGCTGATCACCACGACAGATGGCTGATCCGGTCCATCCGTATCGGCCAGCAGCCGGCCCTGCCGGAGGCCTATGTTCATTGCTCGAAAGTAGCCTGAATTCACGACTTCGATATCCGCCTGTGGATAGTCCCCGGGTTCAAACACCCGGTTCTGAATCGAAACCATGTCGTCACTTTCATATTGGCCGAACGGCACGGTGGTCGCCACCGCGGCGCTGCGCACGCCGGGAATCGCCTCGAACTGGCGGAGCGTTTGATCGAAGAACGCCACCTTCTGCACATCGTTTTTGTACTTCGACTGCGGCAAGCCGACTACCATGGTTAAGACGTGACTCGTATCCAGATTCTTGTTTACCACCAGCAAGCTGCTCACGCCCTTTACCATCAAACCTGCGCCTACTAGCAAAATCAGCGACAGCGCCACTTCCGCAACCACAAAAACGCTTCGCAGACGCTGCCGGCCTCTTCCGGCGGTGTTTGCGCGCCCGCCTTCCTTCAATTCCTCGTGAATATCCGATTTCGACGATTGAAAAGCGGGCGCCAGGCCCGAGACCACGCCAGCAAGAACCGTCACGGCGACCGTGTACCAGAAAACATCGGCCTCCAGGCGCACGTGCTTCCACATCGGCAAAAATGTTTCGACTTCGGGCGGCATATAGTAGCGGATCGCGTGGATGCCCCATTCGCCAAGCAACAAGCCAATCGCTGCACCTCCAAATGCCAGCAGCACACTTTCGGTCAAGAGTTGTCGAACGATCCGAACGCGACTGGCGCCCATCGCGCGCCGCAGAGCGATCTCCTTCTGGCGCCCGGCACCTCTCGCGAAAAGCAAGTTCGCCACGTTCGCGCACGCGATTAACAGGACAAATAAAACGGCACCGATCAACAGCGTGCAATATTGATCCGAGAGCTCGCCAGCGACAAAGATACCGATGGGAAGTACCTTGATCGTCCATCCCGTTTCAGTTTGCGGAAACTGTTTCTGCAATCGCGCTTCGATCGTTCGAATCTCCTCGGTCGCTTCGCTGACAGTAACGCCTGGCTTCAATCGCGCCAGCGGCATCAGGTAACGGTCGGAGCGCAAAGTCACCTCTTCGGGCTTCAAAGCTAGCGGGCGCCAAAGCTCCATTGCCAACGGAAAATTGAAGTCCTTGCCCATAACGCCGACGATGTCGTAGCTGGCGCCGCTCAGTTCGACGGTCTTGCCAACGATGTTGGGGTCGGAACCGAATCGCCTTTGCCACAATCCATAACTCAGGATCGCCTCGTGGTCGTGCCCAGGTTGTTCTTCTTGGGGCAGAAACGGGCGCCCGATCATCGGCGGAGTACCCAGCATCTCGAAGAAATTCGCTGTTACCAGAGCTCCCGGCAAATTTTCCGGGTCACCCTGGCCCGTCAGATTCGCGCCATACCATCGCCACGCGCCGAACTCTTCAAACGACTGGCTCTGCGCCTTCCAATCCAAATAATCCGCAGGTGAAACCTGATTCCAGCCAAATGTCTGGTCTGGCGCGAGTTGGAGGGGTAAAACGATCCGGCTCGCTTGCGGGAACGACACAGGCTTGCGCAGGAATGCGATCGATACGCTGAAGACGGCAGTGTTCGCCCCAATGCCGAGCGCCAGTGCCGCCACCGCCACTGCAACGAAGCCTCGGCTCTTCAAAAGGCTTCGAATCCCGAAACGGATATCCAGAAGCAGCGTTTCCATAGGTCTACCTCAAAACATCTTCCGCCATTCAGGACCGCTTCATTCCGCGATTCACTCCACCTCGATGACAATCAGTGTCGCGTCGTCGCTCCAATTCCCACTGCAATGCTTCTGGGCCGCCTCCAGAATCACACCCTGCAATTCATCGGCGGCGGCTCTCGCATTTTGCTGAAGGACCTGCAGGAGGCGCTTCTCGCCAAATTCTTCTTCGTTCGAATCGCAAGCTTCGGTCACGCCATCGGTAAAGAGCACGACGCGATCGCCAGAAGCCAGGTCCTGTACGCCCATGTTGTACATCTGCAATTCAAAGACGCCCAGGACACCGCCTTCCGCTTCGGGGCGATGGCACGAACCGTCATGATGGACGACAATGGGCAGATTGTGACCTGCGTTCGCGTAGCGCAGGCGCCGAGCGGGTCCATCGAGCTGCGCATAAAAAAGCGTGATGAAGCGATCGCTCGCGATATTGCGGCAGACCAGCGCATTCAGGCGCTCGCATAGCCGGTCAGGCGAAATGTTCGGGGACGCGAGACCGCGCACCGCAGCTTGCAAATTCGACATCAGCATCGCTGCGGGCATGCCCTTCCCAGCAACGTCAGCAATGCAGATGCCAGCTCGCCCGTCGCCGAAATCGAGAACGTCGTAATAGTCGCCGGCAACGACGCGAGCGGGCTGCCAGGCGGCCGCGATTCTGTACCCCGCAATTTGGGGAATTTGCTGAGGCAGAAAACCCTTCTGAATCCGCAAAGCTTCTGCGATCTCGCTTTCCTGCTGATGGAGCTGCGTGGCCATTTCATTCTGGGCGCGGTTTTTGTCGAGCTCCCGCTGACGCGCTTCGCGCCGCGAGCGACCAATTTCGACCTGCTTCTTTAGAATTTCCAGAAGCCGGGCGTTCGCCCACGGCTTCTCAACGAAATCGCCCACACCGCGCTGCATTGCCTCCACGGCGAGACCTACCGTCGCCCAGCCGGTCATCACGACGATGGGCGGCGCGCCGTCGATGGTCTGCAGCTGCGCCAGAAGGTCCAGGCCCTCGCGGCCTGAGGTCGTGTCGCGCGCGTAGTTCAAATCCATGAGCACGAGATCGAATTGGCGCTCGGCGACGGCTTCGAGCAGTGCCGTGGGCGAGGCGACGGCTTCCGTCACATAGCCGTGACCCTTCAGCAGGAGCCGGAGCGCTTCTAGCACGTCGGCCTGGTCATCTGCGATGAGCACTCTCGGCTGCGCAGCTATCGTTTCGGGAGTGAATTGAACCGCCATCGTGACCATGTGAACGACCCTGCCGCTCGCGTGCGGGGAAGCTTCGGTCTGGACGCTGTCGAATACGGGCAGGTGCTGTTCCAGCCATATGGTCTTGTAAACTATTATATCTACGATACTTAGGAGAGATATGGGCGGACCCGCAATCGTTTCTTGCCCAGTTGCGGGAATGGCTGTCTCGATTTCGGACACCGGAAAAGCGGTGACGAGTGGCGAGAGAGCGCCTAGACCCTGGGGCGCCGGCACCTCAGTTTTCCCTTTGTGGACACGCAACGCCACCACTTGCAGTTGGGAATCCAGGATGAAGGCCAAGCTCGACAGGTTATTCGTAGCGGAGGGCTTCGAGGGGATCGACACCCGCGGCGCGGCGAACCGGGACCCAGCACGCGAGCAGCGCAACGCCCACGAAAAGCGCCCCTACGGCGAGGAGCGTGAGAGGGTCGCCGGGCTGGACGTCGAATAAGAAAGAGCTGAGAGCGCGCGACAAGAGAATCGCCAGCACTACTCCTGCGAGCACACCACAGGCAATCAACCGAAATCCCTCGCCGAAGATCAGGTTGCGAATATCGATTTCCCTGGCGCCCAGCGCGCTGCGAATGGCCAGTTCTTTTCTGCGGGAAGCCACTGAAAGCGAAAGCACTCCGTAGACTCCGACAAGCGTGAGGACGCTTCCCACGAGCGAAAACCCGATCAGCAACTGCATCGCGAAAGTACGAGACGCCAGCGAGTCATCGCGAATCTGGTCGAGGGTCCTCACGTTTTCGATCGCGGCCGTCGGATCGATGGCGTGTACTTCGCGCTCGATTGACACTGTGACGCCGCGTGGATCTGCCGTCGTTCGCACGACCAAATGCTTCGAGAACGCGGACTCCTGCCACAGTGGCATATAAATTTCCGGCGACGCCTGTTGAGTGAGGTCGTCAGTGCGGCCGCTGGAGATTTCACCGATGATCTCGACGCCAGGTTTATCGCGGCCGTCGAACCAGAATTTGCGCCCGATTGCGGTTTCATGCGGAAAAAAACGGTTCGCGAACGCCTGGTTGACGATTGCCACTTTAGGCGCTTTATCATCGTCCGTGGAGCGAAACTCGCGGCCGTCAATCAAGTCGATGCCCATCAACTTGAAATAATCGGGCGTTACTGCACGTAGCGGCAGAGCCGTCTTGTCGCTTTCCTTCAGAGCGGGAGGCTGGCCTTCGATTTCGAGAGTCGCCGGCCAATTGTTGCCTGTCAAAGGGACTCCCCATGCAAAGACCGCGTACTGCACCCCCGGAAGCGCTGCGACTCGCTCCAAAGCTTGCCGATGAAAGCTGCCCCAGGTTGACCAAGCCTGCACGTCTGTGACGCTCATGGTCAAAATGTGTCCGGTGTCGTAGCCGGAGGGAACCCTTGCGATATTCATCATCGTGCGAATCAGCAGGCCGGCGCCCACAAGCAGCGCTAGCGTCAGGGCCGTCTGCGCCATCGTGACTGCGCGCATCAGCCGCCGTTCGCCAACTCCCGCGGTTCCTTTCGGCCCGGCACTCTTCAGCACGTCGATCGGATGCAACTGTGAAGCGCGCAAGGCCGGAAGCACTCCTGCAAAAACCGAAGCCAGCACCGCCGCGCCCAGTCCCCAAACCAGCACCGGCCATCCGGCCGTGACGGCGTCCAGCCGCGGAATGGCGCGTCCGGCGATCAGCTTGAATAGCCTGACAACACCGAAGGCCAGCGCGACTCCGAGTGCTCCGCCCGTCACAGCGAGCAACAGGCTTTCGGTCAATACTTGTCGCAAAAGAGCGATGCGGCCCATCCCCATCGCGATACGCACAGCGTACTCCTGCTGCCGCTGCAGTCCGCGCACCAGAAGCAGCGCGGCCGCGTTTCCGCAAGCGATCAGCAAAACCAATGCCGCCGCTCCGAGCAAGGGCAGCAAGATCCTGCGCCCATCCTGATTCATTTCGTCGGTGAGGGATTCGAGTTGCGGCGTGAACCCTTCGAATTGCTTCTCGGTCTGTGCCTCGCGCGCGGCGAGCACAGCGAGTTCCTGTCGTCCCTGCTGTTGCGTCGTTCCGTCTCGCAGTCGCGCCACCAGATTCCAGCCGGGGTCCTTCATTTCCTTCGGATCCGGGGTTATGGGGACCCAGAAATCCACCGTGGCGTTCACGTCGTAATTCGGCTCCTTCGCTGCCCCAGGCGAAGGCAGAAACCGCACTCCGGGCTCCATAACGCCGATAACTGTAGGCGGAACGTCCCAGCGGCTGATCCGAACGGTCTTGCCGATGATTTGCGGATCGCGGTTGAAGGTTCGCCGCCAAAACTCATAGCCCAGGACGATTACCTTCACCGGCCCCAGGCCAAAATCGGACGGCTCGAAGCCTCGACCCGCAATAGTCTTCAAGCCCATCAAGGAGAGATAGTCCTTCGTAATCCACATGCCCTGCATCGACTGGCTACCATCGTTGCGAACCAGAAAGTTGAAGGTCCAGTCGTAGGCGGCGATTCCTTCAAAAGATTTGGCCTCGTTTTGCCAGGCCAGCCATTGTTGCGATGGCCAGCCGCGCGGGCTTTCCATTTTTTGGCCGTCGGCTCGGACGGGCGTGACAAGCACGAGCTGCTGCGGCTGGCGATAGGGCGGCGGCGTGAGAAGCACGCCATGAATCAAGCTGAGGACGGCCGAGGTGGCGCCAATTCCGAGCGCCAAGGTGAGGATCGCAATGATGCTGAAGCCTGGTTGTCTCAAAAGGATTCGAATTCCGAATCGCAGTTCTCGCAGCATTCCCTTGCAACTCACTCGTAGCGCAGTGCGACCATCGGGTCGACGCGCATGGCACGGTACGCCGGGATATAGCAGGCCGTGAGGGCCACCAGTGTAAGCAATCCCGTGACGACTGCATAGGTAAGTGGATCGCTCGCACTTACTGCAAGGAAATTCCCAACTACTTTTCCTGCGGCGAGCGCGCCGAAGATGCCAAGCACCAACCCGATGCCCACGATGAGCATGCCCTGCCCCAATATCATCGTGAGGATATTCGTTCGTCGCGCGCCGAGCGCCACGCGGATTCCGATTTCGTGCGTTTTCTGACTCACCGCATAAGAAATCACGCCATAAACACCCACGATCGCCAGCACCAGCCCCAGAACACCCAATGCCGCCGCCAGCCCTGCCCCTACCTGAAACATCATGATTCCATTCAGTGTGTCGAGCGCTTCGGTCATGGTCTTGACGTCAAAGACGGGCAGATCAGGAGCGAGAGTTTCGATGGTGCGCTCGATTTGCGGAATCATCGCGGCCGGAGGGCCGACCGTGCGCACCTGCAGGAGCTGGAGCGAATTGGTGTTCATATGCTGCACAGTGGGCACGTAGAAGTAGCTGTGAGTCGGACCGGTCACGTCTTGATAGCGCGAGTCCTTGGCAATCCCCACGATTTCGATCGAATGCTTTGGATCGCTGCCGATCTTCAAGTGGTGGCCAACCGGATCCTGGTTGGGCCAATACTTCTTCGCCAGGTGCTCGTTGATGATTGCGACGAACGGTGCAGTTTCGTTGTCGGCCTCCGTGAAGACGCGGCCACTCACCATCGGAATCTGCATCGTTTTGAAATAATCCGGAGAAATTGCGTTGTAGCCCATGGTCGGATTGGATTGTCCCTGAGGCGGCTGATAACCCTCGATCTCCACCGAATCGCCATCGCCGTAGTAGCCCATTGGCACCGACGCTGCCGTACTGGCGAACTCGACGCCCGGCATTGCGCGCACGCGGTCCAAGAGGTTTTTGTAGAACACTTTTGCCTGCGCAGCCGAGTAGCCGATTTCGCTGGGATCCATGCCGAAGTTCACGACGTGTGAAGGATCGAACCCCAGGTTCGTCTGTTGCGCTTTATTCAGGCTGCGCGCAAAAAGGCCTGCAACGATCAGCAGCGTGAGCGAACCAGCCACCTGAACTACAACTAGTGTGCTGCGCAAGCGATGCTTCGTGCCCACAACGCCACGGCCACCTTCGTGCAGTATCGTCGCCAGATTTCCGCGCGAGGCGCGAATCGCGGGAACGAGGCCGACGATAATTCCAGTCAGCAGAGCCGCTCCCATTGCGTAGCCAAACACCCTCCAATCAAAAGCAAGGTCGAAATGAATCGGAAGGTCCGTATTCAGAGGCACCGAACTCACCGCCGCGCTGCCCCAGTATCCCAAAATGATTCCGCCCAGCGCGCCAACCAGCGCAAGGATCACACTCTCGGTGAGCAGCTGGCGAACGAGGCGGCTTCGCGCCGCGCCCAGAGCCGCGCGAATAGCCATCTCTCGTTCTCTTACAGTTGCGCGGACCAGCAGAATGTTTGCGACGTTGACGCAGGCCAGCAGCAGCACCATGGCCGCCAGCCCCAGGAAGAGTCCCGAGACCATGACCATGGCATTGTCCGGAGTGGGCTCCGGTCTCGATCGCGTTTCGAGATAAACCTGCAAGTTCAGATTCTCATCTTCCTTGGGATGATCCGCCGCCATGCGTTTTCCTACCACAGCCACTGACGATTGCGCGTTGGCTAAAGTGACTCCGTCCTTCAGCCGCGCCAGCACGGCGAAGTTGCGCAGCCCGCGGTTGCTCATGAAGTCCGGCGCGTTGCCTTCCAGAACCGCCATGCCGACCGGCAAATAGCCCTGCACGTCCAATATCGGATAGACACCATAGAAGCCCTTCTGCGTGACGCCGATGATGGTTACAGGCCGGCCGTCCAAAACGACTTTCCTTCCCACAATTCCCGGATCGCCGCCGAAATGGCTCTTCCAATAGGAATATCCCAAGACCAGTACGGGATCGGCGCCAGCCACTTCTCCCTCAGGGGGCATGATCAATCGCCCTGCAGCGGCCTGAACCCCCAGCGCGGAGAAGAAATTGCCTGAAACATAGTTCGTCATGATTCGGTCGGGCCTACCGTTGATGCTGAGACCATCCATTCCGAATTGATAACCGAACACGCCGGAGAAAACGTCGGAGGTTTGGTTCGCGATGTCACGATAATCGGCGATGGAAAAATTCGTTTGTATATTCCCGTCTTTTCGCTGGTCTGCGAGCACGGTAATTCTCTGGCCGTCCTTTACCGGAAGCGGCCGCAAGACAAACAAATTGACCATGCTGAAGATGGCAGTGTTCGCGCCGATGCCGAGCGCGAGCGTCAAAGCGGCGACAAGGGTAAAGCCTGGATTCTTCGCGAGCATGCGCAGCGCGTACTTCACGTCCTGGATCATCGCTTCCATTTTTCATCTCCAATCCGGCTGTTTTGCCGCCGCATAGCACTCATGTCGGGCATGCAACAGTTACTCGCGACTAACGCGACGTTTTCTTGTCGCCCGAATCACGAATCCGATGTTCGATTCACGCCTTAACTTCGACCAACAGAAACCGACCCATTTGTGGTCCGCAACTGAATCGCCGGGCCACCCGAGCCCAGTTGAAAGGACAGGCTCCTGCCGATTTCACCACTCACGGTGATGGGAAAATCCACGTGAATGCGGCCGTTCACGGTGGACGCTTCGATTTTCGCCGAATAATTTTCCGGCAGACTCAAGCGCACGCTCCCGTTAGTCGTCTCGGCCCGCAAACCACGGCCCTGCCAAGCTGCGCCGTCCAGTACGACATTTACTGAGCCATTCGTCGTCGATCCATTCACGTCGCCGCCAACCTTATTCAAGTGCACCGATCCGTTCACGGTCTCGAAACGAACTTGGCCGTGCACAGAATCGATTGCGATGCTGCCGTTGTGGGCGGCTGCGTCCACGTTGGATTGCATCGGCATCCACACCTCGTACGACACGTCCCAGCGATGCCGTTCATCCTGGACAGGGCCGTCCGGCTGGATGTCGCCCGCCCCGCGCGCAATCTTTACTGCGGAAATGAGGGACCGAGCTTCGGCCTCTGAAGCCGCGCCCGCTTGAATGCATGCCCGCACCAGAACATCCGGCTGGTTCCAGCCATGAATCATTACGGAGCCGTTTTGCCCAGGATCAACTCGATTGCTGGCGGTGGCCGGCAACTTCTGGTCGCGCGTCTCGGAGAAGCCCTCGAGTCCATCACCGTAATGATTAACGCTGCAGTGCCGATCGCTTGGCGGCGTGTCTTGCGCTCGCACCACAGGGCAAGGGAAAGCTGTCACGACCGCAGCTATCAGAATCGGACCCAAAGACTTGAGGTTCATATTGCCTCCTGCTGAGCTATACGAAATTGTTCCGTCACAGGTTCACTGGCGGCAGCGCTCACTCATACCTGAGCGCCACCATCGGATCCACGCTCGCCGCCCTACGTGCCGGAAGCCACGCGGCAAGGAACGCAACCGCGGCCAGCAGTGCCGTCGCGCCTGCAAACACGAGTGGATCGCTGGCCTTCACGCCGTAAAGCTGAGACTGGATCAACAGCCCCATTCCAAAGGCCACCATCAATCCAATGACCAACCCAACTCCCGACATTCCCATCACTTCACGCAAGACCAGCCACGAAACATCTTTCGGCTCCGCGCCAATCGCGATGCGAATGCCGATTTCTCGCGTACGCCGTGCGACCATGTACGCCAGAACGCCGTACAGCCCGATCGCCGCCAGCAACGACGCCAGCGCGCCAAGGGAAATCGAAAAGAATGTGAGCAGCCGGTCGGAATAAACGGATTCGTCCACCTGTTCGGCCAGCGTCTTCACGTCGAAAACAGGCAGATTCGAATCGAAGCCCTGTACGATCTGGCGAATAGTTCCGGTAAGGGCGAGCGGATCCTGGCTGGTGCGCACGTAGAACGTCGCGTGCTCCATAAAGTTATCCTGGGAATACGGCTGGTAGACGAATGGGTGCCCTTGATCCCGCGGATCGTCATGCTTGCTGTTCTGGACAATGCCGACGATCTCGATATCAAGCGGAACCGGAGGATTATGCGAACCCCAGACCATGTGCATGCCGATTGGATTCTTGCCGGCGAAGTATTTCCTGGCCATTTGCTCGTTGATGATCGCGACCTTGGGGTTCGTAGCGGAATCGCTTTCGCGGAATTCACGTCCGGCAAGCAGCGGAGTTCCCATGGCCGCAAAATAATCCGGGCCAACGGAATTGCGAAACGCGTGCGTGTCTTCGTCAGGCCCAGGCGTATAGCCCTCAATCGTAAAATTGCTGCCCCAATCGTTGTCCTGGAACAAGCCTTCCCTTACTACGCCGACTCCGCGAACTCCGGGAAGCGCCGCGGTGGCTTGGCGAATGCGGTCAAACAGCGCAATGGACTGCTGAGGTGTGTAGCGATTCAAAAAGGGCGCTACCGAAAACTGCACGACGTGATCGATATTTACGCCCAGATTCTGGCGCTCGAGGTTCATCAGGCTTTTCACGAAGTATCCGGCCGATGCGAGGAGCGTCGCGGTCAGGGCGACCTGCGAGATCATCAGCCACTTGCGCAGGCGCACATTCGCCTTGCCGCTCGAGACGCTGGAGCCCTGGTCTTTTAGCGTCATCTGCAGGCTGGTGCGCGTGGCGCGCAGCGCCGGGCCGAGCCCGAAGAGGACCCCCGTCAGAATCGAAATTCCCAGCGCGAACAAGAGCACTTTCGGATCGAGCCGGGCTTCCAAACCGGCCACTCCCATGCCTTGACGCAATGAACCAACCAGCGCTCCCAGCGTCCACTGCGCAAAAATCACTCCCGCAACTCCTCCCAGCGCCGCCAACAGGAAACTTTCGGTCAGCAACTGCCGCACGAGCCGCCATCGCCCCGCTCCCAGTGCTAGCCGCAGCGCCATCTCTCGCTGGCGGCCCTCGCCCCGCGCCACCAGCAGGCTTGCCAAATTCGCGCAGGCAATCAGCAGAATCAATCCAACCATCGTCAGCAACACGAGTAGCGGCGTTTGCGCCCTCGACTGAAAAACCGGACGCCCGTGGGTGCCGCCATCCAGCACGATTTTGCGGTCCAGGTAGCGGCTCTCCTGCTTGCTGCCGGGTGATATTTTCAGCGCCGGAAGTTCCGATTCCTCGATGGCTCGGAACGCGGGCGCAATCGCAACCTCTGCCGACTTTGCTGTGAATCCCGGATTCAACCGGCCAATGATGTTTAACCAAGAATCGCGCCGGTCCTCCATGCCGTCCCAGCCGGGGGTCATCAGAGCCTTCATGGACATGGGGATAAACATGTCCGTTTCGCGTCCAATCTGGACGCCGCCGAATCCCGCGCGCGCCACTCCAACAACGGTGAGCGAAGTTCCGTTCACGATCACCGGCTTATTGAGGATTTCCGGATCTTTGCCAAAGCGACGGGTCCAATAACCGTAGCTCAGCACGGCAACCGGACTCCCGCCCGGCGCCGCATCGTCGCTTGGTGAGAAAACTCGGCCCAGCGCGGGGTTTACGCCTAGAACCTCGAAGTAGTTCCCCGAAACGAGCTCTCCTTTACCGCGCTCCGTGTCCCCGTTTGCCGCAACGTTCAGAGCCAACCCAAACCTCGCCAGCAGACCGGAAAACACCGGGACGCGGTCGCGAATGTCCTTGTACTCGGGGTACGAAAACGAGTTCGAGTCGTCGACATCGGACGACACGTGGCCCGTCTTCCATCCAACACCACGAACAATCACCAAGTGCTCCGGGTTTCGCACCGGCAGCTCGCTGAGGAGCACTTGGTTGGTCAAAGAAAAAATCGCGGTGTTCGCGCCGATTCCTAGTGCCAGGGTCAGAATCGCTACGGTCGTGAATCCCGGACTCTTCGCCAGCATACGAAGACCATGCTTCAGGTCTTGGCTTGTCGTTGCCATGCTTCACCTCGCTGAAGTAAACTCGAGAATCGAACTTCGGAACTACCGAGACCGTGCGCGCCGCTCGAATCGCGAGTTTACGGCGATGAGTCATGGTTGCTCGCTCGCACCGGCGCGCCACGATCGGATCACTCGTATCTGAGTGCGACGATCGGGTCTACACGCATGGCCCGTCGCGCCGGGAGATAGCAAGCGGCAAACGCGACTGCGCTCAGCAACG
>Ga0187783_10000065_pt1 | contig 79423 bp, 65 predicted proteins | sample 1015_SJ02_MP02_2_FD_132471 | JGI IMG/M metagenome (GOLD analysis project Ga0187783, IMG submission 132471) | Tropical peat soil microbial communities from peatlands in Department of Meta, Colombia - 1015_SJ02_MP02_20_MG | ecosystem: Environmental > Terrestrial > Soil > Wetlands > Peat | place... | reverse complement strand
TGCGCTGCGAATCGGTTCCGGCTGGCGAAAAGCCGACAACAATCTCGCGCGCCGAAGAAAATCAATGCGACCGCCTAGGCCACGTCGTCTACCGCGACCGTGGAGAAAAAGACCCCGACAGATAAAAGCTTCGCGGTGCCGCTGGCCGCGTGTGATTGCCTTCCCCACTGCAAGAGGACGATTAGTCGGCTACCGGGCAATTGGTACTCTGAATGTCAGGACACGGCGTTAACTCTCGCCGACCGGCTGCTCAGGAAAACTCTCTCAGGGCACGACGTGGCAACTTCCGATTAGTCGGCTGACTGACATTGCCCACCAAACGTCTCGCGAAGATTCCAGCGTTACCAACGCGGGTCCTGTCTCGGGGAATCGCTGTGGGCTTCAGCAAGTTCCAAACAGCTCCTCTTTCCGCTCGAAAAATGTCTGTGTCACGCGTGCGAACGGAACGAGGGATTGGAGCCGTTATCGAAGGAAGCGATCAATAAACGTCGGAATGGAACCTTGCCGAGCATCCATGAAGCTACGGAAATGTTAGTGAAGAGATAGGCTGCGGAATGGCTTGACACGGTATATCGAATATTGTATACGACCCGTCACAGCCAAGGCCCGAAGTTGTTAGAGCGGGCATCTCGGTACATTGGGCTTGAGGTATCGAGCCGGCTCCTCCCCTCAAGATAAACAACCACGTTGCGCGGAACAATCACGGTGAGGATTTGCCCAGGGCAAACCCCGCAGCCGTTGGAGGATGAAGATGGCACGAAGAATGTGTCAGCTTTTCGCGTTCCTGCTAGTTGCTTCGTTTCTCGTCGTTCCCGGCCTCGTCATGGGCCAAGCCCGGACAGAAGGCCAGCTTTCCGGCACCGTTGTAGACCCGTCAGGCGCTGGTGTTCCCGGGGCAACTCTGACGTTGACCGAGCCAAGCACCGGCTTCAGCAAAACTGTGACTTCTAACGGGTCTGGCGACTATGTCTTCCCTGACTTGCAGCCCGGCACTTACAAGCTCACCGCCAGCGCGAAAGGCTTCGCTCCTGCTGTCTACGATGACGTCGCGGTCTATGCCGGACGCTCGACCGATCTCAAAGTCACGGTCAAGGTTGGAACAAACGCTGAGACAGTGGAAGTGTCGGCCGAGACGGAGGTTCTAGAGACTAGCTCGAACACCCTGGCCACGACGGTCACCGGTGACTCCATCCAAGATCTTCCCTTGAATGGCCGCGACGCCTTGCCCTTCGCGCAGCTTATGCCAGGCGCTCAAGTGGGTGGAGATCAGCGATTCACGACCTATGACGCCATGCCGAACGGCGCGATCAACATCAGCATCGATGGAACCAACGATAATTTCTCCCGGTTTCGCACTTCGACTACGGGCTTCTTCACAGGTGCCGGACTTCGAATCGGGGCCGTCGACGAAATGACTGTTTCGACAGATCAACTGACCGCGGATGCCGGCGCGGAAGGTGCCGTCACCATCAATGTGACCACCAAGCATGGGACGAACGAGTTCCACGGTAACGGATTCTGGGAGGCTTACAACAGCGCGTTCGACGCAAATAGTTATGGTAACGATAGACTCGTTTACGACGCGCACCAACTTTGCGCGGGCGGATTTGACGCCAGCGGCGTCTGCTCTTCCGGCGTCGACCCTTTTACGGCCGAATCGTATCTCGCTGACGGCAGAAAGCAGCCTTTTCACATTAATGATTTCGGCGGTAGCATCGGCGGGCCAATTAAGAGGGACAAGCTCTTTTTCTTCTTCAACTACGAACGAGAGAGTGTGCCCAGCACGAGCCTGCAAACAACCGAGGTCTTGAGCTCAGCAGCGCAGCAAGGGATGTTCACCTATACACGCGCCGACAACGGGCAACAGCAAACCGTAAGTCTGTACAACATCGCGGCGGCCAATGGATATCCGGCGACGATAAACCCAAATATTCAAGCCTTGCTTTCAACTGTAAACGGATATGCCGCGAAAGGAGCGCTCTCTCCGAATACTACAGATACTTTGCTATCAACCTTGCAGCAAAACTTGGAGTTTCCCTACGACAGCTCGTATCTGCAGACGTGGCCGACCGCACGGATCGACTTCCTACCCAGATCAAATATCACTTGGCACACCTCGTATAACCTATATTGGCGGCACTATGCCAGAACACCGATTTACCCCGGCGATCCCGTATTGGAAAACGGCTTCCAATCTACGTATTCTACGTTCGCGACTGGTTTAGATTGGACTATAAACTCCAATTTGGTCAATCAAGCGAACTTCGGCCAGTTGAATGAGCAGGAGGAGTTTCAGCCGGGCAATTCCTTCAGCGCATTTCAAGGCATAACGTACTTGCCATCTCCGACTGGACTCGGAGGGCCTGGCGGCACATTGTTTACGCCACCAGTACCCGACGCAGGCAACATCCTTCCGGAGCCCAGGAACTCCCCAACAACGAACGTCACGGACAATGTAACGTGGACGCACGGTAAGCACACGATCACTTTCGGCGGCGAGTTTCGGTTCTCGCGCGCTCACGATGTCAGCACGGCGCCGCCGGTTGCACAGAACCTAGGCATCACCGACGTTGATCCGGCCGCGGGCATGTTTAACGCAACTCCCGTCGCGGGCTGCACCGCGGACACGCAAGGGTGCTTTCCTGGCGGGCTGGGCAACGCCAATGGGAATGAAGCTATCATTGACGCTGAGGGTTTGTATTCACTGCTGGTCGGCCGAGTTGCCTCGATTTCCGGCACTGTGCCCCTGAACACTTCGGTAAAGCCCAAAGTGTACGCTCCCGGATCAATCACAACTTTGCAAGAAGAGTTCAAAGAAGGTGGTTTCTACGTCCAAGATGCGTGGAAAGTCACGCCCCATTTGGCAGTCAATGGCGGGTTGCGGATTCAGTTCACCGGACCTCTCACCAATACTAATAACTATTTCACCGGTCCGACGTACGCTAACCTGCTCGGTCCTTCATCAGGACTCTTCCAGCCAGGACAGCTCAACGGTGTTGCCAACCCCCAGATTGCTCTTCGTCCGCAGCCATACAGCGGCGACTACAAGCAGCTCGCACCACGGCTGGGTTTTGCGTGGAATCCTGCTTACGAGGAGGGAATTCTCGGCAAGCTGATTGGGAATGGCAAGACCGTCGTTCGCGGTGGCTACGCCATCAACTACTACGACGAAGGTACAATCCCCTGGGAGAATGTTGCCACAGGCGGGCTCGCCAGCGAGTCGTACTTCTTGAATCCTGGGCAGTTTTCCGCTGGGTCGCTTTCGTTCAGCCCCACAAGCCCAGCAATCAACACGATCAACTCCTTCCCGAATACGAATGGTCAGTTCGTCACTCCATTATCTGAATCAGGGTTCACGTTCACGGGGCTCGGTGCGTTCAGCACAGTTGACCCGAACATTCACACTCCCTACGTCCAGAACTGGACTTTCGGAATCCAGAGGCAACTTCCGGGAAATTGGGTCGTGGAAGTGAACTACGTAGGTAACCACGCGGTTCACGAGTGGATGGCTTATGACCTCAACGAAGTGAACATCTTCCAAAACGTCAACGGATTCGACTCCTTCCTACAGGATTTCCAAAATGCTCAACTGAACTATGCCGCGAGCGGCGGCACCACATTCTCTGGGGCTAGCCCGACTCCGATCCTTACCCAGGCATTCGGCGGTGCTGGTACGCCTTCAGCGACGGCCGCGTTTACAAATCAGACCTTTTTGTATTATGTCGGCACAGGGCAGGCTGGCGCCCTCGCGGGTGCCATTACTCAGACACCACCTTACTTTTGCAACTTGGTCGGGAACACATTCTCGCCGTGCGTGATACAGGGATATGTCCCGGCGAATCAAGCGCCGGCACCACTGGCGTATCCAATCAACTTTTTCCAAGTGAACCCTTACGGCGGCGGTAATGCTTTGACGCTTCTGTCCGATCCCGGCAGCGAAAACTACAACGGCCTTCAAATAAACGTAAAGCACCCTGTCGGCCACGGCTTGAACTTCATGGCGGATTACGCGTACAGCCATGCTTTCACGAATCGTTATCTCGGCGATTATTACTCTGCGGACTCGGCGCTGGATGATTTTTACACACTGCGAGATCCAGGCCTGAATCGCGTACCGTCGCCATACGATCTCCGGCACACGTTTAATGCCTTTCTCACCTATGCTCTGCCGTTTGGTCCAGGTCGTGCGTTCAGCTCCGGCAACTCTCTGGTCAATAGGCTGATCGGAGGCTGGACACTAGGAAGCATCTTTACATGGCAAATTGGCCGCAACTTTAAATTGGCCGGCGGGCAAGACACGTACAATTGGTTCGACAGCTACAACTTCAACAACTATCTTGGATATCCTCCCGACCCAAATGATTCAGGTGTTGTCCTGAACGGCGTTACTGCCTCGCAGCTGCAAAATCAAGTTGGAATCCACACGGCCCCTCCAGTGCCCGACAACGGGGTTAATATTCCAAATCCGTCAATTCAGGCTTTGGGCTTGCCGTCGAACTTGTTTGGACCGGGCGCACCCGTTCAACCCGAATCAACGCCAGGGCAGTTTGGGCAAACTGTGTTTTTGCACGGACCAATGTTCGTTAACGAGAATTTCTCCATCACCAAGCACATCCCGATTTGGGAGCGACTTGGGTTGGATATTCATGCGGAGTTCCTCAACTTGTTTAACCATCCCAATTTCAACTACACAGACGGATATTCGTTCGGGTCTAACAACCCGGCGCAGTACCTGTTTGTGAATATTGCGCCGTATTCTGCCCTAAGCACCGGCCAACAGCAAAACTCGAGTCGTGCGATTCAGTTTCGGTTGCAGTTGGTGTTCTAAGGAAGGTAAAGGGAGCTTTTGTAGTCGACCGGAGACAGACAAACCACCCGCATCGCGCCCCCCCGGCGTGAGTCGCAATCAATAAGGGGGAGAGCCGACCCAGCCCTCCCCCTTACTTTTCGTAACGCACGATTCTCGGGGCACGCACAATCAGAACTGGGGGAAGAAAAGGCGGGGTCGGTACCAGGACCGGCAGCGATTAGTCGCAAAAGAGTTCGCCCAAGCCCTATGTTAAGCCACATGCTGTCAACAACAGACGATTTTGTCGCAAGACCGAACCGCGTCGCAGAGAAGTTTGTGAGGAATTCTCATGGCTATTCCGTCAGTCGTACATCGTCTGATTCTAGCCGTCGCGTTTCTTCCCTTGGTTGCATCGCAAGCTGACGCGCAGGGTACAGCGGATGATTATCAGCGCGCGGCTAAGTTTCTACCGGGCAATGCGCGGCACCTCTTCACAACCGGCGAAGTGATGCCCCACTGGATAGAGAAGACGGATAGCTTTTGGTATCGCGCGACGAATCTTAAAGGCTGGCAATTCATTGTAGTCGACGCTGAAAAGAATACGAGCGAGCCGGCGTTTGATCATGTACGGCTAGCCGAGGCCTTGACGCGCGCTACTAAGCAAATGCAGGATGCCGCAAAGCTGCCGTTCTATAGCTTTGATTTCACCGATGATCACAAATCGATTCGCTTCGAGATTGCGGATCTGCGCTGGACTTGCGTTCTCGAAACTTACGAATGTAAACGCCCCGAGGTCCAGCCCGGCGATAATCCATACGAATCAGTTTCGCCGGACAGCCGATGGTCGGCCTACGTTGAGAATTACAATTTGTTTTTGCGCGATACGAGTACTGGCACAGTTCTCCAACTCACGCGCGACGGCGAGCCGGCTTGGGACTATGCGACACCAATTCCGTCGCTCCGGCCAATGGTGACGCAGGGCAGCGATCATCCGAAGCAAAGGCCTGCGGTATTCTGGTCGCCTGACTCTTCAAAGCTTGTCACCTATCGAATCGATTCCCGTAATGCCGGCCGCTTCACTAACTTGCAATTCGTACCGCCGAATCAAATGCGGCCGAAGACATTCAACGTAGTGTATCCCCTGCCCGGGGAAGTGCTGCCGAAAGCGTCACCGATCATCTTTGATGTGCGTGCGAACACACGCATCGACGTGAAGACAGCAGCTATCGATATCGCCTTTCAGGAAGGGCCTTACTTCGAGTGGTTTCCCGATAGCAAGCGCTTTCACTACGAAGCGGAAGAACGGGGATGGAAGGAAGTCGAGCTTCGCGAAGTGGATGCGAGCACGGGCGAACAAAAAGTGCTCTTGCAGGAGCGATCGGAGAAGTACGTAGATCCCGGAGAAACCTGGTTTCGCTTTCTAAACAATGAAAGCGAAATACTAATGTCCTCGGAGCGCGACGGTTGGAACCAGTTGTATCTGTATAACGCAAAGACCGGTGCCTACGAAAAACAACTGACGAAAGGCGATTGGGTCGTAAGACAGATCGTCTCTATCGATGACAAAAATCGCCGCGTCTATTTCCTGGCGTGCGGCCGCGAAAAAGGCGAAGACCCATATCTCACTCACCTGTATTCAGTGAATCTTGACGGCACCGGCTTCCAATTACTCACGCCGGACAACGCGAACCACACCGTGAGCATTTCTCCGGATAACACATACTTTGTCGACAATTATTCGCGCGTGGATCTGCCGGGAGGCTCGATTCTTCGTCGCACGAAAGATGGATCGAGAGTGCGCGAGCTGGAACAGGCCGACATCACGGAGCTAGTGAAAACCGGCTGGACATTTCCGGAGATTTTTCAAGGGAAAGCAGGAGATGGAACGACTGACCTCTACGGCCTAATCTGGCAACCGACGAATGTCGACGCGTCGAAAAAGTACCCGATTGTCGAGCAGGTCTATACAGGGCCGCAGGGCTTCTTTGTACCGAAGACCTTCGGGGCATCCATGCGCCTGCAGTCGATGGCAGAAATCGGCTTCATCGTTGTGATGGTCGATGGACGGGGAACGCTAGGGAGATCGCGCGCGTTTCACGAATTCTCATACCACAATCTTGGGGGTTCATTTGCAGATCACGTAGAAGTTATCAAGCAGATGGCTGCTAGATATAGCTACATGGACATAACGCGTGTAGGGATCTACGGGACTTCGGCCGGAGGCTACGGCTCAACGCACGCGATCCTTTCGTTCCCTGATTTTTACAAAGTGTGCGTCTCGATTTCCGGCGACCACGATCCGCGACTGGACAAGGCCTGGTGGAACGAAGTCTATCAGGGCTATCCCGTCGGATCAGATTACAACGACCAATCGAACGTTACGCTGGCGAGCCGTCTTCGGGGACATCTGTTGCTTGAGCATGGCGACATTGATGACAACGTTCATGTTGTTGAGACGATGCGACTCGCTGACGCGCTGATGACGGCGAACAAGAGTTTCGACATGCTGATTGTGCCGAACATGTATCACGGGGAAAGCGGTGTTCATGCGACCTATCTCGTGCGACGGCGCTGGGATTATTTCGTGCAGTACCTGCTTGGAGTGACGCCGCCTGTAAATTTCGACCTGAAAGACGAACCGCTTCCGCCATTTCCCACAAGATAAATCGGGCGCCGTACGCGGAAGCGGTCGGGACGGGAATCAGGTCGAAATCCTGATCCGGAGCGGACAGCTAATATTGATTTGCGGATGCTTCCAGTCCTGACTTGGAGCGCAGACAAACAAGTTGAGTTTACCCCGAACACACCTTCGGACGTGTGCCGTCGTAAGTCCTGGTTAACGCGTTGACCGGACAGGTTCCCAGAAGCCCGGGGTGGAAGACAGCCGACTTACCCAACCAAGAGTTGCAGAACTGAACGCGGAAGCCATTGTCACAACTCGACGGATCAACTTCTTTAGGGCAGCGCCGTAGAAAGGAACGTCAGTTCGAGACTGGAGCGGCTGATGAAAAGTCAAACAACACGTCCACGGTTCCCGTCTCGATATGAGGCGTTAAGCTAACGACATCGTCAAAGGAATCGAAAGCGAGGCTTGCGCCAAGGGCCGCCTTCCCCTGCCCGTACAACTGTTTCGCCAGCGTTTGATTGAAAATGCTGCCCGGTCGCATTTGTGTTTTCAAGAGCGCCGTAGTCCTGTCATCCAGGCCCCGTACATCAAAGTTTCCCACGTGGTATTGATTCCCCTGATTCACGTGCCAAATGGTGGAAATCGAGTTGCTTCTGGCGTCGATCGAGAACTCAGGTGTCGCCGTCATGTCCAAATATCCATGAGCAAGGTAGAGTTGCCGCATCCCCTCCAGTCCCTTACGAACTTGACGAGCACTAAACAAATCACCGATGTGAAGGTGAAACTGTTGCCGCAATTCGTCTTCGGAAATCAATAAAGGGTGCGCTTGTTCGTCGCTTACAATGGAGATCTTCCCCGCTCGATACTGTTCGCCCTCGCTTATGTGAACGATTACGAGCATACGGCGTTTTTCGGAGTCGACAGGCTGTCCGTGGAGATCGTCTAGTGTGACCTTAAAGTATCCACGATCCTCGAAATCCGCCTGAATCTTGGCGCCAATTTCATCCAGCGACCGGCGGTGACGCTCATATTCGTGCCCTTGCAAAGTCTGGAGAATTCGCGCCCGTGCCGCGTCTACATCGCGGACGTCACCGTCAATTCTCAGGTCGTCGACAACAAACTTGGAACTGACCGGCTCTGATTGCTGCGACTGCGCAGCACGCGGCGCATTTTCCAGGAGGGAGGACGCGGAGGCGAACATCATCGCGGTCAGCATGAGCCGGCACCAGATTGCCGTCAGCGAAGAGATAGATGCCTTTCGGAACATGAGACTCCTCCAGCCAGCGGGCGATCCCGCGCGGTCACGGTCGGTTACTTCAGGAAACGAAGAAGAATCGGGTACTTGTCCCATAATGTGGTCCTAGAAAGAAACGCCGCGGCCCGAGGTGCTCCGCGGAGTGTCCTTGGGTTCGAAAGGCTTTTCGTGTGCACATGGCCACGTTTAGCACCGCGATGCCGGGCAGTCTTGTCAGTGTAGCCGGGGCAAATCGACGAATGAACCTGACCGAAGGTTCAGGTGTTTCTAGCCACGAAACGGACAGAATCCCTCCGGTTGAGGACCTCATCGTTGGCTGGATAGCAGGTACAGAAAGCGCCATCCGCAAGCCGCCCGGTATCACGATCTCTGCTTCTCTCACGTAATTACGGATTTGCAGAAAACGAGACCAAGTGGACGATTAGTCGGCTAACCGGACAATTGGTCCCTTTGGGCAAGAGTCTCAATTGAGACAAAAACAGCACGCGATAGAGGGTGTCAACCCAGAGGCTCAGTCGGTGGCAGCTCCAGTCTACGTCGCGCCCACTCCAGCACAACCTGGCTTATCTCCTTCCGCGTGACTGGCCTACGACCGAGTGTTTGCTGCGCCAAAACTCGGCGCACTTGAGCGATGCTAAAGCGCCGTTGTGAGCCCGCATAAACCGCCTTTAGGCGACCTTGGGCGACCAGCTTTCTGACCGTCGCAGGATTCACGTTCAGCAGCAAAGCGACCTCACCCGGCTTGAGTGTACCGACTCGGTTAACCAGGTCCGGGTCGTTGCTATCGTCCATAAGAGGCCATTGTTCGTCGATAATGCGGAAAATGCGTCCACCGCCGTCTCTCAAGGCCTTCAATCGACCCCTCTTCACCCAATTCCAAACCGTTCGTGGTGACACCCTATATTTTTGACAGAATTCTCGAATCGTTATCGTTTCCATCGTTTCGTTTTTGCCGGATCGCTTTCCATGGCCCTTTCCGCTCGCCAACTAGCTGCTACGTTTGCGGATGTCATTCTTCTAGCGTGCGATAGCGCCGAGTTTCAAGGCAAAAGTGATCCTGCCCGGTCGGCCCGGTTTTTTCCGGTTCACGTCGCAGAAATGGTAGTTTCACAGGGTTCGTAATGCCGGGCTAGAACCGTCGACGCAAACGTCACAAAGTCCGCGCAACAGCGATAGAATTCGCACGCTTGTTTCCGTAAAGCGGCGCCTTCATGGAGGTTCGGAGTCTGCAATAGGTCGGCTCTCGGAAACCGCGCTCCCGGTTCCAGTGATCGTCCGCGATTGAGCCTGAAAAGCGACGCTGCCCAAAATCTCGGCGTGCGTGGAGGTGGTACATGCGAAAGCATACCAGTCGCCCCTCGTCTCCGATGGATTCTCGAAACGGGCTGGGGGACGACTCTCCCAACCTACAACTCGCGAACTCGATTCGGGAGTGGAGAATTCAGTTTGAAAAGGGTGTGCAATCTCGTCCCCATACTCTGAAGAAACAGCAGGACCATGCCGCCACATTGTTGCTTCTCAAGCGATGGGAGCAATACGCGCGTGGTGAGATAAAAAAGGAAGAGCTTTTCGGTGCACAAAACGAACCATATAAGGTGCCCTTCTTGCCGTGGATAGGCCAAGAACTGACGTGGTCACTACTGACGCGAATATGGGTCGAGCAACGGCGTCGAGGAAACGACGCAGTAACAGAGTTCCTGAAGTGGTGTCAGTGGGTTTTGGGCCCTTCACGGGGTCGGCCCACAAAACCAGAGAGACTCGCCCTGGGTCGAGAGGTCAACCAATTGCGGCAGCGCGGGAAACTATGGTCACTGATCGCTCGCAATCTATGTCCACAACGAGAGCATCTCGGACACGAGTGTACTGAGAGCTGCGAAGATAGGCTTCGGATGGCCGAGAACGCATTCAAGGCGACAGAGCCCTGAGCAAATCAACGCATTTTCCTCACTGATTAAATTCCCTGAATTTAGTCCCCCTGGTTGACCGCAAGGGGGCTTCGTATCCTGCTCCCGTTGTGAACCGCCAAGAACACATCGGCCTTCCACTACCTCATAATCCTCGAGCCGAGCGGGCCGTCCTCGGCACCGTCATGTTGGATCCTTCGACCCTGGCAGCGGTGGCGAACTGCCTCAGCACCAACGACTTCTTTTTGGCCATAAACCGACGAGTCTTCAGTTCGATGGTGTCGCTGCGCGACCAAGGCAGACCGCTCAGTTTGGTAACACTCCTCGAAAACCTGCAAGAACAAGGCGGAACGAGCGACAACGAAGAACTCGCCTATGTGACCACTCTCGGCGACGACCTTCCACGAGTGGCCACTATTGGGGAGCACTGTCGCATCGTCAAGAAAAAGGCGGCACTGCGGCACACGATCCACTTGGCAAATGTTATTCAAGAGCGTGCTTTTGCGGGCGAGTTTGAGGTCGGTGCCGCCGAACAATTGAAGAATATATACGAGGAGCAGCCGAATGAATGGCGTGGGATGTTCCACACCTGGGAAGAGTTTGAGAACACTGCCCCTTTAACCTTCGCCATTCGCGATTTTCTGCAAAACAGCGGTGCGACGATGATTGGGGGACTCAGCGGACACGGAAAAACTCTCATCTTGCTCTCCATCACGAGGGCGTTATTGCAAGGCAAAGGGCATCGACTCTTTAACTTGTTTGAGGTCGAAGAAGAGGCGGCGCGGGTCGTTTACCTTATTCCGGAATGCTCCATCGAGCCGTTGAAGCATCGCCTCAACCTCTTCGGCATTTATGCATACCTTGCGCCAGATAACGAACGGCTGCTCGTGCGTACACTTTCCAAGGGCCAGACCCCTTCCCTCTCCGATCCGCGAACTCTACAAGCGGCCAAAGGCGCTCACGTCGTCCTTGACACTGCGATTCGCTTCTCGACGGGCGAAGAGAATGAGGCCGGCGACAACCGACAACTCGCGAATGACATTTTTGCCTTGCTCGGGTCCGGCGCTCGGTCGGTCATCGGGGCGCACCATTCACCAAAAGCATTTGAGAAGGAATCGACGATGCGGCTCGAGAACGTCTTGCGCGGAAGCAGCGACATCGGGGCAATGCTGACGACGTGTTGGGCAATCCGCCAAATCGAGGAAGAAAGCAACGTGATCCACATCGAGAACGTCAAGGCGCGCGACTTTCAGCCGTGCGGCCCATTTCAGATTATCGGCCGTCCTTTCATTAGCGAAGAAGGTGATTTCCGTATGTACAAAACACCGGGCGAGTGTGGTTCGTTGGCAGACGAGAGAGAGCCGGACCGTGACAAAGGAGGCGCCCCGGCAGAAGCTCGGGCAGCGAAGGTGGCTAACAAGGAACTGCTACGTCGCCTTCTCTGTGACAAACCGGCTTCAACTTCAAGTGAACTGTCACAGGAGTTCTCAAACCTCGGAATCAAAATCACCGATTCGACTATTCGAAAGTACCGAAAGGAGTTAGGGCTGTGATCTACCGCGAATCTCACGACCTTTCTGTCCGTGTGACGAGTGTGACGAACCCCTTAGTAAAAAGAATGGCGTCACACCCGTCAAGCTTAAGGCGCTTCGCTTGAGCTACGCGCCTTAAAAGCGACTTGAGATGCGGGTGAAACGCGACACCAGCACTGAATAGGTTGATCTGTCAGCAGCATTGAGAACAAGCAGTCATAAACTCGGTGAGTAGAGTTCCCCAATTCGCAGCGATCAACGAAACAATCGCGGGCTTCCCTCGGGTAGACAGCGCGAGTCCGTTGCGTGTATCGACTTCTCGGGATATTGTTTCCCCGAGGCCCGTCGAGTCAGCGAGCAAGGGGTATGGCTCGATGGCACGACGACGATACCAAACTGGGAGGATTTTCATTCGTGGAGAAAGGAATCCGGTTTATGTAGGGCGTTACAGGGAAGATATGATTCAGCCGGACGGGAAAACTCAACGCATCGAAAGGAGCGTGATTCTCGGACCTGTCCGTGATCTCAAAACCGAGAAGAACGCAAGGCGAGCTTTCGAGCCGTTCTTAGCTCGCGTCAACTCTGTCGATTATCGGCCCGGAAAGTTTGCGAATATCGGCGAATTCTCTGAGACTTGGGAGCGGGAAGTGCTTCAACACCACAAACCGTCGAGCATAAAGGCAGCTCAGTCCCACTTGCGGACCTACATCCGGCCGTGGCTGAGGGATATCCGGCTCGACGAATTCACCGTTCAAGCTCAGCAGAATTTTGTCACGCGGCTCTCGCAGCGCGTTTCCCGTAAAACCGTTCTAAACGCGCTGACAACGCTCGGCTCGATTTTGCGGACAGCAAAAGCATGGGGGTATTGCTGTCACACAATCAAGTTGAACGATCTTGCGCTTCCGGCCGACGACGTTTCCAAATCCCCTCGATTCTTTACAGCGGAGCAAGCCCGACGCATCCTCGCAGGAACGGCGGAGCCATATCGAACCATGTTTGCTATCGCTGCGATGACGGGACTTCGCGCCGGCGAGGTTCTCGCGCTCCAACGCGACGATCTCGATTTCGACCGGGCATCAATTCACGTCCGACGCTCGGCTTGGTATGGACGAGTGCAAAGCGTAAAAACCAAGACGAGCCGTGCGCCGGTAGCAATGCCAGAGGTTCTCGCCCGGATGTTGCGGGCCTATCTGGCAGCCTGGAAAGCGAATCCGGAGAGTTTTCTCTTTGTGAATCGCAACGGGCGTCCCTATGCGGCAAACAAAGTCGTTGAGTACGGCCTTTGGCCTGTACTCGACGCTCTGAAGATCCCGCGTGCGGGGATGCACGCGTTTCGGCACTGTCATGCGAGCTTGCTAATCGACGTGGGCGCAAATCCGAAGGTCGCGCAACAGCAGATGCGGCATTCGGATCCGCGTATCACCTTGGAGACATACGCTCACGTAATCGGTGACGCACAGCGGGAAGCCGTGGAACGAGTGGGCGAGATGCTTCGCCCCGACGCCGAATTCTGCGCCCAAGTGCGCCCAAATTGAGGTGTGCCGGTGAGTCTTTTCAGTCACTTGCGAATGAGCGGGCTTGATTTCGATTCCCATCGCCCGCTCCATGATTCGGCGAAATCCCTGCCTCTAGTGGCTCTCGCTGTTGCTGACCGGCTTTCACGCCGTCAGCTTCGTCAGATCTAGCACCGCGGAGATCATGTTCGGATCTGCTGTGCTGCAAATCTCGAACCCCAAATGGTCTGCCAGTGAACGCATCGAGGGATTCTCCGGGAGAATATTCGCAACGACGCACGACAGACTTTGATCTCGCGCGACTTGAATCAGGCGCTTCAGAAGCTCCGCCCCAAGACCTTGTTTCTGCCACCGATCGGCGACCAGGACAGCCACCTCGCCGGTGTTATTCGTCAGATCGTTCGTTAGACGGCCCACCGCGATAATTTCATGACGCGCTGTTCCCGGATCGACACGATCTGCCACCAGCGCCATCTCACGGTCATAGTCGATGAAACATTTTTGAAGCAAGCGGTCATGGGCGGTGCGCGAGCTGAGATTTTCCATGTGGAAATAGCGAAGGTAAACCGTTTGTTCGGACAGAGACTCATGAAACTGAACCATCAGCGGCTCATCTTCCGGGCGGATGGGCCTGAACAAAACCTGTGCTCCATTCTTCAGTTTCCACTCGGCGATGTATTGCGCAGGGTAGGGCCGAATGGCTGGCCGAGGCAGCATCGCCACAGGCGTTTCCGCGTTGTGCAAGACAATGCGCGCATCGAGCGCCAGAAGCCGTTCGGGTGATGCCAACAAGGGATTGATATCGATTTCTTTAATCCACGGTTGCTCGACCACGAGCCGGCTGAATCGAATCAGAATGCGTTTCAGCTCGTTCAGGTCCACATGGCTGCGGCCGCGAACGCCTTGAAGAGCTTTGTACACTTTCGTCTGTTCGAGCAGTCGCTCGGCTAAAGTCGCATTGAGGGGAGGCAGCGCCAAGGCTCGATCACGGTAAACCTCGACGAGCTGTCCGCCGGAACCAAAAAGAACGACCGGCCCGAATTGCGTATCCACGCTGCTGCCGAGAATCAGTTCGTAACCCTCCATCCGGACCATGGGCTGAACTGTCACACCCTGGAATGCTTCGGCGCCTGCCTTTTCGCTCACCGAGACTTGAATTTCGTCGTACGCTTTCACGACGGCAGCTTCATCAATCAAGTTCAGCTTCACGCCGCCAACTTCCGTCTTGTGAGTAATCGACTCCGAATAGAGTTTCAGGACGACCGGAAAGCCAATCTCTTTTGCCACTGCCACAGCATCGGCTGATGATCTTGCTGCCCGCGTCTCGACGATTGGAATCTCGTACGCTGCGAGAATCTGTTTCGATTCTGTCTCGGTGAGTATCGAACGGTGACTCTCCTTGACGCTGTCGATGATCGCAGTGACCTTTTCGCGTGACTTGTCGTCTGTGTCCACCTCTTCGGCGAGGCTCGGAGTCTCATACAGCCCGTGCAAATTGTATGTGTAGGCCCACATGTAGGCGAACGCGCGCGCAGCCGTATCCGGATAGGCGAATGTGGGAATACCGGCTTCGTTCAGTTTTGCCACTCCTTCCAACACCAACGGACCACCCATCCAGCTCGCCAGAATCGGCTTGCCATGCCCTGTTGCGTAAGGTTTCAAGCTCTCGGCGACGAGCGAAGGATTCGTCATCCCTTGCGGACACAGAATTGCCAGCAACCCGTCACTATTCGGATCGCGAACGGCAATCTCCAGAGCCCGCGCATATTCGGCTGGGCCTGCGTCTCCGAGCACGTCGATGGGATTCGCGTGGCTCCAGTGAGGAGACAGAAATTCGTTTAGTTGCTCCAGCGTTTGGTCTGAGATCGGCGCAAGCTCGCCGCCATTGGCGATTAAAGTATCTGTGGCCAGCACGCCCGGCCCCCCTGCATTCGTGAGAATGGTAAGGCGCGGACCCTTCGGCCGCGGTTGGTGCGCTAATGTCTTCGCCATGTGGAACAGGTCGGCGATGGTTTGCACGCGCAGGACGCCGCAACGGCGCAGCGCCGCATCGAAAACCTCATCGCTTCCCGTCAACGCGCCCGTATGTGAACTCGCCGCCTTCGACGCGGCTTCAGAACGTCCCGCCTTGATGACAATGATGGGCTTTTTCAGCCCCACTGCGCGTGCTGCCGAAAGAAACGAACGCGCATCACCGACAGACTCCATGTAGAGCAAAATACTCTGTGTATTGGGATCTTCGCCAAAGTAGTCGATTAGATCTCCCCAGCTCGCGTCCAGCATTGAGCCGGTGGAAACAATCGCACTGAACCCGACCTTTTCTTCTAGGCTCCAGTCGAGAATCGCCGTCTCAAGGGCGCCGCTCTGGCTCAGGAAAGCAACATTTCCTTTCAGCGCCATATCGTGTGCGAACGTGGCGTTCAGGCCCACGATCGGGTTCATGATTCCAAGGCAGTTCGGTCCAACGAGCCGCATCCTGCTGCGAAGCAGTTGCTGCCGGATTTGGTCTTCGAGGCGCTGGCCTTCCTCGCCTCGTTCTTTGAATCCGGCCGATATCACGACTGCGGAGCGAACACCCGCGTCAATGCATTCACCGATGATCCCTGGCACCGTCGGTGCCGGAGTGATGACTACGGCGAGATCTGGTTTCTCTGGCAGATCAGCTATGTTCGGATAAGCGCGTAGGTCCAGCACGCGGTCACGCTTGAGATTGATTGGGTAGACCTTGCCCTTGAAATCACGATTGAGAAGATTGAGAAGCAAAGTGCGCCCCACGCTCCCTTCGCGATCGGTCGCTCCGATTACCGCCACGGATCGAGGCGCAAACATGCAGTCGAATGTTGACCTGTGGAGACTCAGGATTTGTTGCCGGTCGGAGTCGCGGTCGGGCGTCGCAGCGCGCGCAACCAATTGCCGCGATTCGAGTGTCATATCAATAGCGTCCGTGTTCACTTCCATTTCCATACGACTCTGCCCTCAATTCTCGCCATAGAACCCTCTTCATCGAATGGAGTACGAACTCAGCACGCGCACATAGTTCAGGCGCTGCAGCGTGCTCGGGTTCGGAACCGAACGACGGCTCATGCTGCCTCGCATCTCATGAATCGACTCGTATTCGTGCTCGTCCATCCAGTTCCGCATTTGTTCGAGAACCACTCGGACATGCTCGATTCCCTCGCGCAGCAAGGCCGAGGTCATCATGGCAACCCTAGCCCCCGCCATCATCGATTTCAACACGTCGCCCGCCCGATGTACTCCGCCCGTTATGGCAAGGTTTGCGCGAACCTGCCCATAGATAATTGCGACCCAATGCAATCGAAGGAGCAGCTCTTGGGGATTGCTCAACGTAATCGCGGGAACCACGTCGAGTGCTTCGAGGTCAAATTCCGGTTGGTAGAAGCGATTGAAAAGAACCAGGGCATCTGCGCCCGATTCATCCAGACGCCGCGCGAGGTACGGAAGGGCTGTGAAGAAAGGAGAAAGCTTGACCGCTACCGGAATCGTGACGCCAGCTTTTACCTGGCTGACGACCTCGCAATACTCCTGTTCAATGTCTCCTGCACTGCGATCGGGGTCGACCGTGACACCGTACAAGTTCAGTTCAATCGCGTCGGCTCCGGCCTGTTGCATAAGCCCTGCGTATCGGAGCCACCCGCCGAGGGAGGTCCCGTTCAGGCTAGCGATGACGGGAATCGAAATGGCTTTTTTGGCTTTGTGAATCAGCTCCAGATAACCGTCCGGCCCAAGGTTGTAGCTCCTCAAATCCGGGAAATAGCTTAGCGCCTCCCCGAAGCTTTCGTCGCCACGTGAGAGGTTGAAATCGATTACTTCGCTCTCGATTTCAAGTTGCTCTTCGAACAACGAGGGCAGGACGACCGCGGCAACGCCGGCCTCCTCCATTCGGCGCAGATTGTCGATTGATTCGCACAAGGGCGACGCGGACGCGACGATCGGCGACCTTAACTTGAGCCCGAGGTATTTCGTGCTCAGGTCAATCATTGCCACCTCCGTTTTGTCGCGCGGAGGCAGGAACATCTTCAGCTTCGCCGATCACGTGTTCTGGATTTTCGGCGCCGGGCATCGAGGCGCGGTTCGAATAGACGCGCCACTGTCTGTCGATATCGTCTTGCGCCAATTGGAGGAGCTCCCGGGCAGCTTCAGGATTGCTCTGGGCAAGCATCGTGTACCGGGCTTCCTGGTATGCGTACTGTTTGAGCGGAATTTTCGGCGCCTTGGAATCGAGCTGGAATGGATTCTTTCCCTCGGCGCGCAGCGCTGGGTTGTATCGGATCAGCGGCCAGTATCCGGAATTGACTGCGGCCTTCTGCTGCTCGAGGCCGTACGCCATGTCGTACCCATGAGCGATGCAGTGGCTGTATGCGATGACCAGCGAAGGGCCATCATACGCCTCCGCTTCCAAGAAGGCTTTGATCGTCTGCGTGTCGCTGCCACCCATGGCCACACGGGCGACGTAAACCGAGCCGTAGCTGATCGCCTCCATCGCGAGGTCTTTCTTCGCGGCATGCTTTCCGCCGGTCGCAAACTTAGCCACCGCTGCGCGCGGCGTTGCCTTCGACATTTGGCCGCCCGTGTTGGAATAAACCTCCGTATCGAGGACGAGCACATTCACTTTCATGCCGGAGCTCAGCACGTGGTCGAGCCCGCCAAACCCGATGTCGTACGCCCACCCATCGCCACCGACGAGCCAGACGCTTTTCTTTACTAAGGCATCGGCAACCGCCAGGAGTTCGCGAGCCTCCGCGGACGAGACGCGAGCTATCTTGCTCTTCAGTTCTTCAACGCGGCCTCTTTGCTTCCGAATCTGGCGCTCGGTACTTTGAGTTGCCTCCAGCAGTTCCGTCGCAAGTGCCTCGCCGATAGTAGAAGAGAGTTTGCGTAACAGCCCGCGCGCATATTCCGCTTTCTTGTCCACCGCCAGGCGCAGGCCGAGACCAAACTCCGCGTTGTCTTCAAACAACGAGTTGCACCAGGTTGGCCCTCGGCCGGCAGCGTTCTTCGTGTACGGAGTAGTGGGAAGATTGCCACCATAGATCGAAGAGCAACCCGTCGCGTTTGCGATTAACAGCCGGTCTCCAAAGAGCTGTGTTAAGAGCTTGATATAAGGAGTCTCGCCGCAGCCCGCGCACGCCCCTGAAAATTCGAAGAGCGGCTCGAGCAACTGCGAATCCTTCACCTGACTGTGCGACAGGAGCTCGCGATCGAACTCCGGCAGGCTTGCGAAGAAATTCCAGTTCTCGCTTTCCGGTTCGCGCAAAGGCCCTTGCGTCTGCATATTGATGGCTTTGTGCTTCACATCACTCTTGCTCTTTGCGGGGCAAATTTCGACGCACAGCCGGCATCCGGTGCAATCTTCGGGTGATACCTGCAACGTATAGCGGAGAGACTCGAATTCGCGCCAGCGCGGTTTTGAGGATTTGAATGTTGTCGGGGCCTTCGAGAGGAGGGACGAGTCATACACCTTTGCCCGGATTACCGCGTGCGGGCAAACGAGCACGCATTTCCCGCACTGGATGCACAGATCCTCGTCCCAAACCGGGATCTGCTGCGCAATGTTGCGCTTTTCCCATTTCGCCGTCCCCGTCGGGAACGTGCCGTCGACGGGTAATGCGCTCACCGGCAGTTCGTCTCCACGACCAGCTATGATTGCGCCGAGTACCCCGTGAACAAATTTTGGAGCCACCCGAGGAATTGGCGGAAGAATGTCGAATGCGCTCGTAGCTTTGTCCGGAATGGTCACCGGATGGAGGTAAGCGAGCGCACGATCGACTGCGGCGAAATTCTTCAAGACAACCGCTTCCCCACGTTTGCCGTAGGTCTCCCGAATCGCATTCTTGATAGCTTCGATCGCCTTCTCGCGAGGCAGAACGCCACTAATCGCGAAGAAGCAGGTCTGCATGACCGTATTGATCCGCGTTCCCATGCCCGCATCCCTCGCCACCGCATAGGCGTCAATCACATAGAACCTTAGTTTCTTTTCGATAATCGTGGATTGGACTTTGCGAGGAAGATGATTCCAAACGTCGTCACTGCCGAACGGCGAATTCAGCAGAAAAATCGCGCCTTCTTGAGCGGCCGAGAGAACGTCCATGCGCTCGAGGAACTGGAATTGGTGGCACGCAACGAAGCTCGCCTGCCCAATGAGATAAGTTGACAGAATCGGCTTGGGCCCGAATCGAAGATGCGAGACAGTCACTGACCCGGCTTTTTTTGAGTCATAGACAAAGTAACCTTGCGCGTAGTTGTCCGTTCCCTTGCCAATGATCTTGATCGAGTTCTTGTTGGCTCCCACGGTTCCATCGGAACCAAGTCCGTAGAACAGCGCCCGCACGGTTTGCGGATCTTCCGTCGAAAATTCAGGATCGTACGCAAGGCTCGTGTGGGTAACGTCGTCTCGGATGCCGATTGTGAAATGGTTTTTCGGCGCTGGCTTGCGCAATTCATCGAAAATGGCTTTCACCATCGCAGGAGTAAATTCCTTCGACGAAAGTCCATACCTGCCGCCGATTGCCTGGGGGCGACATGTCGGCCCGCTCGCCGGTGCTTCGTTCAGGCTGGTCAGAACATCCAGATACACCGGCTCACCGAGTGCTCCGGGCTCTTTTGTCCGATCGAGCACTGCTATGGACGTGACCGATTTCGGCAACGCGTGAAGAAATGCCTCCGACGAAAATGGCCTGAACAGCCGAACTTTGAGCAAACCGACCCTTTCTCCGCGCGCAGCCAAGTAATCCACCGTTTCTTCCGCGGCTCCTGCTCCTGATCCCATGATGACCATTACGCGCTCGGCTTTCGGATCGCCGGCATAGTCAAACAGGTGATATTGGCGTCCCGTCCGGCGAGCAAACCGGTCCATGACATCCTGAACGATAGTGGGACAAGCGAGATAGAAAGGATTGATCGATTCGCGCGATTGAAAGAAAACATCCGGATTCTGAGCGGTGCCACGCAGCACAGGATGGTCCGGCGACATTGCATGCTCGCGATGCCTTAGGACGTGTTTTTCGTCGATCAGGGTGCGCAAGTCCTCGTCGCTGAGGGTGGCGATCTTGTTGACTTCGTGGGACGTGCGGAACCCGTCAAAAAAATGCAGGAACGGAATGCGTGACTCGATCGATGCCGCTTGCGCGATGAACGCAAAGTCGGATGCCTCCTGGACCGAGTTCGAGGCCAGAAGAGCGAAACCCGTGGCGCGCGCGCCCATGACGTCGCTGTGATCCCCAAAAATCGAGAGCGCGTGCGTCGCTACCGATCGCGCCGCTACGTGAATTACGCAGGGTGTCAGCTCCCCGGCGATTTTGTACATATTGGGGATCATCAAGAGCAGCCCTTGCGACGCGGTAAACGTCGTGCCCAGCGCCCCCGCCTGTAGCGCACCGTGCAGAGCTCCCGCAGCTCCGCCCTCGCTTTGCATCTCGATCACAGTCGGCACAACTCCCCAGATATTCTTCTGGCCTTCTTCCTTCCATTGATCGGCCCATTCGCCCATGGGAGATGAAGGTGTAATGGGGTAAATAGCGATGACTTCGTTCAACCGGTACGCGACCGCCGCCGCTGCTTCGTTTGCGTCCAAAATTGCTGTTTGGGTTGTCACACGACCGCTCCCTGGCGCTCTGGCCCTCAACCCTGAGTGGCGGCAGCGCTTACCTCTAACTTCAATCTGCCGCGGTTGCCGTTTTCTGCGATGCCACCGGAAACCGCTCTGAGTAGACCTAGGCCGCAGTTTTGACAACTCGACCGATCTGAGATGGTTTCACGAGCAGCTCCTGCTCTGCCCGCAGCCAGTCCTCTATATCGTGCCCGTCGGCGCGGCCACGCTCGATGTAGAGCTGGTATGCGCGCTCTTCAATCTCTTCGTTTGTGGGATGGCTTTCGGCATCCTGTTGTTCACGATTCGCAAAATAGGGTTTTTCGATTGTCTTGATCATGGCCTCTCCTTTCTTCCGACTTCCAGTTTTCAACCGATTGGCCGCCCGTCTTTAGCCAGTCCCCGGCGATTCGACCTCAGTGATCTCGAGAATTCCGAACGATTTCAACCGAGCATTTGGCATAGCGAGCAACATATTCAGCCACGCTGCCCAGAACGAGGCGGCGCACGCCGCCGTTGTTATGCGACCCCAGAACGATAAGATCGGCTCCCCACTCCTCCGCCGTATCAAGAATCGTTTCGCGAATGTCGCCTTTCTTTACTTCCACGTCGGTGTCGAATCCCGCGCTGGCCAATTCCTTTTGTGCGTTCTTCAGGAGATCCCAAGCCGGCTTTGCAAACGGCTCCAACTCCGGCGAATAACCCGGCGCCATTTGCGGAGGCGCCGACCCCGCAATTGGTTGTAAAACGTGCAACACGCGGACGGCGGTATTCCTGGGTTGAGCTTGCGACGAAATCGCCTTTAGAACCGCTTCCTTACAGGACGAGTTATCAATTGCGGCAAGGATTTTCACATTGCCTCCCTAAGTTGTAACTCTCGGCCAGCGCATTGCGTTCGATTTGCCAGCCTTTTCCCGGACATTCCGTCTGTCTCCTTGCGAACTCTCGCACGGGGTTCAACCCCACTCGATGCCAATGGTCACGAGTTGCTGTGACGCCCATCACGGGGAATCATAGATGCGTGAGGCAAAGTAACAGGCGGCCGATCGCGCTAAACAAATGACCTCTGAATCCAATGAAAACGCGCTGGTTGCGATCGGCGCCCAGCATTTGCCTGAACTTCTGGCGGCTTTATCCAGGCGAGGTTACCAGCTCGTTGGACCCAGTCTCCGCGATGGCGCGATTGTTTATGACAATCTGACTTCCATTGCAGATCTCCCGTGCGGATGGACCGATGAGCAAGAAGCTGGAAAATACAGGCTCGCTCGCCGCAAAGACCAGGCTTTCTTTGGCTACAATGTGGGGCCGCATTCCTGGAAGAAGTTCGTCCATCCGCCGGAGCACCGTCTGTTGCATTTCAAGCGCGAGAACGGCAGCTTCCACGTTGTGCCGGAGACCCGAGAGTCACTAAGGCGCGCCTTTATCGGCGTGCGGGCCTGCGAACTGCGCGCACTCGGAATTTTGGACAAGGTCTACAGCGGCGGGCCCTACATAGACGCCGATTACAAACAACGACGCGATAACTTATTCATTGTCACCGTGAACTGTGGCCAGGCTGGTGGCACGTGCTTCTGCGCATCGATGAACGCCGGGCCGCGAGCTTCGTCTGGCTTCGATCTTGCCCTGACCGAAATTCTCGAGGCCGGTGAGCACTACTTCGTCGTCGAAGTAGGATCGGATACTGGCGCGGAGGTAGTTGCGGAAATTCCTCATCGTGATGCGAAAACGGCCGACCGCGACGAAGTTGACCGCATAGTAGCCAACACCACGAGCCAGATGGTCCGCAAAATGGACATCGTCGGCTTGAAGGACTTGCTCTACCGCAATTACGATCATCCGCGCTGGGATAATGTGGCATCGCGATGTTTAACCTGCGCGAATTGCACGATGGTATGTCCCACATGCTTCTGCACCACAGTTGAAGACACAACCGACCTTTCTGGCGAACACGCCGAACGCTGGCGGAAATGGGACTCCTGCTTCACGATGGATTTTTCTTATATCCACGGTGGCAGCGTGCGCGCAACGCCGAAATCCCGCTACCGCCAATGGATGACGCACAAACTTGCGACTTGGGTGGATCAATTCGGGGAGATTGGCTGCGTCGGTTGCGGCCGCTGCATAACATGGTGCCCGGTTGGCATCGACATCACCGAAGAAGTCACGTCCATTCGAGAAACCGATTCGTCGTCGCGGTGCGGTAACGAGGGAACCCTATGATCCATTCACTCGATTCCGTTATCCGAGAGCATTCCTTCTTTCGCGGCCTCGATGAAAAGTACATTCAGTTCCTCGTTGGCTGTGCAAGGAACACGAAGTTCGAAGAGGATCAGCACATCTTTTCCGAAGGCGATTCCGCCGACCGATTCTATTTCATCCGTGACGGCGTCGTTTCCATCGAGATGGTCGTGCCCCATAGAGGCCCCACGATCCTGCAAACCCTGAGCGATGGCGACGTGCTTGGATGGTCTTGGCTGACGCCCCCGTACCGCTGGCACTTCGGCGCTAGGGCGCTCCGCCGCACGCGTGCTCTCGATTTCGACGGCAAATGCCTCCGCGAGAAATGTGAAGAGGATCATGATCTTGGATACGAGATCCTGAAGCGATTTGCGAATGTTGTCACTGATCGGCTCGATTCCACCCGGCTGCAACTTTTGGATCTTTATGGCGCAACTGCTTGAGATGCCGAAAGTCGCTGGGTTCATCGCCGATCCCATGGTCCCGGTCCCCTACAGGATAGAGCGGGTGAAGCGCGAGACGCACGACACCTTCACTCTGGAGCTCATGCCGGAAAACGGGACTGGCCTGGCGTCATTTGGTCCCGGCCAGTTCAACATGCTCTACGTCTTCGGCGTTGGAGAAGTCCCAATTTCGATCAGCAGTGATCCTCAGACTTGTCCTTTCATCAAGCACACGACTCGCAGCGTGGGAGCCGTTACGAAGGCCATGGGCGCGCTCAAACGGGGCGACGTCATTGGGGTTCGCGGCCCATTTGGCTCCTCTTGGCCGGTTACAGAGCACGCTGGGTGCGACTTTGTGGTTGTCGCGGGCGGGATTGGCCTGGCTCCATTGCGGCCAGCCGTATATCGATTGATGGAAGAACGCAAGAAATTTCGCAGAATCGTCTTGCTGTATGGCGCCCGCGCCCCAGAGGAGATCCTGTATCGCCGCGAATTGGAGCGCTGGCGCGGCAAGTTCGACTTGGAGGTCCAAGTTACCGTGGATCGCGGAACGGGCGACTGGCGCGGCAACGTCGGAGTGGTGACAACGTTCGTCAACCGGGCGCAGTTTGATCCCGCCAGCACAGTCGCGCTGATCTGCGGGCCTGAAGTAATGATCCGATTCACCATCATGGAACTGCAAAAACGAGGCGTCTCAAATCAGCGGCTGTTTCTTTCCATGGAACGCAACATGAAGTGTGCCGTCGGGCTCTGCGGACACTGCCAGTATGGCCCAACATTCGTTTGCAAAGATGGACCCGTGTTTCGATTCGATCGCATCCAGTCGATTTTCGGCAAGGCGGAGATTTAAATGCCTTCTCTGCGGAAACCCAAACTCGCGGTCTGGAAGCTCGCGTCGTGCGACGGCTGCCAGTTGAGCTTGCTTGCCTGCGAAGATGAACTTCTCGCCGTCGCTGGCGCGGTTGACATCGCGAACTTTCCCGAGGCTTCAAGGGCTATCGTCAAGGGTCCCTATGACGTATCGCTTGTCGAAGGCTCCGTAACGACGCCTCACGACGAAGAACGAATACACTCGATTCGCCGTTCATCCAAAGTCCTGATCACGATTGGCGCATGTGCGACTGCGGGCGGCATTCAGGCGCTTCGAAACTTCAAAGATGTCCGGGAGTTCACTCAAATCGTTTACGCCCGTCCGGACTACATCGAAACCCTCAACAAGTCCACGCCCATTAAGGACCACGTCTTCGTCGATTTCGAAATTCGTGGTTGCCCCGTGAACAAGGGCCATTTGGTTGAGGTTTTGAACGCATTCCTTCACGGACGCAAGCCGAACATCCCGAACTATTCGGTGTGCGTCGAGTGCAAACGCCGAGGAACGGTTTGCGTGATGGTAGCGGGCGGCGTTCCCTGCATGGGCCCGGTTACGCAGGCGGGATGTGGGGCGCTCTGTCCCGCATACAATCGTGGATGCTTCGGATGTTTCGGTCCAAACGAAACTCCCAACACCCCTGCTCTCAGTGCTGCGTGGAGCGAAATGGGCGTCACTAAGCCAGACCTTGTCCGCGTCTTTAGAACCTTTAACTCGTGGGCTCAACCATTCCGTCAAGAGAGTGAAGCGCATGAGCAATAAGATCGTCAAAGTCGACGTCCTCGCTCGCGTGGAAGGCGAAGGAGCGCTGTACGTCAAGATTAAGGATCGGCACGTCACCGATGTGAAATTGAAGATATACGAGCCGCCACGCTTCTTCGAGGCTCTGCTCCGAGGCCGGAAGTTCGACGAGGCCCCGGACATAACTGCTCGCATTTGTGGAATCTGTCCGGTCGCATATCAGATGAGCGCTTGCCATGCCATGGAAGACGCCTTTGGCGTTCGCGTCGATGGTCAGCTCCGCGAACTGCGGCGCCTTCTCTATTGTGGCGAGTGGATCGAAAGCCACGCATTGCATATATACATGCTGCACGCGCCCGATTTCCTTGGCTTCGAAGACGGCATCCAAATGGCTCGGCGCTACCCGGACGAGGTGAAACGCGGCCTCCGCCTGAAGAAGATCGGCAACAAGATCATGCGGGTCGTTGGCGGGCGCGAAGTTCATCCGATCAACGTTAAAGTCGGCGGGTTCTATAAAGCCCCGTCGAAACAGGAACTCCTGCAGCTTGAAGACGACCTCAAATGGGCTCTCGATGCGGCCCTCGAGACGGTTCGATGGGTTACTTCATTTTCGTTTCCGGCCTTCGAGCGTGATTACGAATTCGTTGCGCTCCGCAATCCTGACGAGTATCCGCTTAATGAGGGAAGGATTGCGTCCAACCGGGGCTTGGATATCGACGTCAAGGACTACGAGCAAAACTTCGCCGAGGAGCACTTGAAGCACTCGAACGCCCTTCACTCCAGGTTAAAGGCGCGAGGATCATACTTGATTGGTCCGATGGCAAGGTACGCCTTGAATTACGACGTGCTTTCACCGCTTGCAAAGGAAGCTGCGACATCCGCGCGGTTGGAACGTGTGTGCATGAATCCGTTCAAGAGCATCCTGGTTAGAGCGGTTGAGGTCGTGTACGCATTCGACGAAGCGCTGCGAATCGTACGGAACTATCAGGCGGTCAGCCAGCCGGCCATCCCCGTGGAGCCGCGAAACTCCGTGGGCTATGCCTGCACCGAAGCGCCACGAGGGATTTTGTACCATCGTTACCGAGTTGACGATCACGGTCTCATCCTCGATGCCAAGATTGTCCCGCCTACTTCGCAAAATCAGAAATCAATTGAAGAGGATTTGCTTCGCTTCGTCGAGGCTAATATCGACATGCCCCAGGAAAAGCTTCAGTGGCAGTGCGAACAGGCTGTACGCAACTATGACCCGTGCATTTCCTGCGCAACGCACTTCTTGAAGCTGCATTTGGTTCAGGAATGAGTAGTAACTTCACAACCCTGATCATAGGAATTGGAAACAAATATCGTGGTGATGACGCGGCGGGGCTCGAGGTTGTGCAAGCCCTGCGAGGAAAGCTGCCGGTCGGGATCATCGCAATCGAGGAAACTGGAGAGGGAACGGCACTTGTGGAGGCGTGGAAGGGCGCCGAATCCGTAATCGTCGTTGACGCCATCGAATCCGGCTCCCCGCCCGGTACCGTTCGACGCATTGACGCCACTAGCCAGAAGCTTCCGCACGAGATTTTCAATCACTCCAGCCATGCGTTTGGACTCTCGGCAGCTATTGAGCTGGCGAGGGCTCTGAACGAATTACCGAGTCGCCTGATTGTATATGGAATAGAGGGCAAGAACTTTGCCGCCGGCGATACTTTCTCCCCGGCGGTAGAAGGCGCCATCGCAATTTGTGCTGCGCAACTTCGGGCCGAACTTCAGGCCGAAGTCGCTCTGTCGGAAACTATCGATAGCGGCGCGTAGAGATGCTGCCGCAGCATACGGAACATGGATCGTCGCAACTACTGCAGGAAAGGCAGTCGCTCGTGGTCAAGACACGGCCACGAGCGACTGCCCGAGGGGAGCGTCACTCCAAAACGAAGTGAACCTCGATGTGCATTTCCACTGAAATCGGTTCACCGTTCAGGTAGCTTGGTTGATATTTCCACTTCAGGACCGTTTGCAGCGCCGACTGAATCAGCAATGGTGGTCCACTCACCACGCGGGCTTGGACTACGTTTCCTTGCTCATCGATCACCGCATCGATCACTACGATACCCTGTATCTGCGCCTGCTTCGCAATTACCGGATACAGCGGCGCCTCGTAGTAGATCTGCTTTGGTGGTTTCAGATTCCCGCCCACGCGAACCACACGCTTCGCAGTTGGGGGTGGCGGCGTTGGCCCGGGGCTGGTGTTACGTCCTGTGCTTCCGATGATCCCTCCCAGCACTCCTCCCGCTTGGCCGCCGGGAATTCCGCCCGGGACTCCTCCAACAACGCCATCCATCGAAGTATCCGGTGGCAGCGGCGCCTCCTTGATGATGGCGACGTTCTTCGGAATCGCCGTGGGCGCCATCATTCTGCCGCCTTGCATCAATCGCGCGACGGACTTTGCAGGGCGCACCGTGATCGCTGGCGCCGGTGGAGCAGCCGGTGGAGGTGGTGCCGGAGTCACTAACCAGGTGTTTTGAGACGCCTTTAGATCAAGCGTCTGCGTAAAATACAGGGGCGCAGCAATTAACCCCACGAGCAGCAGCGCATGAGCTAAAAACGAAACAACCCACTCCAACGGATTCCGCCGCTTGTATTCGCACGGCTCCTCAAGCATGGCTGCAATGAATGTTTCCTGCCCTTTCTGTGCGCGCACTTCCGTCTGGATCTTCTTGGGTTTGGGAGTGCGTGTCGGCGGGACCGCGACAATCGGCATTGTGTGGCTGACCATGACGCTTACCTCCCTCTGCCCAGTTCGGAAGCTCCTCTCATCTCTTCTCGAACTGGTTCGCGGGAAAATCCCTCGTTCGTTCCCTCGCTGATCCTCTTGTAGCACTTGGGCCTGTCTCGGGCGGCATTACCCATCACTCTCAAATGTGACGCGAGTCACCCTTCCCCGTGGTGTCCCAATACAAGCCCTGGCGATAACGGGGCGCGCCTTCGTGTGACGAGGCGCACATATTCCCGTGATTCGAATCATCGCCACTCGACGCTATCCGGGCCACACTCCGTCGCGGAGGCAGACTATGGCCAGCGCGGTGAAAGTTGCGGAGTTGATTCAACTTAAGAATATTCTTTACCCAACCGATTTCTCTGAGCCTTCAGAGTTGGCGCTGCCATTCGCCACCGCCCTCGCCCGCCGCTATAGCGCGACCATCCACGCTCTGCACGTGCTGACGCCCGTTGTCACGCCTGAGGCCAGCATGAGCGGTTTGGCCATCCAGGCCGAGGTGGAAAGTGCTGAGCAATTTATGCGACAGCTCGAATCGCAACTTGCCGGCCTCGACCATCTCGCAACCGTCGAGAGTGCGCTTTCAGTTTGGGAAGCAGTAGAGAATGTGATCCAGGATCATTCCGTCGATCTAATAGTGATGGGCACGCACGGACGAACGGGAGTGTCGCGCTTGCTGCTTGGGTCCGTCGCCGAAGAGGTTTTCCGCCGCTCGCCCGTTCCAGTAATGACGGTGGGGCCCGCAGTGCGAACCAGCACTCACGCCGGCGGGCGCTTCCGTCGCATCCTTTTCGCCACGGATTACAGCCCAGCCTCGGCAGCGGCAGCGCCCTACGCCGTCTCCCTTGCGGAAAACAACGAAGCGCGGCTGGTACTGATCCACGTCACGCCAAGAATTGAGCGGAAACGCGACCAGAAATGCGAGATCTCAGTGGCTGAAATGATTCATCGCCTTTACGATATCGTCCCCTGCCAGGCTCACCTTTCCATTCCGCCGGAAGTTTCGATCGAGTACGGATCGCCGGCCGAACGAATCATCGCGGCCGCCAAGCAGCGCTCTGCGGACCTAATCGTCCTCGGCGCTCGCCGCGCTCGCGGACATCTAGGTTCCGCGACGCATCTGGAGCGCCGTACGGCCCATGAGGTGGTGGCTCGCGCATCGTGTCCGGTTCTTACCGTGCGGGAATAGTCGGTGCTGCGCCGCGGGCCCAGCGCGGGCATCTAAGAAGCCTCGGCGGCCCTTTCGAGAGCGGCGCGGCTGGGTATGGTCACCGAAGACCCTTTCACCTGGATCAGTTTTTTGCGCTTGAAGTCGGCAAAAGTGCGGGAGATTGTTTCTCGCGAAGCGCCCACCATTTGACCTATTTCTTCGTGTGTGAAGGTTAGTGTGAGCTTCACCGGATCTTTCACGTTTCCATCTCGCGGTAACTGATCGATCAGAAACCGCGCGAGCTTCTCCCCCGCAGAGTGGGTCAGTCCTATCGTGCGCATTTCGCCCACTGCGTTCTGGTACGTTTCAGCAAGTTGCTGCGCTATTCGCAATGCGGCTTCGCCGTGCTCGCGCAAAAACTTAAGAAATTCCCCGCGCGAGATGAAGTTCGCTTGGGTCGGCTCGATCACCTCAGCGGTGAGTTCGTAGGGCTTTCCAGTCACGGTGGCGGGCAGGCCGAGTACCTCGCCGGGTCGAGAAATTCTGGCAATCAAAGTGGAGCCGTCCGCTGCCGAAGTGGAGAGCTTGACGCGCCCGCTGCACAGGATGAAGACTCCGCGCGAAGCTTGTCCTTCGACGAAAAGCGTTGCGCCTTTCGGATATGCGGCAGAGGAAGTAATTGTCGCCAGCGTTTGGACCGCCACAGGAGAAAGGTCACAAAAAAGCATGTCTTCGCGGTGCGGGCAGACGATGCAGTTTTCGATAATCTCCAGACCATATGGCGTACGCATGGGCTTCGGGCCAAAGGTATACCCCTCACCCTTATGCAGGCAAGGGTCAATGGAAAGGTTCTGGTCCATCTTCTCCCTCCATCATCAACGCGAGGAACGCCACGAAACCGCCGATGAACCTGGTGCCTTTGGGTCGTCGGGGAGCGGTAACTCTAAATAGATCGGCTTTACCATGACTCCGCTTCCTTCGGTGTGCACTAGAGTGTATCTGTGGCAGCACTCTTCACACAGCCAGTAATGCTTAACTCCAGTTGAGGCTGCCGCACACGCAAACGCAGAACAAGGAGCCGGTTCCGGTCGGAAGCGAAAGAATTTGCCGCCCTCGTGCCAATGGAATGCCTTCGGACACGCCGGATTCGCGCATTTTGGATCGATCTCTTGGCCCAACGGCATGCCTTTTGATGGCTTCTCAGGCTCAGGCGTCTTTGCCGGCTGCTTGCCGCTCAACCTCGCTCGTTCCTGTTCCAGCCGCGCGATTTCCGCCTTCAGCCACGTGCGAACCGTGTGCTCGATCTCCTGCTGGTCACTGTGCCGGTAGAGCGAATCCAGCGTTTCGCCCATTTCATTGAACGGGATGTGGCGGCAGGGCACAGGAAGCTCCCGGCTCTCTTGCGGAACGAGGTGCATGAGTACGCACTCAGCGCAAGGCTCCGGATTTTGCTTCGAATCGTAGTTCATACAGGTTGGTGAATCCTCAAAGATGAACTGTGGCCTCCAAGGCTCGCGCGGCGACCGCCCGTAGCCGCCCTTCTCCAGAAAATTCAATTCGAATTTCAGCACGTCCAGCAAATCGCGCTCGTCCCGTTGCATAGCCCACCTCGCGAAGCCATGTTCAGCCTCCGGGACATCGCAAAACTGTGACCCTCATCACTGACCCTCGTGATTCTTGACCGGGGCCCCGGGAGGGCCGCGCGGTTTTCGGCAGTAGTCAACTTCCCCCCTAAATCCCTAACGGCAGCAACTTGCGAAGCGCCACCGTCATCGCAAACGGCCGCAGAAGCGGTATGGCCGCGGCCAGCACCGGCACAGCTTCTGAACCTTCATATACGCCTGTCGGTGTTGCGACTAACAGACCCTTCCGACTCCGCGGAGAAAGCGCAATCCCTCGGGCACCGACATCAGCGTCTGCACCGTCACCCATATTTCTCTCATCCACCAAAGTCACCCGGCGAAAAATATCGATCGCCGCCAGCAAATTTGCCCGCGTGCGAAGCCGTGGCGATCTCGCATCGTAAATCACCGTCACCGGCTCTCCTAGATGCGGTGCCATACGCACGCATACCCGATTCCATACCCTCGCCAAATCCGCCGGATCAACAAACAGGATGTACGCCGTCAGAATGTCCCACTGAAACAACGGAATATTCACCGAATATTCGAGTATGAGATGGAACAACAGGCCTGCTGCCAGAATGTAATAGCGGAGTTCTTTCACCCAAATTAGAACGCCGAGACAAAATTCCAGTGCTAGCACCGCCCATCCCGCTACTTTAAGGCTAAGTGGCCGGAGAAAGAACGAGGGCAGTGGAAAGCGCCGAAGCTCGTCGAGATGGTAGACGTAATAAAGGGCTGTTCCTTGAATCCACGGCGCTCCCTGAATTTTCCAGCAGAACGTCGCGAGATACATCATCGCCAGCTCGTACTGGATCATCCGCTGCGCCCACGGCGCGCGCGGCCGGACGATGGCGACTTCCTTCCCGCGCCAGATCCGTATCAGGCGATCGATGGACAATGCCGCCCCCGCAGGCGCAAACATCAAAAAGAATCCAGCTAGCCGCAAGAACGTGTCTCCGCCGTGGTTGATGTACAAATTTCGCTGGTGCATCGACTCGATGCAAACGAACACCAGCACGCTGTTGAGTCGCGTAAGCAAACCAATCGCCAGCAGCGTCGCCGACAGGAGGAATACCCAGAAAAATAAATTGATCCAGAAATTCGTTTGCGGAATCAGCGTGAAAAGGTTCAGGCGCGGACCGGGTTCCAGCACGTGCATGGTAGACAGGCTCAGCCACGCATGCGGGCCATACCAGTTCAGCCAGTCCGGCTCTAGCAGTACGAGAGTGGCGACAACCATTACGCCATAGAAAATGCGGAATAAGGCGATCGGAACGGGCGACTGCTCTGCGAAGAAAAAATCGTTCCACGCTCGCAGCAGAGACTTTATCGTCACCGCAAATCCTCAGTCTTCACGTCATATTTGTAGAAAACATTGGCATCCCAGGGACCGCGATCGTAGCTTCCGCTTTGCGGTGGAAGTATTTGCGACCATCTCACAACCAGCATGATCGTCTTAGGCGGGCTCGCATGATTACTCTTCAGTCGCGCGATATAACGCGCCGCATCGGGCCACAAAGCTGAGAACTCATCGTTCTCTAGGTTCTCCTCAAATTTGCGGTAGCGTTCCTTCACGTAAGCCTGTGCCAGGGTCATCAGTTCCATCCGCGGGAAGCTCCACAATTCGGTTGACCCATCCTGATAGATGACGATGGCTTCCACGTAACTATTTGCCGTCTTCGGATTCGGCGCAAACATGTCCCAGGACTGAAATAATCCGGACCACACGAAATACGGCCGCACCAGTTGTCGTACTCCCAGCGTCAGCGGCGAGCCTATTGGGATGCACCAGCACGCGATCGTCACGATGTGGAAGACGAGGAAAACGTTAATCGCCGCGTACTTCGCCTTCGACCTCATGCCTTTCGGCTCCGGCGGCGCAATCGTTTCCGATTTGCGTGACATTTCGTTCGAATCCTCGTCGTTTTTGACGGAAATTGTTCCTCGACGTAACCAATCCCTGTCCGGTGCCCGCGCCGCTTCCTAAGAATCAATCCTCTTCACACTCTGGCTAGCAACCACTTACAGCTCTCTTGAATCTGTGCGGGCCATGACATTTCCCGGATCGATTCTTCTCCTGCGCGTCCTTTTGTCTACCGTTTTTCTTTCGTTCGGAACATCGACCCTTCATGCGGGCAATCAAACCGCAACGTTTCAGGTCCCACCCGTAAAGATACCCCTCAACGTTAAAGACCAGAAGATTACGGTCGTTGCCTCTGCATTTATTGCCGCGTCCAAAAATCCACGCGGTATGAATGATGTCAAACTGCAACTCACCGCCGATCTTTCTGATCTCCAGCAGAATCTCACCGACGTCGTAAGCGCGGAGCTCGACAAAGATGATCGCTGCGGAGACCGAATTGCCGTGCAAAACGCCACGCTCACACCCTCGGAGCCAGCTGCTTGGACAACCGTTCAACTTCATTATGAACGCTGGGCGTGTGCCAAAGTCTTCGGAAAGCAGCAAAGCAAGCGGCTGATCGGAGGCAATGCGACAATTGAGATGAAACTCACTCCCGCCGTGGAGCAAGACAACACCGAACTGAGGCTCATCCCGGAGGTCGGCCCGATTTCGGCCGACGGCTCTCTGGGCGAGTTGCTTCGTTCCGGAAGTGTCGGTCTGATGCTACAGGAGAAAATCCGTGACTCGATCCTCTCGACGATGCAGAAGGGCACGAGCCTCAGCGCGACGCTGCCCCCGGCAATTCAGCCATATGCCGCGATTCAGAACGCGCGGTTTACAGATAGCGGCGCAGGACGCATCGCCGCAGTTCTGGAGGGAGAATTCACCGTCACAGACCAACAGATCCAGCTCTTGTCCAAGCAGGTGAAGGAACTGCTCCCGTCTCATTGATCCCGCGAAGAACTATTCCCCCTTGTGGCTCACCACAAGCGGCCGCCGGTAGGTCACAACAATCACCGCAGCGGAAGGCACGGGCGCGCCTGACCGCTTAGCCGGTGCGAACTGCCATTGCCGCGCCGCGCTGATCGCCGCGTCCGTGAGCGGCTCCAAACCGCGGACGACCTTGATCCCTCCAAGCCGGCCATCTGCGCTCACAGTCCCGTACAAAATCACACTTCCCTCAGCATTGCTCGGATACGGATATCCCGGCTCTACCGTTGTCACCGGGACCGCTGCGCTGCCATTCAATGCGTCCGCGAAGTCGAAATGGTGGACGGTTGAAGCCCGCGGCGGCACGTACGGCTGCGGAAACTCGAATGCAATCGCAATGCGTGTATCCCTCGCTTGCCCTTCGGACTGCGCCGCACGAAACATCCACGTGCTCACAGCCGCCAGGGCTTTATCCACGAAGAGAGGCTCGCCGTTCAACACCCGTACGTCAGACGCTGTCCCATCGCGGCCCACTTGCGCGTCGAGCAGTACCTCGCCTCCAAAAAATGACTGCGAAGGATACGCCGCCGGCACCAACGAAAGTGGCTCGGCCACCAAACCCTGGCTCTCGCTTGGGCCGAGAGTCGAGGCTTCTTCGGGAACGCCATGCCAGCTGATGCCTTTCTGCTGTAGCAGCGCGATAGCGTAGTGGATCGGAACCACCGCGCTTGGAATCGGGGCCGTTCCTGGAGCCAACACTTCGTCGTCCTCGCCCGTTGCGGCGGTGCGCTTTGCGGCCGCAAGCGCGGTAATGGCGCCACGCAGCCATTCGCCCTCCACCAATCCGGCCACTGCGTGCGAATCCGAAGAAATCACTGGCGCGCCGCTCTGCCCGGGTTGCACGGGGTGGCTGAAAACGAAAAGCTCCGTCTCAACCGTCGCATCTTCCAGCTGGGAAAACTCGAAATCGATCACCCCGCCTGACGAACGGTCTTCGACAACCGGGTCCAGCGTATATGCGTCGCGCGGCAAGGAAGGACGAAAATCCGCAGCAACGACCCTCTCACCCGCAGTCAGGTTCTTCGTCGTGAGTCGCAGGTATGTAATCGCGCCATTGCCCTCGAACGGGTTCGGCGTCGCCTTCAGGATCGCCACGTCATGATCCGTGTCGATTGCCACGACCTTCGCCTCGGCAAACTTCCGCGCGCCGCTCGACGTGCGAAACAACACGAAGGGCTGCCCGCCCTCGAGTTGATTCAGCACGTGCGCCGCGGTCAGAACGTAACCTTCCTCATTGACAAAAAATCCGCTCCCGTAGAAAAGGTAGCGGTATCCGTGCGACACCGGGATCTGATCCACCTGATAGACAATCTGGCAGAGCGCTGAGTTCACCGTTTTTTCGTCCGCTCCGAATGCAGTTGTCTGCTGCAAATCCTGCTCTTGATTTGTCCCGCGAGGTGTCGCGGCGCGCGTGCCTGAAAGTAAGATTGAAAAAGCCAGTGCGATGGTCGCAGCGGCGAAAAAAAAGCGATTCTTCATGGTAGCGTCCCTGAGGAGCGCATGCTGATTCGATGCCGGAAGGTTCAACGTCGCTGGTCAACGGCCGAGCCAAAGAACGTCACTGAAGAAGAGAAACTCGATAAAGGCGGCAGGATTTCTTGCCGATGCGTAGCGAGTTTATCGTTCAGCTGATCCTCGACTGAATCTCTGGCTGTTGAACCGCGGCGCTGCATTCCTGTGGCAAAACAGAAACGGCATGCCGATTACGGGGAGGACGTAAAAGTATCACAGAGCAAGCCGTCTGAGAACGGTTCGAGCACAGAAAAAATTAGAGCAAGGGAAAACGTCGCCCGGTTCGGGCAGTAATAGCAGTACTAAACCGAATTCGCGCGCCTCGTGCTTACGCCAGCGCCTGAGGAATTGCCTTCTTCCATTTTCCTTGTGACTTGAGGATCAGTTCAACCACTTCGCGAATCGCGCCCTCGCCCCCATTTGCCGCAGTGATGTAATGTGCCGCGCGCTTCACTTCGTAGACCGCGTCTCCCACGGCCACCGCCAATCCCGCCCGCTCCAGCAGCGGCAGGTCGGGCAAATCGTCCCCTACGTAGGCCGTTTCTTCGTCTGTCACGCCTGCGCGCACCAGAATCGCCTTGTACGCTTCGAGTTTCTTCGGCTGGCCCTGCACCACAAATTCCATGGAAGCTTCGCGCGCGCGCCGCGTCGTTGCCGGCGAATCGCGCCCTGTGATTAATCCTGTGCGAAGCCCCATGATGCTTGCCAGCTTGATTCCAGCGCCGTCGTGCGCATTGAAAACCTTCATCTCGCACACGCTTCCGTCGGGAAACCCCTGCAGGCACACCACGCGCGGCGTCATCGTGCCGTCCACATCCATCAGGAGCACGCGCACCTTGCGCGCCCGCTTCATCACCGCCGCCGGAAACTTTATTTCTCGCAGCGCCATCCCGTTCCATTCAAAATAGCTGAAGCGTCCACAAATCGTGGATGTGTACCACGCCCTCTAACGCACCCTTCTCATCCACTACGAGAACCGACGTAATTTTCTTCTCTTCCATCAACCGCAGCGCGCTCGCTGCCAGCTCCGTCCGCGGCAACGTCACGGGATTTCTCGTCATGCAATCCGCCGCCGAAAGTTCCAGCACGTTTTGCTTGCGCTTCTGCATCACGCGACGCAAATCGCCGTCGGTGATGATCCCAAGCAAGCGGCCGCTCGCCTCGGTCACCGCGGCTAGCCCCAATCCCTTGCGGCTCATCTCATAAATCACGTCGGGCATCTTCGCGCTCGCCAGAACCCGCGGGGCGGCGTCGCCCGAATGCATTAGGCTCTCCACTCGACGCAGTTTCTTTCCGAGTCGCCCGCCCGGATGCAGCGCCGCAAAGTCTTCTTCCTTGAACCCACGCCGCTCGAGCAACGCAATCGCCAGTGCGTCACCCATTGCCAGCGCCGCCGCTGTCGAAGCCGTAGGCGCCAGATTCAACGAGCACGCCTCTTCCTTCACCGCGATATCCAGCACCACATCGCTCGCGCTCGCCAGCGTCGAGCGCGCCTGCGCCGTCATCGTGATCAGATGAATTCCCAGCCTCTTCACAGATTCCAGCAGCTCGACCAGCTCCTCGGTTTCGCCGCTCTGCGAAATCGCCAGCATCATGTCGTCGCTCGTCAGCATTCCCAAATCGCCATGCAGCGCCTCGGCAGCATGCAAAAAAAGCGATGGCGTGCCCGTGCTCGCGAACGTCGCCGCAATCTTTCGCCCAATCAGCCCCGATTTCCCCAGACCCGTCACCACAACGCGGCTCTTGCATGCAAACAAAAGCTCCACTGCATTCTCAAACCGTCTGTCTAGCCGCTCGATCAGTCCCGCAATCGCCTCGGCTTCGATTTCGAGTACACGCTTCGCTGTCGCCAGCGGACTCTTGCGCGCACTACCCGCCGCGCTCCCGGCCTTCGACCTCATCGCCCTCACAGGATTGCCCATTCGCGTGTCAGCGCCCCCAGCGTTTGCAGCTTTCGCATCAACGGCCGAAATTGATCCAGCGGCAGCGCATTCGTTCCGTCCGAGAGTGCCTTCGCCGGGCTGTCGTGCACCTCCAGAAAAACTCCGTCCAGCCCCACCGCCGTTCCCGCCAGCGCCAGCGGCTCGATAAACTCCGGCTGCCCGCTGCTTGATTTCCCTTCCCCGCCAGGCAATTGAACCGAATGCGTCACATCAAAAACGATCGGATAACCGAATTTCCGCATGATTGGAAACGACCGCATGTCCACCACGAGATTCTGATAGCCGAACGAGCTGCCACGTTCCGTAAGAATAATTTTTTCATTTCCCGTGCTGGCCACTTTTGCCGCCGCATTTCCGATTTCCTGCGGGGAAAGGAACTGTCCCTTCTTTATATTTACCACGCGCCCTGACCGTCCCGCCGCGAGCAGCAAATCAGTCTGCCGCGAAAGGAAGGCCGGAATTTGCAGCACGTCGCAGACTTCCGCTACCGGCGCCACCTGTCCAACCTCATGCACGTCAGTCAGGATCGGTAATCCAGTTTGCTCTTTGATTTTCGCAAGTATACGTAGCCCCTCCTCCAACCCCGGCCCTCGGTACGATGTCACCGACGACCGGTTCGCCTTGTCATATGACGCCTTGAAGATCAGCGGCAATCGCAGCTCTTCTGCTGCGCCTCGCAGGCGCTCTGCCACGCTCATCGCGTGCGTCTCGCTCTCGATCACGCATGGCCCCGCGATGACAAAAAGCGGCGCCTCATCTCCCACTCGAATCTTGCCGATTGTGAAGCTCTGGCGAATTGGCATTTCGTTCGCACAAGCGTATTCGCGTTCCAAGCACTTTGCAACGCCGCGCGCCTCGCCCTGTAGTGAGCTTGGAACCGGCGGAAACACCTCTGCCACTGACGCCGCCGACAAAAATCAACAGCGCCTTAGCTATAGAAACACCAAGCCCGCCGAGCCCCATTGCCTCCCGAACGCCGCAAACGCCGGGTAACACGGGGACAGGACGGGCAATCGGCATTTTGGACGCCGAGATTCTGTTGCTTGGGACGAGCATGTGCTTGGTTTTCTTTAACTTATGTGCGAGAATGCCGCCGAATAGATCGAACGGCAGAAACCTTTCGGGCCCCCAGCGCATCAAAAGACATATGGAAAAGCAGCGTAAACGCAAGGGAACAGGGCGCTTAGTTCCGACGCGCGCCACCGGCGTGGAATACCGCGTCAACTATGGCCTCCAATTGGTGCCGGAGACGAAGCAGCATGGACGTGGGCCGCGGCCCACTCGCTGGGCGAAGTGTTCAGTCCATTCGATGCACGCCTTCCGCATTCCGCAGGGCGACTATTTCTTGCACGCGGACGAAGGCGGCGTGTTCCAGGTGAAGCTGAGCGGCAACTCTTGGCAATACTTGGCGGCAGCCTAAAGGTATCCATTCGACAAACGAGAGTTTGACCGGGGAAGATCCTGCGTGCACGGTGGTCCGCCTCCAGCGCCGTGGGTGTCTGGCACCGTCGTGGGTCTAGTCCGCGGTCGCCGCTCTTGACTCAGTTGTCGCTTCCGTCGGCAACCCCAACCGCAGCCGCCGATTTGCGAGGCTCGCTCGTATGAACGCCGCGAAAAGGGGATGTGGCGCCAGTGGCTTCGACTTGAATTCGGGATGGAATTGGCACCCAAGGAACCAGGGATGGTCCGGAATCTCCACGATCTCCACGTAGACTCCATCCGGCGTGCGCCCGGTAATGCGGAACCCAGCACGCGTTAGCGTCTCATCGAATTCGCAGTTAAATTCGTAACGGTGGCGATGCCGCTCGGAAATCTCGAGTGTCCCATAGGCTTTGGCCGCAAACGATCCCGGCTCCAGCCGGCACGGCCACGCACCCAATCGCATCGTCCCGCCCATTTCGTCCACGCCCAGCAATTCCCGCAGCTTGTAAATCACCCGATTCGGGGTGGAAGGATCGAACTCCGTGCTGTCCGCCCGCTCGATCTTCGAAACTTGTCGGGCGTATTCAATCGTCGCGCACTGCATCCCAAGGCAAATCCCGAAAAACGGTATCTTCTTTTCGCGCGCATAGGTAATCGCGTGAACCATCCCCTGTATCCCGCGTTTCCCGAATCCGCCGGGCACCAAAATACCGTCCACGTGCCGCAACCGTCTCTCGGCTGTCCCCGGCGAATCAATATCCTCCGCTTCGATCCATTCAATCACCGTGCGTTGCCGGTTCGCCAGCCCGCCGTGCATGAGCGCTTCACGCAGGCTTTTGTACGCGTCCTCAAGCTGCACATACTTCCCCACGACGCCGATGTGTACCTCGCCCTGCGGATGCTCCAGCGTTTCCAGCATCGCCAGCCATCCGCTCAGATCGCGCGGCCTGGCCTGGATTTTCAAGAGCCGCAAAATCTGCTCGTCAAGCCTCTCCTCCGCCAGCGACAACGGCACTTCGTAAATGTTCCTCACGTCCGGCGCCGATATCACGCAAGACTCCGCCATGTTGCAGAAAAGCGCGATCTTCGCCTTCAGTTCGCTGCTCAGCGGACGATCACTGCGACAAATCAAAATGTCCGGCTGGATCCCGATGCTCAGTAGTTCTTTCACGCTGTGCTGCGTCGGCTTCGTTTTCAATTCGCCGGCGGTGGGAATAAACGGCACCAGGGTCAGATGGACGAAAATTACGTTCTCCGCGCCAAACTCCAGCCGCATTTGCCGGATGGCCTCGAGAAAGGGCAGCGACTCGATATCGCCCACGGTGCCCCCAATCTCCACCAGCACCACATCCGTTTCGTCCTCAACTTTGCGAAACGCCGCTTTAATCTCGTCCGTCACGTGCGGAATCACCTGCACCGTCTTGCCCAGGTAATCGCCCCGCCGTTCTTTCGCGATGATCGACTCGTAGATTCGGCCGGTCGTCCAATTGTGATCGCGTGTCAGCCGCGCAGACGTGAACCTCTCGTAGTGTCCGAGATCGAGGTCCGTCTCGGCTCCGTCGTCCGTCACAAACACTTCGCCGTGCTGATACGGCGACATTGTTCCCGGATCAACGTTCAAGTAGGGATCGCACTTCTGGAGGGTTACTTTGAGGCCCCGGCTTTCGAGCAGGCATCCGATCGAAGCAGCCGCTACGCCTTTACCAAGAGAGGAAACCACGCCGCCCGTAACAAATATGTACTTCGGGCCGGTCCGCAAGGCGCTCGACTTCCTCCGGGATAATCGGCGTACTCCGTATTATTGTCGGAAACCGCGCGCATGTCAAATCGAAGATTTGTCGCGCCGTCAAAATTCCTCCGCGCTTCCGAGAAATTACATTTCGCCACCTGGCTCAGCAGAAGTTCAGAAGTATCCCGTCATCAGCCGCCCCACCCACTCCGGCGTCACTGCGACGTCCACTTTGTCGAACGCCGCGAAGTACGGCTTGATGTCAAGAATCGGCGAGCCATCCATCGCATCCAGCCCCCGTACCACCAAAATATTTCCGCGCTGCGCAACCAAGCGCACAGCCGTGATCCCAATCGGATTCGGGCGGTGCTTGGCGCGCTGCGCGAAAATCCCCACCTCCGGCATGTCCGCGCGCCCGCGGGGCCTTCGCACAAGGTCCGTTACTCCATCGAACGACGCCTGATGCATCCAAAACACGACGACCAGATGCGAAAACTCCCGAATTCCCTCTAGGCCGGCAGCGAAGCGTTCCTCGATCAGCAACTCAGACTGAACCTCGGCCCATCCTTCATCCCGGCCCTCTGTCACACTCGACTTCACACGCCCAATCGGCTTCAGCGAAATCGTCATGTTGTTTTCGTGTTTCAAATCACATCCTCGTCTAATACGCGCGCGCGAAAATCGCCCGCTCGCTCGCGGCGCTTCCGCAATAAATGCATTTCCAGCTGCCGCTCGCCTGCGTCACTCCGCCCAGGGTCTGGTCAAGCGGGATACATCGCATCGTGGCTTTCGTCTCTTCCTTGATCTTCGCCTCGCAATCGCCGGAGCCGCACCACGCTGCAAACGCGAATCCTTTTTCCACCGCTTTCTTGAACTCCTCGTAATTCGCCGGCTCGGTAGTGTTCGCTCTCCGAAAAGCCAGTGCGCGATCGTGCAGCGCCTGCTGAATCTCCGCGAGCGCCTGCGTTACCGCGCCTGCAATCCCTTGTTGCGGCACAAATGACTTCCCTTCCTTGCCGGGCTTGTCTCGGCGCGCGAGCACCACCGATACCTTCGCCACATCTTTCGGCCCCAGCTCAATCCGCAACGGCACTCCTCGCATCTCCCAATCGTTGAACTTGAAACCCGGACTCATTCCCTCGCGCTCGTCCACCTTCACGCGCACGCCGGCATCCACCAGTTCCTTCCGCAGCCGCTGCGCATTCTCCAAAACGGTCGCGCGCTCCTCATCGCTTTTATATATCGGCACAATCACTGCCTGAAACGGCGCCAGCCTCGGCGGCAGAATCAAACCTTGATCGTCGCCGTGTACCATGATGATCGCGCCCACAAACCTCGTCGAAAGCCCCCACGACGTGGTCCAGCAGTGCTGCAGCACCCCGCCTTTATCGAGATACCGAATCTCAAACGCCTTCGCGAAATTCTGCCCTAGGTTATGCGACGTTCCCGCCTGCAACGCCTTCCCATCGCCCATCATCGCTTCGATCGAATACGTCTGGTCCGCGCCCGCAAACCGTTCCGCCGCCGATTTTCGCCCGGGTATCACTGGCACCGCCGCCTCGCGCACTGCAAAATCCGTGTACACGTCCAGCATTTGCCGCGTCTCGAACTCCGCCTCCTCAGCCGTTGCGTGTGCCGTGTGCCCTTCCTGCCAGAAAAATTCCAGCGTCCGCAGAAACAGCTTTGTCCGCAACTCCCATCGCACCACGCTGTTCCATTGATTCACCAGCACCGGCAAATCGCGATACGATTGAATCCACTTCGCGTACGCGTGTCCGATAATCGTCTCCGACGTCGGCCGGATCACCAGTGGCTCCTCCAGCTTTTCTCCCCCGCCGATCGTCACCACCGCCAGCTCCGGCGAAAACCCCGCCACGTGCGATTTTTCCTTCTCGATAAAACTTCGCGGAATCAGCAGCGGAAACGCCGCATTCACGTGCCCCGTCGCCTTGAACCGCTGGTCCAGTGCCGCGGTAATGTTTTCCCACAGCGCCCAGCCGTAGGGCCGCACGATCATGCAGCCGCGCACTGGCGCGTAATCCGCAAGCTCCGCTCGCAGCACCAACTGGTTGTACCACTCCGAAAAATCCTCAGCCCGCGTCGGCAATTTCAGGTCAGTCATTCCACTCCCTTTCGTATCGATCTTGGGCTTTTCTCTTCTCTGCGTTCTCCGCGCCTCTGTGGTGAAGCCTTCAGAGTTGTCGAGCAGCTTATCAACTACGCACCGCGAGGTACAATCTCGGCTAGAGGATATCCATGGAACATAATCTGTCTCGCACAATCTCGCTTCTCTCCCGCACTCCCGCCGCACTCAGCGCTCTCCTCCGCGATCTGCCCGACCTCTGGACTCACACCAACGAAGGCGAAAACACCTGGAGTGCCTACGACGTCGTCGGCCACCTCGTCCACGGCGAACGCACCGACTGGATGCCTCGCGTGAAACGCATTCTCGAATCCGGCGAAACTCGAGCCTTTGAGGCATTCGATCGCTGGGCCCAATTCCGCGAAAGCGAAGGCAAGTCCCTTCCTCAGCTCCTCGACGAGTTCGCTCGCCTCCGCCGTCAGAATCTCCAGGAGCTGGACGATTTGAATCTCCAACCGACCGATCTCCGCCGTCACGGACGCCACCCTTCCCTTGGTATTGTCACCATGTCCCAACTCCTCGCCACCTGGGCCGCTCACGACCTCACTCATCTGCATCAAATCACGCGCGTTATGGCTCATCAATACGACGCCGCCGTCGGTCCCTGGCGTCCCTACCTCGGCGTGCTCCTCTGCGCAGGTCATAGCGCCTAAGCCTTCACCAGCCACGCCTACATCGTTCGCGGTATGTCCGATTGCAAGCCTATTGGATAACTTGTAGCATCTGAGGCACAGGAGGCTAAAATGCCAACGCCAACTTCACCTGATCGCCCGGATCCCAAAGCCAGCCAGGATCAGCAAGCCGAAGACCAAGCTTCTGAGAAGCGCCAGGAAGAAAGCGAAGAAGAAGTGACCCACATTGAGAACCGTGAAGACGGTTTCGATCGCCGCATCGAGGAGAACCTGAATCAGGGTTTCGATACCGGCACAGAGGACGTCCTCTACGAAACCGACTGGGGCAGCGTCCGGACGGACAAGCCCAAGAGCAAAGGCGCGGGAAGCAAGTAGTCTTCGTTACCGCTTCACAACGGCATAGTGGGTGCGCGGTCCGGCTTTACTGCACGCGTCCGCTCACAATCGTCACCGACGCGCGCGGCAACGTCACTGCATCTCCGGCCTTCAAACTCTTCGTCGTCCTCGCGGCTGGCCCATCCGGATCGGCGTGGCTCTTCGCCCCGTCCGGATGCCATACATACTGCTCGGCACCAAAGGTCACCGTGCTCACAGTCCCGGCAAAGTGTCCGACGGCGCCTCCATTGCCTGAATTAGCGAATTCAATCTTCACCGTGCGCACCTGCGACGGATCCTTGTTAACCACCATCACCGACCAGGTGCCATCCGGGCGCTTCACCGGGTACGCCGTGATCAACTCGTGCCCCGCATCATCCTTCAGATCCGCTTGCGCCGGATACAGCTGATGTGCTCCCGCGCCATGCTTCACCCAGTCCAGATTGATGAGCTGGCTGGCAAAGTATTGCGAAGTGTGCTGCAACACATTCAGCTTCTCGTCCGCCACAAAATTCCCATACGTGCTATAGCCCCCGCATCCGGAGCGCAGCGGTTCAGGCTGAATCGGCGAGTGATAGTACGCCGCCCCGCCATTCGCTAAAAAGGACCCCACGCTTTCCGCCAGCCAAAGCGCTGCAAACGTATCCTGCATCGGATCGGTCAGCGCCCAGGAAATATTGCTCTCGGTAATCATCAGCGGCGTCTCCGGCGGAACCCCGTCCTCGCGCCAGGTCTGTAAAATATGCCGAGTCACGTCTCCCTCGCGATACAGATCCGTCCAATTCACGACGCACGGCGCAAAGGGGTAATGTTCGAACGACATGAACGCCAAATCCCTCAGTCGCCCACGCGACTTCAGGTAATCCACGAACCGCCCCATCCACGACTCCTGCCCCTGATCGTCGGCCCACGTCTTGATGTCCTCATTCACACCCGTAAAGATCGGCCCTCCCAACTTCAAGTTGGGATCCACCTTATGTAGCGCCGTCGCGAATTGCAGATAGAGGGCCGCGTAATCTTCCGGCGTCATGAACGCGCCATCGGGCTCCTCGCCCATCTCCACATACGAAATCGGGTATCCCCGCTTTTCCACGTACGCGATTTCCGCCGCCGCGTCCTCCGGCGTCACGTAAATCATCGCAATCGGGATCATCGCCGGCAGATGATTGGTCAGCCCGCTGGTATAGAACAGATCGAATCCCGTCTGCACGCGAATCGGCACGCGATTCTCCGCCGTGTGCCACGGATCTACCGACGACACCCACGTCTCGGTCTGCGCCTGACCCGGTGTGTGCTTGATGATATCCACAAACTCCCCATCTGACGTAAAATTACCGGCGTACACCTCGTTCACCGCAAATCCCAGGCAATTTCGCACGTCCTCGCTTCCATGCGTGTCGCATGTGTTCGACGAATGCGTCATCGAAATCCGCATGTACCGCGTCCCAACCGGGCTTTCCGCCAGCCGCAACGTCACCGTCCCGCCTTTCCCGTTTTCCACTCCTCCGGACGGAAAGATCGTCCAGTAACCAGCGCCCTGACTATTCAACGCATCGCCGCCAGTCCAGTACGAAACCTCGTACTTCGTCGCGTACGGATTCGCCCACGCGATCCGCACCGCATCGATCATCTGCGTGCTGCCGAAATCCACCACAATCCATTGTGGCAACAGCGAATCATCTTCGCCGGTGAATTTCTGGCTAAGGTAGGGATTGCTCTTCCAGTAAGTCGACTCATCTCCGTCTGTCAACCGCGAAAACTCGCGCGCCCCGCCATCGCTGCGCGTCGTCCCGCGGTGTGGCAGCGAGTACCCGTATGACTCTCGCAATTGCTCGCTCCCCGGCTCGGCGCTCCCCACAAAATAACCGCTCTGATGTGTCGCATCGCTCCAGGTGCCGTTCGGATTCCAGTGCCACGCTTCGATGGTCAGCTCTGTATTCTGGCGGTAGCTGATCGGTCCCCATCCCGCCGACAGCGACTCTTTCAAAATCGCATCCGAATAAACCGTGTCGAACTCGCTCTTCGGCAGAATATCCACCGACGTCCCGAGCGCCTTGTCGGGATCAAATGCAATCGCCCGCGCCGCCGTCGTATCGACGCGAATCGTCTGCCCCCGCAGCGCCGCCGCGCCTGTGCCAACAACCAAACCAACGCAGACTCCCGTCCGCATTAAAGTCCTGAGCAGCTGAATGAGATCTGCACGTCGAATCGCCATCGTCCCTCCCAGCTCCATTGCACACCCATTTGCTCACGAATCCTCTCACGTTAACCATCAACCGTAAATCCTTCACCCACAACTGGTTGTCCTTCAGGCAGCTCCTCAGGTCCGCCTGCCCGATCGCTCTCAAATAGAAAATGAATCGTTCGCCCCGGGAAATGCGTCATACAGACTGGCAAATCGGTGTGCACTCCAACTTCGCAACTTGCTGGTGACTAAATGAGACGATCGAATCGATGCTTCCTCAGTCTCGGCCCCATTTTTTTGCTGGCCGCCGCGATCCTCGTTGCCGCAGCACAAGACGCAACACAGCAGCCGCCGCCACTCCAGCCTCCGCCGTCAGATGACCAATCCGACCAGCAAGTTCATCCTCCCGTTGTCTCGTACACGATGGAGAATCCCGAACAGTTGCAACAGCTGGTCGCTCCCATCGCTCTTTACCCGGATTCGCTGATCGCCTCCATTCTCGCGGCGTCAAGTTACCCATCGCAGGTTGCAGCAGCGAACGACTTCCTCGCCGCCCGCACCAATTTCACGCCAGAGCAGATTGCTTCCGACGCCGACAAAGAGACCTGGGCTCCGGCCGTGAAGTCTCTTTTGGCTTTTCCGCCCATTCTTAAAAATCTGTCCTCGAACCTTTCCTGGACCTCCCAACTCGGCGACGCCTACTACAATCAGCCCAGCGACGTAATGAACGCCATCCAGGACATGCGCCGCGAAGCCAAAAAGCACGGCGTCCTGAAAAGCAACGACCAGATCAAAGTCACCGATAAGCACGGCTACATCACCATCGAGCCGAAGGATGAGGACAGTCGCACCGTCTACGTGCCCGCATACGACCCCTGGCTCGCTTACGGTTATCCCATCGACCCCTGGCCCGGCTGGGTGGAGGTTCCGGGCGTGTGGTGGGACGGTCCCGGACTTTATTTCGGACTCGGCTTCGGTCTCGGACCCTTCTGGGGATTCGGCTGGGGCTGGCCTTACTGGGGCTTGGACTGGTGGGGACGTGGCATCTACTGGCATGGCGCTCCCTATTGGCGCGGCGGCCCCGCTTACTTCGATCGCGACCGCTTCTATCGCGGTGACCGTGGCTTTGGTTACCGCGATGTTCCAGACGAGCGCGGCGCTCGTGGATTCGGCGGACGCGAGCCTGGAGTGCGCTCAGGTCCCTTCAGCGGCTACGACCACGGAGGGCCCACCAGAGGCTTCTCGGCTCGCGGTCAGGAAAGCTTTGGTGGCTTTCGCGGAGGCGGCTTCGCTGGTGGCGGCTTTCACGGCGGCGGTTTTGGCGGCGGCTTCCACGGTGGAGGCGGCGGCCGTCGTTAGATTCGCCTGAGCCGCTTGCACAACAGACGCTGTGCATGCGACACGCTGTGCACGCGGCGAAGAGGTTTTTAGAGGCAGTCGCAAATTCTCGCTAAAGGAAGAGAGATTATGTCGAGCGATTCAAAGCAGATTTGCCGATTCTCATCTCTGACTGTTGCAGCGGCCCTCGCCCTGGTCGCCGTCGTCGTTCCTGTTCGAGCTCGTGCGCAAACCGCACCTTCGCAAACCTCGCCTGCCCCTGGCTCGTCTTCGCACGCCCAATCGCAAACCCGTCCGCACGCGCAGCACAAAACTTTTTCGTCGGCCGAGCAAGCAGCCGACGCCCTCTACAACGCCGCTCGCACCCACGACGAGAATGCCATGGTCGCCATTTTCGGACCCGACGCGCGCGACATTGTTGTCTGGACCGACAGCGCCGATGACCGCAACGCTGAGGACGACAAGTTCGCCAAAAAGTACGAGCAAATGCACCGCCTCGTGAAAGAGCCCGACAATGAAACAACTCTCTATGTCGGCGCAGAAAACTGGCCTTTGCCCATCCCCATTGTTCAGAGCAACGGCGCCTGGTACTTCGATTGCTCCCTCGGCCGCCGCGAAATCTTGTATCGCCGCATCGGCCGGAACGAAATGAGCGCCATGGATTCCTTGCGCGCGCTCGTCGCTGCGGAAAATCAATACTATGCGAATTCCGCGGAAGCAGATTCAAACGCCGGACAATACGCGCAGCGTCTGACTTGCAGCGGCGATAACCATGATGGCCTCTTCATGCCCAGCGCCGCCACCGACGAAGAGACCAACGCCATCGGCCCTGCTCTTGCCCAGGCTAGCTATGACCGCTCTGACCGCGAACCTTTCCACGGCTACTTCTTTCGCATTCTTACCGCGCAAGGTCCGCATGCGCATGGTGGCGCGCGCAATTACATCGTCGACGGAAAGTTGACGGGCGGCTTTGCCTTACTGGCGTTCCCCGCCGTCTATCGCTCTTCCGGCGTCAAGACCTTGGTCGTTAATCAGCACGGCGTGATTTACGAAAAGGATCTCGGTCCCAAGACGGTGCAGCTGGCCTCATCCATCAAAATCTACGACCCAGACGCCACTTGGTCCCGCGTGCGTCCCAACCAATTCCTCACTATGACCGCTTCCCCTACCCCCTAGCCCCAGCACTTCCGTCCCACCCCGCGAGGGCGGGTCCCGCAAATTGCCGGATCCGCCCGCCACTCTTGGCAGCTGGGCCGCGATCGTTAATTGTGGTGGCTCAGGCTATACACGTATGCGCTCAGCGCCGAGATCTGATCCCTCGTTAACTGCGCGCCTCCCAATGGAGGCATGATATTGCGATACTTCTTCGGCTGCGAAACGCCGCTCACGATGATTTTCCTGATGCTCGCGTAGCTGCCGTCGCCCCACAACCATTTGTTCGTTGTCAGCGGCGGCCCTAGCGTCGAACCCTCGGCACTCATGCCGTGGCAGCCCGTGCATCCCGCGCCGCCCACTTGTCCGAGGTAGATTTGTTTCCCGAGCGCGACTGTCTCAGGTGTCGCACCCGCGGGGACAGCTCCATTCGCAGCTGCGCCCGCATTCGCGTGCGTGCCCTCTGGCGGCTTCGCTGCCGCCTCGGCAAGCTCTCCCGCAGGAGCATCAAGGGCCGGACAATATGAAATATGCCCTGCTTTGTTCGCCGAACCACCAGCGTAAGTAATCCGGTAGATCCGCCCGCGCACATCGTCAGAAACAAAAAGCGCGCCATCCGCCGCCACTGCAACGCCGCTCGGCCGGTGCAGCGCCCCGGCAGGTGTTTTCGACGGGCCCGCAAAGTCATCCGCAAAGACCTCGCACCGTCCGCCCGCACGGTCACCGTCGAGCGGTTGATACACGACGTTGTATCCGCCCTGCGGATATGGCGCTCGATCCCACGATCCGTGAAACGCGATGAACACGCCATGACGGTAGTGCTCCGGAAACTGTGTTTTGTTGTAGTAGGTCATGCCGTTCGGCGCCCAGTGCGCTGGAAACGCCGCTGCCGGTTCACCCTTGTCCGCGCAGATGCCCACTTTCTTTTGGCCATCGCCTCCGTATTCCGGCGCCAGCACGAGCTTCTGTACGAACCCGTCGTAGTAGCACACCGGCCAGCCGTAATCGCCGCCCTCCTTGAGCAACACCACTTGCTCATCCGGCAGAGTCGCTTCTTCCTCCGGCCTGTATAAGTCCGGCCAATTCGCGTGCAGTTGATCGCGTCCATGCTGCGTCACGAACAGCCGACCGCTATCGTCGAAAGCGAACCCTTCGCCGTTTCGGATTCCCGTCGCGTACCGCTCGCCAGGCGAAAACGTCTGGCCCGTTTTGTTGGCGTCGTAGCGCCAGATTCCAGCGCGTGTTTCAAGTTCTTTGCAGGGGTCAATACCCGGAGATTTCAGCGTTCGATTCTTCTCCTGACACGCATTGGTCGCGCTCGCCACGTCAACATACATGGCTCCATCCGCGCCGATGATGAACGGATGCATGGGATGATCGCCGCTAAGAGGCAGCCCCGACACAATCGTTTCCGCCTCCCCCTTCGGCACAATCGAGTCCTCGGTCAGCGCGTAGCGCACGATTTTGTCGTTCAGCTCTGCGTAGATCGCGCCCTTATAAAGGTCGATCCCTGAGCCGCCGGCGCCACCCTCCTGCACTGTTGCGCCGAATCGCTCGACGACATCGGCCTTTCCTGCTCCTGTCTTGTCCTGCAGCGCCACCAGGAATCCGCCTTCATGCGACTTCCCGCCGCCGTAATATCTCCCCGACCAGGTGTTCACATACACGACGCCGTTCGGCGCAACCACCATGTCGCGCGCGTGCCCGATGCCGTCCGCAAAAATTGTCGCGCAGAAACCGCCAGGCAACTTCAATCCGGCCGCCTCGCTGGGGCAGCCGTTGCCCGCCGCCTTGGAGCTCATGGCTCCCGAGCTCGAAGCCCCCGAACTCGAAGACTGGGACCTTCCGTTCGACGCGTCTTGCGCTTGCGTCAACGACACGACGCCGAACGCTGCTAGAGCAGCCACCAGTGTCAGCACTGCGACCAAAATTCTCGGGGACGCCTTTGTCGTGGACGTTGACAAGTGCGTGAACCTCCTCACGGCAATTGATGATCAGATTGGAATTACAGAAACGTAGGAAATATACCGCAGTGAACACCCATTTCAAACCCGCACGCGTTCAGCCCCAGACGCTGGGAGCGCCGATCCCCGGATTGCGGAGCATACGAGGAGATTGCGCAGAAGTACGAGATGCGAACCCTTAGTGGTGGCCGCCGAAGAACAGAACGATGCCTCCGACGACAGAATTCTCATGCACGTCGAAGACGGTTTGCGGCCCAGAAGTAGTGTTGCCAGAGGTTGTGTCTTTGGCGCTGTGGAAGTCGTATTCGACGAAGATGCCCAGATGAGAAAAGATGGAGTGAGAAATGTAGCCGCCCGCAAACGGGCCCGTCACAGTGTCGTGCGTGGTGGTGGAACTGGACGTACAACCGGTCGAGCCGCAGAAACCGGCAACCTCGCTGATCTTCGCGCTCGCCACGATGGCACCGCCACGAACGCCCAGCTCCCACCCGCTCAGGTTGAGGCCAATCTGCCCGCCGAAGTTTCCTTCTTTGAATCCGACGCCTGTATTTTCGAAGGTCGAGCCCGGTGTCATCGATCCGATGCTGCTGGTTGTGGCGCTGTTCACCCAGTGGAAAGACACGGTAGGCCCCACGTGAACTAACCCGCCTAATGGGAAAAGCACGGCTCCATCAAACCCGGCTGTCCCCGGCGCCTTCTCGTTCACGATGCTCGCGCCCCCGAATGCACGCAATTCCACGGAAACAAAGTTGTACTCCTCTGCTTCCGGCCTCGGTGACGCCATTCCCGCGGCGGGAGGTGCCGCACCTAGCTCCGTCGTGTAGCGATCCACATTTACGTTGACTACCGTTTCGCCGCCTGCAGGCAGCGGGAAACCGCCGGCTTCGTGATCATCACAGTTCTTGTCCGAGGGTGGAAGCTGAGCGCCAGGTGCCAGGAAGAAAGCTTCCGCGGTCACCGTCCCATCGGCCTGATGGCATTTTCGCACCACCGTCCGGACGCTCGTCCCGCTCGACATACTGCTAAGCCCATTGGAAACAGTTCCTTCACCGGCGGTTCCCGTAACGCCTGCACCGAACTTCCCGCTGGAAAGGACAGTCAGAGTGACGCCGGGAACAGGATTTCCATCCTTATCTTTGGCGACAACTTTGAAGCGATTCTTTTCGGCAACAGCCGTCGAGCATAATGTGACTCCAGCCAACAACGTGAGAAGACCTTGCCGGAGGATTCCCCTTATCGATTTCCCCTGAACCGTTACGGAATCATTCGAGTCATCGAGGTTTATTGTTTCCACGGCCCACCTCGCTCGGCTAGCGCCGCGACCGCTTCCCTGTTGCGTTCTCCGCGATCTGCTATCGCTAACACCTGCGAGACGTCGCCCCAGCGCACGGGTGCTGCCTTGCGCAGAGTCCTTTCCATCTCCTTTGTCCATTTCACTTTGAAATAGGCGGCGTTCTTCTCTGTACGTTGCACCCAGTTGTCCGTGAACTGTTGCTGGTTCCAGTTTTCCTCCCTTGTCCAAACCGCGTATTGTCGAATGGCCTCGAGATATTCGTCCATGTCGGTATCGGGATGAAGCTTCCCTTGCACCTTCAAAGTGTCAACCGCCGCCAAGATGTAGCGAACGTGTGTGTATCCTTGTTGCTTCTCGGGCCCCGATATCCGATATATCGAGCCGGGAGCCGGTGGCTCCTTGTGAAAATTTAGGCAGTAGCCATGGATCGGCTGCTTAGGCGAATCAGGAGATAACGACTGGGGGAGGCGCCGACCTGTCGGTTCAAGTGCCGTGCCCGTCGTTATTGGGACTGATTGAGCCCGGACGGACGGATCGTTCACCACCATTGAGAAGACTTCGCCGCTGGAATTGCCGGTGGCGACAAGCATGTAGGAGACTCGCTGAGTGGCAGAAGGTCCAGTTTGGGATACGCGAACAACTGGGTTTATCGTCGCAAGTAAGCTAAGCGATCCAGGGACTACACCAGACCACTTCCACGGACTGACGATCTGGTCGTAGAAGCTGCCCAAGCGTTCCCGCAAGCTGGAACCCAGCCCTTGGTCGGGCTGTTCCTTTAGCAGCACGCCGGTCGAACCCAGCCCACCCGTCGAACCCAGCCCACCCATTTGTGGGGCGGGCGAGACGGCCCCGATACCTTGGCCGGAACCTTGTTGGTTCTCAGCAGTTCCAGTCTGATCCGTGGGAGGTTCATAAATAGAGGGTATACTTCCTTGGATTTCCTCAAAAGGCTTGCCGAGCTCGGATGGAGAGACGCCACGCTTTACCTCTTCGGTACCGTCGGGAAGCGTCTGCGACACAGTATAAGTTTGAGGGTTGTCGTCATCAGGCCAGACTTCATACCCCAGCGCGCCGCTTACGGAGACAACGGCGCCATTTATATCGCCGTTTACAGGTGTGACACCGTTGATCCACGAGGTCACAGAACTAGTGCCTGGAGTGTCCCCGATTTGTATCGCGATCCACGGCGCGTTGGGCGTGATGGGAACTGTACCGAGATAAAGAGCGCCCGGACAGGGCGGATTTTTCTCCTTATCATTCGGAACAACATCTATGGTTTTTCCGTCCGGGCAAGACCACACATTGTAAATGCCTGGTGCAACGGTGGTTGCATCGAAATGCGTCCTGCCGTCGTTGTCGGTTGCAGGGATGGCAAGAGGAGCTTTCTTTGTGCCGGCGCTGTAGAGGTTGAATTTCACACCAGAAATGGGCGCACCATGTTCGTCCACGACGCTGCCCGAGCCGCTGGTGGCAGCCGCCGGCGTGGCGCCAATTGCGACTAGGCCCATCATGAATGCCACGCTGCCAACGCGAACAAGTATGTGCTTTAGATGCATCGCTGCCTCCCTTATGACGGACGCACTGAGATCATCTGCCGCAGGACAAACGAAAACTCATCGAGAACTCCAAATCCGAACGGCAAGGCATCCCATTTCCATGAACCGCAAGGAAATGCTCTGTGAATCGTCCCCAGTACAGCGGTGTCAGGGGAGGTTGTACCTTAATCCGACGGAGAGCATGCGCACACCGTTGACGCTGCCGCCGAGCACCGCCCCAGAAGGATTGCTGTTGGGAGTTTCGACGTTCACAGTCAGATTGCCTCCAGGCGGAACAAAATACTCGGTAGCACAGGTCCAATTAAACACGTTGGGGACGAGCGACGAACCCGTTGTTCCCGTTGCAAATCCGTTCGGAGACATGATCCTGTCTTGAAAGGACTGGCTGGTTCCGTCAGGGTCAGTAACCGTCACGCCGAATGCAGCTTTGGTGTTATCAAAGCTGGTGAAGCTGGCGCCGAGCGCCCTGCTGCTGCAATAGTTCGGTGGAGGGCAGTTGAACGTGAAAGACGAGAGGTTACTCGTGAAGCTCACCGGAGACGCCACGGACGACCAACTCGAGTACGGGAATAACGGCGAATACTGCCCTAGCGGGCCCATGGCGCGGACACCGCTCGGCTTCAAGACGTTCAACGCCATAAAGATCAGAAAACATGTTGCGACGGCGAATGTAATCTTCCATGTCGGCCGGATTTGCTCCATAGATTCACTCCTTTCCTGTTGGGATACGCCGAGCGAATGTAATCGACCTCCTGAGGATCACCTGTTCCCGGCAAAATGAGCCGCAACGAGAACGCCACGGCAAGCGCAGCTCCCGGCGATTGCAACCGCGCGGGTTTTCCGCTTAGAATCGGCCTACCGAACCCGCAGGAACTTCCTGCATGTGTCTGTGTCGCGCAGTGATATAGGGAGCGGCCCCGGAAGTCCTTAGGTTCCCCTGAATTTTTTCTGAAGCCCTTATGAATCCGGCCACCCGCCACGAAGAGAAGTCCTTATACGAATTTGGCCCCTTTCGACTGGACCCGTCCGAGCGCGTTCTGGCGCGGAATGGCGAGCGCGTTTGGCTCGCGCCAAAGGCTTTTGACACGCTTTTCATCCTGGTGAAGCACAGCGGGCACGTCCTGACGAAGGACGAGCTGATGAAAACCCTTTGGCCCGGCAGCTTCGTCGAGGAAAACAACCTCAATCAGCAAATCTCGCAAGTGCGCCGGGCGTTGGGCGACGGCACGAACGGGCAGAGCTACATCGAGACGGTGCCGAAGCTCGGCTATCGGTTTATTCCCGACGTGCGCGAAATCCGCGACGGCGATTCTTCCCCTGCTTTCGGCGCAGAAGGCGAGGTGGTGCTCTCAAAACTCACACGCACCCACGTCATTCTTAGGGAACTAGAAGAACAGGACGAGACGGACAATTCGGCATCAAATACAGACGCGACGGCCGCTCACAAACTGCGCAGCCGCATATCCGCCGTGATCGCGGTCAGCATTACGGCCGCAGCCACTGCTGCTGCCTTGATTGTGCTTTTGCTTCTGAATCGTCAGTTCTCGCGAAGAGAGCAGGCGGCTTTCGTGCCGGCGCCAAAGCTGATACGCCTGACCACCGACGGGAAGGCCCAACAGGCTGCTGTGTCTCCGGACGGCAAATACGTCGCCTACGTTTCCGGCGACCCCGGCAATCAGAGCTTATGGTTGCGCCAGGTGGCTACACACAGTGACATCCAAATCCTGCCGCCGCTTCAGGCAGCCTTTGGCGGAATCACTTTTTCTCACGACGGCAACTTTCTTTACTACACCGCACGACAATTTCAGTCGCAAGCTTTTAGCGTCTACCGGATCCCCGCGCTCGGTGGAGAGCCAAAAAAAGTAGCCGACAGAGTCTTGACAACGGCAAGCCTTTCTCCCGACGACCAGCGCATCGTCTATGCCCGCAGCTCCGACCGCACTGCCGCGTCTCAACTCTACATTTCCGGTTCCGGCGGGGAAGGACGCCGCCAGCTGACTTCCGATAACGACAAGTTCCTCGGTCTCGCCGCGCCTGCTTGGTCACCTGACGGCGCGCGAATCGCTGCCGGTGTCTGGAGCGCGGCAAGCGGCACCAAGAAACTCGGCGTCTGGATCTTTGACGCGAGCAACGGCAGCGGGCGCCCGATTGGCCCGCAGAACTGGACAGACTTGGACAGTCTCGCCTGGCTTCCTGACGGCAAGGCTCTGGTGATGACCGCCAGCGAAACGTCCTCCGGGCCTGCCGGCCAGGTTTGGGAGTTGTCGTATCCCGCGGGAGAATTTCACCGCATCACCAACGATCTCACCGACTACAGCGGTGCTAGCTTGACCGCGGATGCAAACACGGTGGCCACTGTAGGCACAGAAGTGCCCTCCAACGTTTGGGTGTCGCCCGCCGCCAACCCGGATGCCGCCCAACAGATCACTTCCGGTTCCGTGGGATTTGGCGGCTGGAGTGACTTGGCCTGGACCGCTGACGGAAAGCTCGTTTATTACTCCGTGGCCGGCGGGAATCAGGAGTTGTGGACCATGGACGCGGATGGCACCCATCCACGTCGTTTAACCTCCAGCCCGGGTTGGAAGCTGCAGCCTTCGCCGTGTCCCGACGGACGCACTGTAGTGTTTACGCTGATCTCCGGGGCGACTGTCAACCTCTGGATTGCGGACGCGGACGGCGGCAACCTCAAGCAGCTGACCTTCTCAAATAGCGACGAGGATCCTACCTGTTCGGCTGATAGCAATTGGGTGGTTTTCAGCGGCGATGGAAAGCTCCGCAAAATATCCACTCGTGGAGGCGCCAGCATCGAATTTGCCAATCTTCGCGCGTGGTATCCCGTAATCTCGCCGGACGGCAAATGGGTCGCTTCTTTGTTTTCTCCAGAACCGGAACAAGAGGCGATTGCCGTGCTTTCCTTCAATGACGGAACGCTAGCCACTAGGATCCCACTCACGCGCGATACGCTTGCGGTTGCGTCGGCTGGCAAACTGCAGTGGACGCCTGACGGAAAGGCACTGGCATATGTCAAGGCTCGGGGTGGCGTCTCCAATCTCTGGAGCCAGCCCCTCGATGGGAGTCCGGCCAAACCGCTCACGAATTTCCAGACTGGGCAGATTTTCAGTTTTGCGTGGTCGCGTGACGGAAAGCAGCTCGCCCTTACTCGCGGAACCGTTTCCAGCGATGTGATCCTGATTAGCAACCTCCCCCACTGATGCCGTAGCCGCCGGGCGAGAATCGATCAATGGGACTGGCCCGCGCTCTCGGTTCTGAAGTTTCGAGTGCCCAACCCTCGACTTGTGAGAATGGGGCCTTTGGATTTGTACTTACAAACCCTCGACTCAAAAAAAGTGCGAACGGTGGGTCTAAGGTATGGTCGCGACTGACCCCTAGGGCCGCGCGGCTAGGCGGAGACCAGGACGCGCCAGCCGCCTACTGCGCGAGCAGCTTCTCGATCGCTGACGTAACTTCCGGCGAGTCAGGCTTGGTTGCTGGCTCGAAGCGATTCACAACGTGGCCGCTGCGATCCACCAGAAACTTCGTGAAATTCCACTTGATGTCGCCCGCAAGAGCGGGATTCGCATCCGTCGTTAGATAGTGGTAGAGCGGTGTCTGATCGTCACCCTTTACGGAAACCTTGCCGTACATTGGAAACGTTACGTTGTACTTCGACGAGCAAAACGTTTTGATCTCCGCGTTCGTTCCGGGTTCCTGTCCGCCGAAATTATTGGCAGGGAAGCCGAGAATCACGAATCCCTTGTCCTTGTACTTCTCATAGATCGATTCCAGAGCCGTGTACTGCGGCGTGAAACCGCAGCGGCTGGCCACGTTGACCACCAGAATCACTTTGCCCTTGAAGTTAGAGAGCGGCGTGGGCTGGCCATCAATGGACGGCAGGGTGAACTCATAAATGCCGGAGGCGGCAAACACAGACGCGGCCACCAGAAGAATCACGAATCCCAGAAGCGATGGACGAAAGCCTTTAGTTCGAAGGTTCAATTTGCGTCTCCCGTTTTCATCATCTCGAATCGACTCGCGCAATGCAAAAGAGCATACAACACCACCGAACCTTTTCAAATCGACACGTTTCCCTTGGCCCGGCGGACTCTCAGTTCGTTCACCTTCGAGTCTTTGCTGGAAGAAGGAAACAAAACAACGAGAAAGAGAGCGCCTTATCGTCCTGCGCTCTTCTTTGCGGAAGGATGGTCTTTTGCGGCAATGGCCTCAAGAGGCTTCTTGTAGTCGCGGCCGACGTAACCGAGACGCGATGTCTGCTGGCCGATCTCGCGGTAAATTTGGGGATCGCGAGGCTGCCAGGTGGCCAGGCCATCGACGTAACGATTGAACATGCAGAACGCCGCTGCAATCAGGACCGTATCGTGGATCTCTTGATCAGTGGCGCCCTCTCGCCGCGCACGCTCCACGTCTGCGCTGCTCACCTGCTTTCCACCCTTTTGCACTTTGCCCGCGATGTTCAGCAACGCCTTCATTTTGGGGGATAAACCGGAAGACTCGAAATCACGCTTCACCGCCGCAACGAATTCGTAATCCGCATCTCCGCCTCCCAGGTGTTGGGCCGCTGTTGACCCGTGGCAATGCTGGCAGTAGTAACAGTCGTTCTCCGATGAAACATAGGTGGCGATCAATTCGCGTTCCGCAGCGGTTAACGTATGCGGACCCGTGAGCAGTACCTGCACAAGCTCGCAAAGAGGTTTGGTGGTCTCTGGACTAAACACCATTGGGCCGCGAATACCGGGTAGTCCGTCGGCCAAATCAATATGTGCCATGCAAATTCTCTTTCAGGCCCGCGCGGTTTTGGGCACTTCCCGAAAGCGATCCCGCACATAACCCTCTTTGGCGAGCTGCTGGCCCATCTCGCGGTAGGCCTCGGCTTCGCCGGGCTGCCATGTGGCCAGTCCATCGACGTAGCGATTGTACATACAGAACGCGGCAGAAATGAGCACAGTGTCATGTATTTCTTTGTCGCTAGCCCCCTGCTCGCGCGCCCGTGCCACGTCGGCTTCACTCACCAGCTTTCCACCCTGTTGCACTTTACCGGCAATTCTCAGCAACGCCTTGAGCTTGCCGGAGATGTTCGCTTGTTCCGGTTCAAGTTTGATTTGCTCGACCAGGCCGTAATTGCCATCGAGGTGCGCCGCGGCAGCAGCGCTGTGCGAGAGCTGGCAGAAGGTGCAGTCGTTTCGATGTGATACGTGAGCAGCGATTAGCTCGCGCTCCGCTGGAGTCAGTGTATTCGGCCCACGGAGTAAAACCTCGGCCAATTCCAGCAGTGGTTTCGCGGTCTCGGGGCGGAAAGCAAGCGGGCCGACGATGCCCGGCGCCCCCTCAGGTAATTGTATGTGCGCCATGCGGCCTCCGGATGACATTTCAAAAGCTGCCAAAGAGTCTTGGCCAGCACGGAGAAATCAGCAATAACATGAACGCATTACGGCTTTCCGCAATCAGCCAACGTAGATGCAGCTCAAGCGGACGATTAACGCGCTAACCGGACATGTGGTGGGGCAATTGTCCCGGTTAGCCGACTACTCGAATTGGTCTCTCTTCACAGTGAGCGGCGAGCCTTGGACGTTGACCCCAGCAGGCGTGGAGAAGCGCCGTGAGGAACCAGAACGACGGGTCGGTCCAGGGACCTGTGAGCACCCGGTACTCCTCCTCGCGCGCGTCCGTCAGGCCATCCTCGGCTTGTTCCCAAGTGCGGTGGGCCTCCACGGTTTGTTGCCACCACAGCGCCCACGAACTACCCCCGCGCACCACCTCGGCAGTTGCCTCGTGGCGGATGTTTTCGAGACCGCAATGCTCGAATAACACTGGGAGCTTGCGTCCAAAGACGGGGTCAAAGCCACGCGATGCCAACCAATCGCCGCCTCGCCACGCACGGTGGTAAGGAGCGTACTGCGGATGAGACGGATCCACGGGAGCAACCGTGCCCCAGTCGCCGTCCTCATCGACGAGCCATCCTCCAGGTCGCAAACACTCCGCCATGTGCCGGATAGCTGCCTCCTGCTTGCCAACGACGTGGTACAGCATCAAACGCGAGCAAACCAGATCGAATGAGCCTGGGTCGAGCGCATCCAAAGGATCGTTGAGGATGTTGTGCTGCCGCACGTCGAGATTCGGAAGATTGAGCCGCTTCAGGTAGGTGATATCGATGTCGGTCGCGACAACCTGGCCGCTGTTGCCGACCCGCTCGGCTAACCAGGCGGCCATGGAACCCCTGCCCGCCCCGACCTCAAGGCACCGCCAGCCAGGTTGGACCAGTTCACGCCGTTGGCGCGAGAGCGGGTCGAAGATACGTTCCAAGAGGCCCAACCGATCGTCTTCGGCTACTTGCCGTCCTCGCGCGGCGAGCCGGTAAGCCGGCTTGCGATCCGGAGGCAAGCCGACTCCGGATGTGCCCTCGGGCTCTGTCATGGCGCAAAGGTTAGTGAGTGGTGTTTCCCCATGTCAAGGGGCGTCGCAGAGATCTTTGAGTCGGCCGAGCTGCCGCGAATCGCACTCGTATCTGCCTGCCATGGTCTCAACCCTTCGGGACAACCATTCGCGCCGCAGAGCGAACTTACCAACTATGCTATCGTCGCCAATCCGGAAACTTTCCAGAACAATGGGTGGCAAGAGGGCAAAGTCCTGAGTAACGCGCTAACCGGACAATTGCGTCACGCAGGGTCCACGGCGGAGAGGGAATCGGCGATCTCTTTCAAATACGTTTGGTCTATTGTGAATTCAAAGGCTAATTCAGTTCCCCTAGCGAACTCCCGAGCAACACCTTCCACCGTAATGTGTCCTTTTCCGTCCCCTGTAAGCGTCACGGTGATATTGGGTTCAATTGGATTCAACGCCGCAATGCCAACGAGGTCGTGACGAAGGCGACGAATCCCGTCGGCGAAACGAGCAAGTTCACCCTTCATAAAGGAGCCGCTCAAGCTTCCGGTCCAAACACCGCAGCGAACTTCAATTTCGGCGCTTGCCCAATCTTCGTGGTTGTACTGTTTAACGTGGATTGAAACGTGGTCCGCCCCTCGGTTCCCGATAAGAATCTCGCGATCCTGACTCATATTTTGGGGACAAGAAGTATAACCGTATCGGGCGAGAGTTTTGGCAAAGTCCTGATTAACGCGCTAACCGGACAATTGGTCGGTGTTGATTAACGATGCTGCCCCGGAAGAAGTCTGCTCCCCCCGGGGGAGGTGTCCTGAATATCTCTCACAGAGGTTCAAATGGGGCCCGCAGGACGCAAGTTTTCCGTCGTTCGCGGTGGTAGACCAAGGCCAAGGGCAGGTGGGAAAATGGATGATGCGAGTTAGAACCTCGCGTCTCTAACGGATCAGGGGCAAACCTTCGCTAATTCGCGGTTTGACTAACGGCCTAGTGGCGAGCGACTCCTGAATTGTGAGTGCTGTCACCGGGTGACGCCAACTAGCGAAGTTGTGGGTTCATTGACTTGGAGTGGACTACAGCCTAGACTCGCCGACCATCGTCTTTCTGCTTGACCTACCACACACGGATCACAGGACGGAGGTAGCACGGCACACTTCACGGCTACGACCATCCCCGAGCCCACCAGCGCCAAAGGACATCTACTACGGATTGTTGGTGTCGGTTTTGGGCTTGCTGTGGGCATTGGAGGCACAATCGGCGCGGGCATCCTGCGCACCCCCGGTCAAGTCGCATTTCAACTCCGAAGTCCATGGCTCGTCGTCGCGGTTTGGGCCTTGGGCGGGGTTTACGCGTTTTTCTGCACCGCTTCGGTGACTGAGCTTGCCACGATGCTGCCGCGAGAGGGCGGATGGTACGTATATTCCCGTAAAGCCTTTGGCGAGTATGCCGGCTTTGTAGTGGGCTCCTGCGATTGGATGATGCAAACGGCGGCTATTGCATATCTCGCTGTCGCATTCGGCGAATTTGCTGCGGGACTTCAACCGGGTCTGGGACCACACATCAAGCTGGTTGCTGTAGCTGCCGTAGTTATTCTGACGCTTCTGAACTGGCTCGGCCTTCGCGCAGGCAGCCGCGCGCAGGAATTTACCAGTCTGGTCAAAGCGCTCGCCCTGATCGCATTTATGGTGGCATGTTTCGTGGTCTCCCCGAGAAGTGGAGCAGCCGACCCGCACGTGTTCATCAACTTCCCGGCACCGAGAGGAAGCGTTCTCCTGGCGCTGGTGGTTGCGTTGCAGGCTGTCATCGTTACTTACGACGGCTGGTACAGCGCGATCTACTTCATGGAGGAGGACCAGGATCCGGCGAGAAACCTGCCGCGCGCGGCAATCGGCGGCGTCGTGGCCTGTATCACCGTGTTCCTGTTAGTGAACGCAGCCCTGCTCCACGTCCTGCCGATGGCTCAAATGGCTGCTTCCCAGGTGCCCGCCGCGGATGCCGCGATGCTGGTTTTCGGCAGCCACGGCAAACAGATTATCCTCGTCATTTCCCTGGTCACGGTGGTTAGCACGATCAACGCTTTGCTCCTGATTTCTCCACGAATTCTTTTTGCCATGGGCCGTGATGGTTTAATTCCCCACCGGATGGCGGTGGTCAATTCTGGAGGCACTCCATCGGTGGCCCTGGTGATAGGCGCGCTCACAGTTATTGCTCTAGTGCTTACCGGGAGTTTTGAGACCCTGATTGCTGTTTCCTCTTTTCTGCTCGTGTCCGTCTACCTATCGGGGTTCGCTGCCTTGTTCAGGCTTAGGGTGGGACAGTCGCAGCTTACACGGCCATTCAAAGTCTGGGGCTATCCCTGGACGACCTTGGGAGTGCTGCTGGCGTCGGCTGGATTTCTGGTTGCATCCGTCATCAGCGACATCAGGCACAGCTTGTTTACCCTGCTCTTGGTCGCGATCAGTTATCCGGTCTATTGGTTAGGGGCAAAGAAGAGGCATGTCCACGGTTCGGACCCGACATCCTCATTCTGAAAGCCAAGGCGGAGTATGCGAATTTGCAGAAGACCAATGAGCAGACCTCGCCGCGTGCTATTTCCGATCGCGATCTCCGAAATTGCTTAGGAGGGAAGCATTGTTCAAGCAAGCCATCGTGCGGAAACCAGGCAATAATTTCGCGGAGGGACTAACCTCGTCCAAAGGCGCGCCTCCCGACCTCAAGAAGGCGCTCGAGCAACATGAAGCGTATTGCGCGGCGCTTGAGCGGTGTGGGCTGGAAGTCTTGCGGCTCGAACCCGATCCCGCGCATCCGGATTCGACCTTCGTTGAAGACGTTGCTGTGCTGACCCGAAATGACGCGATACTCACTCGGCCTGGAGCAGAAAGCCGCGCAGAAGAGGTGGCAGGGATCCGCGAGCCGCTCAAAAGGTTTTTTCAAACCACTCACGAGATCACGGCGTCAGGCACTCTAGATGGCGGGGACGTTTGCGCGGCCGGAAGGCATTTCTTCATCGGCGTTTCGCGACGGACAAACGAAGAGGGCGCAAAACAGCTCGCGGCTCTTCTCGGGGAAGGAGCCCACACTTCCTCTTTTGTTGATATTCGCTCAATGAAGAGCATTCTCCATTTGAAGAGCGGCGTTGCATGGATCGGAGACAGACAACTCGTCGTGACGGAAGAGTTGGCCGGGCGCGAGGAGTTTCGCGGCTACGAACTGATTCGCGTTGCGTCCGGGGAAAGTTACGCCGCGAATTGCGTGCGCGTGAACGAATACGTGCTGATTCCGGCAGGCTTTCCGGATCTCGCAAGGGCACTTATTCAACGGGGATTCAAACTTCTACCGCTCGATGTCTCGGAATTTCGAAAGATGGATGGCGGGTTGAGCTGTCTTTCGCTGCGATTCTGATCACAGGGTAACCTCACTTCGCGAAACAGAGCTTCGCTATTGTTGTCGACAATCTGGAAGACCACATGACTGTAGGCGGGTGCCCCATCCTCGCGCCGTTTGCGAGGGTGGGTATTTCGTGCCACGAGCGATGCGTGATCAGCACGTGCGCGGCTCGATCAGATAGATTGAAGATTCTTAGTTCCCCGGGGACGCCACTGCTCAAATCAACGTCCGTGCAATCCTGCAAAATAGGAAATCCAGGTTTCCCGGATTGACAGCTCATCAGAGGAGCCATCGTCGTACGCGGGGGAAATGAGCGGCAACGCGGTTTCCACTTTTACGAGCACGAATCCTCATATGCGGAATCGCTTATTTTTGGCCGTATCCGCCCATCGGCCTTGGTAAAAGCGCATGATTTGTTCGAACAGATCGCCGTCAACGATCACCTCGCCTGTGCCCTTGAACCTGTAGCCTTTGCGCACAAAGGGATCAACAACGTTCAACTCTACCGCGGGGTTTTTCTTGAGGTTTGCGATTGTTCCAGGGGAGCGGATATCCGCGAAAACCAGATGATCGTCATCCCAAACGGCGATTGTGCCTTTTGGCGATACGTTGGGTGTTCCATCCGGACAAACCGTGGCCACGTACGCCAGCCGCTGCTCGGTGACAACACGCTTCATGTCAGCGGTGAGCTTCGCAGCCATTTGGACTCGCTCGTGAAATGCTAGCAATTCCCGGTTCAGACACCAAGATCCACTTCCCGATGGTCGCCTAAACGGAAGCCGAGTCAACGCTAGCGATGGGTAGCGGGCTCGGCTGCTTCTTCCGCCAAGCCGCGCTGAATCAGTACTGTGAGGTGTGGTCCTTGAAATTCCAGTGGCCGTGTGTTACGTCTGAGCGGATGATGCTGACGACGCAGAGGCAGTGGCGAGTGATGAGTGCCGAGTGGCGAGAGCAACTGGAGTCGGTCTCTGGACTAAGAGCGGGCAGGAACCCGGCCTCCTCGGCTCCCTGCCTCCTTGTCTTCCTGCCTCCTAAGCAAAACGAAACTCAGGCGAAAAGCGAAGAAAAAGCTAATCGCAACAACCCCAAAATCCCAAATCGCCACAATCAGCGCCAAACAAACGACATCCCAAAAGTTAATCGCAGCAAAAACTCTGCTTCTGGTTCGCTGCGCTTTCGCCTCGTTCCTGGAAATCGAGGCGCCCTATGACCGCTGACGCGCAAAGAATGGGTCGTTCCCTCGACCAAACGGACCCAGACATCGCGCGCATCCTGCGCGAGGAGCTGCGCCGCCAGTCTACCGGCATCGAGCTGATCCCGTCGGAAAATTTCGTTTCCGAGGCCGTGCTCGAGGCCGCCGGTTCCGTCCTCACCAACAAATACGCGGAAGGCTACGGCACCAGGCGCTATTACGGCGGCTGCGAATTCGTCAACGAAGCCGAGCAACTGGCCATCGACCGCGCCAGGCAGCTTTTCGGCGCCGAGCACGTGAACGTGCAGCCCCACTCCGGGACGCAGGCCAATATTGCCGTATATATGACCGCGCTGCAGCCCGGCGACACCGTCCTGGGCATGAATCTCGCGCACGGTGGCCACCTGACTCACGGGCACCCGCTGAATTTTTCCGGCAAGACCTACCACTTCATTGCCTACGGCGTGACCAAAGAAACCGAAACCATCGACTACGACGAACTCGCGCGCCTGGCGCACGAACACAAACCTAAAATGGTGGTGGTCGGCGCCAGCGCCTATTCGCGCATCATCGACTTCGCGCGCATGGGCGAAATCGCGCGGTCGATCGGCGCGCTGCTGTTCGTGGACATGGCGCACATCGCTGGCCTCGTCGCCGCTGGCGTCCATCCCAGTCCCGTTCCGCACGCGGATTTTGTTTCCACCACCACGCACAAAACGCTTCGCGGCCCGCGCGGCGGCATGATTCTGTGCAAAGAGCAGTACGCCAAAGATCTCGACCGCAATCTTTTTCCCGGCATTCAAGGCGGCCCGCTGATGCACATCATCGCGGCGAAAGCGGTTTGCCTGAAGGAAGCGATGCAGCCTGACTTTCGCGAATACGGCAAGCAAGTGGTGGCGAACGCGAAAGCGCTCGCCGCTGGCGTGATGAAGCGCGGCTATCGCGTGGTGAGCGGCGGAACGGACAATCATTTGTTCCTGATCGACTTGAACGCCAAGGGCTTGACGGGAAGCGCCGCGCAGCCCGCGTTCGACCGCGCCGGAATCACCGTCAACAAAAATGCGATCCCCTTCGATCCTCTGCCGCCGATGAAAGCGGGCGGTATTCGCGTCGGCACGCCAGCCGCCACGACGCGCGGCATGCGCGAGCCGGAAATGGAAAAAATCGCCGCGTGGATCGCGGAGGTGCTCGATCACCTCGGCGATGAAGCCACCGAAAAACGCGTGCGCAGCGAAGTGGCGGCGCTCGCCTCGAAATTCCCGCTGTATCCCGAACGCCTGGCGGCCGCGGACGCAATTGATGCGGCGACCGCATCGTCAGGCGTTCACGCCTCGCGCGCGAATCCGTAGCCACCGCGAAAACCCCGAGACGTTTCGCACGCGAGCAAATGTTCCGTCGCGGCACATCGCAATCCTGTGCCATGCCTCACTGCGCCTTCGCGGTCGCCTAAGCTCTTACGCTTGTGCGCGACCGCTCGCGCCCACTGTCGCGACTTGGCACGCAGCGTGCCCTTCTCCGAAACGCACGAGTGCGCCAACTGCTGCCAGGGGATTCGCTTCGCATGGCCACGCAGGAAACGATTGTCCGCCGCGTTCCCGCCACGAAGATTCCGACTGCACAAGTCTCGAACAGCGGATCTTCTCACCACGTCTGGGAAGCAGAAAAAGATGAAGCGCGCCGAATTCAGGAATCGCTGCTGCCGACGGGTTCGCTGAGCGGTCCCAGCTTCGAAATTGCCTGCCGCTTCTCGCCGTATTCCGACGTGAGCGGCGACTTCGCCGACTATTTCGATCTGCCGAATGGTCTAGTGGGAATTTACCTCGGCGACGTGGTCGGCAAGGGACTGCCCGCGGCCATGTATGGCGCGATGGTGATGGGCACGTTGCGCGGCACCAATAAGACGGATGAAGACACGGCCGATGTTCTGAAGACGCTGAATAAACGCCTGCTGGTGCGGCCGGTCTCCGGGCGGTACTGCTCGACGATTTACGCGCTGTTTAACCCGGCGACGCTCGAGCTGAAGTTTTCCAATGCGGGCCTGCCGCTGCCGTTGCACGCTTCCGACGCGGGCTGCAAACCTGTTGGCGAGGGCGGGCTGCCGTCGGGACTTTTTCCAGGATCGTCCTACGAGGTACATTCGGTCAAACTAGCGCCTGGGGATGCGGTTCTGCTCGCGACGGACGGCCTGCACGAGCTGCGGAACCATCAGGACGAGGATTTCAGCTGGGGAAAATTGGCGGAAGTGTGGCATGGCTGCCGCGGCCGATCTGCGCAAGAGACGCTGAACCATCTGTTCGATGGCGTGAAAGAGTTTTCGTGCGGCAACGCGCAACACGACGACATTACCGTGGTGGTGGTAAAGGCGATTTCGACGATGGTGCTCCCAAATCCAGCGGGCGGATTCATGCGAGTGCCGCTGCGATAGGTTCTCGCAGGGCGAGTCACTTGGGCGGCTGCATGTATGCGCCCGCGGGAATCTCGGCCGCGTGAGGCGCGGCGCGCGCCATGTTGGGTGGCACGGCGGCATCGACGTCGCGCAACGCCCAGGAAATTCCGCCAAGCAACATGCTTTGGTACCACGCTGATTGCCAGACGTCTTCGCGATGACCCAGCGCCGTGTAGAAAACGCGGCCTTCTCCATGCATGCGCGCCCACGTGTTTGGATACGCAGGCCGCTCATAGTGCGGACCTCTCATCCCCTCAGTTTCGAGAACCGTGAGCACGTGCAGGTCGGGCTGAAAATCGCGGAAGGGATACCACTCTTCCAGCACTTCCATCCCGTCACCGAGCGGCGTCATGCCAGGAAAATTCTTGTCGGCGACGGTGAGGTGCGCCTTCTGCTGTTCGTCGTGCGCGAGAAACTCCGCGCCGAGCATCTGAAGATAAGGATCGAGCGGCTGAGGCTTGGGGTCGAAGCGATTGCCGGACTTGTCAAACGTGTCTGAAGCGGAATGCGTGCCGATGAAACCTTTTCCTGAATGAATCAGATTGAGGAACGCCTGCTTGCCGTCGGGAGTCATGGGCGGATTTTTGTCGGTTCCTTCGGTGGTGAGGTCGCCCGTGGTGTAGAAGAAAAATGCGTTGTAGAGGTTCAGGTCGGGACTGGAAAATACTCTGCCGTCTTTTGTGGCCGTAACGTCGAAGCCGTGACGCTTGCCGAGATCGGTGACGATTTGCTCGGCGAGGCCGAGGTTGTTGCCGTCGCGCTTGATGACGGAATGCTCGAACCCCGAGGACTTGGTGAACATGAGAATCTTTTTGGGTTCGCCACCGCGCGACTTGGCGGCGGAAGCGAGCAATCCACGGGTGCCGAAGCCGATTGCGGTCATGCTCAGGGTTCGCAACAATTCACGTCGATTCATCATGGTCTTCCTTTGCGTCGACAACTTCGATTGCTAATTCAGTAGCGCGGCCATCGCGAATCGAAAATGCGCGGACTGGGCGGGCGGCGCCGGGCAGCGGCGAGATTATGAAGTATGCCACGTCGGGATAATAGGCGGATTCGATGTCGCGCGGCGAGGGCTGATTTTTGCCGTTGGGATGCGAATGGTAAATGCCGAGGAGTTCGAGTCCGGCCTCGCGCATTTCGCGCACGATGCGAAACACGTCGATAGGCGCGATTTCGTAGGCTGTCGCCGGATTGGGGGCGGCGTTCCGAGCCGGGAAAACGTGCGTGATCACGCCCGCGCCCCCTGCAAGCAGACCGCAGTACTCGCGCGCCGGTTCGGCAGCTTCGCGGCTAAGGCAGGTTAATGCGCTTGCGAGAATACGAATGGCGCGGTTCAAGGGAACCCAGTAAGGCTCGGCGAAGTAAATCTGATAGAAGAAAGAAAGGGCGGTTCACCTTGCCGCCCTTCGAAATGTTGGGCACGCGCTATGCCGCTAGGCTTTTTGAGCCTGGCGGCGCAGAAATGTGGGCACGTCGAGATCGTCCGCCGGCACATCGTGAATGGACTCGCTGACGTTGCGAATCACCTGCTGTACCACGCTGCCGTGAGATGCATTCCCGTGCGACAAGGCCCCCCGCTGCACGATGGTTTCGGGAAGCCCTGGTGCGACGGGAGTGCCTTGTTCGCGTCCCACTTTCCAGGTTTTCGGCAGATAGGACGGCCGCGCCACGGTCTTTTTGTTCGCGACTTCGCGGAAACCCGCGGCAATGACGGTGATCTTCACGGCCTCCTTCATCGCGTCGTCCTGAACGGCGCCGAAAATGATGTTGGCGTTTTCGTGCGCGGCCTGCTGGATGACGGTGGAGGCTTCGTGAACTTCCTGAATCGAAAGTGAGGACGAGCCCGTGACGTTGATCAAGATTCCCTGCGCGCCCTGAATGCAGTTGTCTTCGAGCAGGGGGCTATTGATGGCGCGATTCGCAGCATCGAGAGCGCGGTTCGTGCCGGAGGCGATGGCGGTACCCATCACCGCGTAGCCCTGGCCGGACATGATCGTTTTCACGTCGGCAAAGTCGCGATTGATGATGCCGGGAATCGTAATGATGTCTGAAATTCCCTGCACGGCCTGACGAAGAATATCGTCGGCGATGCGGAAGGCCTCGAAGAAGCTCGTGCCGTGCTCGACGCAATCCATCAGGCGCTCGTTGGGAATCACGATAACCGTATCGACGCAACCGACCAACTCAGACAGCGCCTGCTCGGCCTGCAGCATGCGGCGCTTGCCCTCGAACGCAAAGGGCTTGGTGACGACAGCAACGGTAAGAGCGCCAAGTTCGCTGGCAAGATTCGCGACGACCGGCGCGGCGCCGCTACCCGTGCCTCCGCCGAGGCCAGAAGTGACGAACACCATGTCCGCGCCGTCCAGCGCTTCGAGAATTTTTTCCGTGTCCTCGAGCGCGGCTTTGCGGCCGACCTCAGGATTCGCGCCGGCGCCCAAGCCCTTCGTAAGCTTCGCGCCAAGCTGCAGCTTTACGGGAGCAGCGGAGAGCTTCAGCGCCTGCAAATCCGTATTCGCGGCGATGAATTCCACGCCCTCTACCTTGGCGCGAATCATACGGTTGACGGCGTTTGATCCGCCGCCCCCCACTCCGATTACTTTGATCTTCGCGCCGTTTTGCGTTTCTTCGTTGCTGAACGAGACTCGAATGCCCGACTCTTTTGGCGTCATGCTTCCTCCCCCAGAAAATAGCCGCGCTGAAATTGTTGTCCTGCACGTCCGCAAAACGGACGGTCCTGAAATTTCCGTTGGCCCCGACTACTGCCCGGCAAACAACGCTTTCAATTTCCCCGTCCAGCCGCCAGACTTCGCTCCAGCGAGACGCCGCGTGCGCGCCCCGTAGAGAACGATGCCGACAGCCGTTGCGTACTCGGGCTGGGAAACCTCTTCGCTCATCCCGGCAAGCCCGCGCGGAGACGCCACGCGAACCGGCAGATTGAATGTGCGCTCGGCCAGTTCGACGAGCCCTCGCAAGTGCGCTCCGCCACCCGCCAAAATCAGGCCCGCGGGGATTTGCGATTCCAGGCCGCCGCGACGCAACTCGTCACGGACCAGAACCAGTAATTCCTGCGCGCGCGGCTCGACGATTTCCGAAAGCATGCGCGAATAAACAGTGCGCGGGGGGCGGTCGCCGACGCTAGCGATTTCGATCGAGTAATCCTCTTTTTGAATTTCGCGGAAGGCACAAGCGTGCTCGCGCTTGAGGCGTTCGGCTTCCGGGACCGGTGTCCGCAAGCCGACGGCGAGATCATTCGTGAAATGGTCTCCGCCGACGGGAATTGCGGCGGTGTGACGAACCACGCCGCCAATGTAGGCGATCAGCTCTGTGGTGCCACCGCCGATATCGAGCAGACAGCAGCCAAGCTCGCGTTCATCCTGCGTGACGCATGCCTCGGCCGAAGCAAGGGGCTCGAGAACAGTGTCATCGACGCGAACGCCCGCGCGATTTGCGGCGGTGACGATGTTTTGCGTCGCTGTGCCGGATGCGGTCACGATGTGGACATTAGCCTCGAGGCGCTGGCCCACCATCCCGATTGCGTCGCGAATGCTGTCTTGCGAGTCGAGGCAAAATTCCTGCGGGAGAACGTGAAGGACTTCGCGGTCTTCGGGAAGCGAAACGCCGCGTGCCGCTTCGATGGCGCGGCGAACATCGTCGCGCTGCACGTCGCGCGGACGAGCGCCGATGGTGATGCCGCCGCGGCTGTTCACGCCTCGCACGTGGGAACCTGCGACACCGATCAGGGCCGACTCCACGGGCACGCCGACGATGGTTTCGGCTTCCTCGACGGCGCGGCGAATCGAACTCACTGCCAGATCGAGGTTCACGATCTGACCCTTGCGCCAGCCTTTCGATTCGGCTGCGCCGAACGCGGCGAACCTCACGGCGCTGCCGTCGTCTTCCATCTCGCCGATCAGTGCGCACGTTTTCGTGCTCCCGATATCCAACGCAACGATGTGCCGATCCTTCTTGGTCAAATTCCCACTCCCTCAGTGACTGCCAAGCGCCAATCGTCGAACATCAAGGCGTCATCTCGGATGTTTCGCGCTGTTGGCGCGTGTTGCGCCAGCAGGCGCTGCGACAGGCGCCCGGCGCTGAGCTACTTCCTTTACTTGCGATGGGCCGGCTGCATCAGGATTAACGATGGCTTCGCGGCTGAATCGCAGATCCACGGATTCGACGGGCCCCGCGGTGGCGCGCCACTGGCCGATGTTGTCGAGCAGCGTGCGAAACTTCGCCTCGAAATCGCTGTCACCAAAATGAACGGTTACAGGCTGGCCCGAGCTGCCCCATGAATCATCCGCGGAACCGGCAGACTGCAAACCGGTCACGTGCGCGACCACGTCATTCGCGTCCGATAGATCGACTTCGCTTACTTGCTGCATGGTGCGTGCGCGCGACTGCTCTACTTCCTTCGAAAAATCTGTGAAGAGCTGCATGCGTTTATCACGCTGGTCGGCCGCCATATCCGCCGTGATGCCGGTGACGACCGGGAAGTGAAAATCTCCGGCGACAGGCCGGTCGAGAATCACACCGTGTGAGTCGAGCAGTGCCGTCTCGCTTCCCTGGCGAAGAAACGCCACGGGCGTCCGTTCCGTGATCTCCACTTGAATGGTATTCGGAAGCGCGCGACGAACGGTGGCGTGTTCGATCCACGCAACAGACTCGAGCTGACGGCGGCGCTGGTCGATGGGAATGCGGAGGATACTCTTGCCGCGATCACCTGCGAAGATCTCCAGAACGCTGGCGCGAGACACGTAGTGGAGCGCCTGGCCATCGTTGCCGGACAGCATCACCTGCTCAGGATGAACCAGCGCCATTTCCGGTGCGGAAATCAGGAAACGGGCCCCGGCAAAAGCGATCCAGACGCCGGCAATACCCGCGCCGCACCACAAGCTCACTCGAAGATACGACTTCCAGGCGCGGCGACCGAATTTGCGCCTCTTGATTTCGAGCGGCTTCTGGCGGCGAAGATACTTCGGCTCCTCGTCCGCCAGCACCTCCTGCGGGTATGCCTCGACGTCGATGGCCTTCAGTTTCGCCAGACGATCACCTCGTTTTCGAGTTCGATTCCGTAAGAGGAACGTACGCGGTCGCGAACGTAGTCAATCAGCTTGAGCATGTCAGCGCAAGAAGAATTGCCGGTGTTTATAAAAAAATTTGCGTGGCGGTCGCTGACCATGGCGTCGCCCACACGATGACCTTTCAGGCCAAGCTCATCAATCATGCGGCCGGCAGACCCGCCCGTCGGGTTCTTGAAGATGCAGCCCGCGCTCTTCTGGCTGAGTGGCTGGCTCGCCCGGCGCTTTTCGTTGCAGACGCGAATGCCGGCAAGAATTTCCTTGTACGGCTTCGAGGGCAGCTCAAGCTTCACGCGGAGCATCACGTCATCGGGGGCGAACGAGGTATGGCGATAGTCGAACTGGATTTCGTCGCCGCGAATCGTTTCCACTTCGCCCTTCGCGGATCGGTAGAGTTGGATTTCGCGAACGTAGGTGCCAATCTGCATGCCGTACGCGCCTGCGTTCATGCGCAGCGCACCGCCCACGCTTCCGGGCACGCCGATAAGCCCTTCCATGCCGCCTAGGTCATTCTTGGCGCAAAACGTGACCATGCCGCCGAGATCGGCCGAAGCGTCGACAAGCGCGAAGTTTCCTTCAATCCTGACTCCGGGATGCGCCGACGGCAGATGCAACACGACCCACGGCAGTTCTCCGTCAGCAATGAGGACGTTGGTGCCGCCGCCGAGAAAACGATGCGGGATTTGATTTTCTGCGAGCAAGCGCATGACGTCCGGGATCGTTTCAGAGTGGCGGAGCAACAGTTGGTCCGTCGTGCCGCCGATGCCGAGCGATGTCTTCTCCGCGAGCGACACACCCGGCCGCAGCTCAGCTCCGAGTTCATTCAGGCGCGCCGCCAGCGCATTGTCCTTAATTCGCATGAATCGGAGCCACCCTGGTGCCTAAGAGAAGCGAGAGCTGATCGAGAACGCGCCCGACGCTGCCAGCACCAATCGCGAGAATGGCGTCTCCGGGACGCGCTTCGCGCAGCATGTATTCCATTCCAGCCTGCATCGTGCTGGAAAAGACCACACTCTTGTGACCCGCCTCGCTGATTGCGTCAGCCAGCTTCTCGCCGGTGATGCCTTCGATAGAAGTCTCGCCAGCAGCGTAAATCTCCGTGAGCACCAGCACGTCCGCCTGATTGAAGGAAAGGCGAAAATCCTCCCAAAGGTGCTGCGTGCGTGTGTATCGATGCGGCTGAAATAAGACGAGCAGCCGCTTATAGCCGCAGCCGCGCGCCGCTTCGAGCGTTGCGCGAATTTCGGCCGGATGGTGGCCGTAATCGTCGATCAGCGTTACGCCCGCGTACGTGCCCTTAATTTCGAATCGTCGTCCGACACCGGAGAATTTCGCGAGACCGACCCGAATCAAATCCGCCGGAACGTTCAGCGACAGTCCAGCCGCTGCCGCGGCAGCCGCATTCCGGACGTTGTGAATTCCCGGCGGCGACGGCAACCGGAAAACGCCCAAATCCTCGCCGTGGTAGGTGAGGCGAAATTCGCTCGCGAGCCCGTTGTGGACGCTGAGCTTGATGTCTGTGATCACCAAATCCGCCTGGTTTGAGGTGCCGTATGTGATCACGGGCCGCTTTACGCCCGGCAGAATCGCCTGCACGTTTGGCTCGTCGAGACACAGAATCACGCTGCCGTAGAAAGGAACACGATTCACGAATTGCAGAAAAACATCCTGAATTTCTTCCAGCGAGGCGTACTGATCCAAATGTTCACGATCGATCGTTGTGACCACTGCGATCACCGGCGCGAGCAACAGGAAAGACCGGTCGCTCTCGTCCGCTTCCACCACCATGTATTCGCCCTGACCGACCCGCGCGTTGGCTCCGGCGTGATTCACGCGGCCGCCAACCACAAATGTGGGATCAAGGTTCGCAGCGGCCAGCACCGCCGCAACCATCGACGTGGTCGTCGTCTTCCCGTGAGCGCCGGCAACTGCGATGCCATATTTCAGGCGCATCAGCTCGGCGAGCATTTCAGCCCGCGGTATCACCGGAATCTTTAGCCGATGCGCTTCGATTACCTCCACGTTGTCAGGCCGGACCGCGGAAGAGATCACAACGACATGCGCGCCATGAACGTTTTCGGCTTGATGGCCTTCATGAATTGTCGCGCCGAGATTGCGAAGGCGTTCCGTGACGGATGAAATCTTCAGATCCGAACCAGAAACGGCATACCCCGTCGATAGCAGGACTTCCGCGATGCCACTCATGCCGCTGCCGCCAATGCCCACCAAATGAATGCGCTGAAAATTCCGGAACGTGACGCTCATGGCCGAACACCTTTGACTTGCGCCGATTCCACCGCCGCTTTCGGCGACGGCGCTGCGACGCTTTCGAGCAGGTCCACGATATCCTCAACTGCGCGCGGATGAGCGAGCGCGCGAGCGCAGTTTTCCATCTCTGCAAGTCGTTGCAGGTTGTCGAGAAGCGCAAAAATCTCGGCGGTCAGGCGTTCGGGCGTGAGCTGGTCCTGCGGAAGGAGCCGGGCGGCGCCAGCGTTTTGCATGGCCTCGGCATTCCGCGTCTGGTGTGCGTCAGTTGAGGCGCCGAAGGGGATGAAGATGGCGGCGCGTCCAGCGGCTGAAATTTCCGCCACGGTGATCGCGCCCGAGCGGCAGACGATCAAGTCTGCCTGGGCAAACCGCTCCGCCATATTCTCGATGAAGGGTAGAACCTCCGCCTGGAATTCACGCTGAGCATACGCGTCACGCACTGCATTATAGTCGCGTTCTCCGGTTTGATGCACGATGAAAAGGTCACCTTTTCGCGCTTCGAGGATGCCCAGGGAATCGACGACCGCTCGATTTATAGGCATCGCGCCACGGCTGCCGCCAGTAATCAGGATGCGGAACGGCGCCTGATGTTCGCGAGGCAGTATCGAAAAGAATTCAGGGCGGATCGGACATCCCGTCACCACAGCTTTCCTGCCCAGCTTTTCCGCAGTCGCCGCCTGGGCCACAGCCACTCGCGTCGCCATCCCGGCAAGAAGGCGGTTGGTGAACCCCGGCTCGACATTCGGTTCAAAGATTACCGACGGAATCCCGTGCAGCATCGAAAGCAGCATCATCGGCCCCGATGCATAGCCTCCGACGCCAAAAGCAACGTCCACTCGTCTGCGCGCGAGTATCCTTTCCGAATCCCAAAGCGCTGCGGGTAACATTGCGGCGTTGCGCCAGAACTTCGCGCCCCCAATTCCCTTCAGGCCCGCCACGCGAATCAATTCGAGCGGCAGACCGGCTTGCGGCACCAGTTTGGTTTCCATTCCGCGTTCCGTCCCCACAATCACCGCGGTTCGTTCCTTTGCTCCCACTACGCTCCGCCTGAGCCATTCTCGCGCAACCGCCAGCGCGGGAAAAACGTGGCCGCCTGTGCCGCCGCCGGCAATCAGCAAGTTCGCCCCATTCGTGCTCACGTCTCGTCCGCGTGCTGACTAATATTTAGGAGCACGCCGGTGGCCAACAGCACGGCGATGAGGCTGGAACCGCCATAGCTGATAAAAGGCAGCGGAATGCCTTTCGTCGGCATCAGGCCCAGCACGACGCTTAGGTTGATCATCGCTTGCCCCACGACCATCGTCGTGATACCGAGAGCCAGAAACTTTCCAAAATCATCGGGCGCCTTCATTGCCGCGACGAGCCCTCGCCAGCCGTAAACAGCAAACAACGTCAGGATCACAAGCGCACCGATAAAACCGAGTTCCTCGCAGATCACGGCAAAAATGAAATCGGTGTGTGCCTCCGGTAGATAGAAAAGTTTCTGGTGGCTCTCCATCAAGCCAACGCCGGAAAATCCGCCGGAGCCGATCGCGATCAGCGATTGGAGCAGTTGGAATCCGTGTCCTTGAGGGTCGGCCCCGGGCGAGAAAAACGCCTGCACGCGTTGCAGCCGGTATGGCACGCGGACGATCAGGAGATAAATGACCGGAATTGCCGCCGCGGCGACCGGAGCAATATAACGGAGGGAAATACCCGCCACGAAAAGCATGGCGACAGCAATAAAGGCGATCATGCAGGCTGTGCCCATGTCGGGTTCGATCAGAACGAGGCCAAAAGGCAACGCGACGGCACCCAGTGCGGGCAGCAGAGTTTGCTTCAGGTTGTTCACGCCAACGCTCCGAGGCGCGCACCGAATCTCGAGAAACCATGCAAGATAAAAAATCACGACGAGCTTGGCCAGCTCCGACGGCTGAAAGCTGAGCGGCCCCAGACGAATCCAGCGATGCGTCGCGTGCGAGCGATCGAGGAAGAGCACTCCAATCAGCAGGAGCACCGTCAGCCCCAACGCAGTAAAAATCACGCGCGGCTGGCGAAGCTTGCGGTAATCGAATTTCATCAGCGAGAACAGGCCGGCTATCCCAATCGCAATGTAAATGAGCTGGCGGACGAGGAAAAGATAGCCATTGCCGTACTCTTCGCGTGCCGTGACGGCTGAGGCGCTGAATACCATGACCGCGCCCATCAGACACATGGCGAGCGTTGCGAGAAACAATCTCCGGTCGGGCTGAAGGCTACGCGGCATGTCTCATCCTTTTTGCGCCCCTGTATGCGCGGATTGCGCCGCAAGTCTGGAGACAAGTTCTTTGAAGACGCGCCCGCGATGTTCATAGTTCTCGAACTGATCGAAGCTCGAGCAGGCAGGCGCGAGAAGCACCGTGTCCCCGGCGCGAGAGGATTGGGCAGCGATTTCCAAAGCGCGTTCGAGGGTGCCCGCGTCTGCGAGAGGCACGACGCCCTTCAGCTCTGACGCAATCTTCTCACCGGCCGTCCCGATCAGAATGGTCAGCCGGGCGCGCCGGTGCAGAGCTTCGCGCAGGGGAGCGTATGGCGCGCCTTTGTCTTTGCCCCCCAGAATCACAAGAAGCGGCCCGGGGAAGGCCTCAATGGCTTTAAGGCTAGCGTCGACGTTGGTCGCCTTTGAATCGTTGTAAAACGCCACACCGCCTATTTCAGCGACAAATTCCAGGCGATGCTCCACTCCGCGAAACGTCTTTATGCCAGCTGCAATCGCACTCGGTTCCGCGCCAGCCAGGTACGAGGCGACACAAGCTGCAAGCACGTTTTCGAGGTTGTGCTCGCCGCGAAGCGCGATTTCATGGCGGCCGGCGAGTGGAATCTCCAATCCTTCCGCCCGAAAGAAAATTTGGCCGTTGCGCAGGAAAGCGCCCGAAGCGACACGCTTTTCGCGGCTGAACCAATAAATGTGCGGACCGCTGGGCATGCGTTTCGTCACTTCAGAATCGTCCGCGTTGAGCACCGCCGCGTCCCGATCGAGCTGATTTTCGAACATGCGCATTTTCACTTTGGCGTACTCGTCGAACGACGCGTGCCGGTCGAGGTGGTCTGGCGTCAAATTCAGCAGAACGCCGATTTCGGGCCGGAACTCGGCGATGGTTTCGAGTTGAAAGCTGCTGATTTCCGCAACCGTAACGCTCGAATCCGCCGAGGATTCAACCAGTGCGAGCAAGGGCACTCCGATGTTTCCGCCCACCAGCGTGTCGACTCCCGCGGTTTTTAGGATGTGCGCCACCAGGGAAGTTGTGGTCGTCTTTCCGTTCGAGCCCGTGATTCCCACAAGCTTGCCGCGGAGAAATCGCCATGCGAGTTCCAGCTCGCTCCAAACCGCCACGCCGGCATCGCGTGCTTTCTCAAGGGCGGGAAGATTCGCGGGTACGCCCGGGCTCAGCACGATCAAGTCTTGCTCCAGAAAAGTCGAAAGTCCGGGGGCGCCAAATTCCAGCGTGACCCCGGCCGCGCGCAATCGAGCCGCGGACTCGGCCAGCTCCGACGCTGGCTTCGCGTCGGTCGCCGTAACCGTCGCGCCGTATCCTGCGGCGAACAACGACGCCGCCGTTCCAGTCCGCGCGAGTCCTACAACCAAGACTCGCTTGCCTTTCAAATCGATCCCGGGCCTCACTTCGGATTACCTCAATTTCAAAGTTGTCAGCGAAAAAAGCGCCAGTACGAGTGCCACAATCCAAAAACGGACGATAATTTTCGATTCGCTCCAGCCGGCCAGCTCGAAGTGGTGGTGCAGCGGAGCCATGCGGAACACGCGCTTGCCTGTCAGCTTGAACGAACCTACCTGGATAATGACGGAGAGGAGCTCGACAACGAAAATCCCTCCGATCGACAACAATAAAATTTCCTGTTTCAGGATAACCGCAACCACGCCGATTGCGCCGCCCAGCGCCAGCGACCCGACGTCTCCCATGAACATTTCGGCCGGATGTGCGTTGTACCAAAGGAAACCAAGTGAGGCTCCGACGACGGAACCGCAAAAAATGGTCAGTTCCGCGGCGTCAGAAATTTTTTGAATCTCCAGATACTCGGCAAACCGCGCGTTGCTCGACAGGTAGGTGATTACAGTCAATGCCGTGGAAGAGACCAGGACGCAACCAATCGCCAGCCCGTCCAGGCCATCCGTCAAGTTCACTCCGTTTGAAAGGCCGGCAATCACGATGACCAGAAAAATCACAAACGGGACGAAGGCAACCGGCCAAATGAACCGCTTGCCGAGAATCGAATCGATCACCAGGTCAGGATGAAGTTTCTTCAGAAAAGGCACGCTCAATTGCGTCGAATACGCGCCTTTTGCCTGCAGGCCGACCAGCACGATTCCCACTGCCACGCACGTCAGCACCTGAAGAAAGAATTTTCCGCGAGCCGTCAGCCCAAGGTTTCGTTTTCGCACGACCTTGTTGTAATCATCAATGAATCCGATGGTGCCAAACGCAAGCGTCGCGCCCACGGCAAGTAACACGTAGGTATTCCGGAGGTCCGCCCACAGGAGCGTGGGAATCACGATCGCCGCGACAATCAAAACGCCGCCCATGGTTGGGGTCCCTGCCTTTTTCTGGTGATTCTTGGGACCCTCTTCACGGATGTACTGCTTCACCTGCATCTGGCGAAGCCTGTCGATTACCCAGGGCCCCAGCAGGAGAGAGAGGAGCAGCGCCGTGATGCTCGCTACCGCTGTGCGAACCGTGATGTACCGAAAAACGTTGAGCGGGCTGAAAAATGGCCGCAGCAGATAGTAGAAGAGGTAGTACAGCATTCAGTTCGGCCCCTTGCGGCTATCTGCGCACACCTCGGATGGCGTCGAAACCGGCGAGCTTGCGCGCCGATGGCTCGAATCGATGGCCTCCAGGATTCTTTCCATTTTGACGCCACGCGAGCCTTTGAGCAGCAGCACGTCGCCGGACGCAACGAAGCTGCCGAGAAATTCTGCGGCCTGTTCCGAACGATCGAAAAAGCGCGTGCGGTCGGCGGGGTGGCCTGCGGCAATGGCCGCTCGGACGAATTCAGCGGCATCCCCACGAACGCCGAAGATCCAGTCGATCCTCCGCAGACTTGCGGCAGCGCCGCCGCACTGGCGATGCAGCTCCGCGGATGAATCGCCGAGTTCCAGCATCTCCCCCGCGGCAAGAATTCGCCGCTTGTGCCCCGGCGTCGAAGCCAGCAGGTCCGCCATCGCATTCAGCGCGGAAGGGCTCGAATTATAGGAATCGTTGATAACGGTAAATCCTTCAGCGAAGCGAACCACCTCGCCCCGTTTATCCGCCGGCACCAGTGTCGGAAACACTTGTTTCGCATCGTCGAGGCCGATGCCCCAAACGCTCGCCGCCGCCAAAGCGCCCAGCGCGTTCATCACGTTGTGCCGCCCGATCAGCGGCAGTTCGAGACGTGCGCGGCCCTCCGGCGCGACAAAATCGAAGGCCGATCCTTCCAGTCCGCGGCCCTCAATCCCTT
>Ga0187783_10000064_pt1 | contig 80864 bp, 63 predicted proteins | sample 1015_SJ02_MP02_2_FD_132471 | JGI IMG/M metagenome (GOLD analysis project Ga0187783, IMG submission 132471) | Tropical peat soil microbial communities from peatlands in Department of Meta, Colombia - 1015_SJ02_MP02_20_MG | ecosystem: Environmental > Terrestrial > Soil > Wetlands > Peat | place... | reverse complement strand
CGTTCGTCCAGTGGCGTGGGCACGCAGATCAAAACCGCGTCCATCTCCTGCAACGCCGTGAAATCCGTTGTCGCGTTAAAGCGCTTGGCTTGCACGTGCTGGCGAATTTTGTCTGAGGGGATGTGCTGAATATAGCTTTCGCCCGCGTTCAATCTGTCAATCTTCGTTTTGTCCAGATCGAAACCGGTGACGCGCTGTCCTACGTCGGCAAATCGCAGAGCAAGGGGAAGTCCAACGTAGCCGCAACCTATAATCCCGACCTTTAGATCCTTGCCGGTAAAGAACTCGGGCTTACGCTCCTGAGCCATTCTATTTCCTCACAATGGGATGAATTCGGCACCCGTAAGAATCGGGGCTCTAAGCTGAAGGTTTCAGCCGATCAACAAGCAATCGAATATAACAAGCTTCGGGAAGCGAGCCAAATAAGGGTTCGGTGGAATGTTCCACGTTTCAAGCCCTAGAATCGCCAGATCATCGCTTCGTTAGTGCGATAGAGTCCACCCACAACGTCCCCCCGATTCGATTGTCAATTTTGTGACTTGGCGACCGGCGAAGCTGAACCACGATTAATCGTGTCTGCGGCCCGGTGCTGAAATCCATTTGCTGTGGTTGCCACGGCGAGGTGCCAATGATACCGGGGGTTTCCAGAGGAAGAAGTGACCTGTTTCGCTCATGGGGGTTATCGGTGGGCGCTGCGAAAGGATCGTAGATAGCGAATCGCGGACCGCTGTCGGTCGTAATCCCTTGCGCACGAATATAAGCTGAGAATCGGTACGCCGTATCGGGCTCGACCGGGACATATTGAACAACGTGAGTGAAGTCCAGGTTGTCCGCGCCGTCGAAAAAGATGCATAGAGATCGGGTGCCATCGTAAGCGACGCTTGAATCCAGGTACATCTCGGCGCCCTCGATGGCTGCGAGACGCCAGTCGAATCCTCCGTTCAGGGGTATCGCTTCGAAGCCGCCGTTTACGATGAGGTTTGCAGCTGAAACCCTCGCTAAAATCTTTTCTGGATATCTTTGAGCCAGATCTGACCAAACACCAAGCATCCCATCGACCTGTCGGGCGTACATGAGCGAATCGAAATAATGGAGTGCTGCGCCGAAATCTGGCGGTTCGGGCGCGGCAAGGAGCAAAGACCAGACTTTCCATGCCGCATCGAGGCGATTTGTGCGGGAAAGATAGTCAAGGTAAGCCGAAAGTGTTTCAGCCCTGCGAGGCACCGCCGCCAGAATCTGATCCGCTGGCAGTCCCGCGCGCCAAGCGAGGTCGAACGCTCCCGGACGAAGTCCGGGATCTCCCTCGATGGCTAAGCGCAAGGTCGCGACGGCGGCGGCCCCTTTGCCTGAGCGGATTAGAAAGTTCGCATACATCCAGTTGATCTTGGGCGAGAGTGGAAACAAATTGATGCTGCGTTGGAACGCCGCCTCCGCTCTCATCTTATCTCCCGCCGCCTCATCGGCCTCGCCCAGCAACGCCCAATTCATCGAGCGATTTGGACCCTCACGCGTGGCGGCTTCCAACGCGGAGATAACGGAGCCCGGAATAGCTTCCGGCAAATCGGCGAGGACTTGCGATGCGCCGACAGCGATGTTCGGATTCGAGGGATCCAGAGCCTCCGCTTTGTTTATGATACTGAGGTTTGCGGAGCGGCCTAGCCGCGCGGCGATACCTTCGCGAGTGGATGCGAGTGCAAGCGCAAGCAACAACAGCACGGCTGAAGACCGAAAAACAACGTCTGGCAAATTGGGTGGCCACCTTACAGCCAATCGCACCAGGAATTTCTGGCAATTGTCTCGCCAAACAGACGCCCGAAGATCTCCGCAACTTCTTGATTTGCAGAGATCAGCTGGGTCCGCGCCACAACAGAGAGAAACCGTTTCCCGATCTGGAACCACTCCTGCGTCTAGCGCACCCAACTCATCGCAACTTGCCACGCACCAAGCAAAAGGAGAAACACCGCGAAAATCGCCCGCATCCGGTGTGGGCTGAGCGTGTTGGCGAGTCTTCCACCGAGGATTCCGCCCACGAACACCCCCGGGATAATAAGAAGTCCCACCGGGACGTTTACCTGCCGCGCGTGATAATAGGCAAGAAAGGCGAGCAAGCCCGTGGGTGGCACGAGAGCGACGAGACTGGTCCCCTGGGCCAACTGCTGATCGAAGCCAAAAAGTAGAGCGAGCAAAGGTACGAGCAGCGTACCTCCTCCTATCCCAAAAAGTCCGCTGCATATGCCCGCAATCAACGCCGCAGTGAAAATGCCGCCGAGGCGCACGCCAGTCGACAGACTCGAATCACGCAAAATCTTCCTCGCGTCTCTTTTTTTGCTGCCCCTGTCGCGCCTGGCGCAAGAGGAGAGCAGCGGATATCATCAGGAACGCACCGAAAAAAGTCTGCAGCAGTCGCGACGATAGCCCGATGGCGACGTGCCCGCCAAGCCAGCCTCCGAGAAGAAATCCAAACGCGCACGAAATGCCCGCAGGCAGGTCGACTTTATGCTTCTTCCAGTAGACCACGAGCGCCCCTAGCCCAAGTGGGAGCAGAAGAATAAAGAGGGAAGTGCCTTGTGCAACGTGCTGGTCCATGCCGGCAAGATATACCAGCGCGGGCACGACAATTACCCCGCCTCCTATCCCCATCAAGCCGACGAGAATTCCGGCTCCAAAGCCCAATAGGATGATGAGAATGACATGCATGACGATGCCATATTCGCGAGTTTTCCAGGCACAAAGCAAGTCCCCGACTTAATTAACGCCCGCTGTTCGGGGAAGGCTGAATCTGCTCTGTCGCGACAGAATACGAGATGCCCAAGAGGACAGCAAAGACGAGAGCATTTGCTGGAATGTAGAGATTGAAGTCGACGGCTTCGTGCACAAGGAGTGCGAGAACTCCGGAAACTGCCCCCAAAGCAATCGAGCGGTCGCGATGTGACTGGGCGCGGAGTGCACCGGCGATTGAACGGAACAAGACGAAAAAAATCAGCGATAGCAATAGAGCATCTGCAGGAATGCCGAGTTCGGAGGCGAGCTCGAGGTAATCGTTATGGGCGTGGTCGATCGTCAAGGTGAGCTCCGAAGATTGAAACCGGGTGAAAGCAAATTCGAAGCATCCCAAGCCTACCCCCGTAAAGGGATGCGCTTGAATCAGAGTGGCAACATCCTTCCAAAGGGCGAGGCGCCCTTCAGTGGGGTGAGAAGTGAGCTCCCCATCGTGACTCAACTGCGCAAAATGTTTGACGACAGATCCGGCGCCGATCCATACGGCGATCGAAGCACTCAGCACCAGGCTTGCGAGGAGAAGTTTGAAGCTGCTGAGATTTCTGCGGCGCGCGGCACGAGCTAGGACTGCAAACGCAATTCCACCAAACAAAGCGGCCACCATTCCCATACGCGACAGCGAGAATGCTATCGCAACCACGATGAGGGTAGCTACGAGGAGCAGGAGGAGACTCTTGAAAATGTCGGGCTTCCCAATATCCAGAAGGATCCGCGCGAAAGAACGGTGGTGACGTGAACCACGGCCCGCTTTCATCCAATGATACGAGGCAAGCGCAAGGGCGAGTGGAAGGATCATTTCGAGGAGACCAGCGAAATGGTTGTGGTTTCACTCAGTTTCACGCCTACATGTGCAACCCCGCTGCCAATCGTGGAAGGGAGAGAAGTTTTCTACTTCAAAGTTTCCACGTCGTGCGTTGTTATCTATTCTTCGCTGCGCTATTCTCAATTTTCGATGATAGACATTCACTGCCACCTCCTTCCTTCACTGGATGACGGCGCCGAATCACTGGAGGTGGCATGTGAAATGGCAGAAATGGCCATTGCCGATGGCATTACTCACGTTATCGGCACGCCCCATGCGAGCCAAAACCATACTTTCGTTCCCGAATTGGTAAAACAACGCCGAGATGAACTTCAGGCTATTTTTCAGGGCCGACTGACCCTGGCCACTGGCTGCGATTTCCATTTGAGCTTCGAAAACTTGCAGGACATACGGCACGAACCGAGCCGCTTTACGTTGAATCAGAAAAGCTATCTGCTCGTGGAATTCGCCGAGTATTCGATACCACCGTCAATGGACCAAGCGCTGCACCAGCTCCAACTTGCCGGCCTGAGGCCAATCGTCACCCACCCGGAACGCAATCCTCTCATCCGTGCGCAACCGGAACGGCTTTTTCATTGGCTCCAGCAGGGTTGCTACTCTCAGGTCACTGCGCAGTCTTTCCTCGGCAGATTCGGAAAAGCCGCTCAGGATGCGGCCGAGCGATGGCTCGACGCTGGTGCAATTCATTTTCTCGCCAGCGACGCACACAATACGACCTCACGGCCGCTGAAGCTGAAAGAAGCCTATGCGGTCGTGGCTAAGCGCAGAGGTGAGGAAGTCGCACGGGCGGTGCTCGTTGAAAATCCGCTTGCCGCGTTCGAAGGGCGTTCGCTGCCCTACGTGCCAGAAATAGCGGAAGAGTTCGAAAGATCCGACGCGGGAATGGGCACGTCGAAGCGCAGAAAGAGGTTCTGGTTCTTCTAAATTCCGAACGCAGAGAGCAGAATTTCGGCTAACCCAACAGTCCCGCCCTCAATTGAAGAGCTGAAGGATCTCCTCGTACCGCTTGAACGGCGGAATCAAGTACGCGCCTGCTATTCCTTCACTGCGCGCTCCACGAGCCCAATCCAGCATCACCCGCGCCATTGCAAACCCTCTGTCCCGCGCCCGTTCGCCGGCCCTTTCCATCTCGCGCAGAGTCATTTCAGGGATTACAATCCCGGGAACTTCGTTATTGAGCCTGAGCGCCTGCTTATAGCTGGTTAGCGGCCAAAGACCGACAAGAACCGGCACCGGCGACTTGCCGCCTAGCCGCTTGAGGAACTCACTCCAGTGCGACGGGGCAAAAATCGGTTGAGTCATCGCAAAGTGCGCACCCGCTTCGATCTTGGCCTCAAAGCGGCGTAGCTCTTCATCCATGTCCTCCGCCACCGGATTTACCGCAACTCCGATGGTAAACCTTGTTGCTCCACCAAGGTTTTTCCCGGCCCAGTCCATGCCTTGATTCAATCGCGTCAAAACCTTTACCAAACCGATGGAATCTAGCTCGTACACGCCATTCGTTTCGGGGTAGTCGCCCACGGACGGCGGATCGCCAGTGATCGCGAGAACATTTCGCACCCCTCCCACTGCCCACGCACCCAGCAGCATCGCCTGCAAGCCGATGATGTTGGCATCCCGCGTGGTCAAGTGCGGAATTGTCTCGAAACCGTGCGCCTCAAGGGCACCCGCAAGGACGAGCGCGTCCATCCCAACGCGCGCTAGTGTGCCGCTGTTGATGTCGATCGCGTCCACGTCTGCGCAGGACATCACTCGCGAAACCTGCTCTACGATCCGCTCGATGCTGACTCCTTTGGGTGGATCGATTTCGACGGACACTGCGAATTTCTCAGCCTGAATCTTCTTCCACAGCTTGCTGTCCGGCTCGCGTGCCGTGATGCGACGGGCGCGGTCTGACGGATCTAGCACCTCCACCCCAGCGCCGTGCCCGCTCTTGCCCGGCGAAAATTTTCCCGGCTGAAGCTTCTTCACCGCCTCGGCGATGGCGCGAATGTGCTCCGGTGTGGTCCCACAGCAGCCGCCCAGGATCCGTACCCCCAGCGCGGCAGCCTCCTCAGCAAATAATGAAAAGTACTGGGGCGAGGATCGTGGATACACGATGCGATCCCCCACACGCTTCGGGAAACCGGCGTTGGGCATCGCCGCAAGCGGAAGACTTGCGCTCCCCGCAAGCTCCCGCAAAACCGGCAGCAGCGATTGGGGACCAATTGTGCAATTCGCCCCTACTGCCTGAATGTTGCTTCCCTTAAGCGCTTGCCAAGCTTCTTGTGGACGAGTCCCCGCGATTGTCGTTCCTTCTTCGGAGTACGTGAGCTCAGCCACGATCGGCACGCGCGAAAACGAGCGAATCGCGTTAAGCGCTGCTTTTAATTCGTTGATATCGCTGAATGTTTCAAGAAGGAAAAGATCGACGCCACGCTCCTCAAGCGCACCCGCCTGTTCTTTGAAAATTGCGAAAACCTCGTCTTCTGGAAGCTCGCGTACGTGGAGAGCGAGCCCCAGTGGTCCAATCGACCCGGCGATCAGCACCTCATGCTTCGCCGCTTCGCGCGCTTCGCGCGCAAGCTTCACGCCGCGATGGTTCAACTCAGCTACGCGATCCCCGATTCCGAGTTCTCCGAGTTTGTGCCGATTCGCCCCGAAGGTGTTCGTCTCGATAATCTGCGCGCCTGCCTCGATGTAGGCTTGGTGTGCCCGGAAGACTTCTTCCGCGTGCGACGAATTCATTTCCTCCACGCAGCGCTGTCCATCTTCGTAGAGAAGCGATCCCATCGCGCCGTCACCGACAAGCACTGAAGTGCGCAGCCGCTCGCTAAACTCTTCAATTCGCAAAGCTGATAATCTCCTGCCTTCGCTTCGAAATAGCGCTAGTCAAAAAGTATACCATCGGGGCGCTTGAGCACTCTTCGAGCGCCTGATTCATACAACTGGAAACCTGCGCTGCGAAAAGGGAATCACGGCGCGTTTCTCGCGGGCAAATTGAGAGGGACTGCGTCGCCTGCGTAGCAGATCGTCAGCCGCTTATACCTGAGGCTTGACCCGTTCCGTTCCTTTGGGCCAATGAGGCTTGAAATCCGAATCCGGGATGTTCGGGTTTTTCACTACGTGCGTGTATTTCACGATCGAATAGTCGCCCGACCCAGTTTCGTAGAACTGCTGCTGGACCGGCAGCCATGAAGACGGATCGAGCCACAAATCCACTTTCGCGATCTGTTTGCGAACAGCATCCGATTTTGGCGTCAATTCGATCTCCACTGTCTTGCGGTCGTCTATGGCCGGCTCGCCCACGACCGTGACACTGTAGGATCGCTCCAAGCTTTTTCCCTGCGTGCCGAATCCGAGCAGAAGGAACTCGTCCACCATCGCGCGATTCTTTCCCAGATTGTACTCCTCAACGCGTTTCAGTCCCGGGTTGTAAAGGAATAGATTATCGCCCGTTCGGAGAATGGTCCGGGCATCGGGGGCATTCATCTCGAGCAGCATCTTGTCACCCCGCACACGAATAGTTCCAGTCTCCGTCGACTTGTCGTTCACAACAACCGTCACTTTTGTTCGCTCCACATCCGCCGAAAGGCTATGAAAATCCTTCGCGCTGGTGTCCATTTCATGCAGCACGGAACTCACCGTCCAGGCACCATTCTTCTGCCCGCCAGCCAGCTCAAGCCCGCAACAGAGAAAGAGCAAGCTGCAGAGGCCTGCAAATTTGGCCCCAACTTTCATCATTAATTTCCCCGTAAAGAAGGCCGAATCGCCGCAAACCATGACAAAAACAAGGGCGCGATGATACCACACATGTAGCATGCGCCGGCCGACACCCCCGTTACTTCAACCGTGAGCGGCAAACCCTTTGGCGCCACTGCCGTTATCGGCGCACGGTCACGTCGTAGGACTGTATTGAACCGCTCTCGTCTAGCACGGGATTAATTCGCTCGATCTGAAATGTTCTTCCCTTCAGGTCGTCGACATTGGCTCCGAGTATATCGTGTGCTTCGCGCTCGAGCTCGGGAGTGATTTTCGATTTGCGTTTTTCGGGGGGCAGGAGCTTGGCGTCCATTCGATACGTGCGGGCCTGATCGTTTGAATCCTCGTCAAGCAGTTCGACGTTCGGAGTTGTTGAGCCATTAGCTTGCGCCTGATCGTGAAACCACTTTCGCGGCGTTAACAACACGAAACAAAGGATCACCACGACCATTAAATCGTACGGCCAGCTTCCCCGCTCGTACGACCAGAAGATCGTCCGAACTACTCCACGCCAAAGCTTTCGCATTTCAGTGAACCGTCGAGCCGTTCACGACCATGCCATCACGCATGTGCAGAACGCGGTTGCCATAGGCCGCTGCGTCCGGGTTATGCGTGATCATCACGATCGTCTGGCCGAGTTCCTTGTTTAGCTGACGCAGGAGCGAAAGCACGGCGTCGGAGCTCTTCGTGTCCAAATTCCCGGTCGGCTCGTCCGCAAGGACGATCTTAGGTTCGCTGATAATCGCACGCGCCAATGCGACCCGTTGTTGCTCCCCGCCGGAAAGTTCCGACGGCCTGTGGTGCAGCCGCTGCGAAAGCCCTAGCAGATTGGCTACAACTTCGAAACGATGCGGGTCGAAGCCGTTGCCGTGAATGTGTTGCGCAAGCGCAATATTGTGATACGCATCGAGTGTGGGCAGCAGATTGAATCGCTGAAATACGAATCCTACTTTGTGACGCCGCAGCAGCGTTCGCGCGGAATCGCTCATGGTGGTCAGGTCATTCCCGTCAAGCAACACGCGCCCCCGCGTGGCCCGCGCCAGCCCCCCAATCACATGTAGGAGCGTCGACTTCCCGCAACCGGAAGGTCCCATGATCGATAGGAATTCTCCCGGCGACACCTCCACGTCCACGCCGCGCAGAGCGGGCACGTCCACCTTACCCGTGCGGTAAACCTTCCACAGGTTTTCTGTCTTGAGTATCGGCTCCAAAGCCGGCTCCCGTGCGAGCGAGCCTACCTCCGACGATAGATGAAATCTAGTAGCGTCTGCCACTTCTTCTTGCAAACGCCACGAGCTAGAACGGATCGCGTGATTACTTACCGGAAAGCTGGCCAGCGAAATCGAAACCCTGGCGGATCATTGTCCCTATTCGTAAGCGAGGGCCTCGACCGGGTCCTTGCTGCTTGCCAGCCACGCCGGATACGTGGCACCGAAGACACCGCCCAGAACGGCGATAACACCCGCGCGCAGAATCCAGCCCGGAGTGATCAGAATCGGCAGCGACGGCCAGATCTTGTGCATGATGCCGCGCGTAAAAAAACTGAGGCCGATTCCACAAAAGAGACCGAGAATGCACAATAGGCTCGTCTCGCTGAGGATCACCTGCACGATGTATCCCTTTGACGCGCCGAGCGCCTTTAGCACGCCAACTTCACGAGTTCGCTCGATCACCGTGGTGTACATCGAGAGAAATGTGACGAGGAATCCTACGATCACCGCGATTCCTATCATCACGTTTATAAACGTCCCAAGGAATGGCACGTTCGAGGATGTCATCAGTTCCATCAACTGTTTCGGAAGACGTACCTCGTAGTTCGGCAGAAGTTGCTTCACCTCATCTTGCACCGCGGCGGCGTGGCTCGCGCGATCGCACTTGATGAAAAAGACAGACGCCTTGTCGTGAGCACCCATCATGTCCTGGAGAGTCGAAAGAAACACGAACAGGCGCGCCGACTTCCCGTGCTCGACGATTCCCACCACATGAAAGTCGTGCCCAAGCACATGCAGCGTTTCGCCGACCCTCACTTTCTTCCCGTGCGCGTAAATATCGTCCACCAGTATGTCGTCCGGATCGCGCAAACCGTGTCCCGAATAGAATGTGAATCCGCTGGAAACCGCGGCGAAACTCTCCGGCTGGATGCCGAAGACGTTTTCAAGCGCGCTCACGGAATTGAAGCCGATCAGCACCGGCGCCACGGCCTGCACGTACTGCAAATTTTCGAGCTTGCCCGCGATAGCGATCGGCATCGGTGCACCGCTCAACGAAAGAAAAACGGAAGAGGAAGGCGGCTGGACCATCACGTCCGCGCCCACACCCTCGGTCCTCCGCGCATAGTCCTGCAGTAAGCCGCTCGTGAGGCCGACGACGAGTATTACCAGCGTCACCTCTACAGCAACGCCAATTACCGTGATCAGTGTGCGCACCGGGCGATGCAGCACATTCTGCGAAATCATGTACCCGATCAATTTCGTTGCTCCTGTGGCACTGGCTGCTTCGGCTGCGCCAGGTCTCCTTGGGCGCCAACATCAACCAGCTCCGTTCCTGCCGGTTGCTGCAACACGAATCGTTCCCCGGGTATAGGCTCATTCACGGTCAGCTTGTTGATGCCCAGCCGCAGCACGTAGTCCTCGCCAGGCCGGGTCAGCGCAATCTGTCGTGGGAATCGAGTCCCGCCAAAACTGTCCCACTGGCTGTACCGAACGTCCGCGTTCACGGAACCGGTAGGGTCATAGACTTGCAGCCTTGCAATACTCAAATCCGATCGATCGAACCAAATCTTCCGTGCAATCCGCCAATCGCTCGAAGAACCACTGGCGCCGTTTGCGCCCGCATCAGCGGAACCACGTACCACCGTCAGCACATAGTATCGCGCTTCCGTTTCATCATCCGCTTCAAACAACACCGGAGTATCGTCCGGGATTACTGCCCAAAAAATCGCCTCAATCAGGTGCTGCGGCCTCAGATTCTCGATCGGCTTGGGCGACTGCCGCTGCAGATCCGCCGGACCCACTACAAACTGATTTTTCGACGGAATGAAAATGTGAAAGGTCTCACCGTCGCTCACCATATCGAAGATATTGGTTCCAACAATCGGGGCCTGCCCGATAACACGGATATCCGCGGGCTTCTGAGCAAGAAGGAAGCCATTCACCTCGTGATACTGCTTGATCACGCCTGAGTATGCCGTTCCTGCGGTCAGCTTTATTGAAACCGATGCGTTGACTCCCCGAATTGCATTCGCTTGTTCGTTGTACGCCGCGACCAGCTGCTGCTTCGTTGCGGTTTGGACCTGCATCGGAGCCGCAGCCGGTTTCCTCGCGCTTTTCTGCGTCGAGGCACAACCGGCAGACAAACACGCCACCAGTGCCAGAAAAGCCTTCCAGGCGGGCGCACCAGCGCTCAGTTTCTGTCGTGGCGTCAACACAAACATAGCAATTTAGCAGCCCCATCCATCAGGGTCAACGAACACCCGGGGTAAGAGATAGACACCCCTGAAACTGACACACCCCCTGGCAGGCAAATACACGCCTCGGACGCAAGCGGCGCGCGCGGGATCGCGAGTGTCAAGATTGATAGTGCGCGCGTAGACTTTTTGCGGGAAGCGAATACTTGCAGGGGTGATTTCGTGCAGAGTTCCGCTTCAACTCTAAGCTCTTTGTTTGCAGCGCTCAACACACCGTCCGAATGTGACTCCCGCGATCAGCAAATTTGAAATTCTTCGCGTGAGAATTTTTGCGAGATCTTGCGAGATTTGCACGAGATTCAAATGCCAAGAGTAGGATCTGAAGATTCTCCGCACCCTTAGTTTGGAACCGCACAATCCCTGTTGTGGGTATTTAGTACTAATTTCCACAGGTTTTCTTTTCCTTTGAGCTGTTTTCTATGGACAAGTCTAGGCGAAGGTACTTACAAGGGGACCAATTCCCATTCTGTTACCAGGAGTGCCCTCATGAAGAGAATCTGCGGCCTGGGCCTCGCTGTTCTATTCTTCGCAGTGCAAGTTGCTTTACCACAAACCACCACAACAACACCAACGAGTGATCCGCAAGCCATCGCTCTAGCTACGCAAGCACTTACGGCTCTGACTGGCAGCGTCCAGGTAAGTGACGTCACACTCACAGGCGCCGCGACCCGCATCGCTGGCTCTGATATTGAAACGGGCACCATCACCCTGGAAGCGCTCGGCACTGGCAACAGCAGCTTGAGTTTAGTGACTTCGGCGGGCACGCGGTCCGAGACCCGTAGCACAGCCAACGGATTTCCACAGGGCTGTTGGGTCGGTATCGATGGGACCGCTCACGCGATGGCCAACCACAATTGCGTAACGGATGCCGTATGGTTCTTCCCAGCCCTGACGGTGCTGTCTCAAGCCGCAAGCACGAACGTGCTCGCTAAGTATGTAGGTCTAGAAACGAGGAACGGCGGGTCTGTCCAGCACATTCGCCTCCAAACGCAAATTCCAAGTCCGCTGCTCGCGACGTTGAGTACTGAAGATATTTACCTCGACTCGACCTCGTCCCTGCCGGTCGCGATCATATTCACCACGCATCCCGATGCGAACGCACTCGCAAACATCCCAGTCGAAATCGACTTCTCGAATTATCAGACAGTTAGCGGAGTCTCAGTTCCTTTCAGTATTCAAAAGCTTCTGAACGGCAGCCTGTTCCTCGATATCACTATTCAGTCCGCCACGTTCAATTCAGGCCTTTCACCGTCCGCGTTCGCCGCACCGTGCGTTCAAGCTCAATAGGAGCCTGCCATGAGAATCCGCGCTGCCTTGCTCTCTTGCATCGTTTTCGTACTGCTATCCGCTGCGACATCCCGCGCGCAAGTCGCCACGGGATTCCCACCTTTCGGCAGCTTCAAGGGCGCGCCCGACGCCGTCGACCTCGCTAACCTCAATGTTCATTGGAGTATTCCGGTGTTCACCAAGGCAGGGCGTGGGCTGCCTTTTGTCTACGCACTAGCCTACGACTCATCCATTTGGTCGCCAGTCTTTAACGGTTCGAGCACGGTTTGGTCGCCCACTCCCAACTGGGGCTGGGAGGCACCACTGTTTGGCTCGCTTGCGTCCACCGTGACCACCGCTCAGAAAGGCTGCGGAAAATGCATTGGAGACAGCTGCCCAGGCACCATAACAACCACAACATGGAGTGACTACATCTACGTAGACCCGGCTGGCACACAGCATAGCTTTGGATCTGCACCTTCGGTTAAAGATGTCTACGATAGTTGCACCAATAGCCATACCATCGCCGGCAGTTACACCGGCACTTCGTCCGACGGGCTCTATTACGTGAATATCGGCACGCCCGGCAGCGACCCGAGCGCACAGCTTGTGACAAACGTCGACGGAACGGTCATGGACCTGCAAGGCCTCACGCTAACCGACCGCAATGGTAACCGGATCTCGTCCGCGAGTGGCGCCTTAACCGACACACTGAACCAGACGGCTTTGACGGTTTCCTCACCCATTCCGCCATCGCCCACGACCTACACCTACACGGCTCCATCGGGCGGAAGTGCAACCTATCAAGTAAATTACACGAAATATACTGTCGCCACGAATTTCGGCGTTTCCGGGGTCGGTGAATATGGCAAAAACGCCATTGCGCTCGTCAGCAGCATCTCGTTGCCTGACGGCACGCAGTATACGTTCACGTACGAAGCCACGCCTTCGACACCTTCTTCCGGGGCATGCACGCCTCTCGCGAACACCTATTCCGCGAATTGCGTCACTGGTCGTATCGCGTCTGTGCAGGTGCCTGTTGGTGGAACGATTTCGTACTCTTATAGCGGCGGAAACAATGGCATCCTCAGCGACGGCACTACCGCTACTCTGACCCGAACTACCCCTGACGGAACCTGGACCTACGCGCACTCAGAAAGCGGCACCGCCTGGACGACTCTGGTCACAGATCCTCAGAGCAACCAGACAAACATCAACTTTCAAACCACCTATGAGACAGAGCGGCAGGTCTATCAAGGCTCCACAACAAGTGGAACTCTTCTCAAAACCGTCTACACCTGCTACAACGGCAGCGCGGTCCCCTGTAATTCGACTTCCGTAGGATCGGCGATAACGCAGAAGTCTGTCACTGTGAGCTGGCCGAACGGATCTGGGACTCTGCAGTCGGAAACCGTCACCTCGTACAACGGTAATGAGCTAGTCACAGAAGTCGATGAGCACGCCTACGGAAGTGGAGCGCCGGGATCGCTAGTTCGCAAGACTCTGACGAGCTACGCCAGTTTAAGCAACAATATTCTAGACAAACCAGCGTCAATCACCATCGAAGACAGCTCTAGCAACATCCATGCACAAACCAACTACAGTTACGATCAAACAGGTGTGGCGGCTTCTGGGTCACCACAGCTAGTTTCGGTATCCGGTTCTCGTGGAAACGCCACAACAATTCAGTACCTCGTTACAGGTTCGACCTACCTGAGCAAGACATACACCTACTATGATAACGGCAACGTGAACGTCGCCACGGATGCGAATGGTGGAACCACGACGCCGAGCTACAGTGGCTCTACGTCCTGCGGGTATTCCTTTCCCACTTCCGTCGCTGAGGCAGTCGGCACTCTGTCGAAATCGATGACGTGGAACTGCGTAGGCGGTGTTCTGACCTCCGTCACCGACGAAAACGGAAAAACCGTCTCCTACAACTACACAGACACAGAGTTCTGGCGAATGAATTCATTGACGGACCAGCTTTCGAACACTACGAACTACACTTACAATCATGCAACATCGACCGCGAACGGATCTATCGAAAGCTCGCTCCTCTTCAATGGTAGCAACTCAGCGGTGAACATGCTCGCAACACTGGACGGCCTCGGTCGCACACATGTTTCACAGAAAGAGGAAACACCCACCGGCTCAACGTGGGACTCCGTCGAGAATGACTACGACAGCCTCGGCAGACCCGACCGCACGACGCTACCCTACACTGGGAACGCTGGCGCTACTAATTCGAGCGAACCAGCTACTCATACCACCTATGACGCACTGAGCCGCACATACCAAGTCACCGATAATGAAACGACGCAGTTGAATCTTCAATTCACCTACAGTCAGAACGATACCTATCGCTCCCTTGGGCCAGCACCGACAGGAGAAAACGCGAAACGAAAACAGTATGAATACGACGCTCTCGGGAGAATGACTTCGGTGTGCGAAATTACTGCCGGAACGACGGCTTGGCCCGGCGGCACCTGCAATCAGACCAATAATCAGACCGGTTACTGGACCGAGTACACGTACGACTTGTTGAACGACTTGACAGGCGTCACCCAGAACGCCCAATCATCCACCACGCAAACGCGGACCTACACGTACGATGACCTTGGCCGCATGCTCTCGGAGATCAACCCTGAATCGGGATCAACGGCAACGCAGTACACGTACGACACAGATTCGACGTGCGGCACATCTACTGGCGACCTCGTCAAGAAAATCGATCAGGTGGGCAACGTCATCTGCTACGCCTACGACAAGCTGCATCGCCTGACGAGCGTCACCTACCCGAGCGGCTCCTATTCATCCGTCACGCCCAGCAGATATTTGGTGTACGACTCCGCTACCGTCCACAGCGTCGCGATGGCCAATGTGGCCGGTCGTCTCGCCGAAGCATATACTTGCACTGGTTCGTGCACTTCCAAACTGACGGACGTTGGAATCAGCTATACCGCCCGAGGCGAAGTCAGTGACGTTTACGAATCCACTCCGAATTCCGGTGGCTACTACCACGTCACGCAGAGCTATTGGGCCAATGGTGCGCCAAACGTCCTCAGCAACCTCATCGGCCTGCCGACAATTACCTACAGTGTCGATGCCGAGGGTCGCGTTACGTCAGCCACTGCGGCATCCGGTCAAAATCCCCTTTCCAGCACAACCTACAATACGGCCAGCCTGCCCACGGCTGTGAACTTCGGTTCCTCTGATAGCGATTCATTCAGCTACGACCCCAATACCGATAGAATGACCGGTTATACATTCACAGTGAACAGCCAATCTGTGACTGGCACTCTAACCTGGAATTCGATTGGAACGTTGGAGAAGCTGGTCATCAGCGACCCCTTCAACAGCAACAACGCTCAAACCTGCACTTACACACACGACGATCTCACGCGTATCGCCAGCGACGGTTGCGGCTCGAACTGGTCGCAAACCTTCGCCTACGACCCGTTTGGAAACATCAGCAAGAGCGGAACCCAATCATTTCTACCGACCTATAGTTCGAGTACGAACCACATGACCGCCATCGGCTCCAATACGCCGACCTACGATTCCAACGGCAACGTGATGAACGACTATCTCAACACGTACGCCTGGGACTCAAACGCGCGGCCAGTCACCGTAAACGGCGTCGGTTTAACTTACGACGCGCTTGGACGCATGGTCGAGCAGGATAAGAGTGGAACGTACAGCCAGATTGTTTATAGTCCACTCGGAGCTAAGCTTGCCATCATGAACGGCCAGACGCTCACCAAGGCGTTCGTACCACTCACGGGCGGCACGGCGGCGGTGTACAACTCCAGCGGATTGGCGTTTTACCGGCACTCAGATTGGCTCGGGAGTTCGCGCCTTGCTTCCACTCCTTCGCGTTCTGTCTATTATGACGGTGCCTACGGTCCCTTCGGCGAACAGTACGCCAACTCTGGCACAACAGACCTTTCGTTCACCGGGATGAACCAGGACACTTCATCAAACGTCTACGACTTCGCAGCCCGCGAGTATGGCATTCAGGGACGCTGGCCCTCCCCCGACCCGTCCGGCCTCCGTTCTGTTCACCTTAGTGATCCTCAAACTCTGAACCGCTATGCCTATGTCCGAAACAGTCCACTTCACCTTATCGACGCCACGGGACTCGATCCCTGCGACGCCGCCAGGCCTAGGCGCGCGGGACCACGGCGAGCCGCGAGACTGCGAACGCGCCCAGTTGCTGCCGACGAGGAAGATGACACTGGAGACGGAGGAGTGGACGACGGAGACTGTGGTGGTCAGGGCGGCGGAGGCAGCGACGACAGCGACGCCGGTGCGGGTGACCCCAATCAAGACGGCGGCACTTCAGTCGCTGATCTGTGCCCAGACCCAAGCAGCTGCAACACCAGCTCCCCAATCTTCAATCAAATTGTCATCAATATTGCAGTGGGATTTTGCGCCGACGCAGACTCTTGCGCTTCCAGTGTAGGCTCCGGTGTACTCAATTCAGACGCCACGCAAATCTTCGGCATGCTCAGCAACACGGATACAAACATACTCCAACTGGGAGGATACATGGCCGGAGCTGACGCCCTCACAGCAGGGGGCGTGCTTGCCTGGGGACCTCTCACACAATTTCTCGCCAACGTCGCGGGTCAGGCCCAAGCCGTCGCGACGGGGTTTACTGTTGGCGTGAATACCTATCTCCTCCTGGCGCCTGGGTCTATGGACTTCGTTAACGGCTTTTTGTGGTACCACGATGCGTATCCGTTTCCTCCCAACGGCGCAGCCGGCTTGGCAGGTGCCGGTGTTGCGGCGCTGCTAGACAACAGCGCAGAACTCATTGCCGTGGGTCAACAGATTTATAATTGGCTGCAGCAGTGAAGGCTCAGCGCAAATTTTCGGGCGTTGAAGGAGAGGTGGTGGCGCGTTGGCTCAATTGTTGGTGCTTTTGATGTATCCAGCCGTTATCCTGCTCGTAGTCCAACCACGGGCTTTCCGCATAGTCCGTAGTCACGGCGGTCAACTCTTCCGTCCGCGTGTTTCGCGGGAAGTTCTAGCAGACGAACTCGAACAGAGTGGTCGCTGGCTACTCATAGCAAAATTTGGTCTAGCAGGTGCCCTTCTCCTCCTCTGGATCAAGATATATCGGTTCCCTCTTATAACACTAGGCGTCTCCGAAAAAGTGATCCTAATCGGGCTTAAAGCAGGTTTTCTTTCAGCCGGATTACTGACGTGCGGAAAACTCTTGTTTCAAATCCTCATTCGTCGTGTGCCGTTCGTTCACCTGGACTCTGCAAAGCATTCACAGTCTCGAGGGTCAATTCTCTTATGGATTGCCACCTTTGTGCTCGCGGGCCTGTTCGAAGAACCCTGGCGCGCTGTCTCGCTCACGACTTGCATAGATGCTGGTTGGGGACAAATCCTAGCAGTGAGCGCGACCGCTGCAGCCTTTGTCTTTGCCCAGACATCAGGAATTCCGAGCAGAGTTTCCACAGCCAATTACGAGGGCACATGGGAATTCATAGTCGGACTGTTCCTAGCCATACTCTTTCTGAAGTTCGGGACAATTGTGGTTCCGTTTGTTGCGTCTTTGATTTACAACATTGTGAATCTGCTTTTCATCCGTAAAGATTTTGACGGTACGCGTCGGTCCGATTAGATGAGGTTGTCGGCTCCTTTCTTCATAAACTCGGTTGCGCTAACGCCAAGGCGCGGGCAAGTACACCGGGTTCACGAGTGAGACGAAACGCCAACAAGTTCTGCCAGCACCTTCCAGTGCCGTGGATGCGGTACGCGCCGACCACCCCGAACGTCAGCTGCGTATCCAAGCGTTATCCCAAGAGTCGAAGACAAGGCCGAGAGCGTTAACTGTTTCAGACGAGGCTTGATCTCGCAACAGTACATATCCTTATCGAGCCAATCTGGCAGGTCCGAGGGTTTCCAGCTTCCTCTCCTCGCCCACTGCCGACGCTGTGTCTCCGCCCGGCGTTTCTCTGCTTGCTCACTGTGGGCCGCGATGCGTCCCTGTTCAGCTGCTTTAATCAAATCCGCCGTATTCAGGGCATCTGCGCAAGGTCGGCAGCGCATTTGACCTCGACCAACAGACGCCCCACAGGTTTTGCAGAAACTCTCGGGACGCGGCAGCGCTGGAGGGGATGCGGGTTGGCCACCGGACACTTCGCGTCGATGAAGTTGAGTCAGCCTCGTTGCAAGAGCATGCTTGCGAGGACTCTTCGGCACAGTTGACCAGAGAATCTGCGTAACCCGCTCTGCAACTGGTGCAACCAAGCCAGCCCACGTCGCTGCAGTTTCCGAGAGTTGAACTGCGAACGATCCCATTAAGCGACAGTTGCCGTCACGTTCCTCAAAGAACCATTCACGCTTGAGTGTTTCGCGGCTGATCCATCGCAAGACATACGCATCTACTTCTGGGCGGATTGGTTCCATTACATCGCACGCAAGGCTGTCGCGCGTTTGGGAATCGACATGCAACATTCCAAGTCCCGGATCAAGCCCGAGCGCAGCGGTCGCAAGGCGTGCTTCCGATTCGAGAACGGCATATAGATAGTTGAGAATTGCGTTCGGAGGATTCGTTGCAAGTCGGGGTGATCCAGTAAGGGGCGAAACGCGAGCACCAAAAGTTCGCCAGTGATCGGGAGTGCGCCGAAGTTCTCGCGTTGGAAAACTTATTGCAACCGACTTCCAGGCACTCCAATACACAAGCGCCGCACGCGATTCAAGGAAACGAATCACTTCACTCGTCTGAGCGTTTGCAATTGCACAGCGAATTTGAGCAATCGCTCGCGCCGCTGCCTCGTCGTGCAAGCAATCGCGCGCAACTCTTGCTTGTGCGGCTGTTTTCTCGTCGATCAAATATCGCGTGATTTCTAGCGCAGTTCCATTTTGATGTGCGAGAACCTGCGCGCGCCTCAACCTGGCATCGGAAGGACGAACAGGTCCCGTCGTTACAAGTACCGACCCATCGCGGTCGAGCATGATGAAAGCAGAGTCCTGGTCGGCGAGCCAACGAAGCGCCGACAAAGAAACTGTTCCCTCATTTCCGATAACAACGACACGGCGAATGCCGTGCGCAACGCGAGGAAATTGCTTTTTTTCACGCGCTCCGATGCCATCTTCCAGAACCAAGTGACCGCGCTCGACGCACACACGGATGCCGTAGCCGAAGAGGGTTATGACTCCGCGAGACGGATGCAAAGCACGTGGATTCTATCACTTACGCCACATCCGAGGAAGTGTGATCGTTCAAATCGTCGGGCTCAGATAGAGCTTTGTCGAGCTTCAGAATCGTCGATTTGCGAAGCCTTTTTCCCTCTCTCGCCGCTTGCACCGTAGTCGTGCTAAGCCCCGTTTTGCGAGCTAACGCGCGAACCGACATGGTTCGACTCTTATTTGGTACGAGCGGATCAGAAACCATTTGTGCAGTTTCATTCGGGCGATAAACGGGAAGCAACGGGAAAAGCAAACTGATATCTTCGCCCTGTTCCCACTGACGATCTGTTTCTTTACCGTGAGTGACAATTCCAGTGCATTCGATCTGCGTTCGCTTAAGCAGACCGCGCGTATGGAAATCGCACGGGCTTCCGTCGGGAGCGCGGCTCTTATTTTCGCGGTGAATACAAAACTCCTCGGCAATATCCCCAAAAGTATCGACAGGAACAGGCAGCTTCGAATAAATCTTGCCGTCGTGTATATTCACCCATTCCTGCCGACGCAATTTCTCGGGATCGTTCGTGAACGGAGTTATCAACGTCATCGGCTTTTCTAGAGCAGCCAGCAAGAACCGATTCAAAATCGGACAGAGCACGAAATTGTATGGTTTCGTTCGTTTCGAAAATGGAATTCGCCTTTGAAGACGCAACAGCGGTTTTAGAACCTGTGGCGTTGTTACTGTTAGGCGCATCATCGCTGGTTCGTCAAACCACGAAGGTATTTTCGCCGGTAGGAATTCCGCTTCATGCAAGATGTATTCCCACAATTCAACCACCCAATCTGGTGCATCTGCCTGTTCGTTAAATTCTGATTTTGGCGGATACAAATAGCCCAAACCGTGCTCGCTGGCCTTTTCGATTTTCACGCCGTCAATTTTGCGCGAGTACAAAACATATCGCTTCGTGCTTATGGCGTATCCGTTGAGACCAGGTTGCATTCTCTCGATTTTGAGAATGTGCGGAACCAGCTTTCTGTCGTATGGATTCAACGTGTCGAACTTCTTCACGATTCTGCGGACATCATCAAAGGACAGCGCCTTAACAGCTTCTTTTCCGTCTTTTGAACGTAGCGGACCGCCGACGCACGGAGCTATTGCGCGTTTTTCTTTGGCTACAATTCCCATACTGTCGGTGTCGGCAAACAGATAAGTCCCGCCTGCATCCGCCACAGTTCTTTCGAGCATTGCTAAAAGCAACCGACCGCCGCCGGTGACGAGTGCTCCGATTGGGGGAAAATGCCATAATCCTTTAGGTTCTACGATCTCCGCAGAGCAAGTAAATTGATCTTCACCGGAGAAGACTTGCACCTTATTTTCGCGAGTTGCGCGTATGGGATTCACTTCCACAAACAAGCCGTACGACGTTGCATTAGCTAGAATCTTCAATGCATACGCAAGCGCATCCATTTTCTTTCGCTTCGCAAGCCCGCGAGCTTCGATGACCGCTTTGAAGAAATCCATTTCTCTTGGATCGATGTAGGTTTCGCCACGAAACGCAATTGGCGTCAATCCTTCTTGCTTTCCACCGGGTGCTAGACGGAACGCATGGACGATTTCAGGCACTTTACCCGTATGAAGCATCGACGCCACTACGTCTGGACCTGTAAACCAGATTGGTTTTTCTGAAGTCAGATGATTCAGGCCGATGTTGTAGACCTCGGGAGTGTAGGTTGTGCGCACAGGCAAAACATCGCCGCGCGGACGCACGAGCGCAAACCAATTCAGTTGTTTCCAAAACTCCGGCCTAAAAGTATCGGCGAGTGTTGTGCGTTCAAGCAGCTCCCGAATACTGTACGTTGCGGGATCGATCCACAGCGTCGCTGCAGTCAGAACGTCCCATAGGCCGAGCAGCGTGTTGACAGTGGGATATTGCGAAGTGAAGTCCACGAGAGCAACAGGAACGCTCGTGCGTCGTATGCGACACTCGGCGCGACCGCCAAAGTACGCTTGCATTGCGATTCCGAGGAAATAAGGCGGCAAACGGAATTTTCTCGATGGTGGAACGACTCCCATCGACGAAAGATAGGATTTTCCGATAGACGCCGACGACATCGCGCGTTCTGGCAGAAGGTCAATCGGATGCGAAATAAACTCAGCCAGTTCTGCGTTCAATAGCGCAACCGATGCACGCACGTCCTGGCGACAGTAGTCGATCTCTTCGCTCGTAACGCGACCGGAAGGAGTGTGATCGAGCTTTCCGGGAACGTGGAACGCTTTGCAAGCGCCGTCCAGACTATACGATTCATTTCGCAACGCCCACGCCAGAGTGCGTAGATCGAGAAAGCGTCCCTGCTTGCGTCGCCCTTCTCTTCGCCCCGCAAAGGTTATGAACGCTGCTTTGCTGTCCTTAGGAGTGATGATGATCCGTGAACGAAACCGATTTTCCAAAAGACGGCCAGTCTTCGCGTCTTTGTACTGTGACATGATGAGTGACCAAGCTGTGTTCCTTCGCGCCTTGCGAGCGCCTACGGCAAGCCTGGTTAAATCAAAGGGTAAATTAAAGCCGCAGACGAGTGCATCGGCGTCGTACGCTAGTTTGTAGAAGACTTTCTCGATGAACTTGCTTCGACTCAGGACGAGAATCTTGGAACCACCCTCGGCGACTGACTTGTGAGACTGCGCGTATTCTCGAATGGCGAGCCGCTCGCCTGCACTTGCCTCGTCTGCGAAAACGAGACCTTCCTCGACGCAGATGTATGTGTTATCCACTCCCCTGCAACAGATTTGATAACTGCATAAAATGAGCGCTTGGCTGGTATCCAGGCGCGTTTCGCAGTCGAAGACCAGCGCGTACTGTGGACGCCTTTCGGGATTATTGCGGTTAGCAATCCAGCGTCGATTGTCATGTCCAATTACAGTGTGGGCCCGAAGGTAGATCGGCATTGATTCAGTCATTTGTGTTCCTCCAAAAGAAGTTCTGCAAATCTCTTCATGGACTCGACTTCCTTCTCAAGAAAAGCAGCCCGTGCGAGCAGGGCATATGCGACTCGTTTACGTGGGTCGCGCTCGCGCACCATTGGAATCCCTGATCGCCGAAGATCCTCGGTAATTTCGGCATGACAGTTGCGGCACAACACGACCGTTAATTCCGAATCGCGCTTTCGGCCAAACACGTGATGGGCTTCTAGCAAAGTTCGCGAGACACGGATGAGCGCAGAGGGATTGCGGTACCCGCACAAGGCACACGCGCAATCAGGACCGAGACGGTCAAGTCTTCGTCGGTGCCTGGCAGCCGTGCGCGCGGGATCAACGTCCACGCGTCACTCCCGCATAGAGTTGGTCTAGGCGGAGAAGTCCGGCACCGGCGAGTTGCTTAAGTTTGGCGACATTGGTGATGAATCGATAGCCAGCAACTTTCTTTCCGCGAAATTCGGCAAGGCCGGACGGGTCATTCTTGTAGATGAGATTGCGTACGGCATTCGAGTACCGTGCGATTTTCGATGCAGATCGGAAAGTTCCGACCGTCAGAAGTCCCATTCCCTTGTTACGAGGAACGTTCAACGCGCGACGGATGCGGTCGGAGGGTTTTGGCCAGTATTTGCCAGCATGTTTTTCAACAGCCGATGGCGCGTAACGACGGATCGTGCTGACGCGGGTCCCCTCGATCTTGGCAGCGTGGCGAAGATCGATCCCTTCGCGACGAGAAAGAGAAACTGCCGCAAGCGCTTTTTCGAGGATCTGGGCCTCGCGTTTACTGCGGACTGTAAAAGGTCGGACGTGGCGCTTTCGATGTTCCCTTCTTTGCTTCCCGCGCTTTCGGGTGTGGCCTCTTGGTCTCATCGTCTGCGACGCTAGCGCGGGAGGTCGGTTCTGTCGATATGCAGTAAAGCGCTTTCTTTATTGCAATACAGAAAAACGAGGCGGGATTCGCGAACTGCAGATTATCTATGGGTTTTTCTGCACTACAGACAATCTAAACATTTTTCTCTTCGTCGTCGGTGTTAGCATCGGAGGGCAGCGAGATACCGGCGCGCTCAGCGTGTGTAATGACACCCTGGTGGATGCGCCTCCACACGAGGAGCTTCTCGGCGCGGTCCAATGAATCGTAATCGCGACCGCCAAACTCGTCGCGCAACTCTTGGCGCTCTGCGACCGCTTGTCTCGCTATCTCGGTATATGTTTTTCCGGACATTCTCAGTTCGCACTCTCTTGAATAGTCTTTCGTGGGCCTACCCCGCTTTCCTTCAACTGTGATTCCCAAGCGTTCCGCCAGAGTCACCAGAGCATTTGGAGAAATTCTTTTCGCCACTACGGCAAGGCGGACGAGATCAATGATCCCTCTTGGAACTTGTAGCAGACCATCGAGCTTTCCGATTTCAGTTTCGGCGAGAGAATCAGAAGCACGCTCCATGACGAGACCAGCTAGCTTCATCACTTCGCGCACATTCTCTAATTCGACTCGCGAGAGGCTTGACGCAAGCGCGTTAGTGAGGAATTCCTCTAATCCTTCACGATGGCCTCCGAAGGTGCGCTGTAAATCACGCATGTAGGTGATGCCTTCAACTATGGTCAACAAACGCACTTCGACGGCTCTTGGATTCTTTTGGTAATACGTTCCGAACGAATTCTCGGCTTCGCGCACAACCAGTTGCGCCAAGTCAATGTTCTCTTCCGATATGGATCGTGCGGCGTTCTTGGCGACGTCAGCGATTTCGGTAATATCGTCCTCCGAAAGACGACGTTCCAGCAGTTCGGGTATTCGCAACCAACGCTCCGTCAATTCCAGTGCGCGTCCGAACTCATACTTATCCGCTCCGTATGTTTGCAGATCCCCTAGACACTGCTCATAGATTGCCGATGCGCGCATGCGGAGCGGCTCGCTTAGCCTATGAACCCGCTCCGTCATTTGCCTTCGTGAAACGAAGTACAGCTTGATCTCGCCGGTTGTGGTTAGTTTGGTCAAGTAAGCCTTGTGCTTCGAATTCGCAAGATCGAAGGGAAAGTAGGAGTAACGCGGTAATGGTCGGACGAGGGAAATATCAAACGCAAGAAGAGCTAGCGGACCTTCTTTCGTGTTCACGCGGCCTAGACATGCAAAGATTGCTGCCTTGAGTGCTTCGTCGCGCGTTCTCTCACGCCAGTCGATATGGAAGACACCCGCATCTACTTTGAATGCGCAGCCAAAACGATCAAAGTCCCGCTTCTCGGCCTCAGTGAAGGGGAATTGTTTCCAGTCAACACGCTTCTTCGGCATCGGAATCAAGAACGGTACAACAGAATACAAGCTTCGCCCAAACACGATTCGATATTTACTTGTGCCTTTAGAGTTCCTCAGCTATGTTTGCGCGTTCCGTTACTTACCTCTCAGGAAATTTAGACCCTGTTTGAATGAGGTTCTTGTGGCGTTGAAGACTGCGTTTCTTCGGGTCCTGGACGATGCTTTGGAGCGGCGGACTGGACAGCTTCGAAGATTGGTCGTTTCTCCGAACCAGGGTGCGCCGAAAAAATATACGAGAACGGTACGCGACAGACTGAAACGAAGAATACTTTTCGCCGCGAGCGCTGTTCTCGTCAACGAACACGCCGAAGAGGAATTTGCGACACTAATAGTAAAGAGACGCCTTCGATTTATTAAAGGGTTCGGAATCACAGACAGGTTCGACAGAATTTATGGATGGGCACAGCGGAAGTTTGACGGACCGATCGTTTACGCTTTTTGGCATCGCAAGAAGTGCCTCTACGTCGGCAAAGGTAAGAGTTATCGCCGTCTGAAGCACTACGAAAAATCCGTTTAACCTCTGGCACGGAACGGCTTTGGAGGTTTGGCAGATAAGGACCAAATCTCAGCTACCGCGAGCCGAATGTCTTGCAATTCATATGTTCAAACCAAGGGACAATAAGCAAAAGAAAGCTGCAAAGGTAAAGTGGGGCAAAGTCTGTCCGATATGCAAGCGGCACGACGAGATCGCATCAGCAACTAGCTCCCTTCTGCGTTTATAAGCCTCGCTCTATGAAACGGCTTTTACTCATCGGCAAAAAGCTTCCACGGCTGGATTCAATTGACTGGCCTAGCTGCCTCACATACAACATCGTCGATTACCAAGGACTAGTGTTCGACTGCCGGGAAATGAGGAATTTTGCAGACGAAGACGCTCTATCGAACGCTCTGACCGGTTACAGGCAGGCTGGCCATCCGATATTTGTAATCCTTCCCACATCGGAGAGACGAAACTTACGCTTCTTCCCCTTTCCGATTGTGCTGAACGTCATGAAAGCCCCTGGCAAAACGCTCAACATCCACAACCCAACACAACCTTTTGTTGATTACTACGAGTGCTTGCAAGGACACGAAATCATATTCGACGTAAATTCCAGGCAACTGGGTATAGAGCCGCCTAAAACAAAGCCGACGATTGTGGATAACCTGAATCGTTTGGTCTGTGCACTCATCCCCGAAATGAATGTTTATCTTTTCCATCCGCCATACCGAAACCGCGAGGCACAAGCATTCAAAATCCTGGTGGATTTCTTTGGGCCTGAGTTCGCAGAGCCAGAACCAGAGCCCGTACCCGAATGGGCGTCTTTGCTCGTGTCAGCGATGCCAGGGATTAAGGAAATCGAAAACAAGACGGCAGATATCGCACAAAGGATCGACGATCTGGAAAAAGAGGCGGACGCTCTCGATACGCAAAAAACAGGAAATACAAAAGTGGGCAAGTATGTCTGCAATTGCTCCCACGCCCGCGGGCATCGCGGTGGATCAAATTCGCGCGTACGACGCATCGACGCGCCTTCGAATTGACAGTCGTGTGTCAAGGGTCGTCGGGTCACTTACGTTTTTTCAAGTTGCGGCCGAGAGGCCAATTCCACCGGGCGCGCGGTGGAGATACTGGTTCGAAATCACCTGGCCGCGAGGTTTCCCTGATCTTTTCAACCGCGAAAACTATACATATAAGGGCGAAGAGAATGTCGAGGAACTTATACTGAAATTTGACCATGCCTCCCGGATCTGATGTAGTCGAAGGGGCTCTGTTGCAGAAAGGAACTTTGAAAGCCGAGCGCCTACATTGGCTCAAGCTGCATGGTTGCAATGCACTTATAGTATGGAAAAACGAGGTTCCAGTTGGAGACGCTTGAAATGGTTTTTCATTTGAAACGTCACTAGCGCCGAGGTTTTGCTTTCGGCCTAGACGCACAGCCGAATCACTTGGTTGTCTTATGTTTGACTGGACGATTGGTTTTGTGCAAAAGCTATCCGCGCAAAGAAATGAATTTCGTAAGTCCCCAGCTGTGGAATTTTGAATTCGCCACAAATCTTCTCTTCAAATTTGTTTTTCCCGGGCTCACGTTTTGATGTGCCCACAGCGCATTGCAAACAAATGGGTTAGCTTTGCGGAAACCGACGGCGATGCCATGCGGCGACGAAACACGTCAGAAAATCTACGAAAGTTTTAATGCTTTTGCACACTGCAGACGCAAGCGCGCAGCTTCCGTCCGAGGCATGTATCTCCGCCCGAGGGGTGTGTCAGTTTCAGGGGTGTCTATCTCTTACCCCGTCAACGAACACCCCGCGCCTCTAAGTCGTACAGGAGTTCCACGCCGGCGCTCTTGCTCGGGCTCTGTCTCGAGTACGATACAATGCTGATTCTGCCAATGGACGCGGCCTCCTGACATCCCAGGGGTTCGCGCGAGGCTGCAAGAGCACAAACGGAACCCTTGCGAACAGTCGAACCAATTCGATGGACGTCCGACGGCATTGTCATGCTCGACCAACTCCGCCTGCCTGGAGAGGTCGTTTACCATACCTACACGGACTATCGCGAAGTCGCAAAAGCGATCAAAGACATGGTGATTCGTGGCGCGCCCGCGATTGGAGTTGCGGCCGCTATGGGGATTGCGATCGGCGTCGAAAAATCCCGCGCGCAAACCGTGAGCCAGTTGCGTCCCGAATTCGACGCAATCTGCGATACGCTGGCACGCACTCGACCTACAGCGGTGGATCTCTTCTGGGCCATTGAGCGGTTCAAGACACGGTTCGACCAACTCGCCTCCACGGCCGAAAGTGACGGCGCCGCTGGAATTGCTCGACTGAAATCCGCACTGGTAGCAGAGGCGCAGAAAGTTCATCAGGAGCGCCGCGAGGCCGATGAGCGCATCGGACGCTTCGGTGCCGAACTGCTGCCTCGATCCGGTCGTGTCATGACTCAATGCAATGCGGGCGCGCTCGCCACGGCGGGCATCGGATCCGCTCTCGGTGTCATTCGTATGGCTGCTGACGCAGGACACAAAATCGAAGTCCTGGTGCCCGAAACGCGACCCTACCTTCAAGGTGCACGGCTCACTGCGTGGGAGTTGCATCAGGACGGCATACCGCTGACGCTGATTACAGACAACATGGTGGGACACTTCCTGAAGACTGGCAATGTGGGTGCCGTTGTTGTGGGAGCCGATCGCATCGCTCGCAATGGCGACACCGCGAACAAAATTGGCACCTACGGAATTGCAGTTCTGGCCCGCGAGCACAACGTGCCCTTCTACGTGGCGGCACCTACCTCGACTCTCGACCCTTCAATCGTATCGGGTGACCAGATTCCAATCGAAGAGCGATCTCCTGATGAAGTCACGCATCTGCGCGGCGTCCGAATTTCCCCGGATGTCCACGCTGCTCATCCCGCGTTCGACGTCACCCCAGCTCGCTTCCTCGCGGCGATTATCACCGAGCTTGGTGTGGCGAGACCCCCATTTGAGGAGACACTACCGCGACCCACACGCGCGTCGTCCCGGTAACAAAGCACTCCCTCGGTCACCTTTCCCGCTGCATCGCGATATCGATCCTTCCCAGATCGCTAGGCCAAGGCTTAGCACGCGCCTGACTCCTGATTGTTACGTTTCTACACCGCCGCACCCATTCCCAATCTGGGCAAAATGGCAATCGTGCTGAAAACAAGACACATAGGGACTGGAACCCCCGTTGCATCTCCGAACGTGTTCCTCTTGGGGAGATGAGCATGGGTCGGCGTGAATGTCCATTTTGTGGCAAGAATGTTTCGGTGGCTTTGACTCAGTGCGTTTTCTGCCGGGAGACTCTTCCGGTTCTACCTCGGGGAGCTGATGCGTCAGCCGACATCGGTCGGCCTGATGGGGGCTCCCAAGTTCGTCGCGGGATGCTTTACATGCTGCTCGCAGCCGTCATTGGTTACTTTGCGGGAGGCTATAGCGCGATGAGCTTGCCCTTTCCGCTCAATCCCGTGCTGACCATATACCTCTCGCCAATGCTTTTCCTGGGCGGACTTGGACTTTGCGCGCACGGGTATTATCTCCAGCACAAGTCTTCGGTCCACAGCTCCGCCTAATTTCTAGACAGATCACTACTCTTCTTTTTTTACGGTCAGCTTCACGTTCGCGCTTACGTCGCGATGGAGTTTGATGGGAACTTCGTATTCGCCGATGAGTTTGATCGGATCCGCCAGCACGATTTTGCGCTTTTCGATCTCGTAACCCTGGGCCTTCAGAGCGTCAGCAACGTCGCCGGACGTGACCGACCCGAAGAGCTGATCGTTCTCGCCCGCCTTCCGGGAAACCGTCAGGGAAACGGTGGCCAGTAGCTCCCCGAGCTTTTGGGCCGATTCCTTTTCGACAGCGCTCTTTTTGGCGAAGGCGGCGCGCATTTTTTCCAGGCGCTTCATGTTGCCGGGAGTGGCCTCAAGACCAAGCTTGCGCGGCAGAAGAAAGTTTCGTGCGTAGCCTTCGGAGACGTCGACCAATTGGCCGCGCGTTCCTAGTTTTTCGATATCTTCCTGCAGAATGATTTGCATTTTCGATAACCTCAAATTTTATGAAATGCCAGCGACCGGGAGGGCCCGGCCCGCGGTTGCGGGACCGGCGCACTCCGTCGCGCAGGGTTATAACTCGGCGGCAAAAGGCAACAGGGCGATGTTCTGGGCGCGCTTGATCGCGACCGTGAGCCACCGCTGATGGCGCGCGCACGTGCCGGTCATGCGACGCGGAAGAATCTTGCCGCGCTCCTGAATGAACGGCGCGAGGATTTCGGCGCGCTTGTAATCGATGAAATCGGCCTTATCGACGCAGAAACGGCAAACCTTTTTCTTGCGAACGAAACTTCGCTTACCCCGCTTGGGTGGTCCGCCGGGACGCATGCCGCCACCAGGTCCGCCTGAGGAACGAGGCCCGGAAGGGCCGGACGTCTGCTGCTGAGGTGCATTACTTTCTGCCATTCGATTCTCCCTTGTGTCCTATATCGCTTGACCTATACGGCCGCAGGAGCCTGTTCGCCCCCGGCCGGTGCGCCAGGCGCCGGAGCCGCTGTTGGAGCTGCCTTGCGAGGCCGGCGCGCAGCGCGGCGCTCACGATGGTGCTTGAGTTTTGCCTGACGCTTCAGCTCTTCGTCGACGCGCACGGTGAGGTACTTTATGACCGGATCGGAAACCTTCAGCCGGCGCTCCAGCTCTTTCACGACTTCGCCGTGCGACGACTTCAGAATCATATAGACGTAGAAACCTTCGCGAAGCTTGTGGACGCGATAGGCCATGCGCTTACGGCCCCACTTGTCCGTTTTCTCGATCTTGGCGCCCTTTTCGGACGCGGTGTGCTCAAGCGTGGCGATGATTTTGTCGATGTCTGCCTCCAGGGTATCCGGACGGCAGATAAAAATAAGATCGTACTGTCGTTCTTCCATGGTTCCTCGATTTCTTTGCTTTCAACCGCTACTTCTATTCCGAATCCTCTTCCGCTGGTGACACGCGGCGATTGAACTTTGCCATCGCCTTGCTGGCGCTGTCCGCCAAGATCAATTCGACCGCCTCGACCGCGTCCCCGGCCATTTGTTCCGCGGTTTCGCGCTCGCTCCGATTCATCGGACGCAGCACGTAATCCCGCAATTCGCCCCAAACCTTGTCAGGGCCCACGCCGAGCCGAATCCGGATGAAATCAGGGCCGATCGCCTGCACGACCGATTTCATCCCGTTGTGCGTGCCGGCGCTCCCGCGTTCGCGGATACGCAGCATGCCCCAGGGCAAATCGACATCATCGACGATCACGACCGTGGCTGCGGGATCGCCTTCGTATTTCTCGAGTAGCATTTTTACCGCTGTGCCGCTCAGGTTCATCATCGTCTGGGGCTTGGCCAGCACAACCTTTTCCCCAGCGATATCTCCCAGCCCGACGAACGACTTCGCTTCCGGCCGTGTCACCCGTATCCCGCCCCGCGCCGCCAACGCATCGATGGCTAAAAAGCCCATGTTATGCGGCGTCTGCTCGTATTCCCGGCCGGGGTTGCCGAGGCCGACGATCAATCTCATAGGCCTCGACGCCTAAGTGGCGTCTACTTCTCCTTGCCCTTCTTTTCCTGCTTCTCCGCCTTCGGAGCGGCCTCCGCGCCAGCCTCGCCCTCGCCTTCTTCTTCCTTCTTGCCCTTCTTGATCACTTCGGGCTCTGCCGGGGCAGTTTCCGTTGCAACGGCTGCTTCAGCTGCCGGTTCTTCTTCCTTCTTCAACGTAACGACGTGCGCGATAACGCGCTGCGGGTCGGTGAGCAACTTCACTTTATTCGGATCGAGCAGCAAATCGCCCGCACGCAACTGCTTGCCGATCAGCATTTCGGAAACGTCGACCTTAATTTCTTCCGGAATGTCGCTGGGCAAGCACTCGACTTCCACTTCGCGCGTAACCGTTTCAAAGATCCCCCCCTGCATTTTCACGCCTTGCGGCTCGCCGAACGTGTGCACCGGCACCTTCACGCGCATGCGAACGTCCATGGCAATCCGCAAGAGATCGACGTGCAACAGGCTCCCGCTGACCGGATCGACTTGCCAATCCTTGAGCATCGCGCGCTCATCCTTACTCCCCGCCACTTGAACGGTGAAAATCGTATTGTGACCAGACTCGGAGCGCAGTATGCGAGTCAATTGCTTGACGTTCACAGACAACGCCACGGAATCCTTCTTACCGCCGTAGAGAACGGCCGGGATGTGGCCGGTCTGACGGTTGCGGCGCGCGGCATTCTTACCGCGCTCCTCTCGAACTTTGCCTTCTACTGTGAACGTTTCCATAAGCCTGTTCCTCTTGTTCCGTCTTGAATCTCATCCAGCTTAGATGAAGAGTTCGCTGATCGAAGTCTCCTCATGAATTGACTGAATTCCGCGAGCCAGCAGCGGTGCTACGCTGAGCACCGTAATCTTGGGCAGCTTCTGCGCGTTCCCGTTCAGCGGCACTGAGTCTGTCACTACCACTTCTTCTATCTTAGAGTTCGAGATACGTTCCACCGCCGGTCCGGAAAGCACGGCGTGCGTGCAGGCAGCAAAAACCTTTGTCGCCCCGTGGTCGAGCAGGGCCTCTGCGGTCTTTACCAGTGTTCCAGCAGTGTCGATGATGTCGTCCACCACCAGCGCCGGCCGGCCACTCACGTCGCCGATCAGATGCATCACCTCGCTCACATTGACGTCGATTCGCCGCTTATCGACGATGGCCAGCGGCGCATCAATCCGCTTCGCGAAATAGCGCGCGCGCTCGACTCCACCCGCATCCGGCGATACGACCGTCATCGTCCCCAGCTTCTTCTTGTGAAAATATTCAACGAGCACGGGAGCCGCAAACAAATGGTCCACGGGCACGTTGAAATAGCCCTGAATCTGCGGTGCGTGAAGATCAAGCGTCAGCACGCGGTTGGAACCCGCCGTTTCCAGCAAGTCCGCAACCAGCTTGGCCGAAATCGCCACGCGCGGGCGATCCTTGCGATCCTGCCGCGCATATGGGTAATACGGAATCACCGGCGTAATGCGCCAGGCCGATGCGCGCTTGAACGCGTCGATCATCAGCAAGAGCTGCATCAGGTGGAAATCCACCGGATTGCAGCAGGGCTGAACGACGAAGACGTCGGCGCCTCGGACATTTTCTAGAATCTGATACCGCGTTTCGCCGTCGGAAAATTGCCCGTGCTCGGCACGTCCCCGTGTTGCCCCCAAATATTTGCAGATCGCGTCCGCGAGTGCCGGGTTCGCCGTCCCGCTGAAGATCTTGAATTTTTCGTCGGCCAAAATTCTTCCTCACTCGGAGGCACGCCAGCCTAGTGCCCGGCCATACGCTTCCCTGGACAGGGTTTCGACGACGAAAACCGAATCTTCCGGGAACTCACGAGCGGCTCGGCGCGCCTGCGCTGGGTTTCGGAATATTCCGAACACCGCCGACCCGCTACCCGCCAGCGCGGCTTCTGCAGCTCCTCGCTTGAGCAATCCGTCGCGAATTTCTTCGAGTCGCGGATAGCGGCGATAGACAGGCCCCTCGAAATCATTAGAGACCTTGCCCGGCCGGCTCCAGCACAGAGCGCAGAACCCCCAAATATTAGGGGTTTCCGTGCGATTTGTCAATTCGCCGGAAACCCACTGATAGGCCTCCTTCGTGCTCACGCTGATGTCCCGGGGCGAGACAACGAGCACCGCGCGCTGCCCGGCATCCGCAAGCGGATAAATTTCGTCACCGCGATTCACAGCCAGAGCGCGGCCCCCGAAAAGGAAAAATGGCACGTCGGCTCCCAGCCCGGCGGCGATTTCCACCAGCTTCCTCAGCGGAACTTTAGCGTCGAAGAGCTTCAGCATGCCCACCAGCGTTGATGCGGCATCGCTCGAGCCTCCACCGAGCCCGCGCGCGACGGGAATGCGCTTCTCGAGCTGCACGTGGATTCCACCACGGAATCCGATATGGGGTCCAAGCGCCTCAATTGCGCGATACACCAGATTGTCGCGGCCAGTGGAAAGACTGGGATCGTCGATCTCCAGGGTGATCCCGGGCTGGCGGGAAACCGAGAGCTTTAGCGAATCATGGAGAGAAATCGTCTGAAAAATTGTACGCAGCTCGTGGTAACCGTCGGGACGCCGCCCCAGCACTTGTAAATGCAGATTGATTTTTGCAAATGCGGGCAGACGAACCAATTTTTTCATGGTCTGTTTCAGGATTGTATCCCAAACGACGGGACGACCCTGCCGCGGCGAGCTTACTGTGGTTTGGCAGCGTCGGGAGAGGATTTCTGCGCGAGCCGCTTTTTCAGGTTCTTGAGCTGCGAATCAGTCTCATTTACTTTGTCAGCGTCGTAGTCTGCCGGGACGGCTCTTTGCCATTCCGATAACGACCGCTCCATTAGCTCCGCAGCGCGTTCACTTTGACCCATTTTCAGGTATACGTCGGCCAAATGGCCAAGGATCGTGGGATCGTGGCCCTCGCGATCCACCGCTCTTCGCAGATATTCCTCCGCCTCTGGCAGCTTGTTCTGCTTGTAATATGCCCATCCCAGACTGTCCAGGAAGGCGCCGTTGTTTGGCTGCAGGTTCACCGCCTTCTGAATCATCGTCGTGGCCTCCGGCAATCGAACGCCACGGTCCGCAAGCATATAGCCGTAATAATTTAGAACTTCGGGACTGTCCGGGTTTTGCTGCAGGACTTTCTGGAATTGCTGCTCACACAAATCGAACCTTTTTTCCTTCTCGTAGATCGCCCCCAGCATGAACCACACCATTTCCTTGTCTGACGGCGTAATGGCAATTTGTCCCGCCTTACCGGCAGACTGCTCGGCTTGAGGATATTGCTGGCCTCGCTCTTGTACTTGGGCCATATCGACGTAAATTTCCACGTCTTTCTGATTTCCTTGAAGCAATGGCTGCAGCAGCTGCGTGGCCCCTTCCACGTCCTTTTTCTCGCCATAAAGCATCGCCAGCGTCACCGTGAGATTTGGGTCTTTCGGCGAATCGGCCAAAGCCTTCTTTGCTTCGGCAATGGCGCGGTCGATATCACGATCCTCGCGATAAGCCTCGATCGTCAGGCGCTCCGCCAAATTCTTCGAATCCGGACCAAGTTTCGCCATTTCCCGATAAGTTTCAATCGCCGCAGGATAATTCTGAGCTTCGCCGTAGGCGCGACCGAGCTGCTCGTAGAGAATTCCCAGCGCATTCGAAGGATTCCCATTCGAGGTGCTCTCGCCGCCCTGCGCCTTGATGCCCGCAATCGCGTCGCTCAAGACCTTGATGGCATCGTCGAATCGTCCCTGATCCTCGTAGAGAAGTGCCTCGTTGTACAGAACCTCTAGGCTGCCTGGCGATAGCTGCTTTGCGCGAAGCAAGCTTTGCTCCGCTTGATCAAAATGCCCGAGGCGACGATAAAGTTCGGCCATGCGCAAATAGTTGTCCGCTGTGCCCGGCTCCATTTCAGAGAGCTTCTTGAACTGATCGAGCGCGTCGGCGTATTTGTTCTCGGCCATAAGAGCTTGACCCAGTCCATGGCGATGGCTCGCCTCTTCGGGCTCTTCGTCCACCGCCTTGCGGTACGCTTGCTCCGCCCGCGGATAGTCCTTCTGCTGCGAGTACGCATCGCCTAGCAGATCGTATAGGTCGGGGGCGGAGGAATCAGCCGCAGCCTGAGATAGGAGCGTGATAGCTTCCTGCGATCTGCCCTCATCAATCAGAAGCTGGCTGATTTGCTCGAGGGCTTGGCCGTTGTCCGGTTCGCGTTCCAAAAGTGAACGCAAGACTTTCTCTGCCGCATCATGTTGATTCTCAAAACGGTAAAGCCGCGCAAGCCAAAGCGCAGAATATGGGTCATCGGGTTGGAGTTTTAGAATTGCTTGGAATTGCTCGATCGCCTTATCCAGGCTTTCCTTTTGAACTTCGCCTGCACCCATATCGCCCAGAGTCCGTATGTAAATGCGGGCCAGGAGGCGGTGCGCATCGACGTTATCTGGATCAACTTTCAAGGCTTCTTGCGCTTCCGCTACCGCGTCGCGAATGTGTTGAGACTTGGCCTCAATTTCCGCCAACCGTTCCATGATCACCGACGAGCGCGGGTCCATCGCGAGCGCTTTCTTATAGGCCTCCATCGATTGCGACGCGAGTTCAGCGCCTCCGGTGGCTTCGTACTGGATTTCCAGTGAATGGCCAAGAGAGAAGTAGTAGTACAGGTCAGCCTTATCGGAATCCGGCGATGTCTTCGACTCGCCGGTCTGGGCGCTCGAATTCTGAGTGGCGGAGTTCGGCATAGCCTGGGCGTTGTCTTGGGCCCAGAGGCTCCCGGCTCCGCAAAGTACAAAGAAAGCTACGGTGAGAATTGTTTTCATGAGAGATCGTAAAACTCCATTATCATACACGCGCTTACAGGTCCAAAGGCTCAACCTGAGCCGATGTCGACACAAAGGCACATCTATCAGACGCATGGAAATAGCTTCGGGGTGCTTCGAGAAAAGTCAGGCACTTTGCGTATTTCTGCTGCCGCAAGTGAGCAGTTCGCGCTCTCTCGAGACGAACCAATGATTCGACGCTTCATCAACTGGATCGCCGCGGCGGTGCTGGCACTCTTGCTCCTGATGCGAATCACGGGCAATCAGAACTTCGTTTTGGCCTCTGCACAAGCCCAACAGACCCCTGCGAGTCCGGAGGCTGCCAGGAACAGCTCGCCGACGCTCGCTAGCTTCGCCTGGCTCGTCGGGCGCTGGCAAGGAGAATGGGGACCGCGTGCGGCGGAACAAGAATGGATGCCGGCAAAAGCGGGGCTGATGATCGGCACTTTTCGACTGGTAGAAGACGACAAAACTCTGGTCATCGAGCTGTTTAGCCTGCTCGAAAAGGCGGATGGGATCGAATTCCGGTTCCGGCATTTCACACCCGACTTGGTCAATTGGGAAAAGGAAGATCCCTCGGTCCTGAGTCTCGAGAGCGTGGACGCGAAGAACGCCGTGTTTGTGAATCCAGTGAACGGTCAACCAAAACGCGCGATCTTAACGCGTGTGGATCCAGACACCTACATTTCGCGTTCTGAAATTGTTCCCGACAGCGGCGGATTGCAGGTCATCGAAATCACGTATCACCGCCAAAAACCCGCCCCGAATCCTTCCAACACTAAGAGCCAGTCGAAACACTGAACAACTCTCGCCCACCGGATTCGTCGCGAACCCGCGCTCTTCCCGCTTCTAGTGCCTGAAGTGCCTTACACCCGTAAACACCATGGCCATTCCAAGCTTATTCGCTGCCGCTATCACATCAGCGTCGCGCACCGAACCGCCCGGCTGGATGACGGCCGTGGCGCCGGCTTTTCCGGCCTCTTCCACGCCGTCAGGGAAGGGAAAAAAAGCATCCGATGCAACGACAGTCCCTGCAAGGGAAAGACCAGCAGTCGCAGCTTTCATTACCGCGATCTTCACCGAATCAACGCGGCTCATTTGTCCCGCGCCGATCCCCATCGTGCGTCCCTCGCGCGCGAACACGATCGCGTTCGACTTCACATGCTTGCACACTGTCCACGCAAAGAGGAGAGTGCGCCCTTCGGATTCGCTCGGCGCTCGGTCGGTCACGATCTTCAAATGGCTCTGTGAAAGTTTGTGGCGGTCGGGCTCCTGGATCAAGACGCCGCCGGATATCGGCTTCACCTGTAGGTTGTCATTCTCCGGTTCCGAATCGAGGACGAGCAACCGGAGATTCTTCTTGGAAGCAAGTCGATCCAGCGCGGCGTTTTCGTACGCCGGCGCGACGACGCATTCGACGAAAAGTTTATTCAGTTCTTCCGCTGTCGCCGCGTCGAGCCTGCGATTGAACGCCATCACCCCACCGAATGCGGAAACGGGATCGCACGCAAGCGCGTTGAGGTAAGCCTCACGCAAGGAATGTTCCTCCGCTGCTCCACAGGGGTTGTTGTGCTTGATGATGGCCACGCCCGGCCGTTCAAATTCGCGCGCCAGCGCCCAGGCCGCGTCGAGATCGACCAAGTTGTTGTAGGAAAGCTCCTTGCCTTGAAGCTGCTTCGCACCTGCCAATCCGTATGAGCGCTCCCCGGCCCGCACATAGAGCGCCGCTCCCTGATGCGGATTCTCGCCATAACGCATCGTCTGGGTCCGCTCAAGCGAAATGAAAATTCGTTCGGGCAAAGGCTGTCCTTTTTCGACGATGTTGTTATCGGCGTTCAGACGCTCCAGCCCTGTAGCAATTTCCCCGTCGTAGCGAGCAGTCCGTGCATAAGCCTTGCGGGCAAGCCTGAGTCGGGTTGCCAGGCTCAGCTCTCCTTTTTCTCGCAATTCCGCGATCGCCGGCACATAGTCAGCCGCGTCCGTGATTACGCCGACAGAATCGAAGTTTTTCGCCGCGGACCGGATCATCGCCGGGCCCCCAATGTCGATATTTTCGATCAATTCTTCCCGCGTCACGCCTGGCTTTGCTGCCGTCGCAGAAAACGGGTACAGGTTGACCACCACGAGATCGATCCCCTCTATCCCGTGGTCATTCACTTCCTTCCGATGCTCCGGTAGGGAGCGTCGAAACAGAATCCCACCGTGCACCTTTGGATGGAGCGTTTTCACCCGGCCGCCCAGCATTTCGGGCCAGCCCGTCAAGTCGCTTATGTCGCGCACCGGAATTCCAGAATCGCGAAGCAGGCCCGCGGTGCCCCCCGTGGACACAATTTCGATTTTCATCGACGCCAAATCTCGCGCAAATTCGACGATGCCCGCCTTCTCATAAACACTGATCAGTGCCCGCTGAATTCCCACTCTGGCGCCTCCCCAGAAACGGACCGTCAGTGTAATTGTTCATGAAGGAATGCGAAAGAGCACCTGCTCGTTACCAGAAAGGGAAATATTCTCAGACGTGAGCGGCCGGGCCACGGAAGCTGGCCACGGCGGCCGACTCGCTCTTGTAGGTAGGAATGGATTGAATCAAACGTGTGAGGCCCAGCACCTCCAGCACGTGGCCGGTAGGGTTCAAGAGTTTCAACCCGCCGCCCTGGCGTTCCAGAGACACGAATGTTCGCACCAAGGTGCTGATGCCGGAGCTGTCCATTTGAGTCACGCCCGCGAGATTCACCACGACTTCACACGGCCCGGCTTCAGCCAGTTTGCGCAGTTCGGCGCTCAGCGCGTCGTTGCTGGACCCAATCGTGACTCGTCCCTGCAAATCCAGGATCGTGACGTTCCCGTCTTTATGCGATGAGATTTGCAGCCCCATCAAAGCTCCCTACCGGCAGCGAAGGGCCCCGGCACGCGGTGCAAATTGGACCGCATTATACTCCCGGGCGTATCAAAAGAGGGTAAAGGCTTCCAGGATAGAGCCAAAGCAGAAAACCGGAAAGAAACGCTCAAAGAAAATAAAACGGGAGGTGAATAGCCTGGCGGCGTTTCCACCTCCCGGGGTGGGTGGGGTGATTACCGGAAGCGTCCAGCCGGATGCGAATCCAGCTGCAGCTCCAGCAACCCGGCTTATCGCCGGTGCCACATACAATCCCACTTACCACACGAGGCAAAATCGTGTCAACGCCAATCGTGGCAAAAAGGAGGCTTCCTAGTTCGCGAAGGACCCCAATTTCCCACAAATCCTTTAGGCTCAGTCCGCTCGGTGAGTTGCCTCAGGTTTGGGCGCAATTGACCTTGGTTTCCACCATCCAGTTTAGAAGCTACTTGATGTGCTTGACCCACTTGATGTCGAAGCCGTAGGTCCCATTGATGTCGCGGAGAAATTCGACGGAGAGATCGCGGCTGATGTCGTATTGGATTTGAATCAACTGATACTGGTTCGTGGTGGTGGCGTTCGTTGAATAGGTGATGGTGAGGTCGCGAGCGATCTGTTCCTGGATGGTGACGCGAGCGGCTGCATTCGATTCGGTGGCTGTGCCGGCCACAAAGGGATCGACCCGAAACTGGCTGATGCCGAACAGATGTTCGACGCGGCTGCCGATCCCCGTTGAGATGGCCTCGGAGAGCAGGGCCGTAGCCCCGTAGTTCTGCGAGCTTGTGGTCGATGCCGAGCGAAGCCCCGCCTCTTGCCCTGGGCTGCCCAGAGCGAGAAGAGAAATGATGTCTGAATCGGGGAGCGGCGGATCCGAGCGGTAGGACAAAGCGAGACGGCTAGCAGGCCCGGAGAAATTGATGGTCACCTGATACTGGCTGATGGTCGTCGTGGCTTCGATGTTGAGCACCGGATCGAGGCGAAAGGGATTTGAGAAATTGATGTCGCCGCGGTTCAAGTCAAACGTGTTTCCGCGAAACGCCATTTGACCCCCGAGCAGGTGAATGTTCCCCAGTATAATCGGATGGTCCCAGGTGCCACGAAGACGCACATCGCCTTCGACGCCCACGTGGGCTCCGGTCCACTCAATTTCAGCTCCCGGCGTGGATTGGCCCTCTACATCAAACGAGAGGTTGCGCAGGAAGGCCGAACTGGAAGGCGGCCCAGAGGTGGTCTCCGACGCAGAAGCGAAGAACGTCGCGATGTCGACGCCCTGACCGAGCAGCAGACGCTGAACCTGGACCCTTCCGCTGAGCAGCGCGGCACGGCTGGAGCCTGCGAGCTGCAAAGTACCCTGCGTGAGCCAACTCAGTCCGGCCGGATAGCGCACGCGCACCAGATTAGTACTGACATTCAGTTCGTAGCGAAGGTCGCCTTCGCCATAGACGACGTCGCCGCCCAAAGTCAACTGGCCACCCCCCGATTGCGCCGTCAGATGGTCGAAAAGGAGGCGGCTCTGGTCGAAGACGAAATCACCGTTAACTTTGCTGAGTCCGACCGGAAAATCGGAATACGTGACCGAAGCGTCCTTGACGCTGGCGTGGCCCGTGATGCTGGGTCGCAAGACTGTGCCGGCTATGGAGACGTCTACGCTCGAGGCACCCTGCACCTGGAAATCGGGCAGCAGACCCGCGAGCAGGCGAAGGTCAATCTGGCCCAAGACAGCGAGCCGCAGGGGACTATTGCGGTCGAAACGTGCCGTGCCGGTGATGCGGAAGTCGGTCCCGGGGCCGTGGAGATGCGCCTGATCAACGCGAACTTCATTGCGGTGGTACGTGAGGCGAATGTCCTGGTCGTTGGTCAGGCGGACGAATTCGTAATCGAAGGAGATTCGCGTAACGTCGGCGACGACTTCGATGGAATCGGGTTTCCGGAGCGCCCCGGAAATCGTAAAGGCCCCGTCCGTGCTGCTGTGGCTGGTGATGTGGCTCAGGTGGAGTCCAGCGACGATGAGTGGGTCCAGGTCAAACTGCTCGATCGTCAGTTTACCGGAGAAGGGCTGGTCACCGGTGAGACCGAGTGTTAGGTTGCCGGCGAGCTTGGCCTGGGCGGGCGGCAAGTCTGGCGCAGATTCTGAATTGATCACCAAACTGGCGTTGCGTCCATCGGACGAAACCTGTGCGACAAAATCCCCTTGGTTCTCAGTCCCTACGCGAAGATTCCGCACATGCAATTCACCATTCGCGATGGGCGCAAGTAATGGGCCGCCCCCTTGCAAGTCGAACTGGAGCTGCCCATCGATCGGAATCGAGGGGGTCTGTAGCGCTTTGATTTTCTCGAGCGCGATGCCTCGACCTTTCAGGTTGAACTGGACAGTTTGCTCCTGGGGCTGATAGGCGACGCCTCCGGTGATTCGCGCATTGGCGAGGTGTAGTTCGGCGTTCGAGAGGCGCATGTCATCGTGCTTCAGATGAAGTTGGCCCGCGAGGCTGTCCAAATGTATTCCTTGCGCCTGGATATTTTCCAGGATAAAGGCGCCCTCTAGCATAGGAACCGCGCGAGTGCCGCTGCCCTGAAAGTCACCCGTTAGCAGGCCGGTGACAGGGTAATTCAGGCCGAGCACTTGCTGCACTTCGGCTGTGGGCGAGTGATTTAGCCGGACGTCGAGCGACCACGTACTGCTTCGAAGGAAGCTCCAATCGCCATTGAGTTGTAGTGAAACGCTGAGCACCGCAGCGGCTTGTCCAAGCGCCACGCTGGTATTCGTGAGGCTGAACTCGTCCGGCGAATACTCCATGTTGCCCGCGATCGCATCCCACGTGAACGTGTCGTAGCGCGCACTCGAGGCTTGCAGGTGGCCGACGAACGTTGGCCCTGCCAGGGGCCCCAGTATGCGCCCGGTCCAATCCACTTTCCCCGCCACTTCGACCGCCGGCGAATCTCCGCGCAAAATGTTGATGAAGTCCTGCCAGTCATGCAGATCCTCGGTGTGAAATCTTAACTCGAGCCCGGAATCCGGACCGCCGAGCGGGCCATAGAAAAAGATCTGGCTGTTGGGCAACGAGATCTCGGCGCCCTGATTAATTTCCACCGTGTGCCGGTCGTCGGAATAGTCGTAATCGATGCTGGCCGAAGCGGGAATGGCCCCGGGTACGAGCACGGCCGGCGCAGACCAGCGCGTTTCCCCCTTTGTTTCGAAATGCTTGAAGCCCTTCACCCAGGTGTTTACGGAATCCACGTCGATACCGCCGTCCCAGTGAAGCGTATTTACCGGGAAGCTGGAATTATTGAGAGCAGCCAGAACGCGCGCTAGGTTTGCCCCGCGAAGTCTCGTCTCGGTGCGAAACTTTAAATCAGGAAGCGTCATTTCGAGCCGGCCCTTGAGGGTGCCGTCGAACGCGTCAACGTTCAAAACCGGAACGATGAGCTTGTTCTGTGCGACTTCATAATCACCCCACGTGCGGAATCCGCCCGCGTGAAACCACTGATAGTGCATGCCAATATCGTGTCCGTCGTAGTACCCCACCGCGGTCCACTCGCCCCCCGAATACCGCGCCTGGCCTGAAAAATCGGCGATGCCGTCAGGGGTCGTCGGTGCATGGAAAATCGCGCGGACGTCTTCCAGCGAGAGGCGCCCGCGATAGCGCAGGTTGAAATCGGGCTTCGCCAGATTTGGCACTTCCGCGCGAACGTCCAACTCGGAGTGTGGCAGTTTGCACGCGAGCTGATCCAGTTCCACAGCATCGCGGTGTAGCGTGAATTTTCCATCGACGTCAAACGCGAACGGCACATCCCCGCGCTCGGCGATATGGACTTGCTGGAAGCTGAAGCTCCCGTAATACAAATCGGCGCTCGGATCAGGCGCGGCCGAATAGTGGACGGCAATATTGAATTTCTCCGCTGCCAGCGAAAGCGGAATGCGCCGATTGCTGAATTCCACCGCGCCATTCCGCAATTCGAAGCGGCTGACCTGCAGCTTAAAGAGAGTTTTCTGCCACGGGCCGGCTGCGACGTCGGTGGGCGGTTTGGGGACGTTGCTCTGACCACTGGAATCCACTTGAACGGCTGTGACGGGCCGGTCGATCACCAATTCCTCCAAGGCCCATTCCCTTCCGAAAAACGAGACGATTCGGATTTTTGCGTTGATGCGATCAACATGCAGCAGCGCAGGAGCGCCGGGAGCCTCGAGCCCGTGTAAAGTGAGGCCGTCAATCTGTGCGCGCAAGCGCCACAGGTGCAAATGCAGGCGAGCAATTTCCACACGCGCTCCGGTTCTTTGCTCTATCGCTCGAACGACCGCGCGCTGCACGTAGGGCTCGGCAAAGCCGGTAACGAAAGCGAGATACACCCCCAATGCAACCAGCAGGAAGAAGAGCAGCGTGAAGCCTATGCCGTGTTTCCACCGCAACTTCATGACGAGGCGCCGTGCGACACGATCTCGATCTTGAGCCGGCTGCGCGTGTCGTCGAGCCATTTCTCGGCCCGCTCTGTGATGGCGCGTTGAATGAGCACTTCGCGAATGGTGTCTTCCACCTCGTCGAGCGCCGGAACCTCTTCATTCCGCGCTTTCAACTGTGGTGCGAATTCCCTCTGGTAATAAGCTTCCACCTGTTCTGGAGTCACTTGTGCGGCAGGCCGGAAACGCTGGTCTAGGAAGCGCGAAAGATAGAGCTGCTGCGTAAGCAGGCGGCGAATGGCGGCATCAGTGAGTCCGAGTGCAGCGCAGCGGCTACGGAACTCTTCCGCCGAACCAAACTGTTTCACGAGCTGCTGAGACGCGCGGTCGATCTCTTCCTGCGTCGGCTGGCCGTAGCTGACGGCACTCGCTTCCTGGCGAACGATCCATTGATCGGCAAGCTCGCCAATGATTTCGTCGTGCGATTTCGCGTGCCCTTCTACCAACTCCTGGAAAGCGGCAAGTTCGCTGACGTCGCTCTCCGTAATGATGTCGTCTTCAATTCGAGCCGCGATGCCGTCTATAGTCACCGTCTTGCCCGCCCCGGACGTGTCTGGTTGTTGCAAAGGCTTCGCAGGCGATTGCGCGCCAGCCACAGAAGCTCCGGCCCCCAGCAATATCACCAGAAGCAAATCGTAAATCAGGCGCGCGCGCGGCATCAGAACACGGGTCCTATGTTGAATGAAAATCCGAAATGAGGCAGGCGAATGTTTTGAAGCTGCATCGTAGTGGGATTGTAGAACTGGTACAGCGCTGGATTGAGTTGATAGCCCAAATCGACGCGAACAGGACCCACCGGAGTGGGATAACGCAAACCGAATCCTACCGTATGCGAAAAATAATTCAGCTCCGTCACCGAAGTTGGACGCCAGTTGAAGTTGATATGGTTCAAATCGCTATAAACGTTGCCCCCATCATAGAAGAGTGTGCCTCCCAAACGGTTCCCGACAAAAGGCAGCTTCATCGGAAAGTGCAGCTCTTGATTGAAAATCAGGAGCGCAAGGCCGCCTACGGGAAATCCGGAGCATGGGTCCCTGGGACCTGCCTGATTGAGACTGAAACCTCGAAGCGTAGTCCCGCCGCCCGCGAAGAATCGTTCCGGCAATGGAATAACTTCTTCGGTTGGCGCCGGCGTTGTGGCCGTGCACTGGGCTGGATTGAACGGGACGTTTCCTTCCACTGTGTTGGCGAAGGGCTCTTCCAGGCCGAAGCGCACAGAGCGGGCAAAAACAAACGCGCGGCCAAGTTTCGTGTAGGTTGAGTTCTGAAAAAATCCCCGAAAAAAGCTGGCGCTCGAGGCCAACGCCGTGGAAGCGATGCTTACGTCCGCAGTGTTGTATGTGCCGCTGTTCGGGTCCGCCGGATTGTCGCGATGATCGAGCGCATAGGTCAGGCCAAAGCCTGACACGAGAGTAGGCTGGCTCAGCAACGGCACCTCTTCCAGAGTGACTTTCAAATCCGCCGCGGTAACGTGGCGGTAAAAGTACCGGTACAGGAGCGCGCTGGAATGCGATAGCTTCTGTGCGATCTGGAACGCGCCCTCGTAACGCGTTGACGTAAACGTCGAAACGTCCTGGGTTTTCTCCGCGTAGCCTGTGAGCTGCAGACTGAGGTTGCTGTTTGAAAGGAAATTATCGGCGATATAGGTGAGCGCTGATCGGTATTCCAGTGTGCTGGCGCGCGCTTTGAATGAAAGCGTTTGCGCGCGCCCAAACATGTCTGAACGTGAAATTTCGAAAATCCCCCGGGGACTCTGGCCGAGCACGGTCGCATTGGGGTCGCAAGGGGAAGTTGCACTGGAGGAGCTGCTGCAATTGGCGCCAATTCGCTGAAGTTCATAGCCGAAGCCATAACCGATCGTGTAACGGCCGCCCTCTTCGGCATCGACCACCATCACTTTTTCGGGATTCGCCCCCTCAGGATTCTGTGGAGCGATTTGCACACGCGTGAAAACGCCTAGGTTATAGAGGCGCCGCTGAGTTTCCACGACTTCGGTTTCGCGCAGAGGCCCACCGGCGCGGACCTGCACCTGTTTCGCAATGATTCCGGGGCGCGTGTACTGATAGCCCGTTAGCAGGACTTTCGCCACTTCGATCTGCTCGCCCTCGGTGATGTGATAGACCAGACGCACACGGTCCGAGGACGGCCCTTCCGTGGATGAACTTTGAGCCGTACCAACCGGAGAGACTTCCTCCTCAAAGCTCGCTTTGGGGAAACCCTGATCGTAGTAGAGGGCCAGAATGTTGTTGCGGTCGCTGGCCACGTCTTCCGTCGAATACGGCTGCCCCGGAGTGGAACCGGTTACGTTAAGCAGTGTCTCGGTCGAAATCGCTTTATTGCCTTCGATTCCCAGCGAAGCGACGCGCGTTTGCGGGCCCTCCACTGTATGAAACGTCACAAATAAATCGTTCTTTTTGCCTCGATGGTGATCATCCACGTCGCCGCTCACCTGGGCGCCTTGAAACCCGTTTGAGGTGTACAGTGAGCGGATAGAATCGACATCTCCGCGAAGGAGCTGCTGGCTGAAGCGGCCGCTCGAGGCAAAAGACGCCGTCTGAATTTGTAGCCGTCCCTCGAGAAGACTCGAGCTGAAATATTTGTTCCCACTAAAAGTGATACCGCCGACCCGAAAACGGTCCCCGCGGGAAATGTCGTACGTGATTACGCGTACATTGTTTTCCACCTGCTCGGAAGCCACGTTGACGTCCGCGTTGAAGTACCCCTGTCGCTGAAAGTAGTCGCGAATATTGCGCCGCCCCTCCTGGATCAGGTCCTCGTCCACCCCTCCTTCCACGTAAACGGGCACGAGTTTCCGGATCTGCGCTTGGCTCACGTGCGTTCCTGTAACATCCACCCGCACGCGGGGCCCCGCCACTGCGGAAAGAGTGACGGGCACGAAATTGGTTTGCGGGTCGTAGACCCCCGGCGAAATGTCCACTGTGGCGCCCAGATAACCCTGCGCCACCAGGTAGTTCTTCAGTCGTTGCGTGGCATGGGACAGCCGGGAAGATGTCAGTTGCTGGCGAAGTTTGATTTTCGAATGGGCTAGGAGCTGCTTGTCCGTATAGGGGGATTGGTTGCTGATTGCGATCTTGCCGATCCGTGCCCGTGGCCCAGTCTCGACGAGAACGCTCACATCCATCTGTCGCGTATCGCTGTGAGCCTCCAGGGACCATTTTAGGTTCGCCAGATATAACCCCTCGGACCGAAGCGTGTCTTGCAGCCTCTGGATCCCATCGGTCAGCGTTGCGTTGCGAAATGGTTCACCCAGGTTCAATCGAAGCGCCGCCAAGGCTGCGCCCTCGGTTGGTGGCTCTTTCAAGCCCTCCATGCGAACGACGTTATTGTAATAATTGCGGGTGACGACGAAACTCACCGCAACACCGCGATCGTCTACGCTTGCTGTCGCTCGAATGTCGGAATAATCGCCCCAGTGGTAGAGCTGCCGAAGACTCTCGCGCTCGGCGGAAAAGTCGAATGGTTTTCCTGTTTCCAGGCGGAGATGAGGGCCGCCAGCCGTAAGATCTTGGCCGTTATCGTCCACTACGCGAACTGCGGTGACGGTGCGCCCCTCTACCTCAGCGTATTCATTTGCAGTTACCTGCGCACGCGCGGGCCCCGCGAAACCAAGGGTACCGAGACACACGATCAGGGTTAGTACCCGCGACACAGGTTGCCGCGATAGCACGTACGTCGTAACCGCTGATTTGCGAGGAGCCGCCATCCACGGAAGTGAGAAGAAAAGGTTAGCATGCTGCGTTGCCCGGCGGTCGCGAAAAGGCGCTATCATTTCGAGAAATGGCCATGGAACCCCGGAAACGAGATAAGTACTCCCGGCAAATTTTATTCGCAGGTATCGGAGAAGAAGGACAGGAGTCCCTTCTTCGCGGGAGCGCGGTGCTGGTGGGGTGCGGGGCGCTGGGCACAGTCGCCGCCAATTTGCTTGTGCGGGCCGGCGTCGGCCGCCTGAGAGTCATCGACCGCGATTTCGTAGAAATGTCCAATTTGCAGCGCCAGACGCTTTTCGACGAGGAAGACGCGCGAGCGGTTTTACCGAAAGCCGTCGCGGCCGAAAAGCACCTTCGAGCGATTAACTCGGACGTCGAGGTCCAAGCTGTCGTTTCTGACCTCACAAGCCTCAATGCGCGCGAGTTGCTCTCAGGTTTTCCGCTGATTCTGGATGGAACCGACAATTTCGAGGCGCGCTTGCTCTTGAATGACGCTGCGATTTCCCTGGACGTGCCGTGGATCTATGCCGCCGCTGTGGGCAGCTATGGCGTCACGATGAATATTCGCCCAGGTGAAACGGCATGCCTGGCTTGCCTGATAGAGAGCGGAATAATCGCTGGCAATCCAGGCGCCGAGGAGACCTGCGAAACAACGGGGGTCCTCAACGCAACCACGAGTGTGGTTGCGTCGATTGAGGCGGCGGAAGCAATTAAGTTCCTTGCCGGTCATCCTGAACTCATGAACGACCGCCTGGTGTCATGCCACCTGTGGTCCGGCCGGTTCCAATCGATCCGCGTTGCGCGCAATCCGGAATGCCGTGCATGCGGTCGGCGCGAATTTCAGTATCTGGAAGGCGAAGTTCAGCCGCATATCACCATGTGCGGACGCGATTCCGTGCAGATTCACGAGCGAAGGCGCAGGCTGGATTTTGCCGATCTCAGCAAGCGGCTCCAGAAAGCCTCGCCCGGCGATGTTCGCGGAAACGAGTTTCTTCTGCGCCTTCGAGTACCGCCCTACGAGTTGACGGTATTCGCCGACGGCCGCGCAATCATTAAAGGAACGAAGGACCCGGCGGTCGCGCGTTCGCTATACGCGCGATACATCGGAGCTTGATTCAACGATTATTCGTAACGCAGCGCATCGCACGGATCGATCGTTGCAGCGCGGTGTGCCGGCAAAAGGCAGGCTCCCAAGCCGACAATGACGAGAACAGTGACGACTGCACCAAACGTCCAAAAATCCGTGCTCGGGATGCCCCAAATCTGGCTCGCAAGAAATTTCGTAAGGGCGTAGCTGGCAAGTAGCCCAATCACGATTCCTGTCCCGATTAATCGCATACCCTTCCCGAGGACCATGTTCAATATATTCGAGCGCTGAGCTCCCAGCGCCATGCGCACTCCTATCTCGCGCGTCCGCAACGAAACGGTATAGGCCATCACGCTGAAGATTCCGATCACGACGAGGAGCAAACCGATTGCCGCGATCGGCGTCAAAGCGGCGAGGCCAAACCTCGGCGCAGAGTAGGTGAGTCTGTCAAACACATCTTCCATCGGCTCGAATTGAGCAAAGACCATCTTTGAATCAACCGACCAGATTTGCCGTTGAATCGTCCGCATGACTGATCGGGGCTCAACGTTCGTAGCGATCACAATGACGAACCCGCTGAAGGCGCCATACGGGACGTACGCCATGGGCTTTACTGGCTGCTTGGGACCACCAAAATTCTTGACGTCTCCGGTGACGCCAATGATTTCGTACGTTTCTGTTACGGTCGTACCCGGTTTGCTTCGAACAGGTCTCACCTGGAGCCGCCGGCCAAGCGGGTCAGCTTCACCGAAGAAACTATGAGCTAACGTTTCGTTAATCACCGCAACACGCTGTGAGGATTCATGGCCTTCATCGGAAAACCATCTCCCGCGCAGCAGTCGCAGACCGAGGGTTCGCGAAAGGCTCGCGCCACACCTTTCCAGTCCGCCTTCTTCTGAGTGAGTTGCTCCCGCCACGGTTAATTCACTGCCCCCACCTCCGTTGTAGCCGATTAGGGAATAGTTCACAGCAGCGTCCCTCACGCCCGGTACAGCCCTTATCTTCCCCAGAATATCGGCGAGTACCGCTTCGTTTTGTGCCGGCGTTCTTGAGTCATTGGTATCCCCGAACGCCGCGAAAAGTAAATGCCTCGGGTCGAATCCGATGTCGACATGCGTCAGAACGTAAAAGCTGCGAAACAGCAGTCCAGCACCTGTTAGCAGCACGATCGAAAGGGCAACCTCGCTAACGACCAGGGCTGAACGAAAACTTCCGTGCCGCGCGGCCCCATCCGTTCCTTTGTTGGTCCCCTTTATTGCGGAGTTCAAGTCGCGTGGCACTGCATGGAGGGCCGGCGCCAAACCGCACAAAAGCACGGTCAAGGCCGTCGTTCCGAAGGCGAAAAGGAGAACCTGCGGACTCAGGCCAATGACCACTTCGCCTCCGATGCCCAGACCCTTGTGAGGAAGCATCGCAGACGCACCCCTAACACCAACATAGGACATTGCACACCCCACAAGGCATGCAGCAATCGTCAGCACCGAGCTTTCGGTAAGAAGTTGGCGGATCAATCTGCCCCGCGTAGCTCCCAGCGCCGAACGCACTGCGATTTCTTTTTCTCGCGCCGTCGCTCTGGCGAGCAAAAGGTTCGCCACGTTGGTGCAAGCGATGACCAGTAGAATCGCAGCAGCGGCAAAAAGGTTATAAATCAGGCTCTTAAAACCATATTCTGAACCTCCCGCACCTCCGATTCCATAAGGGCCGAGCAGGAAGTCGGTCGCAGATTCCACCCGCGCCGTAAATTTCTCCGGAAAGTCATTCGGATGATCCTTGGCGAGGCTCTGGACTATGGTGTTGAGTTCGGCGGAGGCAGCTTCGAGGCTAACCCCACGTTTCAGACGCACCAGCATATAGCCGCCGTTACTGGCCATGTCGCTCTCGTTGAGCGGAATCCACATTTGCTGGAGTGCGCCAAAAGCGTGGAAACGCGGCGGCATAATCCCGACCAAAGTTCTTGTCTCGCCGTTTACAGTGAAATGCTTGCCCAGAACTCCAAGATCTGAGTTGAACTCGGTCTTCCAGGTGTCGTAACTCAGGACGAATATAGGATCCCCTCCGGTGTTGCCATCGCCCTGAAGAATCCCGCGCCCCAAGAACGCGGGCACGCCATAGAAATCGAACGCGTTCGCGCTTACCCGAGAGCTGTAGAGCTGGCGAATTTCATTGCCATCCGTGACTAGCGAGATTCCCCGTCCATAAGTAGCGATGTCTTCAAACACATGGTTTTCTCGGCTAATCGTGCGAATATCGGAGCTTGAGAGGGATAAGGGCTCCAAATCGGACCGCATTGGGACAGCCAGCCGATCTGCATCCTTCGCCGCAAAAGCATTCACCAGCAGGTTGTAGAAGACACTGAAGACTGCCGTGGAAGTCCCGATGCCGAGTGCGAGCGCAAGAATGGCAATCGCAGCAAAGCGACGATCATTCCGCAAGCCGCGAAAAGCAAAGAGAGAGTCGCGGAGAATACCGTCCATAAACTACTCGCACTTCATTTTACAGATGTTTGGTGAGAAAACTGGTCGAAACGTTGAAAGTTCATCCAACGAAGCGCCGTAGTGCCGATTGCCGCATGGCGGCCCGGTCCATGTTTTCGCGGCAATTCATCAGCGTCAAAAGAGTGCTCAGGACGCGAGCTTTGATTTCGTCCGACATTGAAAAACCGCCGGTCGCCACCTTCACCAGAGTTTCACCCCGCGTGGCAATCCGGTTCATGAAATCCACTTGCCGGTCGTGGCTCATATTGCCCAGATTGGATTCGCGCCGCATCTCGGCGCATTCCTGCTCGATGAAAAGGGTGTAATGGAGCACACACATACGCTCTGCCGCGAGCCCCGCTGGCACGGGGGCCTTGCACCCTTTTCCGGAACACGCTTCTGGCACGGAGACACCCGGGACGTTCAATTGTTTTTAGCATGTAAAACCAGGTTGATTCCACAGAGCCAAGCGCAGTTGCGTCCAATCCATACACCCTAACCCAAGCAATCAACTGGTAGAGTAGAGGAGTTTCCCGGCACGCCCCGGGGTTTCCCGGCGAGCAGCCTAGCTCGTGTGAAAGGCGCCCATGCCTCACATGTCTCCCCATGACGTGTTGACCATGTTCCTCGCCCTCGGAACTCTCCTCGGCGCCGCCAAGATCGCCGGCGAGCTCATGCAGAAGATCGACCAGCCTTCCGTCCTGGGCGAGATTCTTGCCGGAATTCTCCTGGGCCCCACCGTACTCGGCCATTTCAAGCCTGACATCTACGCCGAACTATTCCCCTCCACCGGTGCCGTGCCCCTCGTGATGGAGGGAGTGACGACGCTCGGCGTCGTCTTCTTCCTGCTTGCTGCGGGACTGGAAATCGACCTGCGCAGCATCTTCCGTCAGGGGAAGAGCGCTCTGCTCGTCAGTTTGTGCGGAGTAGTTGTTCCGTTTGCCTTCGGACTCGGGGCGGCTGGCTTGTTCCCCGAGTTTTTTGGCGCCCAGCCAACCGCCGACCGCCTCGTGTTTGCGCTGTTTGTTGGCACGGCGCTCTCGATTTCAGCCTTGCCTGTTATCGCCAAGATTCTCATCGACTTGAACCTGTTGCGCAGCGAAATGGGAACGGTCGTCATGTCGTCGGCGATGTTCGACGACCTCGTCGGATGGATTTTGTTTTCCATGATTCTGGGAATGATGGGCTCCGGAGGCCACACCTTGGCAGGTGTGCGCCGCACTATCGTGCTCGTCCTTGCGTTCGCCATACTTCTTCTCACCGTGGGTCGCTGGTTGATTGATAAGCTCCTGCCCCGCATCCAAGCGCACACCAGTTGGCCTGGCGGCGTCCTTGGCTTCATCTTCACCTTGACGCTCTTTGCGGCGGCCTTTGCGGAATATGCGGGCATCCATGCGGTCTACGGCGCATTCATCGCCGGGATCGCCATCGGCGAATCAAACCATCTGCGCGCGCGCACGCGCGAGCAAATTCACGAAATCGTCACCAACGTCTTCGCACCTTTCTTTTTCGCGAGCATTGGCCTCCGCACGAATTTCATTACGAATTTCAATCTCGGTATCGCCGCGACCGTAATCTTGGTGGCCTGCTTGGGAAAACTTCTTGGCGCCGGCGGCGGTGCACGCCTCAGCGGAATGGACCGCCGCACCTCCTGGGGCGTCGGCCTCGCCATGAACGCTCGCGGCGCGATGGAGATGATTCTTGGCCTGCTGGCCCTTCAATATGGCCTGATTCGCGAAACGATGTTCGTGGCCCTGGTCATTATGGCCTTGCTCACCTCCATGCTGTCAGGGCCGTCACTCAATCTGCTGATCCGGCGACGCCGCACGATCCGCCTGAAGGATGCAGTTTCAAACAAACTCTATTTCCCAAACATCGACCGCCGCTCAAAACGCGACGTCCTTCAGCAAATGTGCGCCGCGGCTGCGGAAACATTGAACAATTCTCCAGAGAGATTCTTCCGCCTCGTTTGGGAACGCGAAATGGTTGGGCCTAGCGGCTGGCAGGACGAACTGGCGGTCCCCAGCGCCCGTGTGGGCGGCTTGCTCCGCCCCGTAGTCGCCATCGGAACGGTGTCCCCCGGCGTGGATTTCGGTGCTCGCGACGGCAAATTGGCCCGTTTGATCATCCTCATCCTCACACCAGATAACCAGACGCAAAACGATCTCCTGAGAGATGCCGGTGACCTATTCGAGCGGAACGACGCAACCGAGCGTGTACTCGGCGCTCGCAATTGGGTTGAAGTCGTGGCCGCCTTGAACGCGCCCGTAGAATAAACATCCTGAAATCAACAGACTAGCGCCCGCCTTGCCCAAAAGTGGAACGTCGAGGCTCCTCAAATCGTCTAATTCTTTGGGTAGCGGAAGAAAGGTAGGTTTCAATATGTCGCGAACAAAATTCAAGCTCCTGCATCGTTCTCTCTTGATTCTCGGCGCCCTGCTGGTCATGGTTTCCGGGACCCCGCTGCTTGCAAATTCCAAGACGCAGCCTCAGCGGGATCCCGCACAGGAGCAAGCGCACCTCATTAAAGAGGTTCACCACGAACTCGTAATGCTTCCTTATCTCTCCGTCTTCGATAACCTCGAGTACAGGGTCGATGGAACGAAGGTGACCCTAATCGGCCAGGTGACTCAGCCTATACTGAAAGACGAGGCGGGACGAGTCGTGAAGGGAATCGAAGGCGTAACCGAAGTCGATAACCAGATTCAGGTTCTTCCGCTTTCAGCGTTCGATGATCAGATCCGCCACGCCGAATTCCGCGCTATTTACAGCTTCCCGGCGCTGTCCAGGTACGCTTGGGGCGCAATCCCGCAGATTCACATCATCGTGGAAAACGGCCAAGTGACTCTGTACGGCATCGTCGACAGCCAGGCAGACAAGGACGTGGCGGGATTTCGCGCCAACACCGTCCCGAACGTTTTCAGCGTAACCAACAACCTGCAAGTCGCGGGACCGGGGAAGTAAGTAATCCCCATTTGCCTCGAGAAGTTCGCTCTATTGCGCGGCGTGCTCGCCGGACTTGAACTGAGTCCAGGGACCGGCGTCCATGTCGCGCAAGACGGGCGCCTGCCAGGAATAGTCGGCGTGCTGCGCGAGGAATTTCGTAGCCTCGAAGTTTTCGCCACACGGATGCCCGATGCGCGCGATCATACTCATCGCAGCGGCCATCGCACTGTCGGTCACCTTGCCCTGCACCGCACCGGACGGCCGTGCGGGAGTCTTTTCGCTGTCAGGATCGCCCGGCGTTATCACCTCGCCGTGACCGCATAGCGTCCGGCGGTCAGCCCCTTCCTTTTTTGTGTAGCTGTCGTAGTGATCCGATTCAAAAGCTTCCGCCATTGTCGTGTCGATCTTACCCTTATTCTCAGCCATCAATTCATCCCAGCGGACGTGCCGCGCATTCGCCGATGCGGCCAGGTTTGTCGCATCAAAGGTCGTCTCGTCTTTCAGAACATCGGGATCGCTTGCGAAGTTTGACCCCACAAAATAGCCGTCTTTCGTCCGCCACACTCTGCTGTGCTTGAGGCCGTTCTCAAATTGCGCGATCTCGCCCGTCTTGCGATCTCCCAGTAGCCAATCGTTTGCGTAACCTCCGTTATTGCCGTCCAGCATGATTTTCACGAACGAATCGATCGAATCCGCGTACTGCATGGCCTTCCGCGCGCGCACAAATTCCGGCTTCCCCGTCGGATCCCAGCCATGAAAATCCGTAATCGTCGTTTCCGTCACCATCAACCCGCCCGAATTCACCGTAAAGTCATCGTCGCTCACGATCACCCCCGGAAAACCGTCCATCAGCATCCGGTAGCCGCTCTGCGGCACGATGTCAAACATGATCCGCCAGCGCGACCCTTCGATGTAGCTCGACCAGTTGTTGTGCGCGATCACGATTTGCCCGTCTTTGGTCCAGCTCCCCGTCGCCACGAACGCGCTGCACGCCTCCGGCGCTTTCAGGTTCGGCGGATTCTGCGCCTTGGTCACCGAATTCAGCCACGGCACGTAATAATCCGGCAATTCCTCGAAGCCGTTCATCGCCACCATGTCGTCTAGGTCGAGCTTCACTTTTCGCGCTTCCAGGCCCGCGACGATTCCCTTCAGCTCGGCCTGATATTCGGGATCGATTGTGTGCCACAACATCTGGTGCGCCGCTCGGCGGAAGAAATCCCAGTCGCGATTGCTTTCGTGTGTCATTTCCAGACTCACCGCCGCGAACGCATCCGCAATTTCCGGCGCCAGCAAATAGCCGTGCTGGAACCCAACATCCGAAGGACTCCCCTCCAGATGCACGTAAATCCAGCCGCCGCGCTCGAATCGATACGCCTTCGCCAGACGCGGATCGTCACTGTATTGGACTGAAGCGCGCGTCGTAGCCGCCTGCGCGATCTGCCGGTGGCTCACGACCAGCAGTTGTGTCGCCATCAGCGCAACCGCAAAGATACCCACCAAAGCAACTGGAAGCCGATTTCTTTTCATTTTCATTTAGACGACGCTCCGGCTCCGTAGTATCCCCAATTTCCCCCATTCCGCAAGCCCCAGCTTCAACCGGAAACCCATCCCGCCCGTCATCCCGAGCGAGCGCTCGACTTTAGCGCGACGAGGGACCTGCTTTTCTCTTCCCCTGCACTCCGCTCCCCGCGCTCAGCCTTATCAGCCGTTTCAGCATTCCCCGGTTTGCTGTCGGACGCGCCTTGGGTGGCACGTATAACATCGAAACCGGCGTCACGCGCGCCCGCGGCAACGCCTCCAACCTCACCTTCAAAATACCCGGCTTCCCCACCACAAACTGCGCCGCCTCGTAAACCACCACTTTGTGGCTCCCGGGATAGTGCCGCCTCAACGCCTTCGTCAGAATCTTCAAACCTTCGCGGTTGCACGGCTCCAGCGGCAGCGTCCTTTCCCCAATCAATGCCGGCTGCAACAGAATCAGTGGGCTCTTTGGATCAAATCTTCTGTCATGCAACAAAAAATCCGTCGCATCGAAGCTTTGGCATCCTTCGGCGCCCGGATCCACTCCCAGATCCGCGAATAGGCAATCGAGCGACGAGATTGCCGGCAGCATCCGCGCCGGAACTCCCTCGCGACGCGCGCGCCGCATGGCCGCGTGCCCCGGAGAGCAGAACACGCCGGGGTGGCCGTAGAACGCCGCGCAAACCGCGAATCCTTTTCGCAGGAAACCGAAAATCTCATCCACGGCTTGCGAATACGTGACTCGCCTGCGTTTCTTGGTGCTGTAGAAGCGCGTCAGCGACTCGGCTTTGGGATTGACGCTGCGAATCCACTGGGCGGACACAGGATCGGCCACGTAATACAGCACCTTGTCGGCTTGCTCGATGCAGCCCCGCGCCTGCAGCGTCACGTGAGTGATCGCTTCGATTCCCAATCCGACGATCGTCAGCGATCCTCTCCGCGATCTCCGTTTCATTTCACCTTGCCAGGACCCCACGACGCGAAGTTCAAGGCTGTGCGGAGTTTTTCGGCTTTCCCGCTTAGAACTGCCTCTTTTTCCTCGGCCGTAAGTTTGGCTCTCTTCATTGCCGCTGCGGGATTCTTCTTGAATCGGGCGAGCTGCTTGGGGTCAGCAGAAATCTTCACGAGGAACTCTGTCAGGCTAGGCATGGCGGAGGCTCGCTTGTAATGTGGCTGCGACCGGACGCACGTTGGCGCCCGTTCGATTTTTGGTTCGCTGCTGCGCTCGCACGGAGACCGGCTTCGATGCAAGGGGATCTGAAATGGTACACCCGCACTCAGCCGGTTTGCCAAGTCACCCAAGCGGAAAGGTCAGAACTTGGAGAGCTTCATGTTGGCGTAGACAACAGCCGGGGACGCCAGCGACTCGAGCTTCTTTGCCTTCTTCACTTTCTTTGCCCTGCTCGCCGCCTTCTTCTTCTTTGCCATTTTCACGTCTCCTCGCTCGGTGAGATACCCATGCCCTTCTTGGATGGCCCCAATTCTCGGAAACTTCTGGAAGGAACCCGCACTTCGCCTCAGAAACCGAAACGCCCAACGTCACCGATTTGATTACCATCGCCCTTCAATCCCGGTCAAGCCATATTTCCCACGCCCCTTTTCGTGCCGACGCCAATTCTCGTCCGGCACCGATTGCAGGCAAGCTGTTAGAACCGGGGCTGCCCCATTCGGAAAGCTCGATGGGTGGGGCAGCCTCACTCGTTTATCAGCTAACACTCGATCCAGCGGAGGACGCGCGAGCGCCCTCACTTTTCTTCGCCGCAAGTGCCGGTAGAAGAAGTTTCAGAAGCGCCTGGTCCGAGAACGGGTTCTGACCCGAGATCAACTCGCGATCTTGAATAACGTAGCTCGACCACGGAGCGAGCACACTCACGTCACCACCCGCCGTACTCAAGGCAAAGTCCGGGTAGAAGAGAACCTTGCCGCGAATCTCGAGCGGCTCCCGCTGCTGCTCTTCCGCGGTCGAAAAGATGGTCATCTTGTATCCCGCATAAATCCATCCTTTGGCCTTCTCGCGTGCGCCGGCGGTATCGCCCGCCGTCAGCGCTGCGACGAACTCCACTGAGTTCGGAAGAGCGGAGAGAAGCGAAATCGGGCCATGGCAGAGTACCGCCGTAGGCTTGGCGGTTTCATGAAAGTGTCTCATCACGACGCCGGCGTTGGGGTCATCGAGGAGATCCTCCATCGGGCCGTGGCCGCCGGGGACGAAAACGGCGTCGTATTGATCCAGGCCCGATGCGATGACGTCCGAGATGCGACTTGGATTTCTGAGCCCGGTGAGGCTGTCGCGAAATTTGAAATAGTCCTGAAGCCTGGCCTCGTCCCCGCCGAAGAAATCAGGCACAGCTGAATGCAGGTCCAATTGCGGCGTGTTCCCTTTGGGGTTGGCGAAAGTGATTTCGTAGCCTTCGTTCATCAGGGCGCGGACCGGAACCGTCAGTTCGTTGAGATAGTAGCCAGCGCCCCTATAAACCTTGCCATCTTTCAATGGCAAGCCGTAACCGCTCGAGACCAGCACCAGGATTTTTCCTTTTGTCGCCATCTTGTTCTCCTCTCTGAAAATCGGATCTGTTTCTCAATACTTGTTGCTTAAAAAATTCAGCGAACCATGCGCGTGCTTCTTCTCACCTCTCGATCACTCAGCCAACTGGACAATTCCTCCGCCGGGCCTATCCCTCTCCACCCTCCTCTCCCTCGTCGAGAGCGCAGCGATGCCACGATTCATCTGCGGCGTGGACCGCACAAAACCGTCTTCCGCAGATCCCGCAGTGAAATGTCGCGCTCGCATCGCACGGTTCATCCATAGAGGAAACCGCCTGACATACCCATTCAAGGTCGGCCCGGGGTTCTGTCTGATTCTGGAGTTGCGACATAAGCCCCCTCCTTCCCGCGAATTTTACTCGCGTTTGGCGAAGCAGGCGAGTGGACGTGTAGTCGGCTAACCGGCCAATTGCTTCCGGGGCGAACAGCCAGTTTCCGATTTTTCTGGCGGTTCGGCGGGAGTTCCCGATTCACAGGGCGGCCTTCAGCGCAGCAGCCCCTTCCCACCTCTTCGGGCTGCAAGCCCGGGTCTCGGGATCCGTACTTGCCCTGACATGAAAGCGCCCAGCTTTAGCGCCTGCGAAAGAAGCCCCGCAAACAAAGCCCGACGGGGCTCAGTCGCTGAGGAAGGAGTCGCCTTTCATCTGAAGGCTCATTCGTCCCATTCAGCGTCGCTACTTGCATCGTTCGTTAATCCGCGATAATTTCCGTCCGCTAATCCTTTCGTGCACGACTATTCCCCTGAGGATGACTATGCGCTTGCTCACCAGGCTTGCTGCTTCGCTTCCCCTGATTTTGCTCGTCTCTTGGTCGGCCGCTGCCCAGGACCAGCAAATACCTCGGTTCTCCGACGACTTGAAGCCACTAGTCTCGGCGGCCTCTCACGTTAGTCCAAAACCTGGAATCGACATCGTCGTCCTCAACGATTCTGAGAGCTACGTTTTCGAAACCGACGGTCACTCGCTTCACACGAATTACGTCCTCTATAAGATCCTGACGCAGAAAGGGGCCGAAGAATGGAACGACATCTCAGTCAGCTGGGAACCTTGGCACCAAGAAAAGCCCTCTGTCCGCGCTCGCGTAATCGCATCGGACCAGAGCGTCCACGCTCTTGATCCCGCCACCATCACCGACTCGCCTGCAAAAGACAATGAGGATAACGTGTATGGTGATCGTCGCGTGCTGCGAGCTCCACTCCCCGCAATCGCTCCCGGTGTCGTTATCGAAGAGGAGGACAGTGTGCACGAATCCCCGGAGATATCGGGAGTGGGCATCGTTCGGCGCGCATATTTTGGCCGCAGAGTACCAGTGCAAAGCACTCACTTCGAAATCGAGGCCCCTTCCTCCCTGCCGCTGCACTACACGCGACAGTTGCTGCCGGATTTGAAGGTAACACGCGACGAAAACGGTGATCGCGTGCACACCAGTTTCGATTACGGCCCTATGGACACTCTCGACGAGCCGGACGAACATTTGCCGCCGGAAGTCCCCGCTTATCCGAAAGTCGTATTTTCCACCGGCACTTCTTGGAGCCAGATGGCCGACGCGTACGGCAAGATTGTCGATGATCGTATTGCCGGTTCTGATGTGAGAACGCTCGTTGGTAAATTGACTTCATCTAAAAGATCTCGCGATGAAAAGATTCAAGCTATCTGGCAGTATCTCAGCACCGATATTCGTTACACTGGTGTCGAGTTCGCTGAGGCCGCCGTCGTCCCTCGATCGCCTAGCGAAGTCCTCACCCACAAGTACGGCGACTGCAAGGATAAATCGGTTCTGCTGGTCGCCCTGCTCCGCGCTGCGGGTATTCCCGCCTATGTCGCTTTGTTAGACGCCACCGATCGTGAAGATATCCAGACTGACCTGCCTGGAATGGGCCTGTTCGACCACGCCATAGTCTTTGTTCCCGGCTCCCCTGATCTTTGGATCGATGCCACTGATCAATACGCCCGTCTCGGAGAGCTTCCGATCGCTGACCAGAACCGGTACGCCCTAATCGTTCAGCCAGACGTCAAAACCCTGTCCCGAACTCCATCGCTCTCCGCGGAAGACAACATCCTTGTTGAAGATCGGGAGTTTCAGCTTTCCGAATATGGACCTGCCCATGTGGTTGAGACTTCCCATCCTCACGGCAGTTTGGAAACGTACTACCGGGCTGACTACACCGACATACAAAGTAAAGACGTAAAGGAAGGCTTGGGCAAGTATGTAAAGGATTTGTATCTTTCTGACAAGCTCGACAACATTGCACGTTCGGACCCCTCTGATCTCTCGAAGCCATTCGAGCTTGTCTTAACCTGCAATCGCGCCAAGCGCGGATCCACAGATCTAGGTGTGGCCGTCGCCGCCATTCGCTTAGAAGCAATCTTCGATCGCCTTCCCGACGATCTCAAAACGCGCCAGGCCGCCGAAACAGGTACTTCCAACTCCACAGACGAAAAACCCAAGAAGAAGCGCACCGCCGATTACCAGTTGGCAGAGCCTTTCATCACCGAATGGCACTACAAAGTCATCCCACCCGACGGGTTCCAACCCAAGCCTCTCTCCAAGGACTCCAAGGTCTCGCTTGGCCCCGCCGTTCTCGATGAGCAATTCTCAGCGGACAAAGATGGAGTCGTTCACGCCACAATTCGCTTCGAAATTGCGAAAGACCGGCTCACCCCGTCCGAAGCTCTCGAAATGCGCAATCGCGTCGCAGACGTGAAGGACACTGAGCCTATTCTCATCTACTTCGAGCCCGTCGCTGACGCTCTGCTCAGTCAGGGAAGAGCTCTCGGAGCATTTCAATCCTATCGAGACCTCATTGCCGCTCATCCTAAACATGCTGTCTACCACCTTCGCAAGGCCGAAGCGCTTCTCGCGGGCGGGCTCGGTGAGGCCGCTAGGCAGGAAGCACGCTTGGCTGTCTCGCTAGAACCGAATTCCGCCATGGCGCAAAAAACTCTTGCGGATATCCTCGAATACGATCTGGTCGGCCGCAAGTTTCGCCCTGGAAGCGACTATGACGGCGCCGCCGCAGCCTTTCGCGCCGCTGAAAAACTCGATCGGGACGACAAAACCCTCACGGGCAATCTCGCTATCCTCCTCGAGTACAACACATGGGGCCTACGGTACGGTCCTGGCGCCAAACTGGACGAAGCTGTCGCAGAGTATCGCCGACTTACTCCTCAGGAACTCGAGAACATGGGCCTAAAAAACAATGTCCCCTTCGCCCTCTTCTACGATCGCAAGTTCGCAGAAGCGCAAAAAACCGCCGAAACACTCAACCCACAGCCAGCCTCACTGATTGTCGCTTGCGAAGGAGCTGTCAGCGGGGCGCAGGCCGGCATTGCCGAGGCTAAGAAGCGCACAGGAAGTGAAGAGCAATTACGCGAACTCATCAGGAGCGCTGGCCAACTGCTGGCAAATCTTCGCAACTATTCGATCGCTGCCGATTTCTATGAGGCGGGTGCCTCTGGCGAAGACGCCTCCAGCTGGATGTCTGACGCCGTAACTTTTCGTAAGACCCAGCCTAACGAAAAACTCCTTTTCCCGGATACGCCCGTCGGCGTCGCGCTGCATTTCGCTCTCCTGACGATGGATGCGGATCTAACCGTTGAAAAGATGCGCACCGTGGCAAGTCGAAATGGAGCGCAGACGCTCGCCACTCCCGAAAACGTCGAAGAGTACGTCACGGCTGAAAAGCGCTTGATCAGCCAGAAGGCAAGGGCAGGGACTTTTTCGGATATAGGCGTCGATACTGCCCTCACAAATGCACAGCCCACGACTCAGGGGGATGATCAAACTGGCTACAAGGTCACCCTGTGGCCAGCAGCCACCTACAAAACTGCCGTTTACGTGGTCAAAGAAGCTGCGAATTACAGAGTCCTCGGCAGGTTCCCCGGGGTTTTTGCTGGTCTCGGGTCGCAAATTTTGGACGATATATCCAACAACAACCTGAATGCGGCACGGACGCTATTGGACTGGCTCAGGGACGATTGGCATCTCAGCGGCGGCGACGACCCGTTCGAAGGAGCAGCCTTCCCTCGCCTTTGGACAAAGGGATCAGACCCGGACCCCGCCACCATTAAGCTCGCGGCTGGCGCCCTTCTCGCTACCTCACGGCAAACTGCTGACGCGGGCATCGCAATACTGGAAACCGCAAAGGGTTCCGTTCGCAATGAAGACGAGACGAAAATGGCAAGCATTCTACTCGCGCTGCTTGACGGCTACATCAGACTCGAGAGATACGACAAAGCGCTCCAAGTCTGCGAGGAACTTGCCAAGATTCATCCCGAATCGAAACGCATCTTTCTGTACCAATCATCTTATTTGCGCATCCTCCGACGGCTTGAGGATGCGAATGCCCTGGCCCAGGAGCGCCTGAAACGGCTTCCAGGTGATGCGGACGCACAAAGAGCGCTTGTTTATAACGCTCTCACTCAGGGCAATCACACGCTTGCCCACACTTTGGCTCTCAAGTTCGTTCAGTCTGGAAATGCTCTGCCATCTGATCTTAACCTCGCTGCATGGGAATCCCTGTTCGCGAATGTGACAACCCCGCAAGACCTCGAAAACTCAATTAGCGCCAGCAAGCTATCTCCGAACTTCCCTGAGTTGCATACGCTTGCGTGTGTTTATGCCGAGGTGGGAAAAACTAAGGAAGCTCGCGATATTCTAATACAGGCCATGGACAAAGCGAACTATGATGACCTCGAGCCTAACAGTTGGTATACCGTGGGTCGCATCGCAGAGCAGTTTGGAGAGCTGGATATCGGTGTTGCCAGCTATCGTCGAGTCGAGAAGCCCAAGCGCGATTTTTCCATCCCAGACTCATCGTACGAACTTGCGCAACTTCATCTAAGGGCTCTCGGCGTTCAGCCCCAGCAGGCCGACATGAAGCCTGCTACGAAAAGTCCGCACTTATAATCCCGGGACTGCATCCGTTGCAGTCGTTTCGAGCAGTACTGTGAGGTGTGGTCCTTGAATTTCCGTTGCCGTTATGGTAACGCTAACTAGATGATGATGCCGCCGCTACTTGTACACAGCCCGCGAAGCAACGGGCGACCTCCCGGGTGCACCAGCTCGGTTTCCGCTCGCCACTCGCCACTCGTCACTCGCGACTACTTTCTAAGAGGCGAAGAAAAAGTTAATCGCAATGACTCCAAAATCCAAAGTCGTCGCCATCTACACCAAACAAAGGAGATCCCAAAAGTTAACCGCAACAAAAATGCCACTTCCGGTTTTCTTTTCTTTCGCCCCTCCCTAAAAATTTCGTCGGAGGTGACCCCATGAAAATCACTCGCGAAGATGTTCTCCGCGTGGCGGAGCTGGCGCATCTGGAGTTGGCGCCGGAGGAGGCGGAGACGTATCGGAGTCAGCTCGACGAGATACTGAACTACATCGCGAAGCTGGAGGAGCTGGACCTAACGTCGGTGGAACCGATGGCGCAGGTCATATTCAGTCCGGCAGGGGATGAGCATCCGGAGCTGCGCGAGGATAAGTTGACCACCTGCGACGTTGCGCCAGCCATTCTGGCACAAGCGCCGGAAGCTAAACCGCCATTCTTTCGAGTGCCGCGAGTGATTGGGAAGGGATGAAGCGGAGATTGAGTCACACGTGGACAATTCGGACGGTGCGGGAGGCGATCACGGCGAAGAGGGTGTCGGCGCGGGAGCTGGCGGCGGAGTATCTGGCGCAAATCGAGAAGCGGAATCCTGAGCTGAACGCCTTCCTGACGCTGAGTCCGGAGCGGGCGTTTGCGCAGGCGGAGCGCGTGGATGCCGCGGCGGCCAGAGGCGAAGCGCTGCCGGCGCTGGCGGGTGTCCCCGTCGCGGTCAAGGACGTGATCAGCACGAAGGGCGTACGCACCACGTGCGGGTCGAAAATCCTGGAAAACTACGTGCCGCCGTACGACGCGACGGCGGTCGAACGGCTGGAAAAGGCCGGCGCCGTGATCCTGGGCAAGACCAACTGCGACGAGTTCGCGATGGGCAGCTCAAACGAAAACTCGGCGTACGGGCCGGTGCGGAATCCGGCGGCGCTCGACCGGGTGCCGGGCGGGTCGAGCGGAGGGTCGGCAGCAGCGGTGGCAGGCGGGTTAGCGGTGGCCGCGCTGGGGACGGATACGGGCGGGTCGATTCGGCAGCCGGGGTCCTACTGCGGGATACCGGCGATGATGCCGACGTATGGGCGGGTGTCGCGGTATGGGCTGATTGCGTTTGCCTCGTCTTTGGACCGCATCGGGCCGTTTGCGACGACTGCGGCGGATGTCGCGACGGTGATGGCGGTAATTGCTGGTCGCGACGAAAACGATTCCACGTCGGCGCCGGTGCCGGTGGAGGATTACGCGAGCGCGATCGAAAGGCCCCTGGTGGGAGTGCGAATTGGCCTTCCGGAAGACTATTTTGGCGAAGGGCTCGATGGCGAAGTGAAGGAGAAGGTGCTGGCGGGGATTGCGCTGCTGGAAAAGCTGGGATGCAAGCGAATTCCTTTGCAAATGCCGCACACTGACTACGCGATTGCGACGTACTACATCATTGCGACGGCAGAGGCGAGCTCGAATCTGGCGCGATATGACGGCGTGCGGTACGGGCTGCGCGTACCGGGAGCCACTTTGGGGGAAATGTACCGGCGAACGCGCGAGCAAGGGTTTGGCGCGGAAGTGAAGCGGAGAATCATGCTGGGGACGTATGCGCTGTCAGCCGGCTACTACGATGCGTATTATCTGCGCGCGCAAAAAGTGCGGACGCTGATCGCGCGCGATTTCGCGGACGCGTTTCTGAAGGTGGACGCGATCATTACGCCGACCGCGCCGACGCCGGCCTTTCGCCTGGGCGAAAAGACGGCTGACCCCCTACAAATGTATTTGGCTGATATTTATACGGTTACGGGGTCGCTGGCGGGCGTGCCGGGCATTTCGGTGCCGGTGGGCAATACGAAGGCGGGGTTGCCGGTGGGCATGCAGATTTTTGGCCCGCATTTTGGCGAAGGCCGCGTGCTGCAACTGGCGCATGCAGTGGAGCGCGCCTGGGAAATTCGCAATTGAAGTGAGCGCGAGCGGAAAGTCAAGTTGCGAGCCGCGATTTGGCGGCGGAGTGGCGGTGGCTTCGACTTTGCCGTAGGTTCGCCCGCGCGGACAAAGGAATTTTGCACAAGGCACATCATTCCGTTTAACTCGTAGAAATATTCCACATTTAATCTACGTTTTTCCATTTTCAGGAGCGCTTCCTGTTCCCCGAATTCGCAGAGCAAATCGCAGGCGAACGAGCCAAGTGGCAGAATCCAAAGATTTTCGACCGGCAATTTGCCGAAAAGTCCCAGCGCCAATGGTACGGAACGCCTATTGCAGAGAAAACAGGGCACCCGTTATCGTGGCTTCAGCATCTGAGGAATTGAGGAGCACAGATGGTCAGAATCAGGTCCAGCCAAAAGTTCTTCACAGAAGATGAAGTGGCCCACTTGACGGGCATTTGCCTGGACCATCTTCGTGGGCTCGCCCGGAATAGGCATCTTGGAACGATTGCGCGAGCGGCTGAAGCGGCAGGGGCGGAAGCCGAAAAGTGGCTGTTCACGAATTCGGACCTGATGATTTTGACGGTCCTGCACCCGCGCTGCGAACACTGATTTCTTCCCCTCTCAGCAAGAGGCATACATAGACGGCCTTCCGAAGTTTTCGGGAGGCCGTTTTTCGTTTCTACAGCGCGGCTGTGAGTCTCCCGCGGCAGTTGCCGATGGCCACCCGCGGGGGCTATGCTGGGTGCCTCAACCCTCGCAAGCCACTTTGCATCTGAGAGAAAATGCGCACGAACGGCCCGCCATGCTGAAACACCGCAAGTATCCCGTCCAATTCGTTTTGCTCGCGAGCGTGCTTGGTTTCGCCGCGCTGGCCCATGGGGGCGCACAGCAAGATGCTCAAAGCCAAGGTGGAACCGGCGCCCAGAAGGGCACCGGTAGGGATCAGGCTGCAGCACCGGCAACGCGAGCGTCGAGCTTGCCGCGCGGGAAGAAGCTGGTGCTGAAAGACGGCACGTTTCAGCTTGTGGGAGATTACAAGATTGAGGACGACAGGGTGAGGTTCTACAGCCTGGACCGTTCAGATTGGGAGGAGATGCCAGTCGCGCTCGTCGACTGGGATAAAACGAAGGAGGCAGACGCGGCGCAAGCGAAAACAGACGCGGCATTGCTTACCCGGGTGCACGCCCAGGAGGAGGCACGGATTGTTCAGCCGCTGGACATCGATGCCAGCCTGGAGGCGGCCCCGGGAGTGTTCCTTCCGCCCGGAGAGGGGGTGTTCGCGTTTGACGGCAAGGCAGTTCTTTCGGTGGCGCCCGCGGAGCCGACATTCAAAACGAATAAGAAGCGAGAAGTGGAGAAGGTGCTTTCGCCGATCCCTATCGTGCCGTCGCGCCATTCTGTTTCCATTCAGGGAGGCCATTCAAAGCTTCGAGTACAGACCGGTCAACCTGAGTTCTACATGCGGACGAAGCAGGAAGGCGACCCGGAGATGCAACTGGTTCCGGCGAAAGCCAAAGGAGATACGCGGCAGATCGCGAATGTTGACGAGCTGTTCAGGATGCAGAATGCGGCTACTAAACCGCTGCTAATGCAGCGATGGGAGATAGCGAAGGGAGTTTACCGGTTCACGCTGGGGCAAACGCTGCCTGCTGGCGAGTATGCGTTAATTGAAGTGATTCCAGGAAAGACGGAAATGGAGCAACTAAGCATTTATGTGTGGGACTTTGGAGTTGACCCGCCAGGCACCGCGGGCCACAAAACAAACTGACAGTCTGGGGCTGCAACACTACTTGACTGCGGGTTGAGGCTGAACAAGTTCGACAAGAAGGGCAGCCAGGGCGGAAACGTGAAACGGCTTTTGCAGGATTTGGGCGCCTTTCTCGCGGAATGCCGCAATCGTGTCGGGCTCGACGAGGTCTCCGGTCATGAAAACGAATTTAGGAGCTGATTCGGGCGAGCCAGCGCGCATGCGTTCGTAGAGCTCACGACCGGTAATTCCAGGCAAATTGAAATCACAGAGTACGAAATGGTAGGAGTTCGAGGGAAGAAGCACGAGGGCTTCTTCTGAAGTGGCAGCGCAGTCGACGCGGACGCCGCGAGCCACCAACCCTTCCTGAACGATTTCGCGGATGCTTTCTTCGTCGTCCACCACGAGCACGGAACGGCCGCGTAAAGCCTCCAGCGCGGCTCGGCTTTCCTTCCGTGCGAGATGAGAAAGGTTTGCGGCTTCGCCAGGCGCAACAGGGAGTAAGACGCGGAAAGTTGAGCCCGATTGGTCGGACTGAACCTCGATAGTGCCACCATGCTCCTTTACTACAGCAAGGGAGATGGTAAGGCCGAGACCCGAGCCGCCGCCCGGGCGCTTGGTGGTAAAGAATGGGTCAAAAATTTTCTGGATGTTCTCCGGGGGAATTCCAGGGCCGTCATCGGATATCGTGACGCACACTCTTTCGTTTTGGGCTGCGATCGAGACGGCGAGAGTTCCAGCGTTGCGGACGGAAGCAAGCGCTTGCTCGGCGTTCACAACGATGTTCAGCAAAGCCTGGATCAGCAGTTTGCGATCGCCGTTCACGCCGGGCAGATTTTCAGGAGCCGTGAATTTAACTTCTATGTTCTTCGCCCGCAACTCTTGCTGATGAAGCTGCAGAGTCTGCTGAATCAGCTCGTTGAGTCGAAGTACTGAACGCCCCTGCGACGCCGGCCGGGAAAGAGCAAGCAAGTTTTGCACAATTTCGGCCGCGCGGCGTGCCTGTTGCAAGACAATTTCCGCATGCCGCCGGGAGGCATCGTTAGAGGCGCGCTCGCGAAGCAAATCGCCGACGCCGAGGATGGCCGTGAGAGGATTATTCAGCTCATGCGCGGCGCCGGCGAGCATTTGTCCCATAGCCGCAAACTTTTCCTTTTGGGCAAGCTGCTCTTCGATGCGCTTGGATTCGGTAACGTCCCGGGCTGACGCAACCACGCCATTAATCGCGCCACCGTCATCATAAAGGGGTCCGGCGCTGGCCCGAAGCGTGCGCCAGCTGCCATCGTGAGCGTGAGTACGAAATTCAATTTGAACTTGTGCTTTTTGGCCGCTCAGTAGTTTGCGCATCTCGTCGATGAGCATGGGTTGATCGTCCGGATGGGCGCGGGCGCCCAAACCTTCTCCGATGTAGTCGTGAGGACGGCGTCCCAGAACCTCCTGGACCCGCTGGCTGACGTATGTGTATTGACCCTTGCAATCAAGCACAGCGATAACGTCAGGGAAGTTTGCTACAAGGCGGCGAACGAATTCCTGCTCCTGATGCAAGCGACGCTGCATTTCAAGGCGGTCAGTGACATCGACCAGCGCTCCCTGGAGGCGCACAGCGCTCCCTGAAGCATCGCGCACCGCGAAACCTGATCCGAGACAATGAAGCTTGGCGCCGTCCTTCCGGCGAAAAACGAGTTCGTGGTCCTGAACGGAGCCTTTCTCCTTGAGCTCGACAATGAACGAATCTTGCTTCCCGGGGTCGGCGTAAACTTCTCTGAAATTCCTGCCTTGCAGCTCGGCCTTGCTGGCATAGCCCAGCATGCGAATCAGCGCCGGGTTGGCGTCGAGGACGGTGCCGTCAGGTGTCGTGAAAAAGATTCCTTCACGCAGCGATTCGAAGAGCTCTGCGAAGCGAAGCTCAGATTCGTGTTCGAGAGTAACGTCGCGGGCCCACCCGGTAATAGCCGCGATTTCGCCGTTTTCGAGAACGGGCTGAATCCAGCAAACGAAGTTGCGCGCCTGGCTTTCATGTTTAAGCCGGATCGGAACCATGCCTTGCCACGAACCCTTATCGAGCAGAGTTTTGAGGGCCTCCTCAACATCGGCAATGACGGGCGAAGCCACGAAGTCGGAGAAAGAGCGACCTATCAAATCAGCAAAGGAGACATCCAAAATTTCCGCGAACCTGCGGTTGGCAACGCGGATTTCGCCCCTCAGGGACAGTGTGAAGACTGCTTGGTCCAAGTTATCAATGAGCTCGCGATAGTTCTGCTGCGATCGCGAAAGGACCTCGATGAGCTTTTCGTGGGAGTCGGAGGATAGATTGGAACTTGTGGGCCTGTGCTCCTTCGAGGAATCAACCAGCATACCTGCTCCTCCGATCCCCAGCCCGGGCGAGCTTCGCGCAGTTCGGCACCGATCCCGTAGCTTAAATTTTACAGTTGGAAGCGAAGTCAAGGAGGACCGAAAGCGACAGCCTATGACAATCTGCACAACACTCGCGAATGCATGCGAAAGTGACCGGCAGAATACAAAAAGGGCGGGCCCGAGCAAATCGGGCTCGCCCTTGTAAGCCTTTGCGATGAAGGTTAGCTCTCGGCTATTGCGTCGGTGTCCTTCCGCAGGAAGTCCAATGCCGCGGCCTCTTCCGGCGAAAGATCCGGACCCGGCAAGCCAGCGCCCATGCCGCCTTCGACTTCTTCCGGTGGAGGCAACTGGGTAAGGAGCTGAATGTTGCGGTAGCGCTCGAGACCCGTACCCGCCGGAATCAGACGGCCCATGATGACGTTCTCTTTCAAGCCGCGGAGATAATCCACCTTGCCAGAGATTGCGGCTTCCGTGAGCACGCGAGTGGTTTCCTGGAAGCTGGCCGCGGAGATGAAGGAGTCCGTAGAGAGAGACGCCTTGGTGATGCCAAGCAGCAGCGGACGTCCGGTAGCCGGACGGCCTCCATCCTGGATGATGCGATCGTTCTCTTCGCGGAAGCGGAACTTGTCCACTTGCTCTTCGAGCAGGAACGTCGTGTCGCCGACGTCTTCCACTTTTACCCAGCGCATCATCTGCCGAACGATGGTTTCGATGTGCTTGTCGTTGATGTTGACGCCTTGCAGGCGGTAGACCTCTTGAATCGAGTTCACGAGATATGCCTGCGTATACTTCTCTCCCAGGACCGCAAGCAAGTCGTGCGGGTTCAGCGGACCATCAATGAGCGGCTCGCCGGCTCGCACATGCTCGCCTTCCTGAACGTTGATATGGACGCCGCGCGGGATGGAGTATTCCTTGACGGTCTTTCCATCTTCGCTCTCAACGTAGATTTTGCGCTGGCCTTTCGCGATTTCGCCGTACTTCACGATACCGTCGATTTCGCTGATGACAGCGGGATCCTTGGGTTTGCGCGTTTCGAAGAGTTCGACGACGCGCGGCAAGCCGCCCGTGATGTCCTTGGTCTTGGTGGTTTCGCGCGGGATCTTGGCAAGAACGTCGCCCGGCTGGACCTCGTCGCCATCCGCGACCATCAAGTGGGCGCGCGAGGGCATGAGGTACTTTTTCCGGATGCGGCCGGCGGAGTCCTTCACCATGATTGTCGGTTGATGCTTTTCATCTCCGGGCGGCAGCGTGACGACAAGCTGCGAAAGCCCGGTGACCTCGTCCACCTGTTCTTCGATCGTGATGCCGGGCTGCAAGTCCTTGAACTGGATAGTGCCGCCCGTTTCCGTGAGAATCGAGAAGGTGTACGGATCCCATTCGACCATGGTCTGGCCGAGCGTGACGGGTTGCCCATCCTCCACGCGCAACCGAGCGCCATACACAACGTGGTGACGTTCCTTTTCCCGACCCTTTTCATCGACAACCGCGATCAGGCCAGAGCGATTCATGGCGATGAGCGTCTTTCCACGTCCTTCGACGACTTTCAGGTCGATGAACTTGGTGAACCCGTTGTTTCGGGCTTCGACCTTGGACTGTTCGGTGACGCGAGTTGCCGTACCGCCGATGTGGAACGTGCGCATCGTGAGCTGCGTGCCAGGTTCGCCGATGGACTGCGCCGCGATTACGCCGACGGCTTCGCCCATCTCCACGAAGCGCCCAGTAGCCAAGTTGCGGCCATAGCAGCGGCCGCACACTCCGCGCCTTGATTCGCAGGTGAGCACAGAGCGAATCTTCACTCGCTCGATGCCGGCCGCTTGAATCGCGTTCGCAAGCTCTTCGGTGATTTCCTGGTTGATCTCGACGATGACGTTGCCCTCGTAGTCTTTTATCTTCTCGAGCGAAACGCGGCCGACCACGCGGTCGCGCAATGGCTCGACTTCGACGCCCGCCTCAAGAATCGGCTCGACGAAAATACCGTCGGCCGTGCCGCAGTCGAATTCGTTGATGATCACGTCCTGAGCTACGTCAACGAGACGCCGCGTAAGGTAGCCGGAATCGGCGGTCTTGAGAGCCGTATCGGCGAGACCTTTGCGGGCGCCGTGAGTGGAGATGAAATATTCGAGCACGGCCAACCCTTCGCGAAAATTCGAAGTGATAGGCTGCTCGATGACTTCGCCCGAAGGCTTGGCCATCAAACCGCGCATGCCGGAAAGCTGTCGAATCTGCTGCTTCGAACCGCGAGCGCCGGAGTCTGCCATGACGTAAATCGGATTGATCACGCCCTGCTTATCCTGCTCTTCGAGGGCCTTGAACATTTCGTCCGCAACCTTCTCGGTGACGTCCGACCAGATGGCGATGACCTTGTTGTAGCGTTCGCCGTTGGTGATGGCCCCATCGAGATATTGCTGCTGGACTTTGAAGACTTCGTGTTCGGCCGCATCGACAAGCTTGTACTTCACGCTCGGGATGACCATGTCGCTGATGCCGATGGAAACGCCGGCCCGTGTTGCATAGAGGAAGCCGAGCTCCTTCAAGCGGTCGAGCATGACCACAGTCTTTTCGAGGCCGAAGCGCAAGTAGGCGTACTGCACGAGAGCCTGCACGCCCTTCTTCTTGAGCAAACCGTTGACGAACGGCATGTCTGAAGGCAGGTGGTCGTTGAAGATCACGCGGCCAACCGTGGTGTGCAGAAACTGCTTGTTCAAGTGCACCGGCTCAATGTGCGAAACGTCCTGATCGTCGTACGCGTTCGTGAGGTCGATCACTTCGCCCGTGTAGCGCAAGCGAATCGGAGTGAGCAACTCCACTTCGCCGGCGTCGAGCGCCATGATGACTTCTTCGACGGAGCCGAATGCGCGGCCTTCGCCCTTGGCCTGAGGCTTGGCCTTGGTCATGTAGTAGATGCCGAGGACCATGTCCTGCGTCGGAACCGCAAGCGGGTACCCGTTGGCGGGCGACAGGATGTTGTGCGAGCTCAGCATAAGCACAGACGCTTCTACTTGCGCTTCAGGCGAAAGCGGGATGTGCACCGCCATCTGGTCGCCGTCGAAGTCGGCGTTGAAGGCGGTACAGACCAACGGATGGATGCGAATCGCCTTCCCTTCGACAAGCGTTGGTTCAAAGGCTTGAATGCCGAGGCGGTGAAGCGTGGGAGCGCGGTTCAGCAATACCGGATGCTCACGAATCACGTCCTCAAGGATGTCCCATACGGTGGATTCCTGCGCCTCGACCAATTCCTTGGCCTGCTTGATCGTGGTGCAGTGGCCAGCCGCTTCAAGCCGGTGATAGATAAAGGGCTTGAAGAGCTCAAGCGCCATCTTCTTCGGCAAACCGCATTGATGAAGCTTCAGTTCCGGGCCGACGACGATGACCGAGCGGCCCGAGTAGTCAACGCGCTTGCCGAGCAGGTTCTGACGGAAACGACCCTGCTTGCCTTTCAGCGTGTCCGACAGCGACTTGAGTGGACGATTGTTGGTGCCGCGCAAGACGCGGCCACGACGGCCGTTGTCGAAAAGCGCATCCACAGCCTCCTGCAACATGCGCTTTTCGTTCCGGACGATTACGTCGGGCGCGTGCAGCTCCATGAGCTTTTTCAACCGGTTGTTGCGGTTGATGACGCGACGATACAGGTCATTCAAATCGGATGTAGCGAACCGGCCGCCGTCGAGAGGCACAAGCGGACGCAGTTCGGGCGGAAGGACCGGAATTACGTCCAGAATCATCCACTCGGGCTTGTTACCGCTCTTGCGGAAGGCCTCAAGAACCTTAAGCCGCTTGGCGAACTTGATTCGCTTTTGCAGGCTGGGATCCACTTTCATTTTCCCGCGAAGCTCTTCGGAGAGCTTGTCGACGTCGACGCGGCGCAAGAGCTCCTTGATGGCTTCAGCCCCCATTCCGGCGGTGAAGCGTCCCGCGTACTCGCGCTGCAATTCGCGGAACTTTTCTTCCGGTAGGATCTCCTTTTCCTTGATTCCGGGAACCTCGCCGGGCTCAATGCAAACAAAGGTTTCGAAGTAAAGAATGTGCTCGAGGTCACGCATGGTGATATCGAGCAGGTACCCGATACGGCTGGGCAATCCTTTGAAGAACCACACATGAGAGCAAGGCGACGCGAGCTCGATATGACCCAGACGCTCGCGGCGAACTTTGCTGAGAGTGACTTCGACGCCGCACTTATCGCAGATGACGCCGCGATGCTTCATCCGCTTATACTTGCCGCACAAACACTCCCAGTCGGTGACGGGCCCGAAAATCTTGGCACAAAACAGGCCGTCGCGCTCAGGCTTGAAGGTGCGGTAATTGATGGTTTCCGGCTTGGTAACTTCACCGTGCGACCAAGACCGGATTTTCTCCGGACTCGCGAGACTGATGCGAATGGAATCAAAATCCGCGATCTGACTCGCGCGATCATAAGGACTCGAACGATACAAGGGCTGCCTCCCTCCCCAGCTACGCCGGGGCAAAAACCGTTTCGAAAAGTTGTCGCACGCGCCTGCGAAGGCGCGCGATGCCTTAATCCGCTGCTTCGGCCTTCTCCAACTGCGGCTTCTGGCGCTTCATCAGTTCGACGTCCAAGCAGAGCGACTGCAACTCGCGAACCAGGACGTTGAACGATTCAGGCACGCCGGGTTCGATACCCGGTTCGCCCTTAACGATGGCCTCGTAAATCTTGGCGCGACCGTACACGTCGTCAGATTTTGCCGTGAGCAGCTCCTGCAGAATGTGCGCGGCTCCGTAGGCTTCGAGGGCCCAAACTTCCATTTCGCCGAAGCGCTGACCGCCGAATTGCGCCTTTCCGCCGAGCGGCTGCTGCGTGATGAGTGAATAAGGACCGATAGAACGCGCGTGGATCTTGTCATCCACCAAGTGCGACAACTTGAGCATGTAGATATAACCGACTGTGACGTTCTGGGCGAACGCGTCGCCGGTCATGCCGTCGTAGAGCGTGATCTTGCCGCTTTCCGGCAGCTCGGTAAATTCCAGCAAGTGCCGAATGTCCGCCTCGCGAGCGCCGTCGAAAACGGGCGTTGCGACGGGGACACCGTCACGGAAGCTGTGCGCGAGATCGAGCAGAGCATCATCATCCAGTTCCGAGATTGCTCGCCATACGGACGTGGGACCGAACGCATCCTTGAACCACTTACGAACGGCTTCGGCGCGCGAGCTGGTGTCGTCAAGGATCTTGCCCACCCGCTCGCCAAGCTCCTTCGAAGCCCAGCCAAGATGCGTTTCAAGAATCTGGCCGACGTTCATACGCGAAGGAACGCCAAGCGGATTCAGAACGATTTCCATCGGCGTGCCGTCCGGCATGTAAGGCATGTCTTCCTTCGGGACGATGCGCGCGATGACGCCCTTATTGCCATGACGTCCGGCCATCTTGTCGCCGACGGAAAGCTTGCGCTTCATGGCGATATAGACCTTGACAAGCTTGATCACGCCCGGCGGGAGCTCATCGCCCTTCTTGAGCTTGGAGATGCGCTCGTCGGTGATCTTGCGCAGCACGTCGATCTGACGCGAAGTCATTTCCTCAACCTCGTCGATCTTTTCGATGAGCAGCGGGTCTTTATCGTTCAGGCGCAGGCGCTTCAGGTTGCGCGTGGAGATTTTCTCCAGAATCTCGCGCGTGAGTTCCGTGCCCTTCGTAAGCAAGCGCTTATTGGTGCGCTCGTCGTGCAGGTCGGCGGCAAGCTTTTGTCCGCCGAGCAAGTCGTTCAAACGCTTCAAGCGCTCATCGGTGAGAATGCGGATCTCATCGGCGAGGTTCTTTTCGAGCTTGGCCACCTGGCTGCCTTCAATGGCCTTGTGGCGTTCGTCTTTCTCCGCGCCCTTGCGGCAGAAGATCTTGACGTCGACGATGGTGCCCTCGATGCCCGGTGGGCAGTAAAGGGACGCATCACGAACGTCGCCGGCCTTCTCGCCGAAGATAGCGCGAAGCAGCTTTTCCTCCGGCGTCAGCGTGGTTTCACCTTTCGGCGTCACTTTGCCGACAAGAATATCTCCCGCTTTTACCGTGGCGCCGATGCGAATCACGCCACTTTCGTCGAGATTGCGCAGGAAGCCTTCGTTGATGTTGGGGATGTCGCGCGTGATCTCTTCTGGGCCGAGCTTTGTGTCGCGCGCTTCGATTTCATACTCCTCGATGTGAATCGAGGTGTAGTAATCCTCCTCAACCAGCTTTTCGCTGACGAGGATGGCGTCTTCGAAGTTGTACCCGCGCCACGGCAGGAACGCGACGAGCACGTTTCGGCCGAGGGCAAGTTCACCGCGGTCCGTGCATGGTCCATCAGCCAGGACCTGACCCTGCTTCACGCGGTCTCCTGCACGAACAAGTGGTTTCTGGCTGATGCAGGTGTTCTGGTTCGAGCGCTTGAATTTGGTGAGCAGGTAAATGTCGGATCCGACTTCGCGGCTGAGCACGCCGGACTGATCGGATTCAACGCGCACGATCACGCGCTCAGAGTCCACCTGATCGACGATACCGTCACGCCGACAAACGATCACGGCCCCGGAATCGCGAGCCGTGACGCGCTCCATGCCTGTTCCGACGAGCGGAGCTTCGCCCTTGATCAGCGGTACCGCCTGGCGCTGCATGTTCGAACCCATCAACGCGCGGTTCGCGTCGTCATTCTCTAGGAACGGAATCAAGCTGGCCGCAACGGATACGAGCTGTTTCGGTGAAACGTCGATGTAATCCACCTCGTCGCGGCTCTTCAGCACGAAGTTGCCGGCCTGGCGGCAGTTGACGAGCTCCGTGGTGATTTTGCCCTTTTCATCGAGCGCGGCGTTGGCCTGCGCCACAACGTAGCGGTCCTCTTCCCACGCGGAGAGATAGAAGCAGTACGGCTCGACGACGACCCGCCGGCGCTTTAGCTCTTCGTTGGTTTCTTCCACCTTTTCGCGCTCGACGATTTCGCCGGCTTTGAATTCGCTATCGCCCGCGTTGATGATCTGGACGAAATCGATCACGCGGCCGCCCTTCACTTTTCGGTAGGGCGACTCGATGAAGCCGAATTCGTTGATCCGCGCATAGCACGAAAGCGAGCTGATCAGGCCGATGTTCGGACCTTCCGGCGTCTCAATGGGGCAAATGCGGCCGTAGTGGGTCGGGTGAACGTCGCGCACTTCGAAACCCGCGCGTTCGCGCGACAGACCGCCGGGACCAAGAGCGGAAAGACGTCGCTTGTGCGTGATTTCGCTGAGTGGATTGGTCTGGTCCATGAACTGCGACAGCTGCGAACTGCCGAAGAATTCGCGAATCGCGGCCATAACAGGCTTGGCGTTCACGAGGTCATGCGGCATCGCTGTCGACATTTCCTGGTAGACCGACATCTTTTCCTTGATGGCGCGCTCCATGCGGACCAAGCCGATACGGAACTGGTTCTCGAGCAGTTCGCCAACCGCGCGAACGCGGCGATTGCCGAGATGATCGATGTCATCCACCGCACCTATATTCCTGCGGAGCTTCAACAGATACTTGATCGCCGCGACGAAGTCCGCGGGATCGAGCGTGCGCTTATCGAGCGGCGTTTCTAGGCCGAGCTTTATGTTGAATTTAAGGCGCCCAACCTTGCTGAAATCGTACTTCCGCGCGTCAAAAAACATGCCGTTGAACAGCGCGGTCGCCGTTTCGAGTGTCGGCGGATCTCCGGGACGCAGCTTGCGGTAGATTTCGATGAGCGCTTCCTTAGGAGTGCGAATCGTGTCCTTATCGAGCGTACGGGAAACGATGATGCCCACCTCGTCGCGCTCGGGGAAGCACACATCCACTTCCGTGATGCCCGCTTCTGCGATCGAAGCCCACATTTCGCCAGTCAATGGCTTATTGGATTCGAGCAAAACTTCGCCCGTTTGGCGATTGACGAGTTCGCTGACCGTGACGGCGCCTTCGAGGTCGCCCGCGGTAACTTCCACCTGCGTCACGCGAGCCTTGCCGAGCTCCTTGTACAGCGCATCGGAAATGCGCTTATGTGCGCCGACCAGAACCTCGCCAGTTTTCGGGTGCTTGATTTCGTGGGTAAGCTTGCGATCGATCAGGCCTTCGGAAGCGTTCCAGTAGTATCCGTTGTCGCGCAGAGAAATGCGCTCGACCTGATAGAACGTGCGCAGGATGTCCTCATTCGACTTCATTCCCAGCGCGCGCAAGAAGATCGAGCCGAGGAACTTGCGCTTGCGGTCGATGCGCACGTACAGAATGTTCTTCGTGTCGTACTCGAATTCGACCCATGAGCCGCGGTAGGGAATGATTTTGCCGAGGAAGTAGCTGCGATTGTTCGCGGTTTCGAAGAAAACCCCCGGCGAACGATGCAACTGGCTGACGATGACGCGCTCGGTGCCATTGATGATGAACGTGCCGTTCTCGGTCATCAGTGGAATGTCGCCGAAGAAAACTTCCTGCTCCTTGATGTCCCGAATGGACTTCGAGCCCGTGTCAGGATCTTTGTCGTAGATGGTGAGACGGATCGTGACCTTCAGCGGCGCGGAATAGGTCATGCCGCGCTCCTGGCATTCGTTCACGTCATACTTCAGCTGGAGCGTGACCGGGTCGCCGCACTTGTTGCAGAACGTGGGCGTATTCTTATTGAAAGTGCCACACTTCGCGCAGAGCACGTCGCCCGTCTTGTAGGGATTGGTTACGACCGAAGCGCCGCAATTGCGGCAAGTGGCGCGCAAGTGGTGCAGGCCGCGCAAATGGCCACACTTGCACTCCCAATTCCCGATGGCGTAATCGACGAAATCGAGCTGCGAGAGCCCGCGAAAATCCTGAATCGGAAAGACCGAGGTGAATACGGACTGCAGACCTGTATCTTCCCGCTCGCTAGGCAGCAGGTCCATCTGCAAAAACCGCTGATAAGACTTCTTCTGAACGTCGATCAGGTTGGGGATCTGGACGGTCGTCTTGATTTTGGCGAAGTCCAGACGCTCGCGTTCCCGAACGACGCGATTTCCATTACGAGTGCTCATTGACGATCCTCTTCTGGGCCAAGCCGGAAAAGACGAAGCGGGAGACACCCGCCCCATCGGTCCGGGAAGGACTTATTTTGTGAATTCTGGTTTCCAAAGGAACTCGTGCCCGCCGCAGCGGGCGAAATTTCCCGTTTTTTCAGCCCCAGGCGACCGCGAACCGCCACTACTTAATCTCGACCTTGGCTCCGGCCTCTTCGAACTTCTTCTTGATCGTGGCGGCTTCGTCCTTGTTGATGCCCTCTTTGACGGTCTTGGGCGCGCCGTCGACCAGGTCCTTGGCTTCCTTCAAACCCAGGCTGGTAACTTCGCGAACCGCCTTAATCACGTTGATTTTGTTTGCGCCGACCTCCGTGAGAACGACGGCAAATTCCGTCTTCTCTTCCGCCGGGGCAGCCGCGCCACCCGCTGCCGCGCCGCCCGCCATCACAACCGGCGCCGCTGCAGCCGCTGACACGCCGAAGGCTTCTTCCATCTTCTTTACGAGTTCGGAAGCCTCCAACAGGGTCAAGCCCTTGATTTCCTCCAGTATCGTTTCTACTTTGCTAGCCATTGCGTTCCTATCCTCCTCGGAATTAGAAACCCGAATTACTGAGCCGTTTCTGGAGCCGGCGCGCCGCTACCCGCTCCGAATTTGTTTGCCTTGACAGCTTCGCTGGTCACCACCGCGATGTTGCGCGGAAGCGCGGCCAGCGCCGATGCCACGCGTTGCGCCGGAGCGTTCAGCATGAACATGATCTTGCTGATAAGGTCTTCCTTGCTAGGAAGCTGTGCGAGCTGACCGATCTCCTGAATCGAAATGACGCGCCCTTCCACCCATCCAGCACGAAATTGAAATGCCGGAACATCCTTGGCGACTTTCGTGAGAATTTTCGCCAGAGCCACGGGATCGGTCTTCGTATACGCGATCGAATTCGTGCCTTTCAGGTTCTTCAACAAGTCCGCGGTTGGAGTGCCTTCCGCGGCGCGCTCGACAACCGTATTCTTCACGACCTGATATTTCCCGCCCGCAGCTTCCACCTGACGGCGCAACTTCGTATCTTGCTCAACCGTAATCCCCTGGAAAGTGGAGAGAATCACGGTCGAGACGTTCGCGAGCTGCGTGCGAAGCTCCTCAGATTGTGTTTTCTTCTCTGCCTTCTTCTTCATCCGAACTCTCCCTGGCTACTTCGCCTAAGCCGCTACTGCAACGGCTGCATCCGCTTCGGCGTGGTCGATCAAAATTCCGGGGCCCATTGTCGAGGTAAGCGTGATTTTCTTGATGTACTTACCTTTCGCGGCGGCCGGCTTTGCCTTGACGATCGCGCTCAGCAGAGCGTGGGCATTGTCAGCAAGATTCTTCGCGGCAAAACTGATTTTTCCGATCGGCGAATGAATCAGGCCGGTCTTATCGAGCCGAAATTCCACTTTACCCGCCTTCACTTCTTTCACCGCCCGAGCGACATCGAAGGTCACCGTTCCAGTCTTCGGATTCGGCATCAAGCCGCGAGGGCCGAGGACTTTGCCGAGGCGTCCGGCCGATTTCATCATGTCCGGAGTGGCAATGACGGCTTCATAGTCCGTCCAGCCTTCCTGAATTTTCTGGACCATATCGTCGCCGCCCACGAAATCCGCGCCCGCTTCTTGAGCCTCGCGAACTTTTTCGCCGCTCGCGATCACCAAAACGCGCTTCGACTTTCCCAGTCCGTGTGGCAGCACGACGGTGCCGCGCACCATCTGGTCCGACTGCTTTGGATCGACCCCCAAATTCAGCACCAGCTCGACGGTTTCGTCGAACTTCACGAAGTGCGCCTTGCGGAGAAGCTCTGCTGCTTCCTCGAGTTTGTACGGACGCGCCTCAACGAGCTTGCGGGCTCGGTCTATATTCTTTCCACCTACTTTTGCGCTGCGGCCCATCTCACGTATCTCCTGCGGTTAGTCAGTAACTTCGATTCCCATGTTGCGCGCCGTGCCCATGATCGAGCGCATCGCCGATTCAAGATTCGCCGTGTTCAGGTCCGGCAACTTCACTTTCGCAATGTCTTCCACTTGTTTGCGGCTTACCTTGGCCACTTTGTTGCGATTCGGTTCCGGTGAGCCCTTCACGATTCCGGCAGCGCGCTTGAGTAGCTCTGAAGCCGGCGGTGTCTTCAAAACGAAGGTGAATGTGCGATCGCTATATACCGTCACCAAAACGGGGATAATCATCCCGTCCGGCTCTTTTGAAGTTTTTGCGTTGAACTGCTTGCAAAAATCCATAATGTTGAGCCCGTGCGGACCCAGAGCCGTGCCCACGGGCGGCGCCGGCGTAGCCTTTGCCGCCGGAAGTTGCAGCTTCACAACTGCTTGGACTTTCTTAGCCATGAATTAGCCCCTAATCGGTTATGCCGCGCTCACCGAAGCCGGATCCAGTTATCCGACTTTCTTGACGTGCGCGATATCCAATTCGATTGCGTTCGATTTGCCAACAAACGTAACCGCGACTCCGAGCTTCTTGCGGTCCGCGCTGACATCCTTGACCACGCCCGGAAAATTCGCGAAAACTCCTTCGAGCACGCGCACTTTCTCGCCGCGCTCGAATGACTTCATCCGACCTTTTCCACTTGCGCGAAATCCAGCTCGACCGGCGTCGACCGGCCAAAAATCGTGACGGAAACTTTCAAGGTGCTGCGATCCGAATTCACTTCTTCCACCACACCAGTGAAGTTCGCGAACGGCCCTTCACCGATGCGCACTTTCTCGCCGCGATCAAACGAGAGCTTCGGTTTCGGCTTTTCCGCCGTCGTGGTCGCGCGATTCAGGATATTCTGAACTTCCTCTTCCGTTAGCGGCGACGGCGTCTGGCCCGAGCCAACAAATCCAGTCACGCGTGGAGTCGACCGAACCACGTGCCAAGTGTAGTCGTCCATATCCATCTCGACCAGCACATAGCCCGGATAGCACATCCGCGGTGAAATCACTTTCTTGCCGCCACGCACTTCGACGACTGATTCCGTCGGAATGATGATCTGGCCGATTTTGTCCGTCAGCCCAAAGGCAGCCACGCGCCCCTCGAGACTTTCCTTCACCTTTTTCTCAAAACCCGAGTAGGTGTGGACGATGTACCACTGCTTTGCCATCTGCGTTTCCGTCATTTTCTGAAGTAGTGGAGCAGCCAAATCGACCCCTTGCTGAAAAGTGAGTCCGTGATCGCAAAATAGACGCCGAAGAATGCGACCGTGACTACGACCACCATTGTGGTGGACCAAACGTCCTGCCGCGACGGCCAGTTCACCTGCTTCATTTCGACACGAACGTCATGCAAAAACTGCCTGAGCCTTTTCGGATAAGTGGCCAGCTTGCCCACCGGTTCCATCAGGCTGAAGCCGTCTACACGATGCGATTGCTCTTCCCGATTTGTTCGTGCCGCCTCTGCCATTGCCATGCTCGCCTTTGCTCAGAATCCTTACCGCCTGCCGCCGCCAAAAGAACTGGCAGGGGAGGAGGGATTCGAACCCCCACTCTCGGTTTTGGAGACCGATGGTCTACCGTTGAACCTACTCCCCTTTAATCTCCAAAGTGAGCGCTCGTCCGGGCTTGCTACTTGACCTCTTTATGCGCCGTGTGCTTCCGGCACGTATTGCAGAACTTGCTCGTCTCCAAGCGGTCCGGGTGCTTCTTCCGGTTCTTGGTGGTCGTATAGTTTCTGTTTTTGCACTCGCTGCACTGCAACGTGATGATTTCTCGCATAGTCGTTTACTCGACGATTTCGGCGACGGCGCCGGCTCCGACGGTATGGCCGCCTTCGCGAATGGCGAAGCGCAGCCCCTTCTCCAGCGCTACCGGCGTGATCAAAGTGATTTCCGCCGACACGTTGTCCCCCGGCAT
>Ga0187783_10000063_pt1 | contig 81663 bp, 67 predicted proteins | sample 1015_SJ02_MP02_2_FD_132471 | JGI IMG/M metagenome (GOLD analysis project Ga0187783, IMG submission 132471) | Tropical peat soil microbial communities from peatlands in Department of Meta, Colombia - 1015_SJ02_MP02_20_MG | ecosystem: Environmental > Terrestrial > Soil > Wetlands > Peat | place... | reverse complement strand
TAACTCTCTGGAACACGAGCGCGCAGGTGCGCGCTCCGGTCACCATGATCAATTACGGCGACCCCTTGGTTGTGCTCGATCAATTTGGCGATCAAGTAGAGGTTCGGACCGCATCAGGTGCCGTCGGTTGGGCCAGCCAGGACGATTTGCTTTCCGAGGAGCTTTGGCAAAAAGCGAAGGCTCTCGATGAAAAGACTGCAATCTTGCCCATCCAAGCGAAGGGCCACACACGATCCCTCAGCAATCTGCACGTCGATGCCGGCCGCACCGCGCCGCGAATTCGGCAGCTGAGTATCAACATTCCCACCGATTTGTTTGCGCGCCGCGTTGTGCCGGTATCACAGGTGACGCCTACACCGGTCAACGATACGGATCAGGCGGCGCCAGGCAAGGAAGAAGACTGGTGGCTCATTCGGGCGCATTTGCAGGATGGCTCGACAGTGTCCGGCTGGATTCTCGGCCGGTTCTTGGCGCTCGATGTGCCTGCGCCGTTGCCTGACTACGCCAGTTCCGCAGGTATGCGGGTGGTGGCTTGGTTTGAACTGAATCGTGTTGCTGACCCGCAGGGAGGCGCGAAGCCTCAGTATCTCGTTGTTGGTACAAGAGGAGGAGGAGAAAACCAGCCCTGCGACTTCACGACGATGCGCGCCTACACCTGGGCGAAGAAACACGAGCGATATGAGACCGCGTTCATCGAAAGCGATGTGTGCGGCAAATTGCCGGTCAGCCTTACGCCCTCCGACAGGGCGGGCGGCGAGATTACCTTTGCGTTCCAAAACTCCGCCGGCGGCGTGTCGACTGAGCGAACGTACAGGATGATTGACACTATAGTGAGGGAGGTTCGTGCTCCTGGATCGAAAACCGCCGGGCGAAAGCGCGCGCGTGGATAGAAAGGCAGCGAAAGAAGCTGCATTTTCGCGGAGCTTTCGATCGCGCTGCGCTAACATTGGCTGGTTCGGAATCTTCTTTTTCGCAGCCGCTTGCGTTCTTGCATGGTTCTCGCCGGCGGTTTCGCGCGCCCAATCGCCATCCGGAAATCGAGTTTCACTTTCATACATCGGGCAGTGGGGCACACATGGTACGAACGCCGGGCAACTGGACGCGCCAACCTCTATCGCGACAGACGCAATTGGCGATGTCTATATCGCCGATTCCGCAAGCCAGTTCGTTCACAAGTTTGACCCGCGTGGCACTCCGCTGCTCTCCTTCCAAGACCCTGCGCTGCAGCATCCGGACGGAATCACGGTCGATCACGGTGGGGCCATCTATGTGACCGATTCTCTTCGGCGCGCAACATTCATTTTCTTTCCCAATGGCGATCGCTACCACGAACTTAGGATTCCCACTCGCGGGCACAGCGAAGATGCGCTCAGTGTCACCGTGGCCGACGACGGCTCGATCCACATTTTCGATCCCGATCCAGGGCGGCTTTTCACCTACACGGCTCGATTGAGGTCCGCCCAGAGTTGGCAACCGTCCGCAAACGTCCCCAACATGCGAATCCGGGCCAGTGCCGTGGCCACCGGCCCCAATGGTGACCTGTATTTCACCGCGGGCAATCGGATTCTGCGATTCACGCCTAAGGGAAATTTCGTGTCGCAAATTAGTTCACCCAACGATCTAAGCAGTGAATTTTGCGTTTCGCGAAATCTGATTTTTGCCATGGGCGCCGATGGACGCATGGTTCATGTTTGGTCCCTGGATGGCCAGCCTAAACTCGACATTGATCTTTCACCCGAACTGGGCCAGGGTAACCGCGCAGCTCCTCCTGTGGCCGCCAGTCCTCGTCAGGAGCTTCTCGTTCTCGATTCTCCCGAATCGCGCGTTCTTCGCTATCGCATCAACTTCTGATATTTTTCCAGTGCGGAATAATCGTCCTGGGAGAAGCGCGTCTCTATGGCTCTTCACTTGACCGAAGCAGATGTCAAGAAACTACTGACCATGCAGCTTGCGCTCGAAGCCGTGGAAGATTCTTTTCGGCGCCTCGCAGACGGTTCGGCGGTGAACCATCCGCGCCGCCGATTGAAGATGATCGGCAGGGGATTGTTGAACTACATGGCCGCATCCGACGCGACAGGCGGTTATATGGGGCTGAAAATCTACACCGTCTCGCCGAACGGCGTTCGTTTTCTGGCGCCCCTGTTCAGCGCAAACTCAGGAGAACTCCTGGCGTTGATCGAAGCAGATTTTCTTGGCCAAATGCGCACGGGCGCCGCAAGCGGAGTCGCAACACGTTTCATGGCGCGCCAGGACGCCCGCTCGGTCGGAATTATCGGAACTGGATTGCAGGCGCGTACTCAGCTCGCGGCGGTATCCGCGGTCCGCCGTCTGGAAAGCGTTCGAGCATTCGGACGTGACCCGGAACGCAGGAAGAAGTTCGCGAACGAGATGACGCAGCGCATCGGGGTCGGCGTCACGCCCGTGTCATCTGCGCAGGAAGCCATAAAAGGTGCAGACATTGTGATTACATCTACGACGTCCAAAGAACCCGTCCTCGAGGGGCAATGGCTCGAACCGGGAATGCACATCAATGCCATCGGAGTGAACTTCGCCGATAAACGTGAGCTGGACTCCGATGCTGTTCGGCGCTGCGACGTGATCGCCGCGGACTCACGCGAACAATCAAAAATTGAATCCGGGGAATTGATCCAGGCGTTTGGCGAAAACGGGCCGGAATGGGATCGGGTGCATGATCTCGCTGAGATTGTCGCTGGCAAGTTCCCGGGCCGAACGAGCCGCGATCAAATTACGCTTTTCAAGTCAAACGGACTCGCGATCGAAGATATTGTCGTGGCAGGCAGGATTTATGAGATGGCTCGCGAGCGGGGTATCGGCAAGGATGTGCCCTTTTTCGAAACTTCCGGATAGGTCCCGTTGGGAAAAACGACCAACGACAAAACGAATGAAGCTCAGGCTCGAGCTCGGCGAAGGCGCTTTTCGAGCGCCTGGTGCAACCGCTGGCGGGTGGCTTCGGGAAGAGGAGCGGGTTCGGAGTTGCAGAAGATTTCGATGGTCTGCTTTGTGGTATCGACTACCAGCCGGCAATCGCGGCACCTGCCCAGGTGTTGCTCGATTGTGGAGCGCAGCGTCGAATCGAGCGCCTCGTCCAAGTAATCCGCTAATTCGTTAATGATTGCCTTGCATTTCACGGCTTCCCCCTTGCCCGAAAATAGCGGTTGAGGTTCTCACGCAACTTCAACCGGGCCCGCAATAGTCGAGATTTCACAGCAGGAATCGAAAGTCCCAACGCCTCCGCCGTTTCCGCGGTCGATAATTCTTCGATGTCTCGCAGCTGGAAAACGATTCGAAACGATGGCTCCAGTTCCCCGATCGCCCGGCCAAGAATCTCCGAAAGCTCGCTCTGCTCGTATCGTTGTTCGGGTGAGGGACCCCAATCCTCGACGTCGCGGGGCATCAGGTCCTCACCCGTGTCTACCTCTTCGTCGAGAGACACCACATTGGGGCGGCGCCTGCGCAGCTTCATCAGCGCTTGGTTTACGGCGATGCGGACGAGCCACGTGTAGAACCGGGAATTACCTTGGAACTCGCTGAGGTGCTCGAAGGCCTTTAGGAACGCCTCCTGCATCGCGTCTTCGGCATCTTCTCGGTTTTGAGTGATGTTCAGCGTCAGGCGGAAGATTTTTCGCTCGTAGCGTCCGACAAGAGTCTCGAACGCATCGATGTTTCCCGACCTTGCGGCTGCAACCAATACGGGTTCATCGTCCCTGACCACCTGGGAAGGCAAAGTGTGCGCGTGCGGCGGGTCCAGTTTTGGGGTGCTCATGAAGAGTTTTTCCGTAGGAAAGGGTAGCATAGCTTTCACTAACTTGTTGTCCGGAATGTATTATGATAGCGGCTGAAAATATCGTATCTCGTTTTGAATGTGGGCGCTAAGCCGCAAGGGTGGTCGCAGGTTGTGAGCACTGATTTCCCCGTGTACATCCTACTGGAGAAGGCCTTGGCCTGATGCGAACGCTGCCAGATTACCTGCGCAAAGGAATGAAAATGATCCTGGTCGGCGCCAATCCAGGCGACCGGTCAGCGCGGGTTGGCCACTATTATGCCGGCCGCAATAACCAGTTCTGGCCTTTGATGTATCAATCCGGAGTGATTCCGGAGCCGTTGAGCTACGAAGATGACCGCCGAATAATCGAATTTGGCATCGGAATGACCGATCTGGTCAAACGTCCCACCCGCGGAGTCGACGAAATTGAACGGCAAGAGTTCGCGGAAGGCCGTGTGTTACTGGCGCAGAAGCTCGAGGAGATGCGCCCTCGCGTGATTGCCTTCAACGGCAAGATGGTCTATGAGAAGTTTACCGGGCGGCCCTGTAAGCTCGGGCAGCAGAAGGAAAAACTCTACGGCGCCCATGTTTTCGTCTTGCCCTCGACAAGTGCCCAGAACGGTGGCACCAGCGCGGGCGTCAAGATGCGATATTTCAAAAAGTTGGCCGCCTTGCTGAAAAATTTGAAAGACTAAGTGAGCTCAGTCCAAGGTTCCCATTCCGTGGTCCTCGTGGCACAATTCATTCAGTATCAGTAAGCGCAAGGTGATCGGCGAAAATGGGTGTGACGCAATCCGCAGCGACTCTCGTAATCGAGGAGCGGTCAGGCGCTATTATCACTCTTCGGTTGAATCGTCCTGAAAAACTCAACGCGCTGAATCCAGACCTCTTTCGTAGTCTGTTACAAGCACTGCTTCGCGCGGCCGACGACAAATCCGTCCGCGTCGTGGTACTCACTGGGGCCGGGCGTGGTTTTTGCGCCGGCGGCGATATCAATTTCATGCTGGACGCGCGCAAACGTCATGCAGTTCACGAATTTGAATCCATTCTGGCCGCAGGGAAGGAAATCATTGTCGCTATCGCCTCGATGCCAAAGCTGGTGATCGCCGCAGTGAACGGGCCAGCTGCCGGAGGTGGCATGAGCCTTGCTCTCGGGTGCGATCTGCGGATCGCTTCAGAGCAGGCCAGTTTCAAACAGGCGTTTGGGCAGATTGGACTCTACCCTGATCTGGGCGCTACGTTCTTTCTTCCTCGCCTGGTGGGTCTTTCACGGGCGTCGGAGTTTTTCTATACGGCCGAGACGCTGCCTGCAAAAGAAGCATGCAGAATCGGAATCGTTTGCCGAGTCTACGCGCCGGACAAGTTTGAGACCGAAACGCGAGCGCTGGCAGAGCAGCTGGCCGCGGGACCTCCGCTCGCATATCGCGACGTGAAGCGAACCATGATTGGCGACGCGCGCCGCCAGCTCGAGGCGGCAATCGACGAGGAAAATCGTTTGCAGTTGCACTGTTTTCTTTCCGAAGATTGCGCCGAGGGTTTGACTGCCTTTGCTGAAAAGCGTCCGCCGCACTTTAAAGGACACTAGTGGTGATCTTGACGATTTCAGGAGGTTTGCTCGGATGAGCCCAGCAAATACCAAGCGGGCAGGAACAAAGAGACCGCGAAAGAAAGTTCAGTTTCTGCAAAAGCCGGCGTGCACCACTTGCCGCAAGGCCCGAAAATTCATGGAGCGCCGCGGATTTCAGCTTTATTTCCGCGATCTCGGCAGGGACCGCTTGAGCGCCGCCGAGCTCGAAAAACTCATCGGCAAGCGCGACCACACGGATTTCTTGAATCCTCGCAACGAGCTGTATCGAAAAAAGAAGATGGGCCTAAACCCGCCGCCACGCAGAGAGGCCATACGGATGATGTCGAAAGAGCCGAACCTGATCCGTAGGCCCGTGATTGTCGCGGGCGGCCGGGTAGTCATCGGCTTCGACGAGAACGGCATCGCGAGGCTCTAGTGAAGACTGTCGACGGTCAGATCGAAATCCAGCAGGGGGATCTGACCGAGATGGACGCGGATGCGATCGTAAACGCCGCGAACAATGAGTTGCAGTTGGGAGGCGGCGTCGCAGGAGCCATTCGGCGGAAGGGCGGCCCGCAAATCCAAGCGGAATGCGACAAGGTCGGCACGATCCCGGTCGGCGGCGCTGCGATCACGACTGGAGGAAACCTGAGGGCGCGCCATGTGATTCATGCCGCCAGCATGCAGCTCGGCGGAAGGACTTCGGCGCACTCGCTTCGTAGCTCAACCGCGCATGCTCTTCGAATCGCGGCGCAACACGGGCTGAAGACCATCGCGTTTCCGGCCGTCGGCACCGGGATTGCCGGCTTCCCGCTTCGTGAATGCGCCGACATAATGCTCGGGGAAGCAGCGCGACATTTGCAAGGCCCGACTTCGGTCCAGAAAATCTACTTCGTATTGTTCGATGACGACGCGCTCTCGGTCTTTCAGGAAGCTTTCCGAAAGCTGAACACGAAAAACTAAATTCAGCCCATCCCAAGTCTAATTGTCCGAGCGGCGCTTGAGGACCGGCTGATTCCCGGAGGACTCGCTCGACGTTGACGGGCTGGGTGCGGGCGCTTGCGATGTATTCGAAGCGGCGACTCCTGTGCCGTTCTGGCCGTAAGGCTTCTGCATGTATCGCGCGGCTTCTTGCTGGGCGCCGGCAGTATCGTCGTGGGTATGCTCAGCCAGGCTGTATTCATTCACCGCGCGTTCGCGCTGTCCCAGCAAATCGTAAATTTTGCCAATGTAAATGTGGCTCCATACGTCGGTCCACTTCGGATCCATGTCGCCACCCAGCGCCGAGCGGAATGCGTTGGCGGCAGCTTGATAGTTCTTCTGATAAAACATGGCCTCGCCCATGCGGAAATGAGCGAGCGAATACGTTGGCTGAACGTCGAGCGCCTGCTGATATTGCTGGATCGCCTCGTAATATTTGCCGGTGGCCGCGAACGTCTCGCCTTTGGCAACAGTGGCACGAACGCGCAGCCGAGGGCTTGATTTCAGCAAGTTGTTATTCGGATCGATGGTGATGCCGTTCGCCTTGGGCCGTCCGAACGTGTCGATTTCGAAAGTCGTCGTAGTGCCGGTGACAAGGATTTTCTTGAAGACAGGATTACCTTCCGTTTCAACTTTCATTTCGACGGGCATTCGAAAAGTGTCCAGGTCCTGGTGAATCTTCCCCACAACTTTAAATCCTTGCGGGTCCCGGTATTCGATGTAGTCCATGCTGAATTCCGGAACACCTGTGGAATCCAACCACTGCGAAAAGAACGAGACCAGATTTAGCGGCGGATCACCTTTTTGAGGAGGCGGAGCTTTTGCGGCAGTCAATTTCTCGAAATCGTCGATCGTAGCTGTTTTGCCCGCGTACTGCTGATAGAAGGTCTTCAGCAAAGACGTGAATGCGTCGTCGCCAATCTCGGATCGCAACATGTGAAAAACCATCGCGCCTTTATTTTCGACGATCGAAGTGTAGTCATCCGAGTACTGCTCGAGGCGGTATGCTTGCGATATGGGAGCGGTGCTTTCATCCATCAATGCGCCAACGGCGAACTCGTCGAGCGCTCTATTGAGTCCCGCGACGCCGGCGGACTGTTCCGCGTAAAGAGCTTCCGAGTAGCGGGAAAGGCCGTCTGACAGCCAGACGTCTGAGGAAGTCGCCGGCAGAACGCGATTGTCCCACCACTGTCCGGCTGCGAGCTGCGAAAGGAGATTGTCGTTTGGCCTCGCGCTCCATTGCCGCCCGCTGATCAACAGCAGACCCGGAGCCGAATATCCCGGCAGCGAGCCGTCAGGCATTTGCGCAACGGTCAGGCTCGGTGGATGTCCCGATTGATCGAGCGGGCCAAACGAATCAGTGAAATACTGAAAAATCGGGGTCAGCGTGTTGGCGTAGGCGGAAGCAGTAGAGGCTTGCACCGGAGGCGTGTAGATCGAGTATTGATAGCCCTCGGCTGAAACAGGGGACAGTTGGAGCGTCCCTGCGACAAACGATCCCCACGGCGCGGGCTGGTCGCAATGGAACACGTACGACGCTTGACCCGGCGCGCCGTTGCCGATCCCCGGGCGCATTGAGGCGTTATCGGGGTGCCCCGTTCCGGCGACCGCAAATGTGTCGGGCACGATGATGTTGAATTTGCCGGTGTAGCGATTCGATGGATAGTCGGTCAACGGAAACCAGCGCGCGGGCAGCAGGAGATACGCGGAAGTTTTGTCGACTGACGCAAAGCGCAGTCCTTTGGTGGGACTATCGTCCTCGCTGGAAACGGGTCCGTTGTAGTCGAAGACGAGACTCACTTGTTTCCCCGGCGTTGCTGTGCCGAGAAGCGCCACCTCAAGCAGGAGCGGGGAATTGTTATCGCGGTCGAAATTGAGCATTTGCCCGGTGGATGTTTTTACCGCAGAAATGTGCAAGTCGGGGTGCAACTCAACCAGAAGCGTTTTGGCGACCTGGCGCGCGACGAAATCGACTTTGGCCTCGGCCGAGATGGTCTGATCTTCCGGGTGCACGATGACTTCAACATCGTAGTTGGTTGCGCGAAACGGGAATGGGTGGGCAGTTTGCGCCGATGCAGCGCCCGCGAGCACGAGCATCGCAGGCAAGGCGACAAAAAGAGAAACGAACTTGTGCACGCGCTGACTCTCCCCGGGCATGAACTTCAGCATAAGTAAGATACCAGATAACCTCTCATAGTTGCCCGCGTGGGGCTTGCAGCATGCGCGCGAAGACGTCTGCGGCGCGTTCGATTGCGCCGCCCGGTCCCAGCTTTTCGCGCACTTCCGCGAGATCTGCTTTCATTTGCTCTCGAGCGGCGCTTGAATCGAGCAACCTGCTAACTTCATCAGCAACAGCGGCCGGCGTGAAATCGTTTTGCATGAGTTCGCGAACTACCTGGCGGCCCGCAATCAGGTTCGCCATGCTAAAGAAAGGAGTCCGAATCAATCGCCGGAGGATGAAGGCAGTCGACGGAGCGACGCGGTAGACCACGACCATGGGAGTTCCGAGCAAGGCTGCTTCGAGCGTGGCCGTGCCGCTTGCGACGACAGCACAGTCCGCAGATGCGAGCGCGTCGTAGGTGGCTCCCTCGATGTATTTCAGACCAAGGCTGCCGTGCCGCCGATCAATTTGAGACAGCATCCCGCCTAATCCCGGAGCCGCGGCCGCGATGAACTGAATTTGCGAACCGCGCGCCGGTTCCTGCCTGAGCAAGCGGCAGGCTTCGAGTATCGTTGGGTAATTCTGCGCGATTTCGTTGCGGCGACTTCCAGGCAGAAGCGCGACGATCGGAGCATCCGCAGCGAGACCGTGACGGGCCGCGAATTCCGCCCGCGTCATCGTCGCTCGAACGGTATCCACAAGCGGGTGACCGACGAAATCGACCGGCACTCCGGCGTCGCGATAGATTTTTTCCTCGAACGGAAAGATGACCACCATGCGTCTTACGCGCCGCCGCACGATTCGCAAGCGGCCCGCTCGCCAAGCCCATACCTGAGGTCCGATGAAGTAGCCGACAGGAATCTTGTGGCGCTTCAATCGCCGGGCCACGCCAAGATGAGTGCCCGGGGAATCGATCAGAATCGCGAGCGAGGCGCCGCGGCGAACCGCCTCGCGGGCGAGCCTATTCTGGACGCGGACGACCGACGGAATCTTGTGCAACACCTCGGAGATACCGACCACGGCGACGTCGTGATAGTCGGCAATCAGGTCGACACCGGCTTCCTTCATCCGCGGTCCGCCCATGCCGAAGAATTCGGCTCCAGTACGAGCCTTCAGGGCCGTGGCGAGGCGGGCGGCGTACATGTCGCTGGACGCCTCACCGGCGGAAAGCAGGATTTTGGGGCTGGCCATCGGATGAGCGGTTTTCTCATCAAACCCGTGGATTTGTCGAGGCCGATTTGGCGGCGCAAAATACGCACGCGCGACACCCCGGTTTATGTCCGATCTGGATGTGCACCGATTGTTTGTTTTCATTGTGTTACGACGAATTTTAATCGGCAGCATGTACGATCTGCAGTCGTACAAAAAAGACAGTGAGGCACGGAAGCGGCGGCATTGCTGGCGATCTGTCCGTTCGCAGAAAGACCGGGGCAAGGCGGCCCACCTAAAGGTGGCTGATACGAAACCGTCTCTGGAGACATGCCGGGTCAGGCAAACCTTGGCGCGGGCTGGGCCGACGCGCGCGAAGGGCAAGGCTGCCCACCTGAAGGTGGCCGCTACGGAACCGCTGCCGGCAGATGCCTGATTGCTTTCGCCGACGTGCATTTTTCCTCCTAGCATTCATTCAGGCTAACAAAGGCGAGCGGAGAAAATACTGAACGAAAGTACAGTCCGGGACGGGGCACAGTACCACCTGGCGAAGCGCGCGTGTTTCAACTCTGATTTAGTAAACTGCGAGCGTGCCGCAAGAGCGCGCATTCTTGACACCTCCCTGGGGGAATCAGCATGAACAATCTCGACTCCATGTTAAAACGCAACAAAGAGTTTGCTGCTCAGCAGTCTGCCGCGGGCACACTGATGCCTTCGCTTCCGAGGGCGCTGCCCAATGTAAAAGCGGTCATCGTCAGCTGTGCCGATATGCGCGTGGACCCCGCTCATTTTCTTGGAATCAAACCGGGCGAGGCCGTAGTGATCCGGAACATCGGCGGCCGAATTACCCCGGGGTTGTTGGAGCAGCTGGCTCTACTCGGGCGAATCGGTGAGGCCGCCGGAGCGATTCCGGGAGGCGGCGGGGAGTTCCACATGATCGTAGTTCAGCATACCGATTGCGGCATGACCCGCCTTCCAGGCGACCCCGCCATGCTGGCGCACTATTTTCAAATACCGGAAGCGGAACTGAAGAAAAAGGCGGTCAGCGATCCCCGCGCGGCGGTTGCCGTTGACGTTGCTTCGCTACGGGCGATCCCAGCATTGCCAAGCCAGTGGTTGATCTCGGGCCTCGTCTATGACGTGGCGACCGGACTGGTTGAGGTGGTGGTGCCGCCAGCGCCGATTCGTAGTGCGCAAAACAAAAAGTGAGTCGACTGCACCGTATCACCTGTCCGGAGTGGGTGCGAATTCTCTCGCGAAGATCACTTGGCTGCGGCTACACGCGCGGCGCGTCTGGCTGCAGCGTATAGATTCAGGCGTGAATACACCCCGAATGGCGACCCGTCGTCCAGAAAACCGCCACCGGGCCCTTCGGTCTCGGTCAGGATTTCATCTGCCTGCTTCAGCGTCAGCGATGGAAACGCCACGGTGAGAAGATAGCCAGCCTCGGGAGCGGCTTTCTCGACATCCTCCACGACACGCGCATTCTCGGCATAGACCACGGGCAGGTTGTAGGTCTGGGTCGCAGAGTAGAAGGCTTCGTTCGCCGCTGGATTGCTCAGGCGTCCGGTATCCTCAGCTGCGCAGACTTCAATCGTGTTACCACATCCGGCTTGCAGCGCCGCGGTCATATCGGCGCGAGCCCTTTTCATGGCGGCTCGGAAATCCGTCATGGCAGCAGAGCGCTTCGATGACTGGCCCATGTAAGCGGGATCGTTGGCCAGGAGATGTGACATGTCATAGAGCGCCAGTGTCCGCCCGGCGAGGACGTCCATCGCATAGTGCGCGCCCACAATGATGCGGTCGTTTCCGTACTCCGCGGCCCGAACCATCATCTGCCCATATCTTTCGGGAACCAGGACCGCAAGCACTACGGCACCGGTATAACCATACGTCGTATGACCGCTGGGATACGAAGGGCTGTTTGCCAAGCCCGGCCCGCGGTCGTACGAGATGTTATCCGCAGGACTATGAAAATAGTCCAATCCAAGAATCCGGGTCACGCTCGGCTCGGTTTGGAATGGGCGTGAGTTGCCGTAGGTATCCGCTCCCGCAGTCCCGGCGGGAAGTCCGTAGGCTTTGCCGAATATGTCTGGAGATCCGCCAATCTTCTCAAGAATCGCTATGGCCTCGGCCGAGGCCCGCGTGTTTCCGTCGGTGGTTTCATTCGCGAAAAAATACTTAGCGAACGATACATTCGCCGAACTTGTTGCATAGGCGATGACATCAGCGATCGCTTGAGACAGATTCGTGAAATGCTTGCGATCGATGTAATGGGCGCGCGCCAGATAGGCGGCGCCAAGAGTTGTTCCGAGCCCGTCGGCAAGCTGAGCAAGATTCCGGTCGGTAATAAAAACATCCCGAAGGGCCTGCTGCTGCTGTTCTGCGAAGGGCAGCAACGCCGGCTGAGCGATCGCACCTGTCTGGATGCCACCCGTGATCGCATAGTTCGCGGCCAAAGCCGCGTTGCCCGCGTCCGTGTTTGAGAGCACGGTCACTGGAGCAAGTCCTCTCAGTACCGCAATTTCGGTCGCCGACTGGGCTTTAGCCTGGAACGACAGTAAGGCGCAGAGCGCCGCAATTCGCAGGAACGTTTTGAACATCGAGGTTGCCTTCCTTGAGTCGCCGGGCATGCGCGCGACAAATGCAATTTATCGGCACTTCAGTGAATGCGCAAGCGCGCTACCAGAGAATATTCGGCCTACGGCACTAGTCGTCGGCGGGGAGGGGTTGGGAAAATCCGGGCCGGGCGCCGGGAGTGACCTGCAGCGGGATTTCCTGTTCCTTGTATTGCAGCTGGTAGAGCCGGTAGTAAATCCCGTGGAGCGCGAGCAATTCCTGATGCGATCCCTGCTCGCGCAGACGTCCTTTGTGGAATACGAGGATGCGATTTGCGTGCTGGATGGTGCTGAGGCGGTGCGCGATCACGACGGCGGTGCGCCCGGTCAACAGGCGATCGAGGGCTTCGCGAATCATGATTTCCGTCTTGGTGTCGACGCTCGATGTGGCTTCATCGAGAATCAAAAAAGCCGGATCGTGCGCGAGGGCGCGCGCGAAGCTAACGAGCTGCCGCTGGCCGACTGAAAGGGTGCCGCCACGTTCGGTAACTGGAGTTTCGACGCCCTGAGGCAGGGAATCGATGAAGGGCTTGAGGCCAACTTCCTGGAGAGCACTTTCAACGGCGACCCTGCTGATTTTTTGCGTGCCGAGCTTGACGTTGGATTCGATGGTGCCGCTGAAGAGAAAGGGATCCTGAAGGACGATGCCGAAGAGCGAGCGCAGGTCCTGAAGATTCATTTCGCGAATGTCGATGCCATCGAGAAGAATCTGGCCGCGCTGAATGTCGTAGAAGCGCAGCAATAGCTGGATGATGGTGGTTTTTCCGGCGCCGGTGTGGCCGACGATGGCGAGAGTCTGGCCGCGCTCAACGCGGAAGGATACGTCGCGCAGGACCCAATCTTCCTCTTTGGGATTGGCGCCGCCGTGGTAGGCAAACCAAACATTGCGGAATTCGATTTCGCCATTCGCGGCGGCAAGCGCGCGAGGATTGGCGGGCGAAACAATGGTGATCGGCTCATCGAGCAGCTTGAAAATGCGCTCAGAGGCGGCCATGGCCGTCTGCAGGATGTTGAATTTGTCGCTCAAGTCCTGAATCGGGCGGAAGAAGCGCTGCGCGTAGACCATGAAAGCGAAAAGGACGCCGATGGGGACGGCGCCGGATATGGTCCGAACTCCGCCGACCCAGTACAGCAGGGCGATTCCAGCCATGCTGAGGAATTCGACACCGGGCATGAAGTAAGCGTACGCGTCGATCGCGTCTTTATAAGCTTCCATGTAGATGCGATTCAGCTCGCGGAATTGGTCGCGTGATTTCTGCTCGCGATTGAAAAGCTGGACTACGGCCATGCCGCTGATGTGTTCCTGGAGGAAAGCGTTGATTCTGGCAATGGCGGTGCGAATCTGGCGGTTCGCTTCCCGCACGTGATTGCGGAAGAAATACGTGAGCACGACCATCAAGGGCAGTGGAGACAGGGTGGCGAGCGCGAGCAGCGGGTGCCAATACAAGAGCAGTGCCGCGAGGCCGAACAGCAGCACGAAATCGTTCAACATGGCGACTACGCCGGAGGCGAAAAGGTCATTCAAGGCGTCAACGTCGGTTGTCGCTCGTGTAACCAAACGGCCGATGGGGCTGCGATCGAAGAAACTCATGGGCAGGCGCTGCAAGTGCTCGAAAATTTCCTTGCGCAGGTCGTACATCGTTTTTTGCCCGACCACCTGCATGATGCGAACCTGCGCGTACTGAAGGCCGAAGCTCGCCAGCAGGGAACCGAGGAAGGCGAGCACCACCCACCAGAGGCCGATGATGGCAGCGTGGCGCGTGATCAGGTGCGAGAAACCGGGATCGATGTAGTCATCGAGCGCGACGTGGAAGAGGTATGGCCCGACAAGATCCATGGCGGCGACGCCGATCGTGATCGACAGGGCGAGAAAAACCCGCCAGCGATACGGCCGGAGGTATCCCAGCAGGCGGCGCGTCAGCTGCGTGTCGTAAAGTTTGCCGAGCTTCTCTTCTTCGCGGAAATCGCTCATTCGCGTTCGAGTTCTTCCTCGAGCAACTGCTTCTGATACAGGTCGGCGTAATAGCCGTCGAGCGCCAGAAGCTCGTCGTGGGTGCCGCGCTCGATGATGCTGCCATCGCGCATCACGACGATCTGGTCGGCATTCTTGACGGTTGAGACGCGATGCGAAATCAGGATGGCGGTGCGCTGGCGAAGGATGTCGCGCAGCGCGCGCAGAATCTTCTCTTCGGTTTCGGTGTCGACGCTCGAGAGCGCGTCATCGAGAATCAGAATCTTCGGCTGGCGCAAGATGGCGCGAGCGATGGAGGTTCGCTGCTTCTGGCCGCCGGAAAGCGTGATGCCGCGCTCGCCGACCACGGTCTCGTACTGTTTCGGAAATCCCTGGATTTCGCCGGAGATGCTGGCGAGCTCCGCGGCTTCGTAAACCTGTTCTTCCATCGCGTCTGTGACGCCAAAGGCGATGTTTCCGCGAATGGTGTCGCTGAAAAGAAACGTATCCTGCGGCACGTAGCCGATCGAGCGGCGGAGTTCTGCGAGCGGATACTCTTGAACGGACCTGCCGTCGATCAAAAGCGTTCCGGCGGGCGCCTCCCACATGCGCCCTAACAACGCGGCGAGAGTCGATTTGCCGCTGCCGGTGGGGCCGACAATCGCCAGAGTCGAACCGGCCGGCACGTGCAAGTTGATGTCGTGCAGCACCGGCGCGCCGCTGGCGGATGTCGGATACGCAAATGTGAGGTGACGAAAGTCGATTTCGCCGCGAAGGGGCGCGCTGTCGAGCATCGCGGACGAGGCCGCGCCAGCCGCCGATCCTTTTCCGTTGACGGGGGCTGGGCCGTCGGCTTTCGCCGAGTCGCGGTCGCAAATTTTCGGTTCAGTGGTGAGGAGGTATTGCAGTCGACCCATGGAGGCCGCGCCGCGTTGAAAGACATTGGTGACGAAGCCGATGGCGATCATCGGGAACGTGAGCTGAATCAGGAAGGTGTAGAACGCAGCGAATGTTCCGATCGAGACGCGCCCATCGATTGCACGGACGCCGCCGAGACCGAGCAAGATGACAACAGTCACACCGATGAGGACCGAGAGCGCCGGAAAGAAGAGGCTCCAACTACCGATCAACTTAATGTTGCGGCTGACGTACTCGCGGTTGGCCTGATCGAAGGCCTCAATCTCAGGTTCTTCCTGGGTGTAAGCACGGACGACGCGCATGCCCGTGAGATTTTCTTGCGCCCGGGTGGAAAGCACTCCCAGGGCGGCCTGAATCTGTTCGGAGAGCCGATGAATGATCTGCCCGAAGTAGCGGACGGCGAGGGCGACGAATGGAACCGGTATCAGCACCCACAATGTGAGCGTCGGTGCGAGTTTGACCATGAAGTAGATGGCCATCACCATGGTGGCAATGGTGTTCGCGGTGTACATAATGCCGGGGCCGAGCACCATGCGAACTGCGTTCAAATCGTTGGTGGCGCGCGACATGAGGTCGCCGGTACGGTTCCGCGAATAGAATTCGGGCTCGAGTCTCAGCAATCGGGCCAGAATGTCGTTGCGGAGATCAAACTCGATCTCGCGCGAGATTCCGATCAAAATCCAGCGCGACCAGTACGAGAAGAAGCCCTTCACCAACATCACGCCGACGAGGATCAGGCAGTAAAGTCCCAGGGCATGCCTGCTAAAGGGCGAGTAGAACGAGAAAAGAGGATGGAGGATACTGCGCGCGGTTCCTGAGAGGGTAGACAAGGGCTGCGCCGAGCCCTTCAAACAGTCCATGATGGCGCCAATAATCAGCTGGGGCAGCGCGCCTACCAGACCCATTGCCGCCAGGGTCAGCAATCCCAGACAGACCATGGTCTTGTAGCGAAGAACATAGGGAATAAGAGTTTTTAGGTGGCTCCATCCTGAGGGTTTTCGTGCTGGCTTCGCGGCGCTTGAGACCGGTTGGGCGATCGCACTCATTGGCGAATTTTAGACGTACAGACCATGATTTGGATTACGTTGCGGCCGCACCCACCGTCATTCGCCGGCCAGCCGAGTGGCAGCGCTGTGGCGAACCTGTTTCTCAGGAACGATTCTAACGCCGGAGTGTTCCAGACGGAAGAATCGTCCGCTGGGGCCGTTTCTATCAAATGTTTACAGATCTTTGATGCTCTAGTCAGGGGGATAGACCCAAAAACTAGCGGGCCGCCAAGATCTCTTCGAGCCGCGCTTCGAAATTTTCTTCGCCTTCAGACCATAATCGGAATTGCTTCACAGGAAGCGCCTTTTCGATGGCCCGAATCCAGTCGAATAACTTGCGAATATTGGCCTTGGTGGCTTGCTGATACTTCTCCAGATTTTCGGGCCAAGCCATGGCCTCGAGGAAGCGCGCCTCCTCAGGGCTTTGAGCGGCAGCGGCAGTCTGCCTGATGCCCAACAATCCGGCATGACCGGTGAAAAGGTGCTCAAAACCGAAATCCACCTGGATGTGGCCGTTCTCGCGCCATGCGCCTTCGTCGTAATCTTCGCCGTGACACAAAATTTCAAGCGGTTGCGGCTCGGCCTTCGAGACAGCAGTTAACGGGTCGAGGCCAGTAAGGTCCCAGTGGCAGCGAACCTCGTAGGAGCAATCGCTGTGAAGATGATCGCTGATGATCTGTGCGATCCCATCCGCATCGAGCGGCATCGAGCGCAAGTCTTGCTCCAAGATGGGCGATTCAGCGGGGTCCACAGCGCGAATGACAAGATGGGTGAAACCGGGCTTTGTGGCCGAGAGGGGAACTGTCGACAGAAAATTCTTGAACTGGTCGAGCATCCGGTCTTCGGAAAAGTCTTCGGACCAGATGCTCAGGTATGCCTGATTCGCCATGGCGCGATTATAACGTTTACGGCGCTATCCGGCAGGAAACTAAAGGCGCGTTGGTTGGACTTGGCGGCTTCGGTAAATGTGGAGAAGGCGAGGATCGAGCGGACAGGCTGACTACTTCTGATCCATTTCGTCGTCTTCTTCCTTGCTGAACTGACCGGAAATTCCGAGCAGGCGCTCTTTTAAGGTGTCGCCCATGCCGGCCAGGACTTCTGCGACCGTGTCGCGAAGCCGCTTTTCCGCTGTTTTGGCTAAGGCATCGATGACCGCCTGAGAATTTTGGCCCAGAGTTGTCGCGGAGGCGAGCAGCCAGGAGTTGGATGCGTTCTCGAGCCGCGCCTTGTATTGCCCCATGGCGTCTTCGCTCGATTTCTTCAGGGCTTCGACCCATACCTGCTGCTGCGACCTGCGGTTTGCCTCCCACGCTTCGACCAGGGGACCGAGCTGCGATTGCAGGTAGATTTGCGCCTGTTCGACACCCTGCGTCATCTTCTGATCCAGTTCCTGCTGAAAGCGGGTGAGCGAGCCCTCGCGGCCGTACTCCATATCCGAGCGCGTCTTTTCGAGCGCGTCGCGCGCGGACTCCTCAAAACGGCGGAGCGATTCTTTGGCGAGTTGCTGGACGCGATCGCTGAGACTTGCGGCGGTGACATCCGCGTGTTCGCGCATTTTTCCGGCACCGAGATCGATCACATCCTTTGCGATGTCTTCAATCTGGGCGCGGCCGTGATCCACGTAGGACCGCCGGTAATGATCGAGCTCCGATGCAACCAGGCTGGATATTTCAGCGGCCTGATGACGGAGATTGGTCGCTGATTGCTCGACGGCTTTCTCCATGGTCGACTGCATGGTGGTCTGAGCCTTCTTCTGATACCAGTCGGCCGCTTTCGAAAGCGCTTCGTAGGTGGCGTGCTGGGCCTCGGTATTCTTCTGCTCGAATTCTTCCTCGAGCTTCGACAGGGCCGCGCGAGACGCGTCGACGACTTCGGCGGGATACCTGGCGGTTTCCTGCTTCAATTTATCGATCGTCGACTGCAGAGCCTCTTGCGAGGCCTGCTGAACCTGGTCGCGAACTTTGCTTTGTACCTGAGCTGCCTCGTCCGCTGCCTCTTGGAATCGCTTGAGCAGTGCGGCTTGCAGATCGGCCGCGCGCTGATGGGCGTTCGAGAGCTCCGCGCCGGCGCGGCGGGCTTCGTCGAGCTGCGGCGTCACGGTGTTGTGGATTTCGCTGGCCAACTGATCGACGGCTCTTTGGGCTGACGCCTGGAACGCGGGGTCGATCTGCTGAATCCGTGCGGCGACGATCTGTTCCGCCTGGGTGCCGGCGCCTTCGAGCTTCGAGGAGACGATCTGATCCAAATCTTGACGCGTCCGATCGACCTTGAGGCGCGCAGCTTCGTGGAGCTGGTTTGCCGCCTCTTCGGCGCGGGCACGGCCCTGCTCGAGAGCAGACTGCATGGCCGCTTCGGCTTGCTTTCGAACTTCCTCGGTGCGAGCTTGATGCTGCTCGAGCGTCGATCGTGCCGCCTCTTGGAGGTTGTTTTTTGCCTCTTCCGCTTGCTTTCGAACTTCCTCCGCGTGAGCCTGATGCTGCTCGAGCGTCGAACGTGCCGCCTCTTGAAGCTTGTTCTTCGCTTCTTCGGTGCGCGCTCGCTCCTGCTCCAGTCCCGCTCCCAGCGACTGTACTGCGTCCATCGCAGCGGAGACGATCTCATCAACCGAGGTTCGGGCGCTCAGCGTGCGCGCGGAGGCATTTTCATCTATCTGCTTCAGGGTGGTTTCCGAAAAGCCGCCGAGCGATTCCCGGAGTTTTGCGCCAGCCTGCGTCAGTTCTGATTCGAGCGCCTCTTTCCAACGCTGTGACGCCGCAGCCGCATCGGTTTCACCCTGCTCGGTGGCACGTTTACGAAGATTTTCCGCTTCCTCTGCTAGCTCTTGCTTCCACTTCCTAATTTGTTGGTCGGTCTCGTCCAACGAAGGAGCTTGCGTCGTGACGGGCTGGCGTTCCGAGAGGATGCGCTCGACCGTTGCCAAAACCTTGTCATTCAATTCTTGAGTGTTCGCGAGCTGGGCGGTTTGACGAGCGGTCTGCTCGGTTGCCTGGTTGACCATGGCCTCGACGGCCTGGCGCATGCGGGACTCGAGTTGCTCTGCATTGGCCCGGGTGGATTGCCGCGCTTCGTCAACCAGAGCCGCGGTGCGATCGGCCGCCTGTTGGACGACCTTTTTCATGGACGACTCGGTGACACGGTCCATCGAGACTTTGATGGCCTTCTCGACAGCGTCGTGCAACTGCGCGTCCAGTTGCTGGCGGACAAATGTCATTTCCTCATTGATGGCTGTTTGCGCGTCTTTGCGGAGACTCTTCTCGAGCGTTTCCTTTGCCTCAGCGACGAGGCTAGAGGCTTGGCGTGCGGCGGCTAACTGAACGTCTTGTGGCTGGCTCGGCGCCGGCATCACATGGACTTTGCTTTCCACGCCAGCACCGGCGGGTGCCGCAGGCTTGGCAGGAGCAACGGTGGATGCAGCAGCGGCCGGCGAAGGCTCTGGTTTGTCCATGGATGGAACCGGGATCGACGCCACCGAACTTGGAGTCTGTGGAACCGCCGCGGGAGCCGTCGTCTTCTGGGGAATGGCGCGAGTGCTAGCGGCCGGCACTTCATCATCCGGGTAAGGAAACCAGTCGCTCGGGGGAAAGGCGATGCCCCAGACGTTCCCGGGAACTTCAAACTCGAGTCCGATCTGAAAGAGCTCGCGAACCGCACGGGGCCGCTGCACCCAGACCACACGCCCAACTACGGTTCGGGGCGGAAGCTCTGCCTCGGGGCGGGGAACTTCGAGCGTGATCGTCGAATTCTTGGGCACGTAGTGCTTCGACTGGTATTTGCAGCCATGGCAGTTGACCATGACCGTCGTAGTGCGCTCCTTGAACGGCTGGCCCAGAGCGTCCACACCCGTGACCGTCAATGGGACGGCCTGCACGATGCGCGTGCTTCGGCGCTTCTGCGCGCCGGGGTCGTTGGAGGGTAGAAACTGATTCATGGAACTCCTCCGAAGCGTGAATTCCCAGACTAACACCGCCTTCCGGTGGCGTGGGAGGGCGTCCGCGCTCGTGTTCGAAAGGGTTACTTAGACTTGCGAAAGGGTAAAGTCGCTTGGAAACGTTTCAAATTAGAGGGGATAGGAACTGGAGCAGGGAATCTACAAATCGCGACGGCCCTCCATAGCTTTGAGCATGGTGACCTCGTCGGCATACTCAAGGTCCGAGCCAACAGGAATACCCATGGCAATGCGGGTGACGCGCACGCCGAGCGGCTTGATCAATTTGGACAGATAGACGGCGGTGGCCTCACCCTCAGCCGTTGGGTTGGTGGCAATGATGATCTCTTCGACGGCTCCTTCCTTCAACCGTTCTATCAAGCTTTTGATCTTGAGCTGGTCGGGACCCACGCCTTGCAACGGTGACAACGCCCCTCCGAGCACGTGATAGAGTCCGTTGAACTGTCGCGTCTTTTCGACGGCTTGAATATTGGTAGCCTCCTCGACAACACAGACGAGGGATCTGTTTCGCGTGGCGCTCGAACAGAAAAGGCACGGGTCTGCATCGGTGATGTTGTTGCAGATCGAGCATTCGCGTACTTTTTCTTTCGCTTCCCGAATCGCGTCGGAGAGAGCGAGCGCCTCTTCGCGATCCACGCGCAAGAGATGAAAAGCGAGACGCTGCGCCGTCTTCTGTCCGATACCGGGCAGCCGTTTGAGTTCGTCAATCAAGTTGGCGACGGAAGGCGCGAAGTCAGGCATGCGGTGACCGAGATGATTATTGCAGATTCCATTCCGCGTTTGCCACTCGTGAAACGCGTTTCGACTACGGTTCGTCACACACTGTGCGTTTCATTGCGCGGTCAGCTTGTGGCGGGTTAGAATCCCTGCGCTTCCGGTGGGCTCACTCTGGTTTAAAAATTTCTTCGAGAGCTTGAAAAGGGGGAAAGACCGAATGCGAAATGCTGCACTGAAACTCTTCGCGACGCTCACATTTCTGGCCATGGGAATAACTCCCGTTTTCGCACAACAAGGCCCGCCGCCCGGCGGCCCGGGAGGAGGCAGACCCGCAGGTCCGCCACCGGGTCCTCCGCTGCGCCTCTCAAGCACCTCCTACAGCGATGGCGGCACAATTCCAGACAAATACACGTGCGCCGGCCCAGGCGGTTTTGCCAGCATGACATCGCCTGAGGTTTCGTGGAGCAATGCGCCTGCGGGCACGCAGAGCTTCGTGCTGCTGCTGCACGATCCGGACGCACACGCGCGAAAGTCTGTGGAAGACATCACGCACTGGATCATCTTTAATATTCCGGGCGATGCAACGTCACTTCCGGAGGGTGTGAAGCAGGACGCGCCCGCGAGCGTCGGCCTTCAAGGCAACAACATCATGGGAAGGCCGTCGTTCATGGGGCCGTGCGCACCTCCAGGACCGCCGCACCACTACACGCTTGAACTATTCGCGCTGGACACGAAACTGGATCTGCCCGCGGGCGCGAGCCGTGCTGACATCTTCAAGGCGATGGATGGACATGTGCTGACCGGCACGGTCTACATCGGTCTTTTCAATCGTCAGCCCGGATCGCAGATGCCACGTCCGCAATAGTCGACCGCGATTCAGAGCGGAGCAAAGTTTTACCACGTTCACGGAATCCCTCTTTCCATGTAGAGAGAGGGATTCTTTATTTGTGGACTGTTGTGGACTGACATCGATCAATAGAAAAACGGGCGGGAGCGGGAAACAAGAAAGGGAAGTCTGAACTTCTTAGAAGAGCCCGGGGATTTTGAGGCCCATGATTCCGGGCATGCCGCCGGTCAAGTCCGTCACCTGTTTGGAAAGTTCTTCATCGACGCGGCGCGTGGCCTCATTCACCGCAGCGAGCATCAACTCTTGCAACATCTCCTGGTCCTTGGTCTTGAAGACGTCCGGTTCGATGCGAACGTCGGTGAGCTGCTTTTGACCGTTCATCTTCACGGCGACCATGCCGCCGCCGGAGGATGCTTCCACGGAGATCTCGCCGATGCGCTTCTCAAGCTTTTCCTGCACTTGCCTGAATTGCGCCAGCATTTGCTGCAGAGCTTTGACTTCCATGCTTTTATTCCTCGCTCGGTTGCTTGACGTTTGAAATCTGGCCACCGAACTTTTCAAGCATTGCTCTGACGATCGGATCTTCCTCAAATCGGGCACGCAACTCCGCGCTGCGGCCCGTCCCCGATCGCCCGGCATCAATCTTAGCACAGACTCGCAACGGCTGCCCGAGCACTTGGTGCAAGACTGTGCGCAAACGCTCCATCGCGTCGCGTCCCAACATATCGATGAGCGCGCGGTTTTCGCTCGCGAAAAAAAGGCGGAACTCGCCGGCTTCCAGTTCGCAGCGCGTTGTGTGTTCCACGATGGACGAGAGCAGCCGGGAGCTTTGCAGTGCGACTTTGATTGCGTCGAACTGCGCGGACGTGAGGCCGCTGTTTCGATCCTCTGCGGCGCGCGCCACAACGCGAGGCGGGGAGGCGGGAACTGGGGCGGTTGAGGTTGATTCAATTGGCGGCGAAAACTTTGGGACTTTGGTCCGGTCGGTCTCCGGGGCCAGACGTGCGGCAGTTGCGGCGGATGACGAGGCCGACGCGTTGTGTGAAATTGGCGCCGCGCCGCGTGCCGGCTCGGATGATCCAGCAGCCACGGCCTGCGCCGAACGGGAATGCGGACGATTGGCGCCGGAGCTCCCGCCCCCCAGCTGCGAAAGCGCCTCTTCCAGAGGCGCGAGCCGCTGCGCGTTGATCAGCCGCAACAATCCGAGCTCCATGTGCAGGCGCGCGTCGGGCTTGTGACGCAGATCGTCGTCAGTTTCCAGAAGAATATTGAAGAATCGCGTCAAATCTTCTTCGCTGAAACCGGCGGCTTGCTTCGCCAGCCGCGGCCGCTCGTCGGACGGGGCCGCGATCAGGTTCGAATCCGCTCCGCACACTCGCGCGACGAGCAGATTGCGAAAATGGCGAATCGCCTCACGGCAAAAATGCTGCAGGTTCTGTCCATCGGCGATCAGGCGGTGAACGAGCGCGAGGGCGCGCTCAGTCGATTGCGCAAAAATGGCCGCGACGAGTTCGTCGAGCGTGCTCTCCGCCACAACGCCCAGCAGCTCGCGGACCTGTGCATCGGTGATGGTGTCACCTGAATACGCGATGGCTTGCTCGAGGAGCGAGAGTCCGTCGCGCAGGCTGCCTTCGGCAGCGCGCGCCAACACGGCGACGGCGCCCGAATCGATTTTCAGGTTCTCGGCTCGCGCAATGCGTTCGATTTCGCCCGCGATCTCCTGAAAGGTGAGCGATCGAAATTGAAAAAGCTGCGCGCGCGATTTGATCGTTTCGACCAAATCTTCCGCGCGAGTGGTGGCGAGAATAAAGACGACTCGTTCAGGAGGTTCTTCGAGAGTTTTCAGCAGCGCATTCGAAGCTTCATCAGTGAGTTGGTGGGCTTCATCGAGAATCACGACTTTGTAGCGGCTCGACGCAGGGGCGTAGCGGACCATTTCGCGCAAATCACGAATCTGGTCGATGCCGCGATTTGACGCGGCGTCAATCTCGATGACATCGAGGGAAGTGCCGGCGGAAATTTCGCGGCATGCGTCGCAGGTATTATCGGGCTCGGTCGTGGGACCTTTGACGCAGTTGAGGGCCTTGGCCAGAATCCGCGCGGTGGTGGTTTTGCCGACGCCGCGGACGCCGGAGAAAATGTACGCATGCGCCACGCGCCCGGACTGGATCGCGTTCGCGAGAGTCCGGGTCACATGCTGCTGCCCGACAATTTCGGCGAAAGTCGCCGGCCGGTATTTTCGCGCGATGACCTTGTAGCTCATTCGAAGCCGCTCATCCGAAAACGGGTCGCCCCGGTCGCTGACCGTTTGTGCTCCGACGATCAGAGGAACTTCGGGTACTCCGCGGCACACGAAACGGACCCGTTACCGTTGCTCCCTTCCGGGCCTGGCGGGGTTCACGGGGAATCGTTGCACAGAGCCCGAAGTTCCACCATTCGGCGGTCTTCTCGAACTCTCGTTCGAGCGACTGCTTCGCGAGTCTAGCACACGCCATGGAGAGCGTGAAGTTTGGCTCGCGCTGAGTCTTAGTTGTCGTGCGTTCCTTTGTGAAACATAAAACCGATTTGGAACGAAGAAAATTCAGTGTGGAGCAACCATGAGGCACAATTTTTCGGCTGAGAGTTGCCTGATTGCGGTTCATGTCGTGTCGCTGATTTAGCCAGGGCAGCAGGCTCAAAGACTTACGAAGAAAAATCTCGCGCCCTTGTTTCCGCGGCCGTTGCGAATGCCTTGAGTTGCGGGTTGGCACATGCGTTGCCTGAGATTCGGTATGTCAATGGCCATGCCGTCCGCGATAGTCGTCGAATCGATCCGATCGAGTTTGCCCATTTGCGTGCTTGACGATGACCGCGAGCACGTACAAGTCGCCACAACCCTTTTGGAGAGAGCGGGGTTTCCAGTTCTTGGCGCCGCCGATTCAGAGGAAGCGCTGCAAAAAGTGCGCATGGGTGCGTGTCGTGTGGTGCTGGCCAACCTCTCAAACGCAACCACAGACGGTTTTGCTTTCCTCGAAAAAGCCCTGCAGTGCGACCCGGGAATGTACGTGATTCTCGTGACCGATCAATATTCGGTGGATTCTGCTGTGGCCGCGATCAAGCGCGGCGCGTACGATTACCTTTGCAAGCCGATCAATTTCGAGCGTCTGCAGAAAGCACTCGATAGCCTGGCGGAGCAGTTCTGCCGGCGCTCGGAAATCCGCGATCTGGAAAAGCGCCTGTTCAACAGTCTGCAATTTCAAGGCATCGTGGGACGCAGTCCGGCGATGATCGAAGTGTTCGAGCTGGCGCAGAAAGTCTCCCGGCACTACACGAATGTGCTGATCACCGGTCCAACGGGTGCGGGCAAGGAACTCGTGGCGCGCGTACTTCACCAGCTCAGCCCGGTGTCGCAGGAGCGCTTCGCTGTTTGCAATTGCTCGGCGCTGGTCGACACGCTGCTCGAAAGCCAGCTTTTCGGGCACATTCGCGGCTCGTTCACGGGAGCCACGGATACTCGTCCCGGCCTTTTCGAGTACGCCAATGGCGGCACGGTATTCCTGGATGAAATTGGGGAAATGTCGCTGGTGGTGCAGGCGAAGCTGCTGCGCGTGATCGAGAATCGGGAAATACAGCGCGTCGGTTCGCCGGAGACGAAGAAGATCAATGTTCGACTGATCGCGGCGACCAATCGGGAACTGCGTTCGGAAGTGCTGGCAGGCCGCTTCCGCGAGGATCTCTTCTATCGCCTTAGCACGATTGAAATTCGCGTGCCCGGCCTGACGGAACGGCCCGAGGACATTCCGATCCTCGTGCAGCATTCCTTGAAGAAGTACAGCCAGACCTACGGAAGAGCCTTTCAGGGAGTGTCGCGCCGCGCGCAAATCGCTCTGTTAAGGCATGACTGGCCGGGCAACGTTCGCGAGCTCGCAAATGTGATCTCGAGCGCCGCCATGACCGCGGCCGCCGATTTCATCGACGTCGATGACCTTCCGGAGAATCTGCAAAAGTCTCACAGACGCAGCGTGGCCGCGGAAGACTGGGGAGCGGTCCCCCGGGACGAGGTTCGCAGAATTCACATCCAGCGCGTGCTCAAAATGTGCAATGGCAATCGCGTTCGCGCGTCTCAGGTGCTGGGCATCGGACGCACGAGCCTGTACCGCTTTCTGAAGCGTTCGGCGAAAGAAGAGGCGATCGGGAAAACGGCCTGATCACGGCTTGTTGAATCAGGACCGAACAGTGTTTCTGTGCGGCTCATCCGATCCAGTGGTGTTCCCAGTTCCTCGCGAGACCGACAGGCGTAAGCGCCCATCCGATTGGCCCTAATGGTGCACGAGCGTTTGGCAGAGATAAGCATGCCTACGACCATCGGACCGCGCGAGAAGTTGGTACTTGTTTCGGAGGCAAAACCAAAAAACGAGCCGCGCAGCCAGATCGAAGCGCCGATCGAAGTATCGGGGTTTGATTCTCACGAACGATTTTTCACGCAGCGGAGCTCGGCAGGGGAACTCAGCGACAACGGCTGCAAGTTTCATTTGCGTTCTGAGGTCGTCAAGAACTCAGTTGTCTCGGTACGATTGCTTCGGACTCACCACGGGCCTGAGCCGGATTCCCGCGTGGTGCTGTTTCGAGTCCTTTCAGTCGAAAAGGCAGGGAGCCGCTGGATGATCGGCGCTGAGAAATTGCAGCCCGTCCGGCTCTGGCTTGGCCTTGAGCCGGACCATCCGAAGACACCTTCCGAGATGAAGCCGGTCAGACAATAAGGGTGCGATTCTCGACCGGGGAAGGCTCGCACCCTGGCGTCAAGTTCCAGGTGATGCCGGGACAAACGAGCGCTACTGATTCCTGCTCAGTTTCCTCCTGACTGGTAGGTGGCGTTGTGCAGCAGCGCGTCGGGAATCGACAGGCTCGAATCCATGCGCACCAGCATTCCAGTCTGCGCCGGCAGTTCTACGTCCTTGCCTTTTTTCGCCGCGATATAGGCGCCACTCCCGACCAGACCGATGAAGGTTCCTCGGATCACGTGGCTAAAGATCAGGCCGGCGGTTGAACCTCCCGCAGTTCCGATCGCCACGTCGACCACATCGTTCTTGATTCCGCGGTCTTCCTGCACGACCTCGCCCTCGATCGTCTTGACGTCCTTGCGTTGCTTACCGGTGTCCGTTCCGCCGTTGTAAATGGAGAGAATGCTCATTCGCGCGGGAAACAGACGGCTTTCGACTTCAACTGAATTGAAAACCAGGTTCATAGAGGCGCCGCCGCGGAACATGGAGAAAAATCGCGGCCGCGTAACGCCCGTGATCGTGCCGTGAATTTTCGCTCCTGCCGGGAGCACCAGTTGATTTCCGGAGAATACCGGCTCCGTCACGACGGCTGTGAAGGGGTCGCCATTGTGCGCGACGCCGGTGCTGATCCCGCTCACCAAGCTGAGCCGCACCTGTGAGCCGGGGACGAGTTGATTCGACTGCGCGTGAAGGGCGGGGGTAAGTACCAGCGCCAAGACCGCCAGACCGCAAATTCCTACAGCATCCTTCATTCAATCCTCCTGTCTGCGTGCTCGTGGAACCCTCGAAGTACGAATGATCGCGGCTTCGAAGCCGTTTCCACGTCTTGCTGATGAATGGTCTTGGGAGAACCGCTGTGGGAAACTGCTCAAGCGGCCTCTCCGATTTTCCCCGTGGCGCGGGGTGCCGCTGGCGCTGCGGCGGTGCGGAGGATGCACCGCACTCAAAATACAAGAGTCAATGGAAATCTTCTAAGGAAATACGAGACGACTGTTCGTGGTTTGCAATTCTGCGCAACTCCCAGGGGGAAATGACTACTGTTGGATGGCGTCGGTGCGAGGGTGCCGCATGGGCTCAACGGCCCCAGCCGACGCCCAGCGGGCTCGCCCATCGAAGCATGGTTCCGCGTAAGCCCATGAAGAAATGCAATGGGTCCCATCACAAGGATGGATTGGCAATGCGGGATGGACCTTGTTAGGTTCGGGAGTCGCTACCTTTTCCCAAAATCGCCCGATTCCACTCGCTTACCAGCGTTCCGGTGGGCCTGGTATGACCGTGATCTCCCGCTACGGGCTCGCGCTGGTTCTTGTGGTGATATCGCTGGCCACGACACTTTTCCTCCAGCGTTTCTTTCCATATCCGTTTCTTTTCCTGTTTTTTGCCGCCGTAATGGCCAGCGCGTGGGTGGGAGGAATGGCGCCGGGCTTCTTCGCGGTGATAGCTTCCACGCTGGCCGTGGATTACTTCTTTGTCCGGCCGCTGCATTCGTTCGCCATTGACGCCACGGATGCGGCGTACTTTGGCGCTTTCGTGGTTTGCGCCGGAGCGGCCAGTTGGGTGAGCGCATCGAAAAAGAAGACCGAGGAGGCGTTGCGGGACGCTCGAGACCAGCTGGAACTTCGCGTCACCGAGCGCACGGCCGAGCTGGAAAAATCGCTGGCCGAGCTCCAAGAGAAAGAGCGGCAGCGCCAAAAGCTGGAGACCGAGCGATTCACCCTTTCGGAGCGGCTCGAAACTCGTAAGGCGGTCGAGCGCGCAAAAGGCATTTTGCAACGCGAGCTGAAGATCAGCGAAGCAGAAGCGTACCGAGTGCTGCAGCGCGACAGCCAGCAACGCCGCAAGCCGATGAGAGAAATTTCGGAGCTAATCATTCTTAACGATCAAACGAAACGCAACCTGCCGGACAAGAATTAAGAGATCCTTATACTCCTGCCACAATTCGAATCGCTGCAATCTAAAAGTTGAATTTGACTCCTCTGCGGAGAATCTGCAAACTGCGCCCGGAGTCGACGGAGCCGTCGACTCGGGTTTCCTTCTTTCGACGACGAAACGAAGGCCCGCATTCGGATGTTCTTCCGGCCGTTCAAGCAGTCTCGGGCACGACGCGGTGTCCAAATCAATCGCTGACTAATTAGGGCTCGATGAAGAGCCGCAGGTCCGGCTGATCACGCTGCTGCAGCCGTGATTTTCATTTTGCTGCGCAGCCAGCCGGGCGTCTTTCCGGCAACCATGCGGCAGGTGCGCGCACGCGTCTTAGTGAGGCTTGGAATCTGATGAGCGGCTCGCGAATGAAGGAAAAACGAACACCGTCGATCGTAGCTTTTACGGCGTCACCCGTTCGTTACGCCCAGCCCCGGTATTCCACTGCTACTGATTCGAGTGACTCGACGATTCCGCATGGCAAGCGCCCTGAGGTCGGAGGCCACGGGAACATGGTGAAGCGTTTGTGCGAGATCGGTGATTTTGTTCGCAAGCTGCGGATTCAGGCGCGCTTCGGCGAACTTTCTCGCGAGCCCCTGCGGCTGTTGCGATTGGAGCTGCGCGACGAGCGTGCGGAATGCGAGTGGATCTCCCGGCCTGCCGATCAATGGGACAGCGAATTACCGCCGAGGGTGGGTGAGCGTCACGTTTCCGAGCAGGCGCTGCAGGATGCGATTGCGGTAAGGGACCTGCTGTTTCGCGCGCTGCCCGACTTGCATAGCGCTTTCGTCAGAGCCTATCGCCCGTCGCCGGAAGGGAATCCCGAACTCATCATTACGGGCACGGTCGCCAGAGACCAGCGCCCGCCCGTGACTGTGCGCTCGCTGATGATGCGGGCGAAGTTATTTGGACTGCGATTTTCGCTCGACGACGGCGTCTTGGAAAACTTGCAGCCAGAGGATTTCAGCGGATTACCGCCCGTTGAATGCCGTTGCAAATAACGAACTGAGAGCGAACAGCTCTCAACGAGGAGAATAAAAGATGGCCGAGAACACGACTGGTGAGATGCAAGCCACCTTAGGTCTCACAGGTCTGACGATGAATGCCATGGCGCTGATCGCGCCCGGCGCGTTCCTGTGGCTCACGTTTTACGCCCAGGCGACCGAAGGCGCGACATCGCCAGCGATGTGGATTGGTATAGTCTTCGCTCTCTTGCTTTGTCTCGCCACCGCCGTGTGCTACGCGGAAATGGCCAAACTGTATCCCGGAACCGGCAGTTCGTATTACTTCGCCGAGCAAGCTTTTCTGAATCACGACAAGGCCTGGCGCTTCGCGCGACTTTCGAAGTTCATTGTGGGCTGGGCTTCCCACCTCTATTACTGGATCTATCCGGGCGTGATGGTTGCAGTCACTGGAATCTTCTGTGGCTATGTGGCGGGCACTCTGTGGCCGAACTTCATGAGCGCATCGAATCCGGGGCCAACGTTCATGATGCTTGTGGCCATTCTTTTCACCTTCGGAGTCGCCTACATCGCGCACCGGGGAGTCACGGGCTCTACCGCCGTCAACATCGCCATCAACGTCATCCAGATCTCGGCGCTGATTGTGTTCGCGGTCATGGCCATCGGTTATCGGATGAACCACCCGCCGGGCAGCGTGGCGTTTCAGTGGGATGCGACAACCAGCGAAGCTTACAACTATGAGTTTTCGACGGATGCGAAGGGCAACGTGGTGCGCGACGCGAGTATGGTGCCCCAGCCCAAGCTGGATACTGCCGGGAAGCCTGTTCCATACCAAATCAGCTATCCCGAAAAGGATTCGATGGGCAATTTCTTGAGCCATCCGAATGCCGGTTCGGTGATCTCGCTTCACAGCTTCGGATGGATGTTCGTCCAAGCGACGGTGGCCATTCTGATTCTGGTCGGATTTGAATCTGTAACGGCAATGGGAGGAGAAGCGAGAAACGCCAAACGCGACGTGCCGATTGCCGTGATCACGTCGCTGCTGGTGCAGGGCGCGTTCTGCTATCTGTTCGAGTATTTCGCGGCGAACTACGTCTTAAACAGCGGATACACCATGCAGAGCGCTTCCGGGTCAGCGGCGCCGATTGGCGACCTGATGGTGATGGTCGGCGACGCGCTGTTCGGTTCCGGGCACGGCCGGATTTTCATGCTGATCGAAGCCGTGACGGTTTTTCTCGCACTGATCGGCACGACCCTGTCCTGCATCAACACCGGCGCTCGCGTAACGTACGCGATGGGGCGAGACCAGGAAGTTCCCGAGCACTTCGGAATGCTGCATGACAAGAATCTCAGCCCTCATCGGGCGATCTGGACTCTCGCCATCATTTCGGCGATCACGGGCTGTGTCGCGCTGTTGATGGTTTTTGGAGACGCCGGCGCGCCTACCGATGCCGTCATTCAGGCTTTGCCCCACGGCTTCTGGTCGAGCTTCGGGTACCTAACGCATGACAAGATGGCCGCGCTGCCGAATACACTTACAACGGTGACGCTCGCGTCCAACTTCGGAACGTTTCTGCTCTACATGTTGAGCTGCGTTACGTGCATCGTCTGTTTCCACGGCCATCCCAGCTTCAGCTTTGTCAAACACCTGCTCATCCCTGTGTTCGGCGTCGTCGCCAATCTGGTCTGCATGTCGTTTTACCTGATTGGGCCATTCATGGGTTACGGCACGAAGATGGAGCCGTTCCTGGCGTTGGGAATCGCGGCTGTCTGGGCGATCTACGGGGCGATCTATTTCACCATCTCAAGCAAAAAGACTGGCAGGACAACCTTGGTCACGAGCCGCGTTCAGAGCAACGGCTGAACTCGGGGATGGCGCCAAGAGGGTGTTAGATCAACTGTACTTCAGGGAATAGAACCTTCCACCGATATCGGTTCATGCGGGACGCTAGAGCAGTTCGCGGTCAGGAGCGTCCCGCATGGAACCCTTCAATCAGCGCATGTCAATGCGCGGTACCCTCGCCAAGATTTTTTCATCGGATAGCAACCAGCTGGATGTTCCGGTAGCGGGTGAAGTCAGCACAATTCGAAATATGCGATCGTGCGCCTATGCGAAGGAGTTGGGGGAGCTGGCTCCGGGGCCTGGACTCGAACCAGGATAGCCAGATCCAAAGTCTGGAGTGCTACCAATTGCACTACCCCGGAGCAGCAAATCTTTAGAAGTCTAGGGTACCTGAGCAGAGTCCGCAAGAAGACAACGAGGCGTGGTTCCCGGCGCGTTTTCGAGCATGCCCAGCGCCTTTCGGACGCCCTCACATTTTTCTCTACCGTCTGCAGGTTTCGATCGAGCAAAAATGGTTGACCTCTACCGCCGATGTTGTACCTTCATAGCGCTATTTCCTTGGTTCTGCCGCGGGGAAGCCAGCATCGGTTTTGCGGCTCCCCCCTCAAATGGCCACTTCCAATGCCGGTCCAGCCTGAGCACGGCCGGCGCAATAGCGACTGCAAGCATCGAGCCGAATTAACCCCTTCCATTCGTGGGCCTGTCTTCGCGCCTTGAGTCTCACGTTCGGCAAAGGTCGAGAAAGCAGGCCGAGTACCTCATACGCTCGGCGAGCTTATTGGGTCGAGAAAGAAGTCGCGTGAGCCGTTCGCGCCGGGGAGAGTGGTCCCCATGTATTCCATCGGTTGCGCAATTTCGATTCTGATGCACCGCAGCATCCTATCGACGTTCTCATCAGCCGTCCTGTGGATCACGGCTAACAGTACTCAAGCCAGTCCCAGCTTAATGGCGCCCGCATCAACTCCTGCGCACGAAATCCAGAAACTCGCCTGGTTCACGCTGTCGATCACCGGCGGGATTTTTTTCGTGGTGGCGGGGCTACTGACGTATGCGGTCATCAAATACCGCGCGAAGGAAGCCGACCGGCTAAGCGAGCCAGCACAAATTTATGGAAGTACACAGATCGAGCTTGCCTGGACGGTGATTCCCGTGCTGATCGTGATCGTGTTATTCCTCACGGCGGCACGGCTGATCTTTGCAATTCAGGATGCACCCGAGCCTGAGTCAGCCGTCGATGTGACAGTGATCGGCCATCAATTCTGGTGGGAGTTTCGCTATCCGAAACTGGGAATCGTTACCGCGAATGAGCTGCACGTTCCGCTGAGCAGCAGCGAAGCTCCCGTTCCGACGTACCTGTCGCTGCTTTCAAGCGACGTGGATCATAGTTTTTGGGTGCCGCAGCTGGCCGGAAAGACCGATCTGATTCCCAATCACCCGAATGCGACGTGGATCGATCCCTTGCGGCCCGGGCTCTACGTCGGGCAGTGCGCCCAATTCTGCGGGGCGCAGCACGCGATGATGCTCTTGCGCGTGTATGTCGACACGCCGGAGGAATTTTCGGCTTGGGTGAAAAATCAACAGCAGCAGGCCGTCCAGGATCCGGCAGTAGCGGGGGGCCAGCGCGTGTTTGAGACGGAGGCTTGCATAAACTGCCACGCAATTCGCGGAACCGTGGCGACGGGGAGATTCGGTCCCGATCTGACCCATTTGATGAGCCGGGAGACACTCGGGGCGGGAGCCGCACCCAACACGGCTGAAAATCTCAGGGCATGGATCAAGAATCCGGGCACTTTCAAGAATGGTTGCCTTATGCCCGCAATGCAGTTGGAGGCTCCCCAGATCAATCAGATCACCGAATATCTCGCGACGCTTCGGTGACGGCGGGCTACGCACATGGCTGAAAACTCCGTACCTCTTCCCGGCTCGATCGACCTCACCCGATCACGTGGGTACGCTCCCACCGTGCTCGAACGACTGCACGGGTGGCTGGTGACGGTCGATCACAAGCGTCTGGGGATTTTGTATGTCACTTACGGGATCCTCTTTCTTCTAGTGGGCGGCGCTGAGGCTATCGCAATACGAATTCAGTTGGCCGTTCCCCGAAACGATTTCATAAGTGCGCAGGTCTACAACCGCTTTTTCACCATGCACGGAACCACGATGGTTTTTCTCGTGGGGATGACCATCATCTTCGGGTTTGCCAATTATCTCGTGCCACTCCAGATTGGCGCACGGGACATGGCGTTTCCGCGGCTGAACGCGTTCAGTTTCTGGCTCACAGCGTTTGGAGGATTGCTGCTGTACTACAGCTTCATCGGGGGAAGCGGGCTCTCTGGGGCGGGCAGTGCACCCGATGTCGGCTGGTTTGCTTACGCGCCACTAACGGCGCGCGCTTTCTCCCCAGGGCACTCCACAGACTACTGGGCACTGGCGCTCATCGTGAGTGGTTTCGGCACTCTGGGCACGGCAATCAACATCGTCACTACGGTACTTTCGATGCGCTGCAAAGGAATGACGATGATGCGGCTGCCGCTCTTTACCTGGCTGATGCTGGTGGACAGCGGCCTCACGCTGATCACGATTACGCCGCTTACCGCCGCCCAAATCATGCTGCTGATCGATCGCTATCTGGGCGGGCATTTCTTCGACACGCAGGCGGGCGGATCGGCGGTCGCGTGGATGCACTTCTTCTGGATTTTTGGCCACCCGGAAGTGTACGTGTTGGTGCTTCCGGCCTTCGCGATCGCGAACGAAGTGATTCCTGTTTTTTCGCGCAAGGCGATCTTCGGATATCCGGCAATGGTGGCCGCGTCGGTTGGCATCGCATTCATCAGTCTGAGCGTCTGGGCGCACCACATGTTCACGGTTGGTATGACGTCGTTCTCGAATGCTTTTTTTGTTTTGTCTACAGAGCTTGTGGGCATCCCGACAGGAATCAAGATTTTCAACTGGCTCGCGACGATTTGGGGCGGAAAGATCCGATTTGCGACGCCGATGCTTTTCGCGATTGCCTTCCTGTTTCAGTTTCTGATCGCCGGCTTGACGGGAATCATGCTCTCGATTGCGCCTTGGAATTGGCAGCTTCACAACTCCTACTTCGTGATCGCCCACTTCCATTACGTGCTTGTCGGAGCGATCGTCTTCTGCATTTTTGCAGGTGTTTACTATTGGTATCCGAAGGTCACGGGCCGGATGCTCAACGACACGCTCGGGAAATGGCACTTCTGGCTGTTCCTAATCGGCTTTCACGTGACCTTCGACACGATGCATTTTCTTGGGATTCTGGGAATGCCACGCTCGATCTACACCTATGAGCCGGACCGGGGATGGAAGACTCTGAATATGATCACTTCAGCAGGAGGAATCATTCAAGGGATTGCTGTGTTGATCTTCGCCTTTAACTTGTTCTGGTCGTACTTTCACGGCGAGCCGGCAGGGGACGACCCGTGGGACGCATGGACACTCGAGTGGCAAACGAGTTCTCCACCGCCTGTCTATAATTTCGCGCAGGATCCGGTTGTGCGCAGCCGGCGGCCCTTGTGGGACTTAAAACATCCGGAGGATCCGGACTGGGAGTATGAAGGATGAGCGCGACAACCGGAATGCCAGCAGCCTATGAGGGTCAATGGCGGCTGCCCCCGCGTGGGAAGGTCGGGATGTCCTCGCTCATCGTCGGTGAGTCCGCGATTTTCACAATCTTCGTAGTCGCCTACGTTTTCTACATCGGCAAGAGCCTGTCTGGGCCGACGCCGCGCCAGGTTTTGGAGGTGCCGATCTTCGCGACCATCTGCCTGCTCTCGAGCAGCTTCACGGTCTGGATGGCGGAGCGAGCGATTAGGCGGAATCGGGTAAGCACTTTCGCGCTATGGCTCGGCGGCACGATTTGCCTGGGCCTCGTGTTCCTCGGCGGAACGGCGATCGAATGGCACAAGTTGATCTATCAGGACAGGTTGACGATCAGCACGAATCTGTTCGGCACGACCTACTACTCGCTCGTCGGCTTGCATGCAACGCATGTGGTGATCGGGCTGCTGATGCTGACGATTGTGTTTCTTTTCGCGGTGACGCGGCGCGTGAGAGGGCAGCATGCCGAGCGAATCACCGTTCTCTCGATGTACTGGCACTTTGTGGACGCGGTATGGGTCGTCGTTTTTACAGTGGTGTACGTGATTGGACGGTGAGTGATGGACGAACGAGAACATTCGGCGACAAGCGAAGCAAATGTGGTGGAACTTCCGGCGCCCACGGCTTGGCCAATCATCCTCGCATTCGGCGTGATGCTCTCCTTCGCGAGTCTCGTGACGAATGCGGGCATCGGAATCGCCGGGATCGCGCTGGCGATCAGCGGGTGTATCGGTTGGTTTCGGCAGGTGCTGCCCCAGGAGCACCACGAAATGGTGCCGCGCGCAGCGGCGGTGGCCGAGGCAGTCAGCATAAGAACCAGCGTGGCGCGCCTGGACGTCAGCGACCAACACCGCGCCTATCTGCCGATCGAGAGCTATCCAATCACTTCAGGGCTGAAGGGCGGAGCTGCGGGGGGAATCGCCATGATTCTTCCGGCCCTGCTCTACGGTTACATCTCTCACCACAGCATTTGGTACGCCGTCAATCTTCTAGGAGGTGCAGGGGTAGGCAACTGGAGAAATCCGACGACCGCTGACATTGCGGCTTTTCATTGGAACGGATTGTTGATTGCGTCGGTGATTCACGTCGCTGCCTCGCTCACGGTCGGCCTGCTGTATGGGGCGCTGCTTCCGATGTGGCCGAAGCGGCCAATCGTACTGGGTGGAATTGTGGCGCCACTGGTGTGGACCGGAGTCCTGCACTCGACACTTGTGGTTATCAATCCTGTGTTCTACGCGCACATCAACTGGACTTGGTTCGCCGTGTCACAGTTCTTTTTTGGCATCGTCGCAGGGATCGTGGTGACCAAGACGGGGCGCGTTCGTACGCAACAATCGTTGCCATTCAGGCTTCGCGTGGGTTTGCAGACGCCCGAGCTGATGCGCCCCAGGGACGAAGAGAAGCGGGACTGATGCGCTCGGATCGACTAATGATGATCGCGTGCTTTGTTGCGGTGTTCTCTTGCGCCGATTGCAACCGCGGCGGCGAGGCCAAAATGAAGCCTGTCGTCCGTCCAGACAGCGTGGACGATTTCTGGACTCTGTACAGCCAGAACTGCTCTGCGTGTCACGGGGTGAACGGGCAGGATGGCCCGGCGCTCGATCTCGCGAACCCTGTGTACCAGGCAATCGTCGACGACAGTTCACTAAGGAAGTGGATCACGAACGGAATGCCCGGGACGGAAATGCCCGCGTTCGCCGAGTCCGCCGGTGGATTCCTAACGCAGAAGCAAGTGGAAATATTGGTCAGCGGTATCCGGGCGAATTGGACGAAGTCCACTCCGAGCGGTGCGACTCCGCCGCCGTACATCGCGAATTTGCAAGGAGACAAGGGCAAGGGGGAGCAGGTTTACAGAGATGCCTGCATGTCCTGTCACGCCAAATCGAGCGAGCGGATCTCTGGCTCTTCGTATCTCGCCCTTGTGAGCGATCAGAGCCTACGAACAGTCACGATTGCGGGCCGCCCCGACCTTGGACATCCGGACTGGGAACGCGATCGGCCCGGCCGGCCTTTGACAAATGAAGATGTGACCAACGTTGTGGCATATCTTGCGTCGCTCCGCAGCGAAACACCGGGACAGCCTTACCTAAGCGCCAGCAAATAGAGATGCGAGGGCGTACATGAGTCAAAGCAGATTCGAAGGCATGGCAACGCCAACGGTGGGAAAGAACGAGAGCCAACCCGAGGTCTCGCGCCGCTGGCTACTTGTGAAGATTGGCGTGCTTTTCAATGCAGTGGTCGGCATCGCCATCGCAGTTCCTATCCTGAAGTACCTGATTTCGCCGGTCTCGCGCCGCCAGGCCTATAAATCCTGGGTTTCGCTCGGGACGGTCGATAAATTTCCAGTTGGTGAGACCAGATTCGCGACGTTCACAAATCCGAGCCGCCAAAACTGGGATGGCGAAACAGATGGCATCCCCTGTTGGGTTCGCCGCACCGCGCTCGATCAATTCACGGTCTTTGCCATCAATTGCGCACACCTAGGATGTCCGGTGAGATGGTTTCCGCAGTCCCAGCTGTTCATGTGTCCGTGCCATGGCGGAGTCTATTACGCGGATGGTTCACGAGCCTCGGGCCCGCCCGAGCGCGGACTTTTTACGTATGACTCGCGAATCCTCGGCGGGGAACTCGAAATCAACGCGGGTCAACTGCCCACACTCTCGACGTCCGCGAAGCTCGTCAAGATTCAGGGTGCTCGGGGGGGACGTCCGTGCGCTGGCTGAAGATCGTTTTCAGTTGGCTCGATCAGCGGGTGCAGCTGGCTGCGCCGATCACAGAGGCCGCAACTCATCCGATCCTTCCTAAGACAGCCAGCTGGTTCTACGTCTTCGGCAGCGCCGCCTTCACTTTGCTGATGCTACAGATCGTGACGGGCATATTGCTCGCGCTCGTGTACGTTCCTTCGGCCGGCGAAGCTTGGAACAGCCTGAACACTCTGAACCATCAGGTCACGCTTGGCTGGTTTGTGCGCGCGATGCACGGCTGGGGTTCGAACTTCATGGTTGCCGTGGTGCTCGTGCACATGACGCAAGTGTTCCTCTTCGGAGCCTACAAATATCCACGCGAGTTGACTTGGACTGTCGGCGTTTTTCTGCTGCTGATGACGCTGGGAATGGCTTTCACGGGTCAGATTTTGAGATTCGATCAGGACGCATATTGGGGGCTGGGCATTGGAGCCTCGATTTCGAGCCGCGTTCCCGTGATCGGAGCTCCACTCGTTCATCTGCTCTTAGGGGGGCCGATTATTGCCGGGTCCACGCTTTCGCGATTTTTCGCCATTCACGTGTTCATCATCCCTGGGACTCTTCTTACCCTTGCCGCTCTGCATGTCTGGATGGTGTTGAAGCTCGGTGTGAGCGAGTGGCCGATGCCGGGACGCGTGGTCCGACGGTCGACGTATCTGGCCGAATACCACAGCCTCACGTCGAAGGAAGGGCTTCCCTTCGTTCCTGCTGCGGTGTGGAAGGACATTTTCTTCTCCGGCGTGGTTATAGCGGCGGTTGCCGTCTTCGCGTTGGTGTTTGGTCCGTACGGCCCGAGCGGGCAACCCGATCCGACAATCATCCAAACGGCGCCGAAGCCCGACTTCTTTTTCCTATGGCTCTATGCGGTTCTTTCCTATTTGCCGCCGAGTTTGGAGACGCCGTTCGTATTGATCGCACCGGTGGTCGGGATTGCGATATTGATTGCGCTGCCCTTCGTTTCCGGCGAAGGCGAAAAGAGCTGGCATCGGCGGCCAGGGGCGATCTTGATACTTGTGATGTTGGTGGCCTCTTGGGCCGTACTCACGCATCTCGGTATGCATACTCCATGGAGTCCCGTAATGGACGCTTGGAGTGGCGGGCCGCCGGTGCCGGTTCGTTATACACACAGCGCGAGTCCGCTCGAGAGGCAAGGTGCTCTGGTTTTTCAGGCCAAGCAGTGCCGGAACTGCCATTCGATCGGCGGCTACGGAGGCCAGCGCGGTCCGACGCTCGATGCAGTCGCGACGCGTCTTTCGGAAGACCGGTTGATCCGCCAGGTATTGCAGGGAGGGGGCAACATGCCCGCCTATGGCAAGAATCTGTCGCCTCCGGAGGTGACGGCGCTCGTCAGTTTCCTGGAAACATTGCATCCGACGGGTGAGCCGCCGGCGCGCGATGCCGCGCAATCGCAGGCAGCAACGCGCTCGAGCGGGACGATTCCGTAGACAGCATCTCATGACCAACACGTTCAGCCAGTTGTTCACCCAGTGGGACGTCCCGCCGATCGCGACGTCGTTGCTCGTCCTGACCGCATGGGTTTATGTACGAGGTTGGATTCGGATCCGTAGGACGAGACCGGCAAAGTTTCCGTCCTGGCGGCTCACGTGTTTTTTGGGAGGGATTATCGCGTTGTTCGTGGCAGTGGCCTCGCCGCTAGATACCTTCAGCGAATCGCTGCTCGTTATGCACATGGCGCAGCACTATGTTTTTATCTCTGTTGCGCCCCCGCTGCTGTTGTTCGGCGCGCCGGTCGTGCCGCTTTTGCATGGACTGCCAGCGTGGTTTGTGCGCTCGGTGCTAGGGCCGCTTTTTCGGGCGGCATTCGTCCGCGAAAGCGCGAGATTTTTGGTGCGCCCTCGAGTCGCCTGGACCGCGATGAACGTCTCGTTCTTGGGTTGGCACATACCGAAAGCATACGAGTTTGCGCTGCGTTCGGAGAACTGGCACGATTTCGAACACTTCTGCTTTTTTGTGACGAGCCTGCTCTTCTGGTGGCCGATCATTGCACCGTGGCCCTCGCGGCCAGTTTCCACGCGCTGGATCCTGGTTCCGTATCTTTTGCTGGCGGATTTCGTGAATACAGGGGTCTCGGCGTTTCTCTGTTTTTCGGGCCGCCTGCTGTACCCGAGCTACGGCGAAATCCCGCGGCCGTTTGGGCTGAGTGCGTTGACCGACCAGACAGCCGCCGGAGCGTTCATGTGGGTGGTGGGCTCGATCGTTTTTCTGATCCCCGCCGTCGCGATCACCGCTCAATTGCTTTCTCCGACGCGGCAGCCGCTTCGCGCGGCCGAGTTTGGGAAGGCGCAATTTTGAGAAGCGATTTTCAAGCCGCGCTGAAGGCACATGGCAATCTAGGGACCACGCACCAAGAAACGGCATGAACTGCACGAAACGACGATAGGAGGATTTGCATGGCGGGAGCCGGAGCTCAGTTCGCCGCCCAATTCAATCGCGACTGGCTAGCGCACTCGATTCGTACGACGATCGCTGTCATCGTATCGTTGTACGTTGGGTATGCATTCAGAGCCGACCCAGACTTCCAACGATCAGGAATCACAATAACGCCCGGAGCACGATATGCCGCCCGCCGAAAAACTTGACACACACCGCAAAGCCCTGACTCTGAATCTCGATACAACCAAGTTCGGCTCTTTCGCCGAAATCGGGGCTGGACAGGAAGTCGCGCGCTGGTTTCTCTTCGTTGGGGGCGCCTCTGGCACCGTCGCGAAAAGCATCTCCGCCTACGATAAGGAGGTCAGCGACGATCTATACGGCACAGGTTCGCGTTATGTCTCCCGAGAACGGCTTGCAGCCATGATGGAGACCGAGTGGACTCAGCTGCTCAACCAATTGGACAAGACCCGAGGACCGGAGACACGCTTCTTCTCTTTTGTCGATACCGTGTCTGCGCGAAATTACGCAGGGACAAACGAATCGCATGGCTGGGTCGGACTCCGGTTCCAGGAGCATCCTGGCGGAGAACACAGCGAGATTCTTCTGCACGTCAACATGCGAGATTCCTCGAACATCCTCCAGCAAGAGGCGATCGGTATTCTCGGCGTCAATCTGATCTACGCTGCGTTTTATCAGCTACAGACGAAGGAAACGTTCTTTGAAGGACTCGCACAAGACGTGGCGAGTGAACGGATTGAAATCGACTTCGTCGACTTTCAAGGGCCGGCTTTTGCAACTTGGGATCGCATGACCGTCCTCACGTACCTTGTGCATGCTGGACTTGCCGAGGCCGTGTGCTTTTCCGGTTCGGATCCCGCTGTTCCGCCCGATGAGTTTCTCCACAAGAAAGCCCTTGTACTCGCACCCGGATATTTCGGTCATACAGATCCTTTGCATGTGCAAATTCATGCTCAAATGCTGGCGACGGGCGTTCAAAGACTTCGCAAGGAATTGGGAGAAGCTGCTCTGGCTCCTCTCGGCTGCTTCTGCTTGACGGCGGCGCCGCTTACTGCAAAAGACTCAGCCCCAGAAATGGCCGACTTGCTGCGCCGAATCGAAGCCCTTCGCGCGGGAAGTGGACATGTCCTGTTGTTTCGGCAGCGCGAGCTTTACAACATGACAGCTCTCGTGAATCGCTACACAACGGCACCGGTGCGCTTTATCGTGGGTCTCTCACTTTTGATACGGGTTTTCGATGATACCTACTTCAATCTGCAAGGCACACTCTTAGAAGCTCTTGCTCGGCTCTTCGCCCAAAACGTACGGATCTACGCTTATCCGATGGCTGCAGCGGACTTGCCAGAGGAGATCAAAGGTCTCCCAGCTAATCTAGAATGGAGTGAAACGAACGGTGTCGTTTCTGCTGAACAGTTGCGTTTCAAACCGCCCGTGGATCACCTCTACGCCTATCTTCTGGCAACCCATTTTCTCGTTCCGGTAGGCATGCCGGCACAAACAAGTGGGGCGGCAGGTGCGTAGAGACAGAGCTGGTTGGAGCAGGCGGGCCGATCGCGCATGAAGAAATATGGCGATGATTTGCTTTGGGGGACCTTAGGCGAAGGCTGCCTAGTTCTGGCCGTTTGCCTCATCAGTTGGCGCGCGCACCAACCCCTGATATTCGCGAGCCTCGGCCCTACCGTCTATGAACTGGTAGAGCAACCGCAGCTACGCAGTGCCAGGATCTACAACATTGTCGTCGGCCACATGATTGGGCTTGGCGCCGGTTTCTTCGGAATTTATATCTTCCACGCGTGGTCGGAGCCGAATGTCCTAGCTACGGGTATCGTTGCCTGGGACAGAGTTTGGGCGATCACCTTGGCAGCTGCGCTTACTACTTTCGGCACGCTCGCGTTGAAGGCGAGCCAGCCCGCTGCCCTGGCGACCACGTTGCTCGTTTCACTCGGTGCGATGCAAACCAGACGGGATGCCGTCGCTATCGTGGTAGGTGTTCTGGTGACGGCTTTGATTGGCGAGCCTGTCCGGCGGTTCCGGCTGAAGCGTACAAAACTGCGTTCAGTGCTCGCCGAATAGCGATCACTGATCCTCGTAGATACGAATCCGAAAGCGTTTACGAACTCCGCGAGATAAGCACGGCCGGAGGAGAGCCCCGAAAAAGGCTTCAGCGATCGCGGGCTTCCGGAATCTGCCCGCCATGGGAGAAATAGGTCGTCGCAGTCTCGATCAAGCAGCCGAGATCGCGACCTAGTGGATCTTACGTGCGAATCTATTCGGAAGGGCATTGAAACCAAAAGAAATTAGCGAGAGTTTTCTGCTGAGCGTTCGACTCGCCTTTCGTTGGACATCGCGAAAGTCGACTGCGATTTGATGTCCGGTCTCCGGGTCCAAGACCTCAACCTTTCGCAGCAAAGGGAAGCGATTTCTGAAATCGTATGGTGCACTCGCAACGACGAAACGTTCCACGCGCTCCGATTTACCATCACGCCGGGCGTAGACGATGTCTCCGAGCTGAAGGGTCTGGAAAGAGAAGATGTCCATTGAGGCGTCGGTAGCACGATAGACGAATCGCGCCTGAAACGAGCATAGATCCGCTGGCAAAGGTGTGTGGAAAACTGAAGACCTGTGGAAATGACTGTCAAGCCTAACTAACTGAAAATTGTTTCGTTCAGCCCTCCGAACATAGTTACACCAGGCATCGCCTGCATCTCGTCTGGTCTCCACGAATGGACAGCACAACGAAATGTCGAGACTGCCAAATTCTGTGATTCCTACTACTCCGATCCGGCATCAATGAGATGAGCGTCTCAGCAGGGGAAAAGATGACTTTTTCTGCAGTCGGAAAAATTCGACTTCGGATCACAGCCTTATCCATTCTGCGGTGGTCTCGTCTTGGCTTTTGGGCTTTAATCGCGTTCGCACTGCTCAGTCCGATATCGACTCCTGCCCGGTCGGCCCAAAGTACGGAACCACAGTTGGGGCAGATCATGGGAACAGTCACGGACATCCGAGGTGACGCGGTGATCGGCGCGACCGTTCTTCTCACGGCGACCGATTTGACCGAACGCAAGACGGCAACGACGCCCGAAAGTGGATTCTTCGATTTCGAGGGCGTCAAGCCAGGAGTCACATACCACATCACGATTACGGCAGATGGGTTCGCCGAGTGGACGTCGCCCGCAATTACGCTTCAGCCGGGAGAAGTGAAGCTACTCGGAAGCCTGCCACTGCGGCTCGCCACGCAGAACACGACTGTGACGGTGACAGCCAGTCCGATGGAAATTGCAACGGAACAGTTCAAGATTGAGCAGACGCAGCGTGTGTTCGGAGTCATTCCCAATTTTTACGTCTCGTACGCGGGGGCTAATGCACCGCCTCTCACATCGAAGATGAAATTCCAGCTTGCACTCAAGGTCTCCTACGATGCGGTCACAATTGCGGGAGTGGCGCTGGTTGCCGGGCTGAGACAGGCGACGGATACCCCCGATTACCAACAAGGTCTAAAAGGATACGGCGAGCGATTCGGCGCAGTTGCCGCGGATGGGTTTACCGACATCATGATCGGCGGCGCGATATTGCCCTCTTTGTTGCACCAGGATCCTCGATATTTCTATCAGGGAACGGGCACGACCAAATCTCGGCTTGTGCATGCCTTGTCGAGTCCCTTTATCAGCAGAACGGACAATGGGAGTTGGGAGCCGAATTACTCGAGCATGGGAGGCGATTTGGCGTCTTCCGCGATCGCAAACCTGTATTATCCCAAGTCGAATCGGGGTGCGGGGCTAGTGTTTTCGCAGTTCGCAATTTCCACTGCTGAGCGCATGGGGGCAAGCGTCGCCCAAGAGTTTGTGCTGGGCAGGCTCACTCACCGGGGAGGCCACGTCCAGCAAGCTGACTCCAATCCTGCGTCGACGAGATGAACGAAACTGCGGGAGACTTGATCACGGCACTGAACACCGTAAGTATTAAACAGAGGCAAGGATTACGTCATCGAGGTCGGGCGAGATACTCAGATAGTGCTCGATCACTTCAAGAAGTGCGTATCATCCGCTAGATTGACATGGTCGAAGCCGGTGAAGACGAGGCCCTCGTTGTGTCAGCGGGTGAGCGGGTGAGTGGATGAGCGCATTCCTTCCGTTGATGGCACGCCACGGTTACAGCATCATCTTCCTGATCGCATTGTCGGAAGCGATCGGGCTGCCGGTGCCGGCCGCGCTTGCGTTGGTTGCCGGCGGAGCTGCGGCAGCGTCAGGAATTCTGTCCGTTCCACTGGCTCTCCTGATTGCTGTCGTTGCAATGTTATTGGGCGATTCACTGCTCTATGTCCTCGGCCGGTACCTCGGATGGGGCCTCTTGGGCTACCTGTGCAAGGTCTCGGCTAATCCCGAAACCTGCATCCTGCGTTCCGCAGAATCTTTCTACAAGCGAGGCCGGACGACTTTGCTGCTCGCCAAATTCGTCCCTGGAGTTAACACAATGGCCCCACCACTGGCGGGAAGCATGAGAATGCCTTTTGTCCAGTTCCTGGGGTTGGATTTCCTGGGGGCGAACTTCTACGCCTTGGCATATGGCGCGATTGGATTTCTGTTCCGTAATTTTCTGGCGGCTATCGCACGTAGTTTTCAGACAGCGGCACACGCGATGGAAATCGTGATCGTTGCGGGTGCGGTCGTATTCATCGCTCATCGCCTATGGAGCTACCGAAAATACCGCGTCTACCGAGTTGTGCCACGCGTTCAAGTGATCGAATTGGCCGAAAAGCTACAGTCGGAAGAATCGGCGAGGATCCTGCTCGTCGACGTACGCAGCCACGGTTACTATGATTCCGGCGCCGCTCGGATCAGGGGATCGATTCGAATCGAGCCAAACAATCTTTCGCGGGAAGTCATGAAGCTTCCCAAGAACAAGGACATCTATCTTTACTGCACTTGACAGCGGGAAGCTACGAGCGCCCGTGTGGCGTATCTCCTAAGGGAGCAAGGGTTCAACGCTTTTGTTATCGCCGGCGGTCTGGCAGCTTGGCGGAAAGCGGGTCAACCAGTGGAGATGGTCCCGCAGAGCGATCTGATACATCTGCCGACTTTCAGTCGTTAGGCGTGGGAGCTCGGCCTGCCATCATGGTCTGGGCTTGATGGGACATGGCGGAGAGGGTGGGATTCGAACCCACGGTTGAGTTTCCCCAACACACGCTTTCCAAGCGTGCTCCTTAAACCGCTCGGACACCTCTCCGGGATCGAAGCGCTTAAGAGCCTAACAAATCGAACAGAGAGCGGCAAACGCGCGGAAGACATCGGTTGCGCCAGTGAACTTGATATGCGGTGGAGCGATTTGACCTGGAAGCGGGGGGCTTGACTCGTCGCAGGTTCTCAGGCTCTGAAGGGTGCGTTGTAACTCAATGAACAACGGTAGTTACACTGATTGACAGGGCTGGGTACGTGAGACAACATCGTGCAGCGTTCAATGTTTCTTGGGGGCTTTGTGCGTTCCACCGTCATCGCAAATGTGAAAGCGTGTCTGGTCGCAATGATCGCGGCGAGCCTTCTGAATGTGCCAGGTCATGCCGCTGACAATCCGGCGCTCGGCACGATCGTTGCAGCAAAAGACGCACATCTATCGAATGCGGCTGCAGTGGCTGGATCAAACCTCTACACGGGAGACACTGTCGGAACGGACGCGGACGGCTCTTTGCGGCTGCAAATTGGAACGACACAGGTCTACCTTCTGAGCTCCAGCAGCGCCGCACTTGGGCAAGGGCAGGGCAAGGTACAGGCGCAACTGAAAGCCGGCACGGTTGGTTTTTCCGCGGCGAATCCGGACGAGTTTGAGATCGAGACCCCGATAGGTTCGGTGCACGGAGCGAGTGGCGCGAGAGCGTTCGGACAAGTGAGTCTGGTGGGACCGAATCACGCGATCATTTCGGCGTACGACGGGACGCTGATACTGGCGGGGAAGTGCAGCAGCCACAGCGTGAACGCGGGCGAAAATTATGACGTAACGCTGGCCCCCGATGAGCCCTGCAACTCGCAGGTCACGCATGCAACGACAACCCCCATCAACGGTGCAACCATAGCGAAGATAGCAGCCGCTGGTGGGGCACTCGCGTTGCTCCTGGGCTTGGCGTTCCGGCACAGCTCGTCAGACACCTGCTCCAACACGACAAGCTGCTGAAACAACTTCCGAATTAAACCATTCCTTTCAAAAAAGAGAGATTCCTGCCGAGCGGCAGGTAGGCTTCGGTCCTTCCGTTCGACTCTTGTCTCAGGGCAAGCCCTTCGGCGGACGTCCTCAGGGTAAACAGAATGGTGGCGCGCCGGCCTAGGTCAGTAGAGACGCTTGGCGGCGAAGAACTCTTTCAGGATTGCGGCTGTATCGTCGGCCAAAACTCCGGCTGTGACTTCCACTCGGTGATTGAGTTTGGGGTGGTCGAAGATGGCGAAGCAGGATCGGACAGCACCGCCTTTGGGATCGTCTGCGCCGAAGTACAAGTGGCTTACGCGCGCCTGGATCATGGCTCCGGCGCACATGGCGCAGGGCTCGATGGTGACGAACATCGCTGAACCGACGAGGCGATGATTGCCGATGTTCTTGGCGGCTTCGCGAAGGGCAACCATCTCAGCGTGGGCCGTAGGATCGCAATCGGCTATGGTGCGGTTTCCGGCACGGGCGACGATGCAGTCATTCACGACGATCACAGCGCCCACTGGCACTTCGTCGCACAGCGCGGCGGAGCGCGCCTCTTCAAGGGCGACACGCATGAAGACTTCGGGAGAAGGCTCGACGGGGCTCACGGCTTGGCAGAATAGCACGCCCATACTCAGGCATTCCTCTGGAAGAAGCGGCGCAGGATTTGAGTGAGCCAGTAGAGCAGCACACCCGCGAGAGTCACGATAAGACCCAAGACAAGCTGATTCGTCCCGGCCAGAAGCTCGTCCTTGTTACGCACAAGTGTCGCAATCATCAGGGCTAAAGGCGGAAGTCCGAGCAGAATCGTTCCCGCGACACCGCCTGGGACTCGATAGGGGCGCGCGAGGGTGGGCTCGCGGAGGCGCAGGCCGACAAGGGCCCAAAACTCGAGCATGATGCTCAGGCCGGTGAGCAAAACGTCAAGAAGCAGGTTGCGTTCGAAACCCAGCGGATAACAAATCGCCCAAAAGATCGCGCAGGCAACAATGGCGACCCAGGGCGCGCCGGTGTGAGGGTGACGGCGCGCAAAAAGTTTCGGAAGATAGCCATCGTCAGCCATGACAGGCGGCAAACGGGTGAAGGACAGCATGAGCGCGCCGAAGCTTCCTACCGAGCTGATAAGTGCACTGATGGCGATGGCGAGAGCGAGCCCACTACCGCCCAAGATTCGACCGACATCGACCCAACCGCCGGTGGTCCAGCTGTTGGGATCGAGGCCCATGCGGGTGACGGCGCCGACCGGAAAGAGATAGCTCAGCACAACCAGAGTGAGAGCCCAAAACATCGCACGCGTGTAATTGCGCTGTGGCGCAGCGACTTCGCCGGCGACGGTGGATAGATTGTCCCAGCCCATGTAGTTCCACATAGCGATCAAGACTCCGCCGAGAAGATCGGCGTGTTGTAACGGAATCGCGCCGCTGGTTTGAGGCCGCGCACTGCGAAGGAGCGCGATGAATACCAGGGCGGCAAAAGGCAAAAGCAACAAGATGTTCAGAACGACGGAGCCTTCGCCGACGGCATAGGCGCCGAAGATATTCCAGAGCGTGCACAGAGCGATCATGACGAAGCCGATGGCGAGGCCGCGATGACCCGCGACGACGCTGGGCGCGAATTGGCCGAGGTAGTCGACGAACAGATTGGGATAGAGCGCCATTTCAAAGACACTGCCGGCGAGCGTGAGCCAAATCTCTTGGTAGCCCCAAAAAGGACCCATGCCGCGGCGGACCCAAACGTAAAAGCCGCCTTCTTCGGGAATTGCAGTTGCGAGCTCACTGACCATCATGGTGGTCGGTACGCTCCAGAGCAGGGGCGTGATCGCAAGGATTAGAAGCGTCGCGAGATAGCCTGTTTTTTGGACGATGTCTTCGAGGCCGTATGGGCCGCCAGCGACCATGAAATAGGTGGCAGCGACCATCGCGGCAAGTGTCATCTTGCGCGGGCCGGAGGGCGGCTGCGTTTTCATGGGGTGAGAGTCTAAACCATGAGATGGAAGTGTGAACGCTGTTTCCGTTGTTTCCGAGGTGTCACGCGGCCGTATTCATTTCGCAGCAACGGTTGGCCGCGCGGATTCTTGGGTATAAGATGGCATTCTCATCGTTCGCATAGGAACTCATGGAGCTACGGAAGGACCCCATCACTCGCAGTTGGGTCGTGGTAGGGCATCCAGAGCGGGAACAGGAACGGCCCGGCCCTTGCCCGCTATGCCCGGGGAACCGCATCGAGACTCGTCTGCTGCTGGAAATTCCTCAGGACGGCACCTGGCAGGTGCGCGCGTATCCGCATTTTCGTCCGCTCTACCGGATTGAAGGCGACCTGGGGCGCAATGCGGAGGGAATTTTCGATCGGATGGAGGCGATTGGGGCGCACGAGATTATTGTCGAGACGCCGGATCACGACCGCAAACTTTCGCACTTAAGCGACGAGGAAATTGAACGCGTACTGCGCGCCTATGCCTTGCGGGTTGCTGATCTAAAGCGCGATCCGCGATTCAAATACGTCGCGGTTTTCAAGAACCAGGGGCCGGAAGCAGGCGCGGAATGGAGCCACGCGCATTCGCAGCTGGCTGCGACTACTTTTGTGCCGCGGCGAGTGTCGTACGAATTGCGGTCGGCTCGCGAGTGGTATCGAGAGCGCGAGCGTTGTGTTTTTTGCGACATTTTGCGACAGGAAGTTCGCCAGACGAAGCGGATCGTCGATTCGATTGGCGATTATTACGCATTCTGCCCATATGCTTCGCGCGTGCCCTTCGAGACTTGGCTGATTCCGCGCACACACAATCATCAATTCGAGACGCTCACGCCGGGGGAAAATCGAAGGCACCTCGCGACATTAGTTGGCCGGACATTGCGGCGGCTGCTTCGAATAACGCCCAACTATCACCTGGTGGTTCACACAGCGCCGAGCACTCTGCAAACGAAAGGCGAGCTGAGCGACTACTGGAGAACTATCGCCGGAGACTACCACTGGCACATCGAAATCCTGCCAATTCTCAAGACGCGCAGCAAGTCCTACAGCATCAAGGAAGTCTATTTCAACGGCACGATGCCTGAAAAAGCGGCCGAAATCCTGCGTCAGACCGATCCGGGGACATGAGCGGCGTTTCCGGGCGGCATCCGAGCGGTGCGGAGCACGGGGGCATCTTCTTCCGACTCTTCTTCTGGATGTTTCTGATTTTCCTGCTTTGCGTTCTATATATCGTTCGGCATCCAATCTTGCGAATGGCGGGCGAATTCTGGGTGGTGAATGAAACGCCAATCGATTCGGATGCGATCGTCATCCTGGGAGACGATAACTATCAGGGGGACCGCGCAGCTTGTGCCGCCCAGTTGTTCAAATCGCACTTTGCGCCCCGAGTGATAGCGAGCGGGCCGTATCTGCGTCCGTACGCCAGCATTCCGCAGTTAGAGGCTCACGACCTGGCCAGCGATGGCGTTCCCGCCAGCGCGATTGTTTCTTTTCCCCATCACGCCGACAACACGCATGAAGAAGCGATGGCCCTGAGTCCGTTTCTGGCGGCACACGGCTGGAAGCGAATTTTGCTGGTGACATCGAATTACCACACGCGGCGGTCGGAATATATATTCGAGCGAACGCTACCTGCCGGCAGCATCCTCACGGTAGTGGCGGCGCCGGATTTCGAATACGATCCAAATCATTGGTGGGGAACGCGCCTGGGCGTGAAGCGATTTTTCCACGAAAGCGTGGGGATGGTTCTGAGCATATGGGAGTTGCGTAATGCGCGCGTGAGGACAGCTGAGTCAGGGTGGGCTTTGCGTTTTCCATCGTGAATATTGCCGAGTTGTGATCTGGAAACTTGATAGCGGGTTTACAGCCAGCGAGGCGTGTACTATAGTTCGAGTTCCCAGAGAGAGGACCGCCAGAACCGCCTGTGGACTTGAGGGCTAAAACGCGCCCGCCAGTACCCTCCGCTTCGGACAGCAAATCGAAACCGGCGCCAGTAACCGCGACGGAATCGTCCGTGAACGTTCGGATTTCAAATGGACTGAAAGAGTTTTTGTGGCTGATCAGCGAAACTCCGCGTGCGCGAGTTCTTGATCTTGGGCCGGTCTGGCAGGCGACGATCGCTTTCTTTGGAGAGAAAGGATACCGGGTTTCGACCGAGGATCTGCTAAGGACGTGGCGAGATTTCATCACGGCCGAAGAGGAACGGCTGCGGATCACACCGGTGGGTGAGGAGAGCGAGAGAGTCACTCTGCCGGTGCTGGCCGAAAAATTCCTAAAGGACAATCTCCAATACGCCGCCGAGAGCTTCAACGGCATCCTGGTCTGGGACCTGTTCGATTATTTCGACGCGGATGTCGCACCGCTCATGCTGGAGCGGCTTTACACCGTTCTGCATCCGCGCGGCGCCGTGCTCGGATTGTTCCATAGCCGTCCTGCCGACAGATTTCATCGATACCGCGTCGTGGATAGCCAGAAAATCGAGCTTCTTCCAGCACCCACGCTTGCGGTTCATGCAAGAGTATTTCAGAACCGCGAGATGCTCGAGCTGTTTGGCCGATTTCGGTCGTCGAAAACGTTTGTGGGCCGGGATCAGGTGCGCGAGGCCCTTTTCATCAAGTAGGTCAAGTCAACCGGGAGTTTCAGTCGGCCCTAAGCCGCTGTAGGGTGGCGTCTTTCTGTTTGCCGAAAAGCCACCTTCCAGGTCGAATTTGCGTCTTAGTACGCGTGCAAATTAGCTCCCAGGCACGGTAAGATACTTCGCCAAAAATTGGAACCTTTCTTGACGTTGCGGAAATGGAAATGTGCCCGCGTGGGGCGCGCGAGGAGAAGCCAGCACATAATGACCGGCGTTGAGACGACCTGTATGGAATCGCAAGGGCCAGCGCTGTCTTTTGCGCCCGGCACCAAATTCTCAAAATCCAGATTTGCCACGATCGCCACAGTGGTTGCGGCGTGCTGTGTTCTATTCGGCTGTGGCGGCGGCAATGGCACGAACATCAGTTCGATAACAATCTCACCCACGAGCGCCAGCGTATCCATCAACAACCAGGAAGATTTCACCGCCGTGGTAAACCTCGCGAATTCCACCACCACGACGACGACGGTCGTCACATGGGAAGTGAACGGAACTGCAGGGGGCAACAGCACGATCGGGACAATCGTGTCGTCGGCATCTGACTCGGAGGTCGGCGTTTACACGGCTCCGGCTGTCGTTCCTTCAACGAACAATGGCGAGGTCAGCATCACCGCCGTAGTGGTCTGCGAATCGGGTGTATCCGGGTGCCAGTCAACCGGGACATCGTCGTCGACTACCTCGACAACGACGATCACTTCCAATACTGCCACTCTTACCGTGACGGTCGGACTTGGTTTGTCCGTGAGTCCGACCAGTGCGACTGTCCCATCCGGAGGCACGTTTCAGTTCTCTGCAATTCTGAATGGCGTGACAGACACAGGTGCGACATGGGCGCTGAGCTCTGCCAATGGGGGCACGCTGGGGTCAATTGACGCGACCGGGCTCTACACAGCGCCACTGAACCCTCCACCGGGGTCCGCCGTTACGGTCACCGCCACCGACCCAACGACCGGCGACACGGCCACTGCAACGGCGACGATCGTATTTTCGGATCGATCGCTGAATGGTCCCTATGCGTTTTCGTACACCGGGAACGATCAGTCGGGCTTTCTTGCGGTAGCCGGGAGCCTGGTGACAGACGGCAAAGGAGACATCACCAGCGGCGTCGAGGACATCAGCAGTTTCCTCAACGGAGTATCCACGCAAGTGCCGATAACGGGCGGAACCTATATTGTTGGCAACGACGGCCGGGGCACAGCGATGGTGGCCAGCGGAAAGGGAACGCAGACGTGGGCTTTTGCGCTGGCAAATAATCAGCAGGGTCAGCTCACGCGTTTTGACAGCAACGTCACGGGCGGCGGGACATTGTCGCAGCAGAATTTGAACTACTTGAGTTCGGCGAGCACCGTTTCGGGGCCGTATGTTTTCAGCGTGCTGGGGGCGAACGTGAATTTCGCGCCAATGGGAATCGCCGGGGCATTTACGGCAAATGGCTCCGGCACGATCCCCGCGACGAACTCGATTCTAGACGTCAATGACGACGGGACCGTGACGACGAGCGATACGTCGCTGCAGGGGACATATTCTCTGGACTCGAGCTTTCCGAACACTGGGCGAGGGATCATCACTCTGACAAGCACGACTACTGGATCGTTGCAGTACTCGTTCTACATCATCGACAATACGCGCCTCTATCTGATTGAAACGGATTCGAAAGATTTTCTCGCTGGGGCTATTTTCAGCGCCCCGACAGGGCCGTCCTTCTCGGTCGCGAACCTAGCGGCAGGGAACTACGCGTTCGCCTCGGGAGGCAATTCCGGGTCGGGGGCATACGCGACTGGAGGTGTGTTCACTTCCGACGGGAATGGAAATATCACGGGCGGCGTGCAGGATGTGAACAACGCGGGATCGACGTCGCTGGCGACGGCGCTCGGTGCGTGCACGTATGCGGTGACCGCGAATGCGCCGCGGGTCGACGTTAAACTATTCCCCAGCAGCGGGACTTGTTCCGCTGGATCGACGGTGAATGAGTTCGCGACTTATTTGACTGCGCAGGGGTCTGCGGTGATGCTCAAGATCGATACAGCCGCAGTCGCAGCTGGAACGGCCTCTCAACAGAGCAGCCTCGCGGCGTTCACGACGGGCGCTTTTGCGTTGGGACTCACAGGTCAAGGCGTCTTTCACAGCGATCCGGGCGCTTATCAGGCTGATCTTTCCGGGCAAGTGCTTACGAGCGGCACTTCGATCACCGGCGGCAACCTCGACATCAACAATTACAACGCAACATTTCAATCGAATCCAATCGTGACAACCGGCAGTTCAATCGGCGCCCCAGACTCAACTCATGGACGCGGAACCCTGGTTCTGCAGGGAAACAGCCCCGCGATAACTCTGAACTTGATCTATTACGTGATCAACCCCAGCACGGCGCTGGTTTTCGACCAAGACCAAGCGCGAGTGGCAATCGGTTCGCTCGATCGACAGTTCTAAAGAACCGGTTTAGCGACCGGCTTTGCGAACTGCGACCAGTAATACTCAATTCATTTTTCCCGATTAATCTGTCATGGGCCTCCGTGCGACAATGCACGCTTGGGGCTGTTTTAGAGCCTCGAAGCCCGCCTTCAGGAGGTAGCAACATGGCCAGTCCCGCTTCCGTTGGTTCCGCTCAGCCTCATCGATCCGATCAACCACTGTCCTCCGAGGAATTACGCAAGATGCACGCGTACTGGCGCGCGGCGAATTATCTTTCGGTGGGGCAGATCTACCTTTATGCGAACCCGCTACTGCGGGAACCACTGAAGCTCCAAGATATCAAGCCGCGGCTGCTGGGACATTGGGGTACAACGCCCGGGCTAAATTTCATCTACGTTCATTTCAACCGGCTGATCAAGAAACACGATTTGAACGTGATTTACGTCGCTGGGCCGGGGCACGGCGGCCCGGGTATGGTCGCGAACACTTATCTCGAGGGGACGTACACAGAACTTTATCCCGGTATTTCGCAGACGGAAGACGGACTTCGCAAGCTCTTCAAGCAATTTTCATTTCCCGGTGGGATTCCAAGCCATGCTGCGCCAGAAACGCCGGGGTCGATTCATGAAGGCGGGGAATTGGGTTATTCGATCGCACACGCAACCGGGGCGGTTTTCGACAATCCCGATTTGCTGGTTTGCTGCGTGGTGGGAGACGGCGAAGCCGAGACAGGCGCGCTGGCGACAAGCTGGCATTCGAACAAATTCGTAAATCCGGCTCGCGATGGCGCCGTGCTGCCGATCCTTCATTTGAACGGGTACAAGATCGCGAACCCAACCGTGCTGGGCCGAATGACGGATTCCGACCTGACGCAACTTTTTACCGGGTACGGCTGGAAGCCGTACTTCGTTGAGGGCGACGATCCGGAGCCGATGCATCAGCGCATGGCGCACACGCTCGATGGCATCGTCGAGGAGATTCATGGAATTCAAGACCGCGCGCGCACGAGCCCAGGCCCGGCGACGCTCCCCGTATGGCCGATGATCGTGATGCGCACGCCGAAAGGTTGGACCGGGCCGAAATTCGTGGACGGCAAACCCGTTGAGGGCACGTGGCGCGCGCACCAAGTGCCTGTTACGGATTTCGCGTCGAATCCAGAGCACTTGAAAATTCTCGAAGACTGGATGAAGAGCTACCACGCCGAGGAGTTGTTCGACGAAAACGGGAAATTCCGCGCAGAATTCGCGGAATTAGCTCCAAAGGGCAATCGGAGGATGGGGGCGAATCCGCACGCGAACGGCGGAATCTTGCTGCGCGATTTGGTGATGCCGGATTTCAAGACTTATGCAGTCGATGTTCCACAACCCGGCAAGTCGATGGCTGAGGCGACGCGCGTGCTTGGCAAGTTTCTTCGCGATGTGACGGAAATGAACCTCGCTAGCAAGAATTTCCGAGTCTTCGGTCCGGATGAAACTGCGTCAAACCGCCTCGAAGCGATTTATGAAGCCAGCCCAAAGGAATTCATGGAGCCGATTCTGGCGACGGACGAATTTCTTTCGCCGAACGGCCGCGTGATGGAGATTCTGAGCGAGCACATGTGCCAGGGGTGGCTCGAGGGGTATCTGCTCACGGGCCGGCACGGCTTTTTTTCGTGCTATGAGGCGTTCATTCACATCGTCGACTCGATGTTCAATCAGCATGCGAAGTGGCTGAAGGTGACGCGAGATATTCCGTGGCGGCGGCCGATTGCCTCGTTGAATTATCTGTTGACGTCCCACGTGTGGCGGCAGGATCACAATGGCTTCACGCATCAGGATCCGGGGTTTATCGACCACGTGATGAACAAAAAGGCGGACATTGTACGCGTGTACTTGCCGCCGGATGCGAACACGCTGCTTTCCGTGGCGGACCATTGTTTGCGGAGCCGACATTACGTGAATGTGATCGTCGCGGGAAAGCAGCCGGCGCTGCAATGGCTCGACATGGCGTCGGCGATCGAGCATTGCACCGTGGGAGCCGGAATCTGGGATTGGGCGTCGACGGACGATGGCGCAGAGCCTGATGCGGTGATGGCGTGCGCAGGAGATATACCGACGCTGGAAACGCTGGCGGCGGTCGATCTATTGCGGCAGCATTTTCCAGACATAAAGCTGCGGGTCGTCAACGTGGTCGATCTGATGGCGCTGCAACCGCCGAGCGAGCACCCGCACGGCCTGTCTGATGCGGATTTCAATTCGATGTTCACGGTCGACCGGCCCGTGATTTTTGCGTATCACGGATATCCGTGGCTGATTCATCGGCTGACGTACCGGCGCGCGAATCACGACAATATGCACGTTCGCGGATACAAGGAAGAGGGGACTACCACGACGCCTTTCGATATGACTGTCTTGAATGATCTGGACCGGTTCGACCTGGCGCGCGATGTAGTGGATCGAGTTCCCAGGCTGCAGCGGATAGGCGCACATTTTCTGCAGCACGTCCGCAACAAACTGGTCGAGCACAAGCAATACATTTGCGAGCACGGTGACGATCTTCCCGAAGTACGTGACTGGCGCTGGCCCTACTAGTCGATGAAAATTCTGGTTCTCAATTCTGGCTCGAGCAGCCAGAAAAGCTGTTTGTACGACCTGGGCGAAAGCCTGCCCGAGGATCCGCCTGCTCCGCTGTGGCAGGGCGAGATCGAATTCGATGGCACCGAAGCTTCTCTGCGAATCCGGACGTCGCAGGGCGGACACTTCGAGGAGAAGGTGCGATTCGAATCGCGCGGGCGCGCCACCGCGCGGCTCTTGGAGCAGCTCTGGAGCGGGCCAGCCTGCGTCATCAAATCGCATTCTGAAGTAGATATTGTTGGGCATCGCATCGTGAACGGCGGCAGGAGCTATCTTGAGCCCTCATTTGTCACGCGAGAGCTTAAAGCGGCGATCGAGAAGGCGGCAGTTCTGGCGCCACTCCACAATCGACTGGAGCTTGACGGCATCAAGGCGATCGAGGAGCAGCTTGGGCCGGTATCGCAAGTGGCGGTCTTCGATACGGCTTTTCACAGCCATTTGCCGGAATCGGCCGCTGTTTACCCGGGGCCGTACGAATGGTACGAGCAGGGAATACGACGTTTCGGTTTTCACGGCATCAACCATCAATATTGTGCAGGGCGGGCCGCGCAACTGCTCCGGAAGGAGTTGCGATCACTTCGACTGGTGACGTGCCATTTGGGAAACGGTTGTTCGCTCGCGGCGATTCGCGATGGGCGCAGCGTCGATACGACGATGGGATTCACGCCGCTTGAGGGATTGATGATGGGGACGCGGTCCGGGTCCGTAGACCCGGGGATTCTGACGTACTTGATGCGGAGCCGGAATCTAGGCGGCGAGCAGATGGACGAGATGCTCAACAAACATTCCGGGCTGCTGGGAATTTCGGGGATTTCTGGAGACATGCGCGAGATCGTCGCAGCCATGGCGCAAGGGAATGCGCGGTCGAAACTCGCGTTCGACATTTTCGTTCACCGGCTGATTTCATGCATTGGCTCGATGGCGGCGGTGCTGGGCGGGATGGACGCGCTGGTTTTCACGGCTGGAATTGGCGAGAATTCGCCCGAGGTTCGCGAGGCGGCTTGCAGCTCTCTCGGTTTTCTCGGGCTGGCCCTCGACCCGCAGCAAAATGCGAAGGTGACCGCCGACACCGAAATTTCTTCGGCAGAATCGCGAGTGCACGTTCTGGTGGTGCGCGCGCAGGAAGACTGGGCGATCGCCCGCGAGTGCTGGAAACTCGCATCCGCGCGAATTCGTTCTTCGTCGCAGTCCGTTTAGTGCCGGCCCGAACTATTGAGGGGCCCTGGGAGATTTCCAACGCACTGGCATTTCCTCTTGCATTGCAAAACGCACGAGCGTATGGATGTCTGGTGGGAGCTATGGAAGGAGGGAGCCTTATTGACTCCGCCGGACATAGATTCTGAAAGCTGAACCATTACGCACACCGCTCGTGCGGTGCGTTGCCGCAAGTGATTGCTTTCAGCATCGCTGCGGCGTATGGAATGCGGTAAGACGGGGAGCTGCCAGGCTCCCCGTTTTGCTTTAGCTGGGATTATTCCTGTTCCGGTTCAGGGGGCCGCAGCGGCGCCGCGGGCTTCCGCTGTCGCGCCTTCCAGGCGTGGAAAGCTGCCGGCATCAATGAGACTGCAATCACAGCAGCAATGATGTAGTGTATCCGCTTGTCGATGTTGGGAACGGTCCGTCCAAGGGTATAGCCCAGCAGAATCGTGGACCAGACCCACAGCACGCCGCCGACAATGTCGTAGGTGAGATAGTGGGAGTATTTCATCCGGGCCGCGCCGGCAACGGGCGGGCAAAAGGTCCGGATGATAGGGACAAATCGAGCCAAGATAACGGTCTTACCGCCATATTGTTCGTAAAACTCATGCGCCCGCTCAAGATGGCGTTTCTTGAAGAAACGCGAATCGTTCCGGCGATAAAGGCTCACGCCTGCACGATAGCCGATCAAATAGCCCAATTGATCGCCGGCAATGGCACAGACGGTGACGAGCGTCAGAAGAGAAGCCAGTTTCAAGTGGCCAGCCCCCGCGAATACGCCCGCAGTGACCAACAAAGAATCACCCGGCAAGAAGAAGCCGACGAACATGCCCGTTTCAACGAAAACGACCAGGCACACAAGGAGTGTGCCGCCCCATTCGATCAGTCCTCGAACATCGTAGAGTTGGGTTAAGAGGTGCCGGATTGCTTCGATCACGCGCCGGTCTCCTGAGGTCCTTGAGGTTCCTCGGGCTGCATTCGTCCTGAATTCACAATAGCAGAAAACGTCCTCAACGCGCGGCAGACTGGGTCTCGCACACACGAGTAGTACTTTGCTCCTACCGGATTTAGCTCCCTGTACCATTGGCCAGTACTGTCCCTCCGAGCAAACTCCATTCGTCAGGGGAAAAGTTCCACAAAAGGAGCCAAAGATGGAGGGGAGCTACTCAGTCTGGATGGGCCAGCCAGTTGTTCTTCGCGTGGTTACAGGAAACCTTCGAGTACCGCTTCGCGGCCGCCTCATGTCGGAAACGAATGAGGTTCTTCGCTTTCGTATCGCCGACAGTTGGGATGTGGACATTTTCAAGTCGATGGTCGTCGGCATTGAGCACGATCTGCCGGTCTACGTTCTGAACTAGGGGGAAATCATGGCTGCAATTGCAACGAGGGACACAAGATTGACCGCCACGGCAGTGGCAATCGAAGCACCACACATGTTCGCAATCAAGGAAAACCTCATGCGCGAGAGAATCGTGGCTACGCGTGACACGCTGATTGTGCTCGGCTTGCAAATCGTGTTTCGCGTGGCACTCGTGCTTCGGCGCTGGAATTACTAGGGAATTGTCCGAAGAGTTTTCGCCCGTACCGGGTGGGTGCGGTCGCGAACTCGAGCGGTTAGCTTCTGGTTGTTTGGCTAGCGTCGGTTTCGATTTCAACTGAGTTTTCGGCCCAGCTGTCCCTCACCCCCGCCCCGGACCTGCCCCTCCAGGTCCGGGGTTCTTTTTTTACAACCCCGTTGAAAGGACGAGGCTGCTCTCCGGTAAAGATTTGCTTGCTTTTTGGCTTCTAACCGCGTTTTACTCCTTCCCGCTCCCCTGGCACCCGGGGCGGGTGCGCAACTTGGTCCTAGACGTGGACATCTGACGGGGCCAAATCGCCGTGGGGACACATCCTCTGGTCTTTCCGTGGAGGAAGCACGGCAGCTTCTGAAGTATGCGTGCTCATAGGGCTCGCATCCGCTCAGAATGAGCATCGCGTTTAGCCACGATCTGCTGTACCCTGCATCGCTTGCTGGACAGATGTTCGAGGAGCCCACGGATGAGGATCGCCGGCATCGGAAGCGCCTTCCCGAAATACCACTATCAGCAGGAGATCCTCGTTGCGGCGCTCAAGAATGACTGGCGCCATCGGCTGCCGAATCCTGACGTATTGGACCGGCTCGACGAGAGCATGAAGGTCGATTGCCGGTTCACCGCGCGTCCGATTGAGTTCTACGAGAACTTGCAGACGTGGGGCCAAGCCAACGACACATGGATCGAGGTTGGGCTCGAGATCGGGGAGAAGGCGCTTTGCCGCGCGTTGGTTTGTGCGGGGCTCGAGCCCCGAGATCTCGCTGCGATTTTTGTGACCTCAGTAACCGGTATCGCCGCGCCCTCGCTGGATGCACGCCTTGTGAATCGTATGGGATTGTCGACGAACATCAAGCGCATTCCAATCTTTGGGCTCGGATGTGTTGCGGGCGCTGCGGGAATTTCGCGGGCGGCTGACTATGTCCGCGCGTATCCCGACCAAGCGGCGGCGTTACTGTCCATCGAGCTTTGTTCGCTGACGCTGCAGCGCGACGACCTGTCGATGGCGCATTTGATCTCGGCACTGCTTTTTGGAGACGGAGCGGCAGCCACTATCGTAGTCGGATCAGAGGTTGAACGGCCCGGCCCTGAGATTCTCGCAACGAAGTCAACGCTATATCCGAACACCGAGCGCGTGATGGGTTGGGACATCTCTGAAAAGGGCTTTCGCATCGTATTGGCTCCCGAAGTGCCGGACACGGTGGTGCGGCACCTGGGCAAGGACGTGGACGCGTTTCTTGCGGAGCAGGGTTTCACTCGAGCCGACGTAAAGAGCTGGGTGATGCATACGGGCGGGCCGAAAGTGCTTGAGGCAACAGCGACTGCGCTCGATATCACGCGGGAGGATCTCGACGCTTCATGGGAGTCTCTGAGAAAAGTCGGAAACATTTCATCGACATCGGTGCTGCTGGTTCTGGAGGACGTGTATCGCAACCGTCGCCCCGACCCCGGCACGCTGAGCATTCTCGCAGCCATGGGGCCGGGGTTCTGTTCGGAGCTGGTTCTTTTGCGCTGGTAGATCGAGATTTCTTCCTACCTGTCCATAGCAGTGGCTCTTCTGCCTTGATTCGTTCAAAATTGTTTCTGGATTTGCTGTGGCCGGTACTCTTGTGCCCGTGGGAGGCCTTGGCGAATGCAGACTGATGTTCTGGTGATCGGCGGAGGGCCCGCTGGGCTGGCGGCGGCAATCGCGGCGAGGCTAAAAAATCTGCGTGTTACGCTTATCGATCATCGTAGGCCTCCCATCGAGAAGGCATGTGGTGAAGGGCTGCTGCCTGAGGCTGTCGCAGCGCTCGCGCGAATCGGAATCGATCTCGATGCCAGCAACTCGGTTCCGTTCACTGGCTTTCGATTCTCGGACGACAGTTCATCCGTGGTTGCGAGAATACCCGGGCGACGCGGATACGGGCTGCGGCGGTCAGCGCTTCATGGAAGGCTTGTGGATCGAGCGGCGGGAGTCGGGGTCTCGCTTTTTTGGGGTGAGTCGATTTCGCACCTGGATTTTGGGGGCGTTTGTCTCGCCAGCGGCCAGTCGATCTCCTGCCGTTGGCTTGTGGGAGCGGACGGACACCATTCGCGCGTGCGCAAGCTGGCCAGCCTGGAACCCTGGCACACTCGGTCCCGGTTCGGATTCCGGCAGCATTTTTCGGTCGTACCCTGGACGGATCTGGTAGAGGTTCACTGGGGCGAAACGTGCCAAATGATTGTCACGCCGACGGGACCGCGGGAGATTTGCGTCAGTACGTTCAGCAGCGATCCGGGAGTTCGCGCGCAGTTCGCGCTGGATACCTTCCCTGAATTGGCTGCGCGGCTATGCGATGCGCAGCCATTAACTCGTGAAATTGGGGCAGTCACTTCGCTGGGGCGAGCGCGACGGGTTGTCCGCGAAAATGTCGCACTCGTGGGGGATGCATCGTGCACGGTGGACGGCGTCGGAGGGCAAGGGTTGAGCCTTGCATTTCAGCAAGCTCTCGCACTTGGCAAATCGCTGGCGGCAGAAGACCTTGGGGAGTACGAATCGGCGCATCGGCGGATCGTGCAAATGCCGATGCGACTGACCGGCCTTTTACTACTGATGAATGCGAGTTCGCTTCTGCGACGCAAGATCCTGCGTTTGTTTGCTGCGAATCCTTCGCTGTTTGCGAAGCTGGTCTCCGTCCACACGGGCCCCTCGGGACCCGACGTTGTTCGCGCTCGCGATGTTGTGAATCTCGGCTGGCGAGCGATTTGGGCCTGATCGCTCCATTCAGCGCGGAACTGGGGAAGGGAGTGATGAAGATTCGAATGCGCGGCGCCTTTCGCCGGGCAACGTGGTGCTTCGCCGCTTTGAGCACGCTAGCTGCGGCACAATCGCTCGCCGCGCAGCAAACGGTCGTCACTCTCGACCCGGCAAAAACAACCATCGGCATCACTTTGGGTGCGACGATGCACACCGTTCACGGTGTGTTCAAACTGAAGAGCGGCCAAATCCAGTTCGATCCAGCGACAGGTGCGGCGAGCGGCACGATCATCGTGGATGCAACGAGCGGCGATACGGGGAACAGTTCCCGGGACAAAAAAATGCACGGCGAGATTCTCGAGAGCCCGAAATTTCCCGAAATCGTTTTTACTGCAAATCACGTCGGCGTCCATGCGGGGGCACAAGCGGCTCAGAATTCACCGCAAGCGGGCAATCGAATTCAGGACCTTCTAGCGCAACGGTCAGCTTTCCAGGCGGATGTGTCAGGAACTTTGCGGTTGCACGGCAACGACCACCCCACCACTCTGGTGATCGCAGCGCAGCCCATCACTGCAAATCAATTGCGGCTATCGACGGAGTTCCCCGTTCCTTACATCGAATGGGGACTGAAGAATCCGAACACGTTCGTCCTTCGAGTCAGCAATACGGTTGATGTAGAGGTTCACGCGACTGCGGAGACCACGCAGGTACGCATGCCTACCCACAATCCGTAGTCCCGGCCGACGTCGTTATTTTTCCGGCAGCTCGAACACCCAGACTTCGGCCCCGCGGTCCGGCGGATTCTGTATCTCGGGAACAAGGACCGGAAATGTGGCAGTCTGCGGCCCGCCGCTTCCCACTGTCATTGCGACGTATTGTTTACCATTGACCGAGTAGGTGATTGGGCATGCGTTTGGCACGTCATTCAGGCGCACCTGCCACAAGAGCTTGCCATTCGCGGAATCATAGGCCTTGAAATAGCGATCAAGCGAGCCCACGAATACGATGCCACCCGCTGTTGCGAGCACACAAGTCGTGTGAGGCGCACGCTGGCGATCGGTCCAAATCATCTTCTTGGCCTCGAGGTTGAACGCTTCGATGCGACCGAAGTTGCCGTCGCTGTCCGGGCGGGCGCGTATGAACCAGTTGACGCCCGAGGTGAGGTTTCCGCGCTGACCGGGCGGTGCTGGGATCAGGTCCATGCAAGATTCAACCATGGGGACATATAGAATTTTCGTGCTCGAATCGTACGATGTCGCGTTCCAATTCCGCCCCCCGCCGGGATGCGGGCAGATCGTGTGCGGCTTGCCATCGCCGACGACCACCTCCGGGTTGATCGTTTTCTCGCCGGTCTTGGGATCAATCGAAGTGACGACATTCTGAATTCCAAGATCGTGCGAGAAAATGTACTGGCCGGTGGCCGCGTCCATACCTTCGTAAATCGCCATCTTGCCAGAGGTCACGATCAATTTTCGGTTCACGCCATCCACGGGCAAGTTGATCAATTGCTGCTCGAAAGCCCAATCGAGGTCCCACTGATCGTTTTTCACGTGCTGGAAATGCCAGACGAGCTTGCCGGTATCTGGATCGAACGCGAGCGTCGTATCTTCGTACAAGCCGTCGTTCGTGACGCCCGGCTCATGGACCAAGTGCAACATCGGCCCTGTGTCATAGGTTTGGCCGGTGCCGAAATAGACCAGATTCAATTGTGGATCGTAGCTTCCGGCGGTCCACACCGACGCGCCGCTACGCTTTTCGAGCGGCAAACCATTCCAACTGTCGCCGCCGGGTTCGCCGGGCCGCGCAATGGTATAGAAACGCCAGGCTTCTTTCCCTGTGTTCACGTCTAGCGCGATGATCCAGCATCCGCCCGGCGATTGGCCGGCGATGCCTTGCATTACTTTACCCTTCGCCACCAGCGGTCCGCCCGTCACTTGCCAGCCTTTCTTGTAGTCGGCGATCGGGGTGTCCCAGATCACGTTGCCGGTCTTCACATCGAGCGCAATCAAATGATCGTCCGACGTGGGCACAAGAAGCTTGTCTTCGTAGATTGCGATGTTGCGCTTCTGGGCGGTCCGCGCGTCGCTCGGGAGTTGCCGCGAATAATGCCAAAGCAGGTCGCCTGTTACGGCATTCAACGCTTGCACGTGATCGCCGTAGCTTTCGAGGAAGAGCACGCCATCGTGCTCGAGGGGCGTGCCTTCGTTTGGTCCGGGCGGCAGCGACCAGGCCCACTTCACCTGAAGGTCGGCGACATTTCGCTTATCGATCTGCTTTAGCGGGCTGAAGCCATGGTCGTCGTAGGTTCTTCTCCAGATCACCCAATCGGTGGCGGGGGGATTTGCTAGCACGTCGGCTGTGACGGGCGTGATGCCGTCCAGCGGATTCGGCAGGATGAGTGGCGACATCGGTGGCGCGAGGGGGGAAAGCGGCATCATCGGCGCGGATCGCTGTGTAGCGCCACGCGGAATTTGCATGGCCGCCAGGGCCGCCGCATCGGTAGGCAGGGGCGTCCCACCGGGCTGAATGCCGTTCTGTTGCAAGATGTAGGCGACGATAGCTGCGTTTACGTCGGGACCCAGCTGGCCGGGATTTGCTGGCGGCATCTTCGTGTTGACGTAGGCGAAAAGCTCGTCGGCATTTTTGCCGCCCCAATTTTGACTGAACGCTGCGCCCTTCAATGCACTGGCGAACTCACCGCCGTTCAGATTCACACCGTGGCAGGAACCGCAGCTCTCGGCGTAGGCAGTCTTTCCTTGTGCCGCTTGGTCGGCCGTGAAGGTCACAATATTCCTGCTATTGAATTGCTGTGCCCGCAGAAGCGCCGCTGATCCAAAAGCGAGAACGATGGCAACCAGAATTCCGACACCCCACGAAAGAAGAATTCCTACTTTTAGGGCCTTCATCCTCGCCTCCGATACAAGCTTTTCCCGATTCTGACGCCGTGCATTCAATCAAAATCGACGGACGAAGGCCAGCGCAAACGTGTAAATCGTAGGTCCACTCTCTTGCACGGTGTTAGTCGCCAAGGATTTCAGTCGCCGATTTTCAGGATCAGCTTGCCTACCGTCGCGCGCGATTCAAGCAGACGATGAGCTTCGGCTGCCTGAGCGAGCGGGAACTCGCGGCTAATGCGGAGCTTGAGCCATCCCTCATGGATGCCGGCGAAAACCGCTTTCGCGCGGGTGAGCACTTCACCGCGCGTGGTGATGTAATTGAAGAGGGCGCCGCCAGAAATTGTCAGCGATTTGGTCATCAGGGAATTCGGGACGACGGGGTCAGCGGGTCCGCTTGCCATACCGAAGACGGTGGCCCAGCCGCGATTGCGCAGCGCGTCTAGATTCTTCGTGAATGTCGTTTTGGCCACGCCGTCGATGATGTAGTCGACGCCTTCGCCCCCCGTTAGTTTTTTCGCTTCCTCCGCAAAGTCCTGTTTGGTGTAAATGATCACATGATCCGCACCGGCATCTCGCGCCACTTTCGCTTTTTCCTCCGTCGAAACTGTCCCAATCGCGACCGCGCCCAGGTGCTTCAGCCATTGAACGAGCAACAGTCCCATTCCGCCCGCCGCCGCGTGCACAAGCACGGTGGAGCGGCGCTGTATGGGATAAAACTCGAAAAGCAAGTAGTGTGCGGTCATGCCTTGGAGAATAGCTGCCGCACCCTGTTCGAAAGTGAGGTCATCGGGGAGGGGCGCCAGTTGCATCGCTTTCACGACGTGATACTCGGCATAGGACCCGACGCCAGAGGCATAGGCGACACGGTCGCCTGGCTTGACATCAGTCACACCGTCGCCGATTGCCTCCACTGTCCCCGCGCCTTCAATGCCCGGGGTGAATGGTAGATTCAGCGGCACCCGTCCCGTGCCGCTGCGCATGTAGATGTCGGCATAGTTCACGCCGGCCACATGCACGTGAACGAGCGCTTCTCCGGGTCCCGGCTTTGGCTGCGGCACGTCTTTAAGCTGCAACACCTCGGGACCGCCGGCGTGCGTCACCTGTATCGCCTTCATGTGCTGACCTCCTTGAGAACCGCGCAGTTATTGATTCGCCCTCGCGGGAAACTAGTGCAGTTCATTCGATGCAGCCCATCTTCGTGAGACTCGTAGTAATCTCTTAAACGCCCTACAAACAAGGTCCGATGACAATCTCGAGGAGGGAAACATGAAGGTGGGAGCGCGCAACCGCATCATCGCCAAGGTGGAGGAAATCAAGAAGGGCTCGATCATGTGTCTTGTGAAGGTATCGATATCCGATCCGTCGCACATGGCTTCGGTAATGACGCTCGAATCGCTCGACGAACTTGGCATCAAGAAGGGCGATTCGGTTGAAGTGGTCGTGAAAGCGGTGAATGTACTTCTGATGAAAAGCTAAAACCTTTGCAGCGCGAGAATATGAGTTTAGGCGCTGTCGTCTTTTACGAGGAGCTCTTTGGCTCGTTGCGCAGCTTTCACGACGGCCTTGATCAGAGTCACGCGTAAACCGCCCTCTTCGAGCTCGAGAATTCCATCGATCGTGCAACCCGCTGGGGTGGTGACCGTGTCTTTGAGCAGCGCGGGATGATGGCCGGTCTCGACTACCATTTTTGCAGCACCGAGCGCTGTTTGGGCGGCGAGCAGCGTTGCGAGTTCGCGCGACAATCCTACCTTCACGCCGCCCTCGGCGAGCGATTCGAGGATGATGTAGATAAACGCAGGACCACTGGCGGAAAGGCCCGTGATCGCGTCCATATTTTTTTCATCGACAACGACAGTCTTGCCAACCGAATCGAACAGACGTTCCGCCGTCTCGATGTCTTTAGGAGTCGCAAAGCTTCCTTTCGCAATAGCCGTAATTCCGGCTCCGACTGTCGACGGCGTGTTCGGCATCGCACGCACGACTGGCACTTTCGCGCCAATTCTTCGCTCGATATATTCGGTCGGCACTGAGGCCGCGATCGAGATCACCAACTTGCGCTCGTTCAATTCCGGCTTGATCTCGTCGAGCACTTGTCCCACCGTTTGCGGCTTCACGCAGAGCAAAATCACATCGGCTTTTCGCGCTGCCTTGCGGTTGTCGCTGCTAAGCGGAACGGAAAGCCTGGTTCCATTTCTCCGATTGCGGTCGAGGTGATGCACGGTCGCACTCAAACTCTGCGGAGACACAAGCCCGCGTTTCAGGAACGCTTCGATCAGAATTCCACCCATTTTCCCCGCGCCCAGCACGGCCAGACGCATCGGCGCCGCAGCTTTCGCCATTCGATTTCCTCTTTTCGTTATTCAGGATCCTCGGCGCAGGCCGGCCCGCATGCGCCAAATCATTCGTCCTGGGGCATGATACAGGATGGCGTGCTGCGGTTGAAAGTCTTCCGGAAATTCCTGGAACTCTCGTCCGCATGGTGCGCAATCATTCGTGTGTGCGCTGGATTCGCATTCACGAATGGGTTTCAGCTCGTGTACGATCCAAGTCCAGCAGGGTGGATAACGCGCCGGCGCGCGGTGGCGTCAAAGTAGCGTTCGCCGGAACCAGATTCTTTGGGAGAATCGTGTCGCGCCTTCTGATCAGCAGGAGAACCCCATGTCTGGGAACCGCGTTGCTTGCCGCCCTTACGCTGTCTGTTCCAACATTCTCGCGACAATCTGAAGCTCAGGCTACCCCGCCAGCGCAACCGGGCCAGGGGCAGGCGGGTGCGCCGCAAACGGCGAACGCGCCCGCAAGCCAGGCAAACGCTCCCAGTGGGCCGACTATCACGATTTCGGGATTGGTCCGCTCGACTGAGGGCACTCCGATTCCAGGGGCGGCCCTTCGTTTCACGAATACGGATACGAATCAAACCTGGGTTAGCTGGACGGACGCGAGCGGCAAATTTGAACTCCCCGGCCTACCCACAGGGCATTACACCGCACAAGCCAGCCAGCTCGGTTTTGTTCCCTCATCGTTAAACGTGGAACTCGGCGCGGGCCCTCCCCCACCTCCTGCTCTCCTTACGTTGCGAGTGGCGACACTTGCAGATCTCGCAGGAACTAATGGGACCGCCACGGCAACCCGAACCAAACCCGGAGCAGCGCCGAATGCGCAATCCGGGCGATCTCAAAACACGCAAAACGCCACTGCGATCAATCCGCCCGGTGGCGCCAATAATCCATCTGGAGGCCGTGGCAATCGCGGCAGAGGCCAACTTCCTGCGGGCGTGCTGAATGCCGTCACACAAGGAATGGCGGGCGGTTTTCAGCAGACGGATTTGGCCGGCGAATCGAACGGGGAAAATGAGGAGCCCGCTCCGCAAGCGAATGCTGCCGGGCCGGTCGGCCCCGGGTCATCATCTGACGCATTTCTTTTGCAGGGGACTGTCGGGCAAGGTTTATCAAACGCAGGGCCCGGAGGGCCGGGTGGTCCCGGAAATATGGGTTTCGGGCCGCAAGGCCTGGCTCCGGGCGCACCTGGAGGTCCCGGAGGACCAGGCGGCGCGCCTCCTGGATTTCAGACCGGCGGAACTGCGGGTCCGGGCGGTGGAGGTGGCGGAGGTGGTGGACGCGGGGGAGGCGGCGGACCAGGTGGCGGAGGCATTTTTGTGTTTCGAGGAGCAGGCGGTGGACCGGGCGGCCCGGCAGGCGGGGGCGGCGGTCGTCTGTTCCGGCAGGCGGTCAACCGCGTTCGTTTCAGCGTTTACAATTACGTCCAGAGTTCAGCCTTCGACGCAGAGCCTTACTCGCTGACGGGTAACCGATTTCCGAAATTGAGTCACTACGACGATCGGTTTGGCGGCAACATCGGCGGGCCGCTGATTATCCCGCATCTCTATAATGGCAGCGACCGGACCTATTTTTTCGTCAACTATCAGCATGAAATCGAGCAGAGTCCCGTTAACACATTTTCGACAGTGCCAACGCTGCAGGAACGGACTGGAGTTATCTGCGGGTCGACCCTCTTCGAACCGTTCACGACGATACCGTTTCCTACGGTCGCGCCAGGGTGCCAGCAGGTTCCCATCAATCCGATCGCACAAGGGCTGCTCAATTACATTCCAGCGCCCAATGTCCCTTGCACCGCTGCAGGCTGTCCCGTCACGCGAAACTATCTGCTACAGGCGACGACTCCGATGAACTCCGACATTCTTAACTCGCACATCCTTCATACCATCAATTCCAAATTTAACCTGAACGGCGGCTACAACTTTGATTCGGTCCGGGAAAACACGTTGGGCAATTTCTTCGATACGGCAGGCCGCGAATCCACGAGGAGCCAAGGCGTCAACGCCTCTCTAAGTCACAACTGGAACTCGAAAACGGTCGAAAGCACTTCGGTGAATTGGAGTCGCAGCCGCGTTCAGACGCTTAGCGACAATTCGTACGTGAACAACATTGCCGGCGCGCTGGGAATCAACGGCATCTCGCCCAGTCCGGTCGACTACGGCATCCCGTTGGTCGGGTTTACGAACTTTTCGAGCCTGAATGATCCTGTCCCGTCGCTCGTTCGCAATCAGACTTTGCGTTTCGACGACAACATCACATGGGTTCACAACAAGCACACGATGCGTTTCGGTGGGGAGGTGCGGCGCATTCAGCTCAACAACCAGTCGAACCCAATTCCACGCGGCCAATTTACGTTCACGGGACTCGTGACTGCCGAACAGGGTTCCAACGGTTTTCCGATCACGGGAACCGGAAGCGACTTCGCGGATTTCCTGCTCGGCCTTCCTTACAACGCGCGCGTACAGTTTGGAAACGCGAATACCTACTTTCGCAGCTGGGGATTTGCCGGTTATGCGCAGGACGATTTTCGCGTCAGCAAAACATTCACGTTTCAGTATGGGATCCGCTACGATGCCGTAACTCCTCCGGTCGAGCTTTACAACCACATCGCGAATCTCGATCTAGATCCGACTAATGCAGCGGTTGCCGTCGTGACGCCAGGTTCCGCCGGGGTGGTGGACGGAATCACGGTACCCGGCGACGTTGGTCCCTTCCACGGCGTCTATCCGCGTGCTCTGATTCATGGCGACTATAACAACTGGGCTCCGCGCATCGGCTTCGCCTGGCAACCTCCGCTGAAACCCAAGACGGTGGTTCGTGGCGGCTATTCGATCTTCTACGACACGTCGATCTACAACACGCTTGCCCAGTCGTATCTCGCGTACCAGCCGCCCTTCAATGTTGCACAAACGATTTTGACCACTCCGCAATCACCGCTGACCCTCGCGGATGGCCTCGTTGTGCATGAAGAATCATCCAGCGAGATCCTCAATACCGGCGGCATTGCGCCTAACTACAAAGAACCGTATGCACAGATCTGGATGCTGGGCACCGAGACGTCTTTTTCGCAGAACTGGATCCTCGATCTGACGTATACCGGCACCAAAGGAACCGATCTAGAAGTTTTGCGCTCACCGAATCGCGCACCCCTGGGCACGCCGCCTTCGGAAACACAGGAGTTGCTGCAGATCCCATACGCCACGACCTTCTACTACCTGCAGTCAGGGGCGAATTCGATCTATAACGCGCTGCAGGTGCGGCTGGTGCATCGGTTCACTCACGGATTCATGCTCCAGGGCATCTATACGTTCGCGAAGTCGCTTGATGATGCGAGTTCCATCGGCGGCAGCTCGGCAACCGTCGAACAGCAAGACGGAAACATTCACGCCGAATATGGGCTTTCGTCGTTCGATGTGCGCCATCAGTTTCGAGCAGTCTCGATTTATCAGTTCCCGTTTGGCGAGCGCAATCGTTACGCGAATCATGGCTGGGCGGAACGTATTTTTGGTGACTGGCGCCTCCAAAGTGTCGTCACTTGGCAGACCGGCACTCCGTACACGGTCCTGGTCGGTGGTGCAGGATCGGACAACGGAACAGGCACGAACTTTTCACTGCGTGCCGATCAAATCGGCAATCCCAACAGTTTCGGAATCTGCGGCGGCTCGCCCACAGAATTTTTCAACACCACGGCGTTCACGTCACCCCCAGCGTTCGCCTATGGCAACGAACGCCGCGGAGCGGTCGAAGGTCCATGCACCTTCAATTTGAATGCAATGATCGGGAAAACATTTCGTTTCGGACCTGAACAACGCCATCACCTTGATGCACGCTGGGAGGTGCAGAATTTGACCAATACACCGAACTACAGCGGGATCGGAACGACGCTCGGCTCTCGCTATTTTGGCCAAGTGACGAGCGTGGGATCGATGCGCACGATGGACCTGATGATTCGGTTCAACTGGTGAGAGTGGCGAAGCCTCAAAATTCAGAAGGGAGAAGGGGAGTGGCTCGCATGAAAAACAGAGCGAAAATCGCGACTTTGGTTGCTGTCGCGGCTCTTGGTGTCGCTCCGTTGCTTCTTCTCGCTCAACAGCAATCGGCGCCAACCACTGTGCCCGTCCCTCCGGAAGCTACGAAGCCCGCAAATACCGTGAATCCCGCTTCTGCTCTGCACGCAGAGTCGAACATCGTGCGCATCGACGTCGAAGTTACGGACAAAAATGGCAAGCCCATCAAGGGATTGCGGTCCGATCAATTCACTATCACGGACGACGGAAAACCACAGAAGATTTCGAGTTTTTCGTTTGCCGATATAGAAAGCGTCGAGAAGGCCGGACCGGAGAATGTGAAACCGCTCGTTGTGGCAGTCGATAGTCCGCCGAGCACGACCAGCGGCAGTGACAAAATCGCAGACACTATTCGCGATCGCCGTATGATCGTCCTGTTCTTCGACCTGACCTCCATGGAACAGGACGACCTTCAGCGCGCGCACGACGCCGCGGTGAAATTTTTAAAGCAGCAGATGACTGCCGCAGATCTAGTGGCCGTGGTCACATTTGGGTCGAATCTGTCCGTCCTCGCTAATTTCACCAACAACCGCGACACGCTCAACAAAGCCGTGGCGCAATTGCTTCCCAATGTGTCCTCGCAGATCAGCAGCCAGCTCTACGCTGCGGCTCAGAATGGCGAGTATTCCGTCCAGCAATACACCGGCGACGCCTATACAGCAGATGAGACTGAATTCAACGTCTTCAACACGGATCAAAAACTGATAGCAATCGAGGGGCTTGCGAACGTGCTGTCTACGCTTCCTGGCAGGAAAGCAATGGTCGAATTTACGGGTGGCATCACGCAGACCGGGGAAGAAAACCGCGCCGAATTGCAGGCGGCGACGGACGCGGCGAATCGTGCGGACGTCTCCATCTATTCGATCGACGCGCGTGGCCTGTACACGACACCGCCAGGCGGTGACGTGACCGCAACCGCCGCAACCGGCAATTCCATGTTCAGTGGCGCGTCGGTATTTCATCAAACGGACCAGCGCGAGGATTCCCGCGACACGCTGGCGACGCTTTCGACTGACACCGGCGGCCGCGCGTTCTTCGACCTCGGCGATCTGAGCGATGCCTTCCCGAAGATAGAGCAGGAAAACAGCGGTTACTATCTGGTCGGGTACGATCTCCCAGCCAATGTGAAGCGCGATGGCACGTGGCACGCCGTTCGCGTGAAAGTGAATGCCTCAGGAGCTCGCGTTCGCTATCGCAATGGCTACTACGCACCGCGCGATTTCCAGCATCTCGAAAGAGAAAGCCGTGATCAGCAGCTCGCGGACGCACTGGCTTCTCCAGAACCGGAAGTCGATCTCCCCATTGCCGTCGAAACTTCTGTATTTCGGTTAAACGACCAGCAGGTGTACGTTCCCATTTCCGCGAAGCTGTCGCCCCGCGCGCTCGATTGGGCGCAGAAGCACGACCGGCATGAAGCGGCTTTTGATTTCGCTGCGCAAGTGCTCGCAATCCCATCGAATCAGTCCGTGGCAGAGTTGCGTGACACAATCAACGTCCGACTCGATCAGCAGCGGTATGCTCAAGTCACGCGGAGCAATCTCGTGTACCAAGGCGGCGTCGTGCTGTCGCCCGGGACTTATCGGCTCAAGTTTGTCGCCCGGGAAAACGAATCGGGGAAGATTGGAACTTTTGAGGAAACCTTGACCATCCCGCCGCGGCCGGCGACCAAGATGACGCTGAGTTCGGTGCTGCTATCGAGCCAACTGGTGCCGGTCGAGCCATCGGGAGAGAAATCTTCGGAAGTGCAAACAAAGGGGCAGGGAATTCGGGCTAGGATGACGGCTTCGCCGCTGGAACTAAACGGCGCGAAGATCGTGCCCAGCGTGACGCGATTCTTTAATCAGGGTCAGACACTTTACGTTTTCTTCCAGGCGTATTACCCCGAAAAACAGGACAAATCGGGCGAGTTCGATCCGTCGGCGTTGCGGGCTGGGTTGGTATTTTTCCGTGGTGGGGTGCAGGTGAACGCGACTCCTCTGTTGGAACCAACCCAGGTTGATGCGAAAGAGCATATCGCCACATTTCGGATCAGCCTGCCACTGGCGAAACTCCCAACGGGCCGCTACACAGTGCAAGCGGTTGTCATTGCGGCAGGCACGCAACAGTCAGCCTTCGGCCGCGCGTATCTGGCCCTCGAGCAAACGCCGCCCGCTCCCGGTCCAGGGAATTCGGCTCCGTCCACGCCAGATCCGTCAAAGCCTGCCAACCCATAGCCGCTACTTCTTCGGGTGCGCCTGTGGCTGCTTCGGCGCTGGCTTCGACTGTTCCTTGGGCTGATTCAGAGGAGGATGGACGTCATATTGTTCGTCGCGAGCTTGCGGCGGTGCTGCATAGCGGACCGCCGGACGGTTTTGATTGTACTGAGTTCCGTTTTGTGCCCGGTATGCGTTCCCGCCGTTCGCTGTCCCTGGATGCGTGTTCGTCCCATTGGCGGGGGGGCGGAAAGGCTGGAAACCAGGGCGCGAACCCTGTTGAGAATTGTTTGCCGGGGGCTGCGCATTTCCTGCGGGGCGCGTCGGCCCATGATTAAAGGGCCCCGTCTCATTCGTGTACACGGGGCGCGCGGCAGGAGTCGCCGGGTTCAGACGCGCGACGACCGGTCGTTGAGCAAATGGCACTGCCGGGCGCGCGTTCGTCACCTTCGCGTTGGCCGCGACGTAGCTTGTGCGTACAGGTGCGATCGGAGTCGTGTTCGCGACGCGCGCCTGTCGCAATTGTGTCTCATTGACGTGCACAATGGCTGCGTTCACGGGCCGTGCATTCACAAATGTCTCGCGCGAAACAGCAGTTATGGCGACGGTGTTGTGCGCATACGTGTAGTTGTTCACCGTCCGATTTATGACGACGGTGTTGTAAACGTTGGTTACCTGCGTGACATTCACGACGCGCGTGTTCGTGATGTTGATCGCTTGAAAATATCGCGGGCTGCAGCGGTATCCGGGCACCCAGACGTCGCGAGGTCCGAGCGGAAACCATGCTATCCCTGAGAAACCGGGCCCAAACGAAACCGAAAAACTAAATCCTCCGCCACCGACGAATCCAACGAGCGCTGGAGCGTACATGGGCCGAACTACGACAGGTCCCGGAACCCAGCCCCAGCGTCCACCGACGAAATACCACCGACCGTAGTGAAATGGGGCGAAACCCCACGGCTCAGCGTCAACCCACGTCCAGCCCCAGGGCGCGATGTATACCCAGTGCCCGACCTGATAAGGCGCCCAGCCAACGGGAACACCTGTAGGTACCCACATCGACCCGTACGTTGGGTCCTGGCTCCAAGCGCCGTAGCCATCGAGATCGTAGTAGCCGTCCACGTCGCGCGAGACATACTTGGCGGACGCACTGTTGTTTTCAGCTTGGTCGCGCGACTGGCACCAGTCTTCAAAGTCATCGAATCCCGGTGCGGCGGAAGCGTTGTAGGTCAGCTGATCAGTGCCGGTGAAGGCATACTGCCGGCCTGGCTGCAAATCCCAGGACTGACCGCCGCCGCTTACCTCACCAGCACCTTCACGGACGACGATCGTCGTAGAGGCGCCGTTCGGATCGGTGGCGATTCTGTACTCGCCGCTTTGGGTCAAGGTGAGCGCCAGATTCGGCGTGTCTACTTCAAATGCGTCGCCGGCGACGTGATGTCGGACGTGAACTTCGATGGTTCCTTGGGCGAGCTGCAACTGCACCGTACGATCATCGAGCGTCAGAAACGAAATTCCGGTTTCGTTGGACATGCGGATCGCCGTACTCGCGATGTGGACTTCCGCGCGTGAGTTCTTATCCGCCCACAAGTTATCGCCGGTCGTCAGCGGACGATTCGGGTCTGCCTGCACCCAATTCTGGTCGCCGGAGACTTGGTAGGAAACCGAACCATCGGTGTAATTCAGACGTGCAACTCGGCCAGGAGGATCTAGCGCAGGGGCTTGATTTTGGTCCTGCGCGTCGCCTTGATTTTGATCGGCGGACTGTGGCTGAGACTGATCCTGGGAAGGTTGCTGATACTGTCCCTGATCTTGACTCTGCTGGTCCTGCGCAGCCTGCTGATCTTGCGCGAACATGAAACCCGCAGAGATCGCGAGAATCCCAGAGAGAAGCGCGACCGGTACGAGTTGCTTCTGTATTTTTGTCATGAGTTCGATCCTCGAGTCGACTCGCCGTTTGAACTAGCATATGGAAAAGCCACACAAAACTCCATGTGCGCACAAAAGGCCTGGCGCGCATTGATGACCTGTACGCTGGTGCGAATTAGTGGCGACCGCCACCCGAATGACCGCTGCCGCCTCCGTGCGATCCGCCGCCGCGGGGAGCACTGGAGTTGCCGTGAGGTGCGTTGTAGCCGCGGTTTCCTGCTGGGGAACTGTAAGCCCGTGGCTGGCTGTACCCGCGTTGCTGACTATAGCCGCCATAGCCCGGTGAACCTCCGCGTGGTCCCATAATCGGCTGACGCATGTTCAGCGGGGGACGCGAATACGAGCCGTAGTCTCCACGCGACTGCGACTGCGAGTAGCCACGCGAGTACGATTGATTCTGCGAGTTGGACGGATTGTAGTGCTGCCAGGAACCAGCGCCGCCATTGTTCGACGTACCGGAAAATCCACCGCGCGACGCATTCACGCTGCTCCCCGCAGGCGGAGTAAACGTATGCCACCCTGGCCGGCTCGATTGGACCGGTGCACGGCTAGCTGCGACGTTCGAGCCCGCCGACGCTCCAAAGCCGCGCCCCGAGTTTCCGGCGCTGGCGAACGAGTGCGAGGCGTTCACGTTCGCTCTCGAGCCAGCCGTAAAGAAGTGCTGCGAACTTGAAGGGATGTTGTGAAACGACGAAATGTTCGCGGCACGTCCCGTGGGACTGTAGCTAGCACGGGTTGGCGAGATCGGGCTACGTCCCGTCATCATGCTGGCTTGACGGAATGATTCGGCGCTCATTCGCTCCTGGTGCCCTGAAACGCCAGAGCGCCCGAAATCGTTGCCCGCCATCGACGTAATTCCACCGCGGACCCGATCGTTACGGAACGCCTCGTTGATGTTGGAAAATCCGCGAGAGCCGCCGCCCAGCGGCCCGAATCCGGCGTGCACGGTGTTGTAGCTGGCGATTCCCACGGCGTGAAAGCTGCCCCCCCAGCGGCCGTACCAAGGGTGATACCAGTCACCTGGCCCGCACGGCAGCCACCCAACACGGCCGAAGCCAAAACCAAATCCGAACCCGATACCGAATCCCCAGCCTCCTCCGCCCCAACCGAAGAAGCTCACGTACGCGGGCGCCCAAACTGGGTAGTAATACGGATACGCGACCACGGGCCCGGGCCACCAAACCCAATTCCCTCCGTAAACGAACCAACGTCCGTAGTGATATGGAGCCCAGCCCCACGGCTCGTATGAAACCCATGTCCATCCGTAGTAAGGCTCCCAGACCCAGCGACCGGAGCTATACGGAGCCCAGCCCGGACCCTGCGCCGGCGTCCAGACTGGACCATAATCTGGAATTTCGCTCCACGCGCCGTACGTATCGAGGTCTTCTGATCCTGTGTAATACCGATCGGTATCCTTCCAGCTGCCGGCGCCATCGATGCGGCGATTACGGTCGTTGTTCCAGGTGTCCCATTCGTCGCGTGCTGCCGCCGAGGTTGTCTTGTATTCAGGGTTGTCTGTTCCGGCGACAGTGATGAGCTGCCCCTCACCGATATGGGTGCTGCCTTGGGGTGTGGAGACGTCGGCTGAGCCTGAGCGAATCGTGACCAGAGTTTCTGCGTCGGAATTTACAAGAACACGATATTCGCCGGGGCCATCGGGATGAATGGCGGCATTCGGAGTGTCGATTTCAGATGTGGCTTGGGCATTTTTCAGGACATTGTAGGTGGCGAGGCCTTGCCCGATCTGTACCTGAATCGTCGTGCGATTCAGATTTGCGATCTTTGCGGTGGCATTTTCGGATATTCGAAGTACATCGCCAGCATCCAACTGAATCTCCGCACGTGCCTTTTGGCCGGTAGCGACACGATCGCCGTTGGCAATCGGCGTATTCACTGTAACGGGCACCCAATCGCCATTGTCGCCACGCTGCGAAGAGACGTCACCGCTCACGTAGCTGATGCGAGCCATGCCGGGCTGCACTTCCTGCGATTGGCCGCTCGCAGCATCGGGCGCGCCGTTCGGGGCAGGCCCCGGACCCGGCTGGTTGCCGTAAGGCCCGTTGGATGGAGGCGCACCGTATTGTCCCGGACCTGGAGGCGGGCCTTGGGCATCGTCCGGCGTGCCGTACGCACCATAGCCCTGATCCTGCGACGCAGGAGGCGGGGGAGGCGCCTGATCTTGAGCTCCGACCGGCAGCACCGTCGCGAGCGCAAGAAGCATCGCCGCCAGACTTACTCCATATTTCTTCATGACCTACCCCCTGTGCCCTAGACCAGGACTCCAACTCAGACGTGGAATTGCAGGAGATCGACCAAAGTCTAGCGGGAGAGAAAATGCCCGTAACTTTATTAGAAATAATTGCTTAGAGGGAGGTGGGCAACCATGGCAGAAAAACGACCTGGGCAGCTTTTGGTGGTTTTTGAGCGCCAGTGGTGCTTTTCAGCCACCCTCGAGACGGTCGCGGCAGAGCCGATCAGCGCTTCTGTGTCAAACCACGCAGGCGTAGCTCACATATGCGACGAACACGAGAAATGCGAGAAGGTCGCTGGCCATCGCGATCGTTTCGCTCGCCGCCCTTTTCTTTTTCGCATTTTTGCTTTCAGCCGGAGAGCCTTCGGCAGCGTGGCGGATGCCGGCAATCCCATAGAAGATTCCGGCGCTGATCGCCACTGGCAGAACAAAGCTCGGCTTTGCCAGGGAAGCAATCCCGACTACTCCTGTCGCGAAATTCGCGATCCCCAGCTCACGAACGAAGGGCAGCGCACTATTGCTATTGCTGCGCTCGATGCCGAATATCTTGTCGGTCGTGAACTGCGGCCGGAACAATTGGGTCAAGCCCGCGAGCAGCAGCCTCACGCCCGCGCTCCAGAACACGAACCATTTTCCGGCGAGCAGCATGAGCGGCACCGACCGGTGGAAGAAGAAATGTTCCGCCCCGATCGAGCCGACCGGCGACACCACCATCAGTAGAAGTACTGCCGCGAGATACACAGTGCCTCGTTTGTGAGTGAACGGCCGCGCGAGCAGAACTCCGTCGCGGGCGCGCTTCGCGAAAATCCGAACGCTGCCACTTTTTCGACCCTTACAAAGCCGCTGCTAGGAGTCGACATCCGCTGGGTCTGAAACTCCCATTTTCGAAAGCCGGTAGCGCAGCGCGTTTCGCGAAAGCCCCAGTGAGCGCGCCGCCTGACTCTTATTCCCGTTCGCGCGCTTAAGCGCTTCGCGAATCATTTCTTCTTCCCATTGTTCCATGCTCATGCCGTCGGGAAGCACAGCGGTAGCGCCGGCGGCCGCAGCTCGCACCGGGAGAGTGTCGATGTGAATGTCGGCTGTATCAAGCGTCGTAACGGTCGAAAGTGTCACGCCGCGCTGGATCACATTCTCCAGTTCCCGCACGTTGCCCGGCCAATGAAAATTCATCAGCATCTGCATCGCCTTCGGCGTAATCCCGTGGAGCGGCTTGCCCGCATCCCGTGCATATTTTTCTACGAAAAATTCCGCCAGCGCCGGAATGTCTTCCTTGTGCTCGCGCAGCGGAGGAATATCGATCGGCACTACGTTCAATCGGTAGTAGAGGTCTTCGCGAAACGTGCCCTCCTCAAGCGCGGCGCGCAAATCCCGGTTTGTCGCCGCGATCAGGCGTACGTCGACTTTTAGTGTCCTCGTTCCTCCGAGCCGCTCGAACTCGCGGTCCTGCAGAACCCGCAGTAACTTCACCTGGATCGGCGGCGGAACATCGCCGATTTCGTCAAGAAAGAGCGATCCTTTGTCAGCCAGCTCGAATTTCCCCGGCTTGCTCGTCGTCGCTCCGGAAAAAGCGCCCTTTTCGTAGCCGAAAAGCTCGCTTTCCAGAAGATTTTCCGGGATCGCCGTGCTGTTGATCTTGATGAATGGCCCTGAAGCTCGCTGCGAATGCTCGTGAATGGCGCGCGCAACCAGATCTTTTCCGACTCCGCTTTCGCCGCCAAGCAGCACCGTAGCGTTCGTCGGCGCCACGCGCTCCACCAGAGCGAGCACTGCCTGCATTTTGTCGCTCTGCGCGATGATGTTCTTGTACTCGTAGCGCTTCCCGAGCGCCTCTCGCAAATCACGATTTTCCTGGCGCAGTTGGTGCGACGCCAGTTCCTTGCGGATCACCAGAACCAGCTCCGCGAGCGCGAAAGGCTTCAGCACGTAATCGCTCGCGCCCGCTTTCATCGCCTCTACCGCGGACTCGACGGTCCCGTACGCCGTCATGATCACAACCGGAAGGTTCGCGTCCACTCGCTTGGCCGCTTGCAGAAAGTCCAACCCGGTCATGCCCGGCAGTTTGAAATCGGAAACGATCAGGTCGAAAGGCTCTTTGTTTAGCAGTTGAAGTCCGGTTTCAGCGTCCGCCGCTGCAAGAACGTTGAAGCCGTCTTCGGCGAGCTGCAGCTCGATCAGGCGGCGGAGTTTTGCCTCGTCCTCGACGACGAGTATCAATGGCTTCTCAATTTTCATGTTAGCGGGGACTCGATAGTAGCTTCAAAAACGCGGGCGCGCAGCAGAGTTCTCGGACTCATTCTGGCCTTTCCGGTAGAAAAACATGAAAGCATGCCCCGCGGCCACTGCCGTTCTCCAGGCGCACCGAGCCGTGGTGATCGTCCGCGATTTTGGCGACAATCGCGAGCCCAAGGCCAACCCCGTCTTTCTTCGATGTGACAAACGGATTGAAAACCTGCTCACGAACTTCCGCCGGGATTCCAGGACCGGAGTCTTCCACCACCACGCCGACGCCCTTGCGGCCGTTCGACATTTCTGGCGCGGCTGAAAGGCGCAGGAGGCCGTTCGAAAAGCTTTCCTGTCCTTCCATCGCTTGATATGCGTTCACGATCAGATTCGCGAAGAGTCGCTCGCAAAGCTGTTCGTCCGCCTGAATTTCGGGAAGGGAACTGGCGTAGTTGCGATCGACTCGCACATTCGGGTGCGGCGATTCCGCCTGCACCGAGTCGAGCGCTGCATCGACGATTTTCGTGACGCTCTGCGGCCGCAGCTCCAGCCTTGAAGGGCGCGCAAAATCCAGAAATCGCGCGACCAGCGAGTTGAGCCGGTTTACTTCCGATGAAATATAGCCTGCGAGTTCGCCGGCGAGCGGCTCGGAATCACGCAGCTTCTGTGAAAGCATCTCTGCCGAGCCTTTGATCACTCCTAGTGGATTGCGAATCTCGTGCGCGAGCCCTGCTGACAGCTGGCCGAGAGCGGCAAGGCGCTCGGCTCTCCGCGCGCCCGCCTCGGCACGCTGAAGTTGCCGGTTCGTCTCTTCGAGCGTTTCCGAAAGCGCCTGGTAGCGAACTACTTGGCGCCGGTTCTCCACCACAAATCGATTCACCAGCAGTGCGACCAAGAAAAAGAAAAGAATTCGCAGCGACAGCAGAGCGCCCGCCTCGCGGTTGAATTCATACTCCTGCAGCGCCGGCACGAGAAACGAGCAGTAGGCCGCAGACGCAAGTGCGGTCCAAAAGAAAGTGGCCACCGTCCCGAAATAAATGGCCGCCGTCACGATAGGCAGGTAGTAGATTGGCCAGTAGCTGCTGTTGATCCCCAACGGCTCGCCGGTGTGATCGAGCAGCAGCGTTGCCAGGACGATTTTCACTCCCACCGCAATTGCTGCGCCGTGGCGCGCATTCCAGGCCACTAGGCGCCCTTCGAAGAATTGAAATATCGCGATCGCCAGAAGGATCAGCTGTTTGTGGATTTCGTGGATTGGCGGGAGGACGGCCAGCCCGACCACGAAAACCACGAAGACGATGTCGATCCAGGTGATCTTCGATTCTTTTCGGTTCAGCATCTGCGCGCAGCCAGTCCCGGCACGGCCCTCGCAATTTCTGGGAGCAGACCACGATGAATCTAACACGAAGAAAGCAAGATTCGCTTCTCGGGGGAATGTGAAGTTTTGTTAATGCTTGAGGCGGCTAAAGTGAAGAGAGAATCAGGTTCGCTTCATCGAACGCAGCCGCGACGCTGGAGCCATCCTCGCCCGAGCGCGCCCGATCGAGGGCGCGTCCGATCAGCAGTACGGAGGGTGATTCGACGCGCGGAAGTTTGTCGAGTTCACCCAACGTGGTGCATTTGCGGCTCTCGCCGCCGGTGCTTGCGCGGGAAACGACGACGGCAGGGAAGTCCGCAGCCATTCCCGCCTCGATCAATTCCGCTCGGAGGTCCGCAAAATCATGGCCCGGCATGTAAATCACGAGAGTCACGTCCTCGCGCACGAGACCAGTCCAGTCCGTTTTTTTCGCTTTCGCCGCGCCGCTGTGGGCCTGATGATTACTGATGACAACCACACGAGAGGACTTTCGCCGGTCGGTTAGCGAAACCTGCAGGGACGCCGCAGCCGCCAGGCTAGCTGTGACCCCTGGCACAATCTGGAAGGGAATTCCCGCCCTTTGGAGGGCGTCGATTTCTTCGGCCAGCCGCCCGAAAATCGCAGGGTCGCCATTTTTCAGCCGCACCACGTCCAGGCCCGCGCGGGCCGCTGCGATCATCCTCTCATTGATCTCGGCTTGCGTGACCTTTTTCGCGCCGCAACGCTTACCGACATTCTCAAGCTGCGCCGAAGGCCCGGCTACTGCAAGGATCTCCGCGGACACAAGATCGTCGTGCAAAATCAGATCGGCACGCTGAAGTAGCCTTAGCCCTTTGACCGTAAGTAGCTCCGGATCCCCGGGCCCAGCGCCGACGAGATAGACTCTTCCAGCTCTCTTCATATATCCATAAGAGCCGCTGCGAACCGCACCTCCGCCGACCCTGGCATGGACTCGCCCTACCCTGACACGTCGAGGTCCATGATGCCGCCCGACTCCCCTTCCAATTCTAATCGAGGGCGGGAGCCACCTCAACTGGCCTGCCCACCGAATCCCTGTCGAGCGTCCCCACCCACTGCCCCTACCACGCTGGCTCAGCCGTCAAACAGCGTCCATACACAAGGCCACTCACCAGTAACCCTGGCTCAAAAACATAATATTCATTCGCGGAAGTCAAGCAT